>Ga0256407_10000899_pt1 | contig 67116 bp, 58 predicted proteins | sample RumenRJG_04DNA_FD_193489 | JGI IMG/M metagenome (GOLD analysis project Ga0256407, IMG submission 193489) | Bovine rumen microbial communities from Lethbridge, Alberta, Canada - RJG_04 | ecosystem: Host-associated > Mammals > Digestive system > Stomach > Rumen | place: Canada: Alberta... | reverse complement strand
GGTCCACATCGAGTTCGCCGGTATGGCACATGTTCGTAATGCTTTCGAGAGCGAGGTACGGGTTGATGACCGTTGCACCATAGCCGAGCAAAAGGGCAAAATGCATGACTTCGCGGACTTCACCGGACTGCACAATCAAACCGATTTCAGGACGGACACCAGCTTCGACGAGCGAACGGTTCACGCAAGCAGTTGCCAAAAGCGACGGCATCGGGACATAGCCCCAATCCACATTCTTGTCGGAAAGGACGATGATGTTGAAGCCGTCCTGCACAGCGCGGATAGCATCACCAGCGAGCTTCTGCAAAGCTTCTTCGAGAACTTCGCCATCGCCGCCAATCGGGAACTGCATCTTAAGGACTTTAGCCTTGAAGCTCTTGTCACCAATGTTTTCAAAACGGCGGATTTCGTCTTCGGTTACAACCGGACGCGGAATCTTGATGAGGTGAGCCTGTTCCGGAGTTTCTTCGAGAATGTTGCCGTGGTTACCGATGTAGGTCGTAAGGCTCATCACGAGTTCCTCACGAATCGGGTCGATCGGCGGGTTCGTCACCTGAGCGAACAACTGCTTGAAATAATTGAACAACGGCTGCGGTTTGTCAGAAAGCACAGCGAGAGCGGCGTCGTTACCCATGGAGCCGAGCGGTTCTGCACCAGTCTTTGCCATCGGCTGCAAAATCACGCTCAAGTCTTCGGCAGAGTAGCCAAAGCGCTTCTGCTGGATAAGCAAATCTGTCGGGACATCAGACGGATTGATTTCGCTGAAGAGGCCACGAACGCTCATCTTGTTTTCGGCAACCCAGCGGCGGTACGGCTTGCTGCGGGCGACGAGAGCCTTCATTTCCGCATTCTTCAAGATGCGGTGGTTTTCAATATCGAGGTAAATAATTTCACCCGGTTTTAAACGACCCTTTTCTTCAACCTGGTCGTCATCGATGTCGAGCACACCCGTTTCGGATGCCATGACAAACAAACCGTCTTTACATAAAGTGTAACGTGCCGGACGGAGACCGTTGCGGTCCAAAATGGCGCCAGCGTTCACACCGTCGGAGAATGCGACAGCTGCCGGACCATCCCACGGTTCCATCAACATGGATTCGTATTCGAAGAAACCACGCACATCGCGGCCGAGGTAATGCTTTGCACCCCAAGCCTGCGGCATCATCATGAGCATTGCATGCGGGAGGCTACGGCCTGCAGCCACCAAAAGTTCAAACATGTTGTCGAGGCTAGCGGAGTCGCTCTGGCCTGCGGCAATCAGCGGCAAGCACTTCTGCAAATCTTCGCCAATGCGGTCGCTCTTGAGGTACGGTTCACGAGCCTTGAGGCTGTTCAAGTTTCCGCGGAGCGTGTTGATTTCGCCGTTGTGAGCGAGGTAGCGGAACGGATGGGCCAAAGGCCAAGTCGGGAACGTGTTGGTCGAATAACGCTGGTGGACTAGTGCGATAGCACTTTCGAAATCGTTATCCTTCAAATCCTTGTAGAAGCCTTCGATCTGCGTTGCAAGCAAAAGGCCTTTATAGACAATCGTCTTGGAGCTGCAAGAGCAGATGTAAAGATTCTTGATAGACTTTTCGATCAAGCGGCGGAGCACAAACAGCTTGATTTCAAAAGCTTCGTTTGATTCGAACTTGGAGCCGTCAAAAATGTACTGACGGATGCTCGGGAGTGTTTCACGAGCCGTGCGACCGATAGCGGACGGATCCACCGGAACTTCACGAATCTTGACGACCGGAGCACCTTCAGCAGCAGCGAGCTTTTCAATTTCAGCATCAGCAGAATCGGCGGCCACCGTATTTTCGACAAAGACCATTGCCACGCCGTAACGGTTCGGCAAGTCGTTGTAGATCTTGTGGAAGAACTTGTGCGGCATCGAAAGCAGAAGGCCGGCACCATCACCCGTTTCCGGGTCGCCACCCGTTGCACCACGATGGAGGAGGCGCTTTAAGACAGTGATACCCTGGACAACAATCTGGTGAGAAGCGATATTATTTATATTGGCGACCAAGCCGACGCCGCAGGCGTCATGTTCGTTGGCTGGATCGTAAAGAGCTTGTGCTTGCATAGAAATCCTTTTTAGTTTTTGCGCCCTTTATGCAAAAACTGTGCCAACTCTCTACAAAATGCGTAAACCCCGCTTCAATTCATGAAAAAGAGGTTAAAAATGTAAAAGAAGGAATTTTATGTAGAAAATAGCGCAAGATAGCCGCCGCCTAGATTTACAATTTTTGAAATTAAATTTCGAATTTTTACAAAATACGTAAATCCAAATTTGAGCAATTCGCTCTTGTTAGACTTCTTTGAAAATTGCGTAATATCTTTTCGAATTATTTATTTTGCAATTTCATCTTTTTTATTCAAAATTGCATTTTTTAAGTATCGCTGGTGTTTTCAGGTCTATTTTTACATTTCTAGCTAAAAGATTATCGTATATAAATACTGTTTTTTCGCAAAAAACCGCCTTCAGAATCATAAAGTATCGAAAATTTAAGTTTTATAACAGATTTGTAGACAAAAATTGGAAAATGAGCGCTGATTAAAAATTTTAAATTTGGCGCCATGATTAATTTTATCAAGTCTATTTACTCCGGTTTGTGCATTGGACTCGGCGGAACGGTTTACCTTTCATGCGACAATAAGATCCTCGGGTCGTTCTTGTTCGGCCTCGGACTTTTTACGATTTTGAATTTCGGCTTCAACCTTTTTACAGGCAAGGTCGGCTATTTCGTCAATAACAAGATTAATTATTGGGGCTTTTTGGGAATAGTCTGGCTCGGGAATTTTGTCGGAACTTTCGTTTTCGCAAAGTTGATGGCGGCGACTCGCTATGGCGCGGCACTCCAAGCAAAAGCGAATGCTCTTTGCGTCATCAAGGACGGTGACGGCTTTGCAAGTTTGCTTGTGCTCGGTATTTTCTGCGGGATGCTCATGTTCATCGCCGCGGACGGCTACAAGACCGTTGAAAACCAGGTCGGTAAAGTATTTATCGTGTTCCTCCCGGTAATGGTCTTTATCTTGAGTGGTTTCGAGCACTGCATTGCAGACATGTTCTACTTCTCGCTGGCAGGCGATTTTTCAACGACCATGCTCAAGGCGCTTGTCGCCATTACCATCGGCAATTCCATTGGCGGCGGACTCATCCCGCTCATGCAAAAGCTGAACGCCAAGTCCGCGAACGCGTAAATTATCTCACGGCATCAAATAAGCACATAACATTTTATAGGCTAAAACATCACCCTATAAGGAATTTGCTTGTCAAATCGGCGACCTTTCAAGTCGTGATAACCCTTGTGAACCGGGACATCAATCTTGCGGACCACATGATTGGCACCTGGAATCGCAACTGAGCTTGTATCCGCCTTGCCAAACTTGATGTTTCCGACAAGAGTTTCACCGCCGAGACCTTCAGCGGTCAGGTAAAAATCCTGTACGCCTTTGAGTTTAGGCAAGTTCGAACATTTCACGTCAGTCCACTTGGAATCGCCAGCGGTGGGCAATTCGCACTTGGAAATCACGTCGCCCTTCTTGCTTTCGGTGCGGAGGTTCAATACGCCGCCAGCGCTATTTTTCACCTGAACGCTCACGCCAACATCTACGATAGAGTCGGTAATCACGTTTTCGAAAATGGCATAGCCGCCGTCCTTAATCGCAAATTCATCCTTATCGGTGAGGCGTACACGGATGCCGTTGTCAAAGCCATTCGCCGGAATCGTATCGCGAATGATGCGCAAGAAATCGAGACGGTCCAGTTCTGCGTAATGCTTGCCCTTCGTGATTTCGATAAAGTTCGAACCGCGCTTGAGCTTTGTCGGGATGTACACGACAGACTTTTCAGGGAAATCGCTCCATGCGCCCGTGAGCGGGAGTTGCACTTCGCGAGTTTTGCCGTTGATATCGACAAAATGCGAGCTGCCGTTTGCGCCATCTTCGGTCCAGTTGTTGTCGTAACGGTAACGGATAAGGTAATCGCCCGCCTGCGGGATAATCATCGGCAAGCGAATCTTGCTATCGTCATAATTGATGTAAGCGCAAAATTCTCCGTTCGAAGCCTTGGAACTGCTCGAAATATCGACATGCGTGAGGATGCCGTGTTCCGCTTCGGCGCTCAGATAACGCCCCATAAATGGCTGACCAAGTTCCGGCCAGTTGTCGTCCGTCCACACGATATCGCGCACTTGTATGTAAGAATTGCCACCGTCATTTTTATCGTAATAATGGTTTACAAAACGCTGGCGGTTCACGTCTTCGAAAGCTTCTCCGCCCGCAGGCCCGTAATAGCGACCATAGCGACTCAGAAGAATCGTGCCACCGCCATCCAAGAGCGCCTTGCCCGAACGGTCTACATAGCCGCCGTTAATGCGGTTGGAACGCCCCACAGTCGTCTTGTAAGAATTGTTTTCAAGATCCGCGCCCTTCTTGCAGCAATTGTCCCAAGCGGTAAAGAGGAAGTACTTGCCATGGTGTTCAATGAGGCTTGCGCCTTCGACACCTGCCCCACCGCGGTTGGCGATGTTCTGCATTTTAGCGCCGTTTTTCACCTTGCCCGTTTTTTCGTCCAGTTCGAGAATGTGAATGCCCGTACCCCAGGAGCCAAAAGCCATCCAGACTTTTCCATCGAGGTCCTTGAGCACCGCCGCGTCAATGGCGTTGTACGAATCGCTCTTAACCGTGTGAATCACCTCGCCCTGATCTGTCCAGCCGTAGCCGGGCTTTGTCGGGTCGATTTCCTTGCTCGACATGAATCCCATGCCCGACGAGCGGATGCCCATCTCGGAACCGCAATAGTACATGCGGTATTCACCGCCGATGTAATGAATATCCGGCGCCCAGATGTCAATCATGTTCGGAGCGTACTTGTAAAGCCACTTCGAAAACTCGGGCATGGCGGGTTCGCCGTTCTTCCAGTTCAGCGCGTCTTCGGAAAACTGCATAAGCATGTGGTTGTCCGTTGTCGCAAGCGCGTAGCCATCTTCATAGCGGATAATGTCCGGGTCATGGCCTGCCCAGCGGGTTTCCTTGGCAAACCAATCGGCAGCAAACGAAGTCTCAAGCGAGAGGCCCGCAAAAACGAACGCAAAGGTGCAAATTCTGGAAAAACGAATCATACGACTCCTTCATCCACACACCAGCATACACTACATAATCTAAATATTCAAAAGCCCTTTTGAAACAAATTTATTGGAAAAAAACCATTACAGTCAAAAAAAACAGCACCATCGTAAACGAAAGTGCTGCTTTCAGTAAAAACAATCCTAGATTTTCTACTTCACGGTCATCTGGAACTTCTTATCGCCTGCGTTGACCTGATAATAGCCCTTGAATCCGCGGAACTTGGCTTCGCCATTTTCGTCGGCAGTTGCATAGAGATCCGTTGTCCAGACCTTGTGCCACAAGTCGTACACACGCTTTGCGGCAGGCTTTTCGCGGCCGTCAGAAGCGATCATGCCGCCGTTCTTGACCCAGTGACGGTTGTCCCAGAAGCCCCAGAATACGATACCGTTCACAGCAGGATGGCTAAATGCCGTACGGAGGAAGGTTTCGAACTTTTCGGCCTGGACTTCTTCGGAGTCATTCATCCCCATCTGCCAGTCACCCACGTCGAATTCCGTGACCTTGATCGGGAGGCCGAGAGAAGCGAGCTTGTCCAAGCGCTCCTTGATGAGGCCCGGCACAACCGGACGCAAACCAAAGTGGCACTGCACACCAATGCCCATCACAGGCACCTTGCGTTCGAGCATACCCTTGATCAAGCCATAATAGCGATCCGTTTCGCCTGCAGCCACGACGTTGTAATCGTTGATGTAAAGGAAAGCACTCGGGTCAGCCTTGTGCGCCCACACAAATGCGCTATCGAGAATGCCCCAGCCGCACTTGTTGAACGTCCAAGATTCGTGAATCGGTTCATTCCACACGTCGTATTCTGTAATCTTGCCCTTGTATTCCTTGAGGTCGCGATTAATGCGGGCCTTGAGCTTTTCGGCCATTTCTTCACAGCTACCCTTGTTGCTATAATGCTTGTCAAAACCGTAGCCCTGATGGCTCCACATGAGCGCGTGACCGCGAAGCTTCCAATGATTCTGGGCCGTGAAGTCGGTGTATTCCTTCATTTCATCACGCTTGATCTTGCCCTTCTTCGGTTCGTATTCCGGCCACTTGAACTGGTTTTCAGAAACGCCGTGCCAGAAGTACTTCTTGGCGGCATTGCGGTACCAGTTTTCAGTGCTATCCTTGGTATCGTAGAGTGCAAGCGCCGTACCGAACGGGAACGAATGGCGCAACAGCTTCACGTGGACTTTTTCGCCCGGATTTGCCTTGACGGTGAAATCTACCTTGCGAAGGCTATCGATACGGGCATCGGCATTGTTGAACCAAGTCGGGTCAGACATTTCGTCCATCTTCTCGACTTCGACATCGTCGAGCTGGATCCAGCCCTTCTTAAGCCCAATCTGGAATGTAATGTTATTGAGGCCGTAACCCTTCTGGTCGGCAAGGAAAATCATTTCATAAGTCTGCCACTTGTCCGTCAAGTCAAACGAAGCGCTTTCTTTTTGGCGGTAGTCCGGAGGGCCGCCCTGCACCACGGAATTGATAGGCATGTTGCCTTTTGCCTTGAAAGTGAGCTTATAAAAACCAGAATCAGCAAGCCACTTGGGCGGCTGGAGCTGCAAACCCCACCACGGATTCGGCAAGTCCTTCACCACAACCTTTGCGCCCTGGGAACCATCAACGCCGAGCCCCTGCACGGCAATCTGCGATTCGACCACAGCCGGACCATCAGGATTGTTCCACAGATACCAGCCGCCATCGCCATATTCCATATCGCCATTGTTCAACTGTGCAAAAGACGGCACAGAGAACGCCATGGCAACGATCGCTGCAATCGCAAGTGCTTTCTTATTCATAAAATTCATGAGGACACCTCGGTTATAATTCTACAGGCTTTTATTTTCAGGTTAAATATATACTCGAAGTGCTTTTTTTCGAGCATTTTAGGGCATATTTTAGGCGGACTATAATACAAACGGGCAAAAAAGTGTAACAAGTGTATCAAAGGATAAATTCATCCATCATTTTGAAGTCCCCCGCCCCAATACTTAAAAATTACGGAATTTCAACCAAAAATTGTTCTTCAATATGCATGTTTTCATATTTTTCTCTTTTATCCCTATACCATCCTGTATAATGGTAAAGAGTGTCATTTGAACCATCAAACACAATCGGCTTCATTTTACTCCAATCAATATTATAATTCAACCGATCTCTATATTTTGCAGTATCAGTTCCCAAATATACCTGTGTTAGCAAAACAGAGCGAAAATAGGCATCCATATTAATAGTCTTTTTCTCTAATAAAATACTACGCCCCGTTACTTCACTTTTCAGAAATACTTCCACATTAACTTCACCTCTCAAAATGTATCTACAACAAAACACATCCGCAGCAGGAAATATAACATTACAAAAGCCTTGCCAAAATCTTTTTATCACCTTTTGAACAGCACCATTTTCATCCTTTTCAATCATCAACAATATAGGAACATCAGCAGTATCTCCATTAAACCGATACACCAACGTATAATCAGAGGTTTCACCGAGATCATAATTATTTTTTCGATCACTATCACTATCAAGAAGACCCATCATAAAAATTCTTTCCGCATTGTTATAATAACTAAAACACGACGAAAGCAAAAATGGCAGAATCCCAATCATTATATATTTTAACATTAGATAACTATTCCTTATTCTAGTAACAATAAATATAAATTAATATCAATTTCACCAATAAACAAAAAACGACATTTTGTCAATTTCCTTGGCTACCTACACTCCACCTAGCATCACTTGTAAAATTTAGTACGACTATCGAGGAATAATTATCTATTTTATAGCCATGCATTACAAACCTTATCGCGATTTACTTTTGGCACTCTTCCCGAACTACCTCAAGGTGCGCAAACTCCCGCTCAATGGCGGCATGAGCTGCCCGAACCTCGATGGAACCAAGGGATTTTCGGGATGCAGCTACTGCAACAACCGCAGCTTCAGCCCTGTCTTTGACGAAGCTAAAGTCTCGATTCAGGAACAGCTCGAAAAGTACGTTCCGAAGCTTCGCGACAAGTACCCGAATGCAGGAATCCTCGCTTACTTGCAGCCGTACACGAATACACACGCGCCGCTTGAACATTTGCGCGAAATCATCGATCCGATTATCAAGCACAAGGAAATTGCAGGGCTTGCAATTGGAACGCGCCCAGATTGCCTTCAAGACGAAAAGATTGAATACCTTGCAGAACTCAACCGCAAGAAGCCGATTATCGTTGAAATCGGACTCCAGACTGCAAACGACTTGACGCTCGCGGGCATTAATCGCAGGCACACGCTTGCGGAATTTGAAGACGCCGTAAAGCGCTGTCAGGCCGCAGGTCTCACCGTCACGACGCACGTGATTGTTGGGCTTCCCGGCGAAAAGATGGAAGACTTTAAGCATACCGCACAGGTCGTTCACGACTTAAAACTTGCAGCAGTCAAGATTCACCCGCTACACATCGTCGTGGGCACGGTCATGGCGCAAGATTTTGCCAATGGCGAAGTCAAGTTGCTTTCGTTCGAGGAATACTGCGAAGCGGTTGCCGAGATGATCAAGATTATCGGCAAGGATATTGCGATTGAACGATTCAGCGGCGAAAGCCCGAGCGAACTCTTGATTGCACCGAATTGGTGCGGAGAACGCGACAAGATTATTGCGACCGTCGAGAAATTGTTAGATAGTCATTAGACAAGAAATAACTGGATTCTTCCACCTTTGGTGTCAAAATGACGAAGACGTAAAAAACGAGAGGGGAAAATGAAACGTATTGAAGATTACATTATTGCTGTTCCGGATTTTCCAAAGCCGGGAGTTTTGTTCCGTGACATCACGGGAATTTTGAGCGATCCCGATGGGCTGAAGCTCACGCTTGATGCATTCTATAAAACGCTTGAAAATGTTGATTTTGACGTTGTCGTAGGTCTCGAAGCGCGCGGATTCTTATTTGGAGTTCCGATTGCAGAACACTTTCACAAGCCGTTTGTCCCTGAACGCAAGAAAGGCAAACTCCCCCGCGAAACCGTAGAAATCACTTACAATCTCGAATACGGGACCGCCTGTATGGAAGTCCATAAGGATGCGATAAAGCCAGGGCAACGCGTAGTCATTGTCGATGACTTGCTCGCCACCGGTGGCACAGCAAAAGCAGCGGCCCATCTCGTAAAGAAAATGGGCGGCAAGGTTGAATGTTTTGCATTTGTCATTGAGCTTGCTGACCTTAAAGGCCGCGAAGTTCTTGATGGCTATCGTGTAGAATCGCTGACAAAGTTTTGACCTTAAACGGCGAAATTTTGTTAAAAATCGTCAAATTAGGCATTCTAGCGCCATTTTCATTCCATTCGTCATAAAAAATTTACTTAAGGGGTAAAAACAGGTTTTCTTTTTACCTTATATTTAGTATTTTAATCGTCAAGAAGGACTTTTTTAACAAAAGGACATTCAAGATGAAACATATCAAAAAGCTTTTAGCCATAGCGCTTACATTCGCAGCGTCTATTTACGCGGCCGAACGCGTCTACTTGGCCCCCATTAGCGCCGTCGGTATCAACGAAAACATCGGCATCGCTGCAGAAAAGCTCATGAACGCCTACATTGACGAAAACAATCGTTATGTACTCATTAGCTATTCCAAAGAAGATTCTATCAAAGTCGGTGACCGCGAATCCATAAATAAGAAGGCAAAAGAAAAGAACTGCACCAAGTTCATCATGGCCGAATTTACACGTCTTGGCGAAAATGTCATTACATCATTCAAGCTCTACAACGTAAACAGCGAAGTTCCCGTTTGGAGCGACCGTCTCAAGGCCAACAATCCCGAAGATATCGACCCGATTGTCCAGCGCGTAGCCCGTAATATCGGCACCAGCCAAAAAGCGACTCGCGACAACGACATCTATACCGTCACTCAACAAGAAACAAAAACGCCTAAAAAGAAAGGCATCAACACATACGGCGGCGTCAAAGTTATCGGTACACTCCCGCTCAACCCAGATCCAATGCTTGATGCAGGACTTGGTATTTTCCTATTCTGCGACGCCAAAGATTACTTTTTCAACGCAGAAGTTTCTATAGTCAACATCGGCGACGCTTCCGACAGGCCCACGCTTGCAAATATCATGCTTTCCCTGATGTACCCGTTTGGAACATCAAGCACATCTCCGTTCATCGGCGGTGGCCTCGCATTCGGCTATAGAGAAGGCGTTATCAAAGACAACATTAATGATGTAAAAGCCGAAACGTCGGGCTTGTCATTGGAAGCTGGCGGTGGTGTTGTTTTCAACAGAGCTAGCCGCGTTATGGCAATCGCACAAGTCAATTACTTTGTCGACTTTTTCACAACACCGTTTTTTGAAGCTAAAAAAGATACAAAGGGCAACTCTGCCGGTATCAAAAAGAACCATTACATGAACGGATTCAAGTTTAGCCTTGGTCTTGCTCTCGGTGTGTAAAAATGAAATCAAGGGTACTCTCATATTTGCTAATCGCATCTGCGTCATTAAGCTTGACGGGATGTTTTTGGGGACAAACCCATATTACGGCTAGTGAGTACTCTTCTAAGCCCTACGAAATCTATAAAGACGGCGAACACATTTGCACAATGCAATCCGATAACGATTGCACTATCTCTAAGCACGGCGCTTCAACATCAGCAGGAATACTCGAAGCATACCAGGACGGTCAAAAAGTCGGAACCATTAGAATCAAACGGCAAGTCACATTCTCCTCGCTGCTCTGGATTCCGCTCACCTACGGACTTTCGTACTGGCTTTACAGAGCTTACCCGAGCAATGTCGAAATTCCTGTTTACCCATTGTATAAAACTACCAACAACGGGAATGCAGGCAGTTCATGGGATGATCCTTTGCCAACAGAAAAGAGCGTCTGGGACTAACAAAATACTCTAAAAATTTTTATCTTTTGCCGAGAAATCATAGCCGATTTCCCGGCTTTTTATTTGAGGTTTACAATGGCTAAGAAGAAAGATACCCAGACTAACATGTGGACGGGCCGCTTTGCTAGTGGCATGGCTCAAAGCATGGTCGATTTAAGTTTCAGCTTGCAGTTTGATGCAGAACTCATCGAAGAAGATATCGAAGGGAGCATCGGACATGGCAAGGGTCTTGTGGAATCTGGAGTTCTTTCGAAAGCCGACTACAAGAAGATTTGCGATGGCCTCAAGAGCATCCTCGACGACTACCACGCAGGCAAGAATCTCTGGTGCGATAGCGACGAAGACATCCACATGGCCGTGGAACGCGTACTCACCGAACGCATCGGCGCTCTCGGCAAGAAGATCCACACGGGCCGTAGCCGCAATGACCAGGTCTGCACGGACTTCAAGCTTTACATGCGTCACCGAGCCGCCGAAATCCGCCAGCTCGAAATTGAACTTATGGAAACGGTTTTGGACCTTTCCAAGAAGTACTTTGGCAAGATGATGCCGGGCTACACGCACTTGCAGCAGGCTCAGCCGATTTACTTTAGCCATTACCTCATGAGCATGTTCTTTGCCGTGAGCCGTGACGTGAAGCGCCTCGACAACTTCCTCGAATTGCATAGCCAGCTCCCGCTTGGCAGTGGCGCAATGGCAGGTTCTGCATTCCCGTACCACCGCGCACTCGTTGCCGAAGCCCTTGGCTTTAAGGACGTGAGCCCGAACAGCATTGACGCCGTGAGCCATCGCGACATGATGCTCGAATTCAACGCCGACCTCGCCATCATCGCAAACACGATGAGCCGTTATGCCGAAGACTTTGTGAACTGGAGTTCTAGCGAATTTGGCTACCTCACGTTGCACGATGCATTCTCCAGCGGTTCTTCGATGATGCCGCAGAAGAAGAATCCGGACTCCATGGAACTTATCCGCGGAAAGTCTGGCCGCATGCTCGGGAATTTCACAGCTCTCTACACGCTCGCGAAGGGCGCCCCGCTCAGCTACAGCCGCGACTTGCAAGAAGACAAGGAACCGGTCTTTGACAGCGTCCACAACGTGAAGGTGATTCTCCGCGTGATGAAGGAAGCTTTGGAAACGGCTCGTTTCAACTTCGAAACGATGCATGCCAAGATGCTCCCGGCACTCCTCGCAACTGACCTTGCAGACTTGCTCGTGGAAGCAGGCGTTCCGTTCCGCGACGCCCACCACGTCGTGGGAAGCCTCGTCGGCGATGCCGCACGTGCAGGCAAGCAGTTTACGGAACTTTCTGACGAGGCTTGGGCCGCCGCAGGCGTCCCGGACGTCGCCAAGATGAAGAAAACCCTTACGTTCGAATACAGCATAAGCAAGCGCAACATCGAAGGCGGTACGGGTCCGAAGTCTGTGAAACAGCAGTTCACGAAGGCCGCAGCGTTGCTCAAGAAGCTCAAGAAGTAAGTGGATCCGCGAAAGGTGATCCCGTCCCCATTCGCGGATCATGACCACATAAGAGCTAGTTGCATTCAAGGCGAGTGTCGCGACAGGCTGCTTGCAGACTGTCATGATTGAGCCGAAGATGCTGACGCAAAGCGTCAAAGCTATAAGTGGTCAAAGAGCACAGTGGCCGGGGTGACAGCGAAACAAGAATGGACTGGACCCTTCGCTTTGCTCAGGGTGACGAGTTCTATTGGAAATGCCGCGCAATTAATGCGCGGCATTTTGCATAATTACACATAAAAAGAACAATTTGGATCAATAAACAAAATCGATTTAGAACAAAATTCGCCTAGAAACGAGCAGAACGACGAACGGCAAGGCGTAGAGCGTACTAAGCGTACGTGAGCCTTGCCTTTAATTTTTTTAAACGAATAATTTGGATTAATAACCAAATTCACTTTAGAACCGAGCAAGACAAGGCGCGAGTTTCCGTAGCATACTAGTCGTACGTAAGGGAACTCGCAACGAAGTATTGCGATGCGTTATAAAGCGATTTTACACCTTGAGTTCGCCAGCGTCAATATTAGCCCAATCCTTAACGGCTTCGATAGCCGGGCGGACTTCTTCGGTCACGAACTTCACAACCTGTCCCGGAGCGCGACCCACGAACTTGCGGAGGTCGAGGATTTCCTTGAGCTTAGCTTCAGTGATGCCGAGCTTCTGGAACTTTTCGTTCTTCAAGACGCGTTCGAGCAAGTCATTGTCCTTGCCCTGTTCCTTCACGACCTTGCCCGCTTCCATGGACATCACGCGAATTTCTTCGTGGAGTTCCTGACGGTCGCCGCCATTCTTCACGCCTTCCATGATGATGTTTTCAGTTGCCATGAACGGGAGTTCAGCCATGATGCGCTTTTCGATGACCTTCGGATAAACGACGAGGCCGTTCGTGACGTTTTCAGCGATGATGAGCATAGCATCCATAGCGAGGAATGCTTCAGGAATTGCCAAGCGCTTGTTTGCACTGTCATCGAGCGTACGTTCGAACCACTGCGTTGCCTGCGTGAAGGCGGTGCTGTTAACCTGAGCCATCACGAAACGAGCGAGGGAGCAAATGCGTTCGCTGCGCATCGGGTTACGCTTGTAAGCCATGGCGCTAGAGCCGATCTGAGTCTTTTCGAACGGTTCTTCGACTTCCTTGACGCCCTGCATGAGGCGCATGTCGGTGGCGAACTTGTGCAAACTCTGAGCGATGGAACTCAGCACCTGGTTCACGCGGTTGTCCCACTTACGGGTGTAGGTCTGGCCGGTGATGGTGAGCACGCGCTTGAAGCCTGCCTTGGCGGTCACGCGGCGGTCGAGTTCCATAATCTTTTCTTCGTCGCCGTTGAACAGGTCCATGAAGCTGGCCTGCGTACCGGTCGTGCCCTTCACGCCGCGGAACGGGAGAACTTCGATGAGGAAGTTGAGTTCTTCGAGGTCGATGAGCATGTCCTGGAGCCAGAGGCAAGCGCGCTTACCGACGGTCGTGAGCTGTGCAGCCTGGAAGTGCGTTGCACCGAGCTGGGCCATGTCCTTGTATTCCATAGCAAACTTGGAAAGCTTGTCCATCACGCGGCAAAGACGCTTGCGCACGAGGATCATAGCCTGCTGCATCTGGATAAGGTCAGTGTTGTCGCCCACGAATGCAGACGTTGCACCCAGATGGATGATGCCCTTGGCCTTCGGGCACTGCACGCCGTAAGCGTAAACGTGGCTCATCACATCGTGACGGCGGCGCTTTTCTTCTTCTTCGGCGACTTCAAAGTTGATGTCCTTTTCGTGGGCCTTCAGTTCGTCCACCTGCTCCTGCGTAATCGGAAGGCCGAGTTCCATTTCGGATTCGGCGAGGTAAATCCAGAGCCTCCGCCAAGTCTGAAACTTGTACTGCGGGCTGAAGATGAAACTCATTTCCTTGCTGGCGTAACGCTTAATAAGCGGGCTTTCGAATTGATCACGCATGATTTATCCTTTTTTAAGTTTTTACATCGCCAAATGTAGAAAAACTGAACTTGAAATGGCTACCAAAGATGGATGCTCACGCCAAGAAAAAAGCCATTATGGAATTCTTTCTTCTTTACGTCATCTTCCGTTTTCATTTTTCCATACATAGCCATGTACCTGAATTTAAAGGAGACGTATTCACCAAACCCATTTGCGCGACATGGGAATATCCACGGACGATATTCAAACTGAGCCCCGGCAACAAAGGGATTTTTCCCACCCACAAAAGGAACCACCTTAAACCGTTTGGTTTCAAAAACATCCACCCCAACAGTCGCTAAAAAAGTTCCCCCATAATGATCAATCCCACCAAGTAGAAAATCAAAGGCTACGCGCCCAAATTGAATCGGCACACCAACCAACATCGAACGAATACCACCCCATATTTCGATGCCTATACCGCCGGTATATAAACGCTCGTTATAATAGTCCGAACGATACTCAGCTCTTTTGCGCTGCGAAGTCCGCCATTCCAATAACTTATGAATCCAAGGAATGAATTCCGATTCAGGATAGTTATTCTTGAAATTTTCCAGCTGCGCAATAACAACATCAAGCCCCGTCGTGTCAAAATGGCTTTCTAGATAACCGCCTTCAACACGAACATACATCTCGGATTGCAAATTCGGATAAGACTCAACCTTACCGCAATCATCATCTCGATTGCAGCCGTAATAATGCGTCGCACTGAATTTGCTGTTTAGCGAGTATTCAGGTTCCACATCCTTTATAATTAAAGCAAGGTCATGGTTCTCTTGAGACTCGATATTCTTTAACGCTCGGTCAAAAAGAGATTTAACTTTATTCGAATCTGCTTTGAAAGTTTTATCAATAAGAAAGTTATAGTTTCCGTTTAAATGAGCCAACAAGGAATCGCTAACATACGAATAACGGACATTTTCCAATGCGGTACTGTAAATTCGCCCCCACATCACCATGGCAGAATCAAATTGATCCGTCATCAAATAAATTTCCATCAGTTCCAAATCATCCAACGCAAATCCAGGAACCGGAGAGAAAGCCCTTAACGAAGCGGCTGCTTCAAGAGCGCTATTGTTATCGCCATTTTTGAGCGATTGATACACTAAATATCTTCCCGCAACAATCGAATCAAGCTTTGCCGGAGAAACAGATACCGTATCGCCCCCATTAGACGGAGTCGCACCAGCAAAACAAAGATAGCATAACGCCAAAAACAAGATTCGAGCAAACAAATTCATTGAATAATCTAACCCAATAACCAATAATAACTTTAAACTTCTTTATCCATAAAATATAACATAACATTTCGAAAAAATCTATATTTTCCCAAAACAAAATACGAAGAAACTTATGAAGCGTAAATTCAATAAAATAATTCTTTCTATGGCAGCGTTGATGCTTGTGGCTTGTGCAGGCAACAAAGGAAATTCCGTTTCCACCGAGCCGCAAACACAAACTCCTGTTCAAGCGCAAACTCCGGCTCAAACAAAAACGCTCCCCGATGGTACACCGCTTTATGACGATGCCGCGGTCAACGCAAGTTACTACATGCAGCAGCTCGCCGCAATTCGAGCGGATTCCTTAAAAGCCGTGGAAACAACAGACTGGAAAAAATTCAGGAAAGAATTTTTAAGGTGTAGGCTTTCTCAGCCTGATCGTTTTGGAACTGTAGGGATTGAAACTGTTATAAACCTTGCGCGAAAGTCCGGTGATACCGAAGAACAGTTGAAAATGTCCCAAGAACTTTTGAACATTAACTTTACCAACATCTCTGCACATTACGCATTTTTATCGAGCCCCACTACCGATGAAAGCGTCAAAGAATTTCATAAACAAGTTATCAAGGGCTTGCTTAATTCCATCCGTGAATCGGGTCAAGGGAATTCTACAGCAAATGCTATTTATGTCATCAGTGTAGACGAGGAATATGACTTCATTTACCTCAGCGGCTTTAAGCCCGTCCGCCAAGAGTTAATCGAAGAAAACGGACGTTATTACGACCGCTTGATAACGGAAGCCGAAGGCAAAAAATACCAATTTTACTTTGATATTTCCGACTTTTACAAATATTATTAGATAAAAACAAATTTATATGTAAAAATCTTAACTTCATAAAAAACGCGCTATAGCGCGTTTTTTTACATTTTTTCGGCAAATTCATTCATCGGCTTACGCAAGTCATGTCGCGGCGAAGGAACGCCATTGACCGGATCGGCATAGCCAATGTCCAAAAGGCAGGCAAGCTTGATGTTTTCCGGGAAGCCAAATTCATGTTCAATGTGAGCGGCATTGAAACCGCGAGCCCAAAGCGTTGCAAGTCCGAGGTCTGTCGCCTGCATCATCATCGAAGTCGTAACAATGCTCGAATCCATAATGCCACTTTTAAAATCGTCCATGTAGGTCGTCGGAGAGTATACCTTATTATCATCATAGCAGACCATCAGCACAACAGGAGCATTATACGCCATACGCGTGAGAGAACGGATCTTCTTGAGAGCTTCAGGGGACTGGAGAACCTTGACAAACACAGGCTGACCGTTTACCGCCGTCGGCGAGATGCGCCCCGCTTCGAGCACCTGCATCAGTTTTTCGGGTTCAACTTCCTGGTCGCTAAACGCACGGCAACTAAAACGATCTCTAGCCAAATCAATAAATGACATATGTACCTCTGGTTTTATAGTAATAATATAAGCAAATTGAGTTACCAGTTAATAGTTAGTAGTTACTAGAGATGTAAAAAAAGACACGTTTATAAGAGATTGCCGCGCACTTTATGCTTGCATAGACTCTCCATCTTTCGTCTTTCGTCTTTCGTCTCTCGTCTAATTTCTATATTTGCAGCCATGAAAAATTTTTACGTCACTACTCCGATTTATTATGTCAATGATGCCCCGCATATCGGGCATTCCTACACGACCGTTCTTGCTGATATCCTTACCCGCTTCCACAAGATCATCGGCTACCAGACATTTTTCTTGACCGGTACCGACGAACATGGCCAGAAGGTGCAGCGCGCCGCTGCCAAGCGTAACGTGACTCCGCAGGAACACGTGGACGAATACTACCACCGCTTCGAAGACCTCTGGAAGAAGATGAACATCCAGAACGACTTTTTCATCCGCACGACGATGCCAGAACACAAGGCTTTTGTGCAGGAATGTTTGCAGAAGCTCTGGGACAAGGGTGAAATTTACTCGAAGGAATACGAAGGTTGGTACTCCGTTGGCGAAGAACGCTTCTTCAGCGAAGACGAACTCGACGAAAACAAGTGCGACCCGATCAGCCACCGCCCGGTGGAATGGCTCAAGGAAAAGAACTACTTCTTCAAGATGGGTTCTTACCAGCAGAAGTTGATTGACTTCTTGGAAAGCCACAAGGACTGGATTGTGCCGGACTATCGCTGGAACGAAATCCGCGGATTCCTCCGCCAGCCGCTGAACGACCTCTGCATCAGCCGTCCAAAGATTCGCCTCAGCTGGGGCATTCCGCTGCCGTTCGACCCGGACTACGTGACTTACGTCTGGTTTGACGCTCTCCTCAACTATGTGAGCGCCTCCACCGCCTTCCACAAGACTTATGCTGACGGCACTCCGATTTGGCCAGCCTCTTACCACCTCATCGGTAAGGACATTTTGACGACCCACAGCGTCTATTGGCCGACCATGCTCATGGCTCTCGACATTCCGCTCCCGCAGCACATCCTCGCTCACGGCTGGTGGCTCGTGAACGGTGGCGAAAAGATGAGTAAGTCCGCAGGCAACGTCGTGAACCCGATGGACTATATGGAAAAGTACGGCATCGACGCTTTCCGTTACTTCCTCGCTCGTGAAATGGTCGTCGGTCAAGACGCGAACTTCACGCACGAAGGCTTTGTCCGCCGCATCAACAGCGACCTCGCTAACGACCTCGGTAACGTCTTGAACCGTGTCCACCGCTTGGTGCTCACGAACTTCGGCGGCGTACTCCCGGCTCCGAACGCTCTCGACGATGCCGCAAACGAAGTGATTACGATTGCAAACCGCGTCCGCACGAACGTGATGGAATGGGTTCCGCAGGTCAAGCTCTCGCAGGTCGTCGAAGAAATCATGACGCTTGTCCGCAGCGTGAACCGCTACCTCGAAATCAAGGCTCCGTGGAAACTCGCCAAAGACGAATCCAAGAAGGACGAACTCGCAACCGTGCTTTACATTTCTGCTGAAGCCGTGCGTCTCTCCCTCAGCATGCTCTGGCCGGTCATCCCGGGCAAGAGCGAAGAAGGTCTCGCCATGATCGGTAGCAAGTTCACCGACCAGAACGACCTCGTGTGGGGCATCCTCAAGGGTGGCGAAAAGTTCGGCGAAGGCAAGCCGCTCTTCCCGCGCATTGAAGAAGAAGTCAAGAAGGCTGAACCGCAGCAGGCCAAGCCGAAGCAGAACAAGCCGCTTATGGCAGCTGACGTTCCTGCCGCTATGGACCTCCGTGTTGCACAAATTAAGGAAGTCGCCGACCATCCGGACGCAAGCAGCTTGTACGTACTCAAGGTCGATGCAGGCGAAGGTGAACTCCGCACGATTTGCAGTGGCCTTAAGAGCAGCTACCAGGCAAACGAACTCCAGGACCGCAAGATTCTCTTGTTCGCAAACTTAAAGCCGAGCGCCCTCCGTGGCATCATGAGCCAGGGAATGCTCTTTGCTGGCGACCTCGAACCGGAAACACACAAGTGCAGACTCGTGAGCGTCCCGGAAGATGCAAAGCCGGGTGACCGCGCTTTGTTCAAGGGCGTTGCTCCGAGCGAACCGCGAGAGCTCAAGGTCAAGGACTTCGAAAAGATTGCTCTCACCGCAAAGGGTGGCGCTGTGTTCTGTGACGCGCTCGCTCTCGAAGTGAACGGCAAGCCTGTGACCTGCGACGTCGCTGACGGCGCTGGGATACACTAGTTAATAGAAAGAACGAAAGAGAGCCTGCCAAACGGCGGGTTCTTTTTTTGTATATTGAACAACATGAAAGAAAAAATTCAGAAGATTTATCAAGACGCACTCGTCTATCTCAAATCCTTAAATTGGATTGTCCTGCTCGGCATTGCCGCATTCAGCATCGCTCTCGCCATCATCAATAACATCCGCGTCGATGACGCCAAATCCGTCGATTGGATTGGCACTCAAGATGTCCTCGAAAAGCCGGCAGACATTCTTTAAGGAGTTCCCATGATTGCATGTTTTGAAAAAGAAAATCTCAAGAAGACCATTATCGCGGGCATTCTCCTTCTCGTAGCAACATTCTTCGTGACCGTCGGCGTAGCCGAAATCAGCTTCCCCGAAACAATTCTCACGTTCACCGACCAGGAATGGCTCCTCGACATTTGGCCGAAGGCATACCGCTACAACATCCACGTTGGTGTAGGCGCCATCGTTCTCGCTTGCGCACTCATCTTCCCGGCCATCAAGATTCAAAAGGATTTTGCCATCCGCGCTCTTGAAACGCTTTGCCGCATCGGCATTGGAGGCATGTTCATTTTCGCCTCGATTTTCAAGATCCAGGACCCGCATCAGTTTGCAACGCTCGTTGCGCAGTACCAGTTCTTCTCGGCGCTGCACCTCGACTTCGTGAACAACTTCTTTGCACTCGTGTACCCGCAATTTGAATTCTGGTTCGGGCTTGCGATGATCGTGTCGCCGTTTGTCCGCGAATCGGCATTTGCGATTTTCTGGATGTTCGTAAGCTTCATCATCGCACTCGCCTGGGCACTGTGGAATGATCTCGGCATCACTTGCGGTTGCTTTGAACTCGAAGGCGCCCAGGATAAGGCAGAAGCCTGGACAAGCCTCATCCGCGACCTCATCCTCATTTGGCCGACTCTCTGGCTAGCCTTCCGCAAGAACAAGAGCATCATCGGCATCTGGAAAAAAGACAAGGACGTTCAGTAATGCAGTTGTGGCAAAAGACCCCGTCTATCCTTAGCATTATCTTTGGAACCGCACTCGCCTGCTCGGCGCATCCGGTCGACATGCCACACCACATTTCCTTTGCCGATTCGGCGCATACCAAAGAGTTGAACATCAACGTCCAGCTCCTGGATTCTCTTGCCATTACGAATTTCAGCAAGGCGAAAACGCATTACGACAATTCCATGTCCATACGCCTTTTCGCAAGCGGCAAATTCACCGACGCGTTCCTGTTTGATACCCGTGTCAAAGTCAACACGGACTACACAAACCGTTACATCAATTTCAATTACTACAATCCCGACGAAGGTCTCCCCTACAATAAGCAGAGCGAACACAAACGCACTTGGGACCTCTTCGCCGCAAACGTAAGCTACAACCTTGAGCCGGTCAAGCCCCTCGCGGGATTTGACTTTTTGGAATGGGGCCCTGCCCGCCGTAACCACGTGATTTTACGCGGAGAACGCAATTTTTACCGTCCTTGGCAAGACAGCTCCAGCCGCATTTCCGATGCTGCCCCGACTCCTTATTTTGGCTACCAGTTCACGTTAGGCCCTATTGAATACACGCAATATGCTGCCAAACTTTTCGAGAAGAAGAACTTTGGCAAGTATTTCCATGCGCATCGCCTGAACTTAAACCTTCCAAAAGAAATCACGCTTGGCATTTCAGAAACATCGCTTTACGGCACTACTACTGAAGCAGCGGGCTCAAATCCGAACCCCGATAGCGATAGCACGGGTCGTGAATTTGAATGGGCTTACGTTCTCCCCTTCATTCCTTACGTTTTCCAGGAACACCTGCAGGGCGATCAGGACAACATCTCGCTAGCGTTTGACTTGAGCGTGAAAACACTCCCGAATTGGGAATTTTACGCTGAACTTTTGTGGGACGATATGAAGTCCCCGACGAGCATGTTTGACGACAGCTGGTGGGGCAACAAATGGGCGACAACGCTCGGCGTTGCTCGCGACAACATTGAAATCGGTCCTGTGAATCTCGACTGGATGTTCGAATACACGCGCATTGAACCCTGGGTCTACACACACCACAAAGGGAAAGCTTACACATACGCTAGCTATGCCAAAAGCCTCGGCAGCGACCTCGGCCCGAATAGCCAAGAAGTCCATACCGAAGTGACCGCCACATACAACTTTATCAAGGCAACACTCTTCTTTGGCGCTGTAGCCAAGGACACCGCTTTCGGCGGGAATATCAATGATTTGCACACGCCCGAAAGCGCTATGGACAAAAAGTTCCTGAACGAAGAGACTACTATTCGCTACAAAGAACTTGGATTGACTTTATGCGTGACTCCATGGGAATGGTTCAGCTTTAGAACAAGCTACACAAGATTCTTCGGAGACTTTAAAGGCTACCGCACTTATGCCGTCGGTAGCCTCCAGTGGTGATGTTTTTGTCAAGCCCGCCTTGAGCGGGCATCTCCATCTTAAAACATTTTCTTTAATTCTTCCTCGTCGGTGGCGGCGAGGACTTTTTCTTTCCATTCGGGGTCGAGCAAGCGCTTTGCCACATTAGCAATCGTAACCGTATGCGCCATTGCCGATTCCGCCGGAGAGAGAAGCACGCACATAAATTGCGCCTTCTCGTCATTACGAGTTTTAATCCCCGTAATACCTTCACGGGCGACGACAAAAGCCATCAGCGGTTCCTTCAAACCAGGAACACGCGTATGCGGGAGCAAAAGTCCCTGCCCCATATAAATGCCCTGAGCCACACGCTCAGAAAGCCCTTTCCATGTCGACATGGCGTCGAACGGATAAGGACTTTTCACAAGCGCGTCATAAGCGTAACCCAAAGCACGATTGAACTCCACAGGCTGCGCGTAAATACGCGTATAGATGAGAGCCATTACTGGAGAGCCCAATCCATGAACTTGAACACTTCAGGATCTGTAGCCTTGGCGATCTGCTTGAATTCGCCAAACAGTACACGGAGTTGAGCCTTGCCCGGTTCAATGTACTGTTCGAACTTTTCAATCTTTTTCACCTTGGAGAGGAAGCAATAAGCGCCGAGAGCCTGCATCAAGCGCTGCAAGCTAGCATGCACAAAGCCTTCCCATGCATCGTCCTTCGTATAAATTCTTGTACCGCGGTACTGGCTGCGCCAATATTCAAAGAAGTCCTTGATCATCGGAAGCGGGAGACTCACGTACGGGTCCCACAAAAGCGATGCGATATCATAGAACATGGAACCACGACGAGCGCCCTGGAAATCGACAAATGCGACTTCGGAATTCGGACGGATCATAATGTTCTGGCTCTGGAAATCGCGATGCATCAAGACCTTCGTCTGTGCTTCGACGGAGACAGCCACGAGCGAATAGAAATTGCGGACCGATTCCGGAATTTCCGTAATGCCCTTGTGGAGCTTGAGGTAATTCTCGGTAAAGTAATCGGATTCCCACTTGAGGGCGGCAAAGTCAAAGCGGCGGAGCCAAATTTCGGTGTGATGGCTGAACAGCTGATGGCTTGCATTCTGCCACTGGATAAGCGCATCAATCACTTCCGGGTACAGAATACGCGCACTGCCCGAAAGAACCTTCGTGCCATTCGGGAAAGCTTCGTCCAAGAGGCTGCGTTTGCCCAAGTCTTCTTGCAACACCTGGCAAGCTTCTTCGTCGACGCAATAAACGCGCGGGACCGGCAAGCCGTATTCCCTGAACGTCTTGGAATACTCGACAAAGTGCTTGAAATCTTCATTCACTTCGGCACTTACCTGCAAGACGCTTTTACGTTCATCGCTAGCGATACGGAAATAACGCCTTCCAGAGCCTGCACCGGCAATGGGAGTCACAGTAAAGTTATCAGTATAACCATGAGTCAAGAGATACTCATGAATACTCGGAGAAATTTTAATAATATCGTTTTGCATGCTTTTAATATACAATAAGAAAGAGGAAAATGACAAAGAAAATGTAGGTTATTGGTCATTAGTTGCTAGTTATTAGCAATAATCCAAAGACTATGGACTAACGACTAAGGACTATCTTACGAGAACTTAATTCTCGGGTCGACTAGCGTATAAAGGATATCGCTAAAGAGGCGCCCCACCATTGCCATAAGGCTGCTGAGGAAGATGATCCCCATCACCACGTTATAATCGCGGTTGACCATCGAATTGTAATACAAAAGTCCCATACCATCGATATCAAAGACTTTTTCGATGAGGAGTGCACCCGCAAACATAAGCGTGCAAATTTCTGAAAGGCGCGTTGCAATCGGGATAAGCGCATTGCGGAGCGCGTGACGCACAAGAGCTTGCTTAAAGCTCAAGCCCTTAGCTAAAGCCGTACGCATGTAATCGCGACCCAATTCCTCAAGCGCAGAGTTTTTCATAAGGAACGTGAGGAACGCAAATTCGCTAATCATATAGCAGAATATCGGGAGTGCCAAATGTTGCGCCAAATCAAACACTTTTCCGAAGAACGTGAAATCCTCAAAGTCATCGCTTGTAAGCCCACCGAGCGGGAAAATGTCCAAATACGAACCACCCGCCAAAAAGATGATGAGCAAAATGCCAAGCGCATAACCCGGCATCACGTAGCCCGAGAAAATAAGACCGCTCGTAAAAGAATCAAGCTTGCTTCCGTGATGCACCGCCTTCCAGAGCCCAAGCGGAATGCAGATAAGGTAGCTCAAGAAGAACGACGTCACGCCAAAGAACAATGATATCGGGAATCGGCTTACAATCACGTCCCAGACCGGGAGCCCGTACGTGTAACTTTCCCCAAGATTCAAATGCAAAACGTTCCAAAGCCACGTAAGGTAACGTTTCCACGCGGGCTGGTCAAAGCCAAAGTACGCCTGGATTTGCGCAATCTGGTCCGGCGAGAGCGCCTTGGAAGCATCTACGCCACCCTTCATCGAAGCCGCCTGCTGCGCACGAGAAATCAGCTCTTCGACAGGTCCACCCGGCAAGAGCTGAATCAAGATAAAGCACACCAACGAAATCCCGATAAGCGTCGGGATCATCAGCAGCAAACGACGAAGGATATAGGATCGCATTTATCTCATTTTTCCAGAACGCAAGACGTCCATCATGTTGAACGGCTTTGCGGTGCCTGCAGCAATCTGGTCGGCAAGGAAGTTCACAGCATCGACAGTGCCTTCGGCGTAAATCTTGCGGCCGCAAACATTGTGCTGGAATTCAAAGTGAACCGTGCCGTCAGCGCTATCGAGGCTGTATGTGTGGAAAGCGTGACCGCCAAGGTATTCTTCGGGCACGTGCATGCGTTCCATCTGTTCCTTTTCGTTGCGGACCTTTTCGATATCGTCCGGTGTGTAGTCAAAGCCCATCTTCTGGAAGGTGCCCACGACAGCACGAGCAGTACCGCTTGTATCAGCCTTGGTCTTCTGGTGGCTTTCGACAACAGAGAGCTTGTAGCCTTCGAATGCCGTCGGGAATTCCTTGGCCAAGAATTCAATCATCGTCTGGAAAGCGACAATCTGCTTAGCCATGTTCGGAGCGATGACGCTCGGATGGTTGGCTTCGGCAACGAGCTTTGTGAGAGCTTCGCGGTCGCCACCGGTCGTGCCCATCACGAACGGGATCTTGTGCTTCACGTAGAAAGCGGCGTTGTCGTTCACTGCCGTCGGATGCGTGTAGTCAATGCAAATCATGTTCGGATACTTGGCAAGCACTTCGCCAATGCGGGCTTCGCGGTTGGATGGCTTCAAGAGCTGAATCGTCTTGCCTGCAACTTCGGCTTCGTTTTCGACGATAATTTCACCCGTCAAAGAATACGGGACAAGTTCCAAACCGCGGGCAACACAAGTTTCGGCCACGATGCGGCCCATGTTACCCGGAATACCATTAACCATCACTTGAACGGACATAAAATCTCCTGTTGTTTTTTCCGTTTGACAAGATAGAAAAAAAGGGCGGGCTTTAGACCCGTCCTGTAAACTCAAGCTAAAAGATTAGCTTATTTGCCACGAGAGTCAAGCTTATACTTTGGAGTATTCTTGGCTCCGGCCTTCTTCAAAGCCTTGATGAGGCGAGTATAGCCTTCGTTCGTTGCCCAGTCGAGCACAGAATAGCCCTGACCGCACTTGGCGTTCACATCGACACCCTTGTTGATGAGGAACATCATAGCGTCGTAGTTGCCAGACTTGACAGCCCAATGAATCGGCATATAGCCATCCGGGCTGCGGTTTTCGAGCGGAGCGCCAGCGTTAGCGAGCACTTCGAGCATGTCAGCCTTGCCAGTCTTTGCGGCGATAAGAACTGCGGTAGCGAGGTTCTGCGGTTCAACGCCTTCCTTCTTGAGCTGATCCAAGATGCGGACGACAACTTCCTTGTTGCCCATCATGACAGCGTTATCAATAACCGGTTCGCCATTGCCGTTGTTGACGTTAGCCTTTGCGCCATGTTCAAACAAGTAGTTGAGCACCATCATGTTGCCCTTATTTGCTGCGATAGCGACAGCGTTGTTGCCGTTATCTGCCGGCTGGTCAATTTCGAAAGATGCCTGGAGGAACAAAGTCATCTTGGCGGTATCGCTATTGACCGCATAAGAGACGAACTGATTCGGCGTAAAGCCAATCTGCTTCTTCGTCAAATATCTACGAACAGACTGCGGGTCGTTCGGGTCCATGGTTTCTTCACAACCAGTCAAGGAAAAAATAAGACCAGCAGCACAGAGAGCCAAGATTTTCTTCTTCATATTATACTCCAATGAATTTTTGATTTTTCCAAGTTAAAACTACACTATTTTTTTCAAATTATTCCATAAAAAACACGAATTTACACATTTTTTTTCAAAAACAAACGATTATTTCTTGCTTTTCTTGGTCGTTTTAATTTTCAGCTTCTCATTGATCTTGATTTTCGTGTCTTTAAGCCCGTTCCACTTCACTATATCTTCAATCGTCACACCATACTGGCGCGAAATATCCCAAAGTCCCTCGCCCTTCTTGACGACATGAGTAATCTCTTCGATCTTCGGGGTGCTCGGAGCCGGCGTGGAAGTTCCCGGAATCTTGATCTTTTGTCCGACCTTGATGTTCGAGGAATTGCCCATTTCGTTCATTTCACGGATGGCGGCAACCGTCGTCGAGAACTTTTTGGCGATAGCAAACAAATTGTCACCCGCTTCAACAGTGTAGATAATCGTCGTGCTGACAGGAGCCTTTTTCGAGGACTTAGAATTAGAATTCGAAGACTTTTCTGCGGTCTTTTTAGACGACTTACTCGAGGTCTTGGAATCCGAAGATTCTACAGCCTTAGCGGGCTCGACAGGGAATTCTTCGTCAGTCGCCTTGGACATTTTGCGCGGCGGACGGACATAAGCAGGAATAGCAAGAGAATCGCCAATCGTGAGTCGCTTGGTAAAGCCGCTGTTTGCCTGCAACAGGAGAAACACAGGGACTTTATACTTCTTTGCGATTTCGGCATAGGTATCCCCCGCCTTGACCACATACTTTTCGCCTTTCTTGAGGGCAACGCGTTGTTGGATAAAGCTCGTCGGCTTGAGATCTGGCTTGGAAACGTAAATTGTATCGCCCTTCTTGACGTTATAACCCGTTTCAATATTATTCCAGACACGCAATGATTCTTGAGAAACGCCAAAGCGACGGGAAATGGAACCGAGATTATCGCCCAGTTGCACCACATATGTGCGGACCTTCGTCGGCTTTTTGCCTGTAGACCTGCGCGGAGCGACCTTGATCGGGATGAGCAGCGTACGACCCGGCTTAAGCTTTGTCTTTTTCATGTCGTTGGCACGCTGAATTTCTGCTACACGCACGCCATACTGTTGCGCAATAACGCCTATAGACTCACCCTTACGCACCTTGTGCTCTTTCCAGCTCGAAAAGCCGTTCTTTTCCATGCGGTCGTAGTTCTGCACAAAGGCGGCTCGCGTACCGTACGGCAAACGGAGCAAATAGGCATCGCGGTTGGGCGGTGTACACCACATGGTCAATTCCATATTCAACGTGCGAAGCGTATCTTCAGGAACCTTCAGGAACTTCGCAATTTCATCGAGAGAGAACGAATCGTAAACGGTAACCGTATCGTATGCCGGCAGCTGACGCTTGTTAACTTCCACATCGTAATGACTTGGATAATGACCAATGACCATCGCCGCAAGGATTCGCGGCACGTAATGCATAGTTTCTTGCGGGAGCTGCAAATCCCAGTATGTTACAGGGCGGTTGCCCCACGTAGAATCAGCCTTTTTCTCACGAATCAATCGACGGATTCTGCCTTCACCGCAGTTGTAGGCAGCCATCGACAAAAGCCAGTCGCCAAATTCGGCGTACAAGGTTGAAAGATAGCTCAAAGCGGCTTCAGTCGCCATTTCCGGATTGCGACGCATGTCGACCCAAAAATCAACTTCCAGACCGTAGCGGATACCCGTTTCCGGGATAAACTGCCACATACCCGCCGCCTTTGCACGGCTATAAGCCTTAACATTAAAGCCAGATTCTACCAAGGCAAGGTAGATAAGGTCTCTCGGCATGCGCTTTTGGGCAAGCTTGGTATAAATCAGGGAATCATAAGCCGTCTTGCGGGTAAGCGAGCGAGTGATAAAGCCACGTGCAGACGTCGTCATGTAATAGATTTCCTGCATGACGCGTTCGTTAAAGCGAATCGGGAGCGAGAAACGCCCGGCATCAACGGTGTCGAGGAAATTTTCAATGACGCGCATCGATGCGCTGTCGGCCGCATTCTCGTCGTAAGCGTCTACACCTTCAATAGTGAGGCTGTCCGTATTGGTAGAATCACTCCCCTCCTGTTCGGCGAGGTTCGGATAGACATCTTCTAAAGCCTGGACAATGCGCACAGGCATCTGCATTTTATAAATGGAATCTTCAGAACGCGTGAGCTTGCTCTTTGTAGAATCGAACTTTTCAGTTACGAGCAAACGCAGAGATTCTTCAAGATAATGCTTGGAAACAGCCCATTGATTATTATCAATTGCCTGAAGTCCATACTGATAATAGACCCACGAAGGCCTCGTCGAATCCCCAACAATTTCCTTACCTGGGTTTGGAGCAGGTACATCAATAGAAACCTTCTCCGGCTGGATAGGTTTCCCCTGAGATGACGCGGCAAGCTTCGCCTGCTTGGGAGCGCAGGCGCTCAAAAATAAAAGAACTAATGCAAGACCGAGTCTAACGAATTTATCCGACCATATCACTGGTCGAAATCCATGTCCTCGCCGTAGTCAGACCAAATGGGGTTACGGCCAAAGGATGGCTTGTCAAAATCGACTTCTTCGTCAACTTCTTCTTCCTGCGGTTCTTCTTCTTCCTTGATCAGATCATCTTCTTCGCCCAAATAGGTTGGATCCGGGGTATCATCGAACGCATCACTCTTAGGACGACGACCACAATAGTAAGCTTTATTCATATAAGCTTTCCTCCAATTTATTGCATCAATCTGTTCATGCCATATAGAATAACCCCACACATCACAAAAGCAGTCACGATTTGCAGAATGATAATCACTCTGTTAATCTTATACGCCTTTTGCGACTTTCGGTGCCATGACGGCAATTTATTTGCGGAGTTATTGTTTCTCACTTCGGAAGTGAAATATATACATAAATTTGAAAATGCAAACAGATAATCTAAAAAAATGTCTAAATTCTTTATGAAAAAATGAAACTATTTCTATCAACACTTCTCTTTTGCGCCGTTTTTCTGTTTGCGCAATCTGGATTTTCCTTTAATAGCAGTGGAATCCATGTTCCTGGAGCACGAACGCTCAACCCAGGAGACCTTTTTGTCATGGGCGGATTCGAAATGGCGAGCAGCAACAAGCCTGCCAGTCTCGAAGGATACCTCACTGATGAAACGGGCAAGGAATACACGCTGACCACCACCCCTTCGAACACGATTCTTGGCTATGTCGGCTACGGCATCCTTGATTATCTCGAAGCGGGACTCAACCTGAATGTCCACTATGACGGTGACGCTGGAGGAACCAAGCTCAAAGGTGTGGGCTTTGGCGACATCGGACTCATGGTCAAGGCTCAACTTCCAAACCAGTCCTTAAAGGACCTGTTCAACTTCGCCGCTGCACTCGAGGTATTCATTCCGACCGGAACAAACGAGAAGGGCGTCCGTCCGAGGCACCTTTGGTACATCCATAAAGGCGACTATACCAACCCCTATTCTGCCGCAGACTTTGCTGTGGCAGGAACGCTCTACTTATCGATCAACATCCACAGGAATCTGCGCTGGAATAATTACGCAGGCGTTCTTAGAGCATTTGAAAACGGCGAAAACATTTTCACCTGGGGTTCAGGCATCACACTCTTCCCTTACGAATGGGTTTCGCTTGTCATCGAAGCTTCCGGTGAAACGAAGATTCGAACCAAAGACGTGTGGCGTGGGTTCTTGAACGATCAGCTGAGATTTTCTCCTGGATTGAAAGTCAGACTTCCGAAATTCACGACGATGTCTATCAATGCAGACCTCGGCATGGACTTGTTCAGAAAAAGGAAAATCAGTAGAGGACATGAAATCACAGTTAAGAACAAGGGACACGAATATTCTTACACCGTCCCAGGAAGTCCTCCGATTGCAGTCTCTATTAAATTTAACCGTACATTTGACCTCGGTGGAAGGATCGATGACTTTAAAAAGAAGATGGAAGCATGTCCCAAGTCGAGTCTTTCGTTCAAGGACAATAAATACCGTTGCGCGCCGGACTCCGACAACGACGGTATTGCAGACGACTTGGACGAGTGCCCGGACACACCTGCCGAAGTGCTTATTGACGAAAGCGGTTGCCCTTTTGACCGTGACAACGACGGCGTTCCGGATTACAAGGACAAGTGCCCCAATACAAAGGAAGGATACCCGGTTGATGAATTTGGATGTATCCGCGATAACGACAACGACGGCATCCCGAACGAACTAGACAAATGCCCGGATTCTGAACCCGGCGAAGAAGTCAACGAAAAAGGATGTATTCTCGATACTGATGAAGACGGCGTTCCGAACGTACTTGACTCCTGCCCGAGCACACCCGCAGGACTTAAGGTCAACCAGTACGGATGCTTTATGGACAACGATAAAGACGGCGTTCCTGACGAATGGGACAAGTGCCCCGACAGCGCCCCGAACGAAATTGTGAACATGTATGGCTGCCCCATTGATTCCGATGAAGACGGCATCCCGGACTTTATGGATAAATGTGAAAACACGCCGCCAGGAGTAGGCGTAGATAGTGTTGGCTGTAGACTAGACTTCGACCGAGACGGAATTTTCAATGAAGACGACATGTGCCCAGACACACCTGTAGATGCACCCGTTGACAAGACTGGCTGCCCCATCGACTCTGATAAGGACGGCGTCGTGGACTACCTCGACAACTGCCCGAATACGCTGGAACACACCGCTGTTGACGCCAATGGCTGCCCTATTCGTGAAAAGCTAAATTTGGATAAAATAGCAAGACGTATCCAGTTCCATAAAGGTTCCGAAATGCCACTCAATTCTTCTTACACAGCATTGAGTGATGTCGTGTCCATCATGCGACACAACAAGCAAATCGCCATTGAAATCCAGTGCAGTGTAAAATCAGGAGAATCGAAGGAGCCTATTGAACTTGCGAATTCTAGAGCGAACTTCATCTTTGAATTCCTTGTGAACAAGGGAATCAAGGAAGATCGCTTAAAAGCATCTGGATATGGATTGCAACTACCGATGAACAGTCATGGCTACGCCAAGCTAAACCCTGTCGGCGTACGTCTCTTGCCGTACCATATTAAAGAAGAATAGTCAGAACTGAGATAGATTGCCGCGCTTCGCTCGCAACGACGTGTTTTATGTTCTATCCTTACTATTGAACAAAAGCGCGATGACGAGCGCAACGACGACGTACAGCGCGACAGCAGATAAAAGCCCGAGAATCTCCGAGCCTGAGAGCGCCTCTACCTTGATGTACAAGAGGACGGAAAGAGGCATGGCGAGTAAAAAGAGGATTCCGGGGATTTTCTGTTTCATGAAAAGCAAGATAGTAAAAAAGCCGCATAACGCGGCTTTAAAACTTGACTGGATTCCTCGCCCGTAAAGGGCTCGGAATGACGAATGCAGGCGGAGCCTGTCACCCCGGACTTGTTCCAGGGTCGACTTTTATTACTTCACGGTAATCTGGAACTTCTTGTCACCAGCGTTGACCTGGTAGTAGCCCTTGAAACCGCGGAACTTGGCAACGCCATTTTCATCGGCAGTGGCGTAGAGGTCCGTCGTCCAAACCTTGTGCCACAAGTCGTAAACACGTTTTGCAGCAGGCTTTTCGCGACCGTCAGAAGCAATCATGCCGCCATTCTTGACCCAGTGACGGTTGTCCCAGAAGCCCCAGAACACAATGCCGTTCACAGCCGGGTGGCTAAATGCGGTACGGAGGAAGGTTTCAAACTTTTCAGCCTGAACTTCTTCGGTGTCACTCATACCGGCTTGCCAGTCGCCCACGTCGAATTCCGTGACCTTAATCGGGAGACCGAGAGAAGCGAGCTTGTCCAAGCGTTCCTTGATAAGGCCCGGCACAACCGGACGGAGACCAAAGTGGCACTGCACGCCAATGCCCATCACAGGCACCTTGCGTTCGAGCATACCCTTGATCAAGCCATAATAGCGATCCGTTTCACCAGCGGCAACGACGTTGTAATCGTTGATGTAGAGGAATGCGCTCGGGTCAGCCTTGTGAGCCCAAATGAAGGCACTGTCGAGAATGCCCCAGCCGCACTTGTTGAATGTCCAGGATTCGTGAATCGGTTCGTTCCACACGTCGTATTCCGTAATCTTACCCTTGTATTCCTTGAGGTCGCGATAGATACGTGCCTTGAGCTTTTCAGCCATTTCTTCGCAACTACCCTTGTTGCTGTAGTGCTTGTCGAAACCGTAGCCTTGGTGGCTCCACATGAGAGCGTGACCGCGAAGTTTCCAGTGATTCTGGGCGGTGAAGTCGGTGTATTCCTTCATTTCTTCACGCTTGATTTTGCCCTTCTTCGGTTCGTATTCCGGCCACTTGAACTGGTTTTCAGAAACGCCATGCCAGAAGTACTTTTTGGCAGCATTGCGGTACCAATTTTCGGTGCTATCCTTGGTGTCGTAGAGAGCGAGCGCCGTACCGAACGGGAACGAATGACGCAACAGCTTCACGTGGACTTTTTCGCCCGGATTTGCCTTGACCGTGAAATCCACCTTGTGGAGGCTATCGATACGGGCATCGGCATTGTTATACCAGGACGGGTCAGACATTTCGTCCATCTTTTCGACTTCCACATCGTCGAGCTGGATCCAGCCCTTCTTAAGACCAATCTGGAACGTAATGTTGTTGAGGCCGTAACCCTTCTGGTCAGCAAGGAAAATCATTTCATAAGTCTGCCACTTGTCCGTCAAGTCAAACGAAGCGCTTTCCTTTTGACGGTAGTCCGGAGGACCGCCCTGCACCACGGAATTGATGGGCATGTTGCCCTTAGCCTTGAACGAGAGTTTGTAAAAACCGGAGTCTGCCAAGAATTTAGGCGGCTGGAGCTGCAAGCCCCACCACGGATTCGGAAGTTCTTTCACGACGACCTTAGCGCCCTGGGAACCATCGACACCGAGCCCCTGCACGGCAATCTGCGATTCGGCTTTTGCTGGACCATCAGGATTGTTCCACAGATACCAGCCGCCGTCACCATACTCCATATCACCATTGTTCAACTGTGCAAAAGACGGCACAGAAAGCGCCATGGCAACGGTCGCCGCAATCGCAAGAGCTTTATTCTTTTTAAAATTCATGAGGACACCTCGGTTATGTTTACAGGTTAAATATATACTCGAAGTGCGTTTTTCGGGCGATTTAGGGCATATTTTAGACCGACTATAATACAAACGAGCGAAAAAGTGTAACAAGTGTATCAACGCAGGCAACCGATTTTATAAGTAATAATCAATGTTCATTCCAGCAGAAATAAATGTATATCTAGTAACAAAGAACATTTAACTATTTTATGGTCATGCATTACAAACCTTATCGCGATTTACTTTTGGAATTGTTCCCGAACTATCTCAAGGTTAGGAAGCTCCCGCTCAACGGCGGCATGAGCTGCCCAAACCTCGACGGCACCAAGGGATTTTCGGGTTGCAGCTACTGCAACAACCGCAGCTTTAGCCCTGTTTTTGACGAAGCAAAAGTCTCGATTCAGGAACAGCTTGAAAAGTACGTTCCGAAGCTTCGCGACAAGTACCCGAATGCAGGCATCCTCGCCTACTTGCAGCCGTACACGAATACACACGCGCCGCTTGAACATCTGCGCGAAATCATCGATCCGATTATCAAGCACAAGGAAATTGCAGGGCTTGCCATTGGTACGCGCCCGGATTGCCTTGAAGACGAAAAGATAGCATACCTTGCAGAGCTCAACCGCAAAAAGCCAATTGTTGTTGAAATCGGGCTTCAGACAGCAAACGACTTGACGCTCGCGGGCATCAACCGCAGGCATACACTTGCGGAATTTGAAGACGCCGTAAAGCGCTGCCAAGCCGCAGGTCTTACCGTCACGACACATGTGATTGTTGGTCTCCCCGGCGAAAAGATGGAAGACTTTAAGCACACAGCACAAGTCGTTCACGATTTGAAACTTGCGGCAGTCAAGATTCACCCGCTGCACATTGTCGTGGGCACGGTCATGGCGCAAGATTTTGCCAACGGCGAAGTCAAATTGCTTTCGTTCGAGGAATACTGCGAAGCGGTTGCCGAGATGATCAAGATTATTGGCAAGGATATCGCGATTGAGCGATTCAGCGGCGAAAGCCCGAGCGAGCTTTTGATTGCACCGAACTGGTGCGGAGAACGCGACAAGATTATTGCTACAGTCGAGAAATTGTTAGATAGAAATTAGTCGTTAGTCACTAGCTTAAATTTGGCGGCAAAAGCCGCGGTTATTACAACCAATAACTAATGACCATTGACTATTAACCATTATAACGAGAGGGGAAAATGAAACGTATTGAAGACTACATTATTGCTGTTCCGGATTTTCCGAAGCCGGGAGTTTTGTTTCGTGATATCACGGGAATTTTGAACGACCCCGATGGACTAAAGCTTACGCTTGATGCGTTCTACAAAACGCTTGAAAATGTTGATTTTGATGTCGTTGTCGGGCTAGAAGCTCGTGGATTCTTATTCGGCGTTCCGATAGCAGAGCATTTCCACAAGCCTTTTGTCCCAGAACGCAAAAAAGGCAAGCTCCCCCGCGAAACCGTCGAAGTGACTTACAATCTCGAATACGGGACCGCATGCATGGAAGTCCATAAAGATGCGATAAAACCTGGGCAACGCGTGGTAATCGTCGACGACTTACTCGCCACTGGTGGCACTGCAAAAGCAGCCGCCCATCTCGTGGCGAAAATGGGCGGCAAGGTTGAATGCTTTGCATTTGTTATTGAACTTACAGATCTTAAAGGTCGTGAAGTTCTTGACGGCTATCGCGTAGAAACGCTGACAAAGTTTTAAAGCAAATGAAATTGGTGACCCCGGAACAAGTCCGGGGTGACAGAGCGATTAAACGCGCTTGAAGATAAGCGACGTGTTGACTCCGCCGAACGCAAAGTTGTTCGACATGAGGTATTCCACATCCATTTCACGGCCGGAACCGGTAATGTAATCGAGCGGAGCGCACTGTTCATCGACATTATTGAGATTTAGGTTGGGGTTAAACCAGCCACGATTCATCATATTGATGCCGAGCCAAGCTTCAATACCGCCGCATGCGCCTAACGTATGTCCGATATAGCTCTTAAGGCTCGAAATAGCAACAGAATGCCCATTAAAGGCGTTGTACGTTGCCCAGCTTTCAGCAATATCGCCATGGCGTGTTGCCGTACCGTGACCGCTCACGTAACCAATCGCTTCCGGTGAAATTTCTGCACTCTTGAGAGCAAGCTCAAGCGCAATCTGCATCGTCTCTTTTTTCGGCTGCGTGATGTGGTCGCCATCGGTATTGTGTCCAAAGCCGACAAGTTCCGCGTAGATGTGTGCGCCACGAGCTTTAGCATGCTCGTATTCTTCGAGAATGAGCGTTCCTGCACCTTCGCCAATGACAAGACCATCGCGGTCGCGATCAAACGGAGCGGGAGTCAATTCAGGAGTATCGTTCTTGACACTTGTCGCAAACAAAGTATCAAATACAGCCGATTCCGTAGCGTCAAGTTCATCAGCGCCACCGGCAATCATCACATCTTGCATGCCGTACTTGATAGCTTCATAAGCATAACCGATCGAAAGACTACCGCTTGTGCAAGCCGTATTCGTCGTGATAATGCGGCCTGTCGTACCAAAGAAAACACTGACGTTAACCGCACAAGTCTGCGGCATGGAACGAATGTAAGTCGTTGCTGTAATCTTGGAACAATCATGAGGCGGTTTTAGCATCGAGAAGAAATCCAACAAGGGATTAATGCTGCCCATCGAAGAACCATAAGCCACGCCAACGCGACCAGACTTCAAAAGAGCTGTTTCTTCGGCAAGCCCTGCCGACTGAATGGCTTTATCCGCAGATGCAATCGCAAGCACAGCCACACGACCTGCACCGCGAACTTTTTTGCGGGAATATTCGGGCAAGTCATAAAGAATCGGACATGCCAAGCGCGTATTCATTTGCGCATACAAATCCCATTCCTTCATGCGGACAACGCGATTTTTCAAAGTCTTGAGCGAAGCAAAAACATCTTCGACATCCATGCCCAAGGACGAAATGCAACTACCACCAGTAACAACAACGCGACGGGTCATGCCAAGCCTCCATTCACAGAAATCACTTGGCGAGTGATGTAGGCAGCTCCTTCTGAAAGCAGGAACACAACTGTTGCAGCCACTTCTTCGGGCTTTCCAACACGCTTCATTGGAATTGCAGGCAAGATCATATCAAGCGGTGCATCCTTAATCATTTCAGTTTCAATAACACCAGGGGCAACACTATTTACCGTAATATTGCGACTCGCGAGTTCAGTAGCCAAAGCCTTGGTGGCGCCAATAAGGCCAGCCTTCGAGGCGCTGTAATTGACCTGTCCCCTGTTTCCGATAATTCCAGACACAGAAGAAATCGTGATAATGCGGCCCTTGCGTTTACGGCACATCGGCATCACGAGCGGATGAACGACATTGTAAAAACCGTTCAAGTTTGTATTCAAGACTTTGTCCCAATAGTCATCCGTCATGGCAGGGAAAGCGGCATCAGCACAGACACCCGCATTCGTAATCACACCATAGTACACGCCATTTTCGGCAATGTCTTTTTCAAGAACTTCCTTGCACTGTTCACGGTCGCAAATATTGAACTGCAATGTGCGAATATTACCGCCATTGGCACGAATCCGCTCAGCAAGAGCGTCAATCGGAGCGGAGTTTCTATTGTAATGAGCGACGACTGTATAGCCTTCTTTTGCAACCGCTTCGGCAATAGCAAGACCAATACCGCCACTAGCACCCGTAATCAAGACAGATTTTGCATTATCCATATTCATTCCTCAAATTCAATTCATGCCCAAAGTAGCCTTTGGATCATCGACTTCAACCGTGTTCAGAGTTGCTGTTACTGCGATTTTATCACCCACTTTTGCAACACCATCAAACGTGACCGCTTTATCCATTCGAACGGTTTCATGAACAGTGACAACAACGGTTTCGCCATCCTTAAAAACCGGAATATCGGCTTTGAAACCGCTCACACTCATGATGAATCCCACCTTTGGCTTATCGCCTTTGGTGCGGCCATAAATTCCAGACAAAGCAGAAATGCTCTGGGCCATGTATTCAAATGCGACCCAAGCTGGGATTCCGCCCAAATCGTCTTCGTAGAAAAGACTATTACGCGAAATATCGATTTCCGTCGTGATATTTACATCTTCAAGGCTGTAATTTTGAACGCGATCCAGCAAAAGCATTTTGCCTTTATGCGGAACGAGTTCGCTTGTAGCCTCTTTTGTTTTAAATTCTTCATTCATATTAAATCAAACTGTTTTCAACAATCAAAGACACATTGCAGCCACCGAATGCAAAGGAATTACTCATGCAATATTTGAGATTCTTTGCGGTTTCAGCGGGTTTTACCAAATGTACAGGCGGGAGATTTGCATCGACTACACCATCGAAAAGATGCGCCGGAAGTCGACTGACGCATTCGGTATTTTCGCCAGCACTTTTTAACGCAAGGCAACAGAAAGCCAATTCCAAAGCACCCGCAGCGCCTAACGTGTGTCCCGTCAAAGCTTTTGTCGAGCTTACAGGAACATCAGCATGATTCGCTTCACCGAAGAGACGGTTTACGGCACGAGATTCCATCGCGTCGTTCAGTTCCGTACCGGTTCCATGCAAATTCACGTAACCGATTTCAGATGCGCTAAGCCCCGCATTTTCAAGGGCGGCCTTCATCGCCTGATACGCCCCTTCCCCATCGGCACGAGGAGCCGTAATGTGGTCTGCATCAGCGCTTTCGCCAAAGCCAACCACCTTGAGATTTTTGCAATCGTGCGTACAAAGCTCATCACACGGCTCACGTGTGACCACAAAAAATACAGCCGCATCGCCAAGCGTAAGCCCGGAACGGTTCGCACTAAACGGATTTGTCGGGCGGTCACTCATCGCTTCGAGAGAGGCAAAGCCAAGAATCACCGACAGAGATGCGATATCCACGCCACCCACAATCGCCACATCGCAATTCCCAGCATAAAGGTTATTGCGAGCGGAAACAAAAGCACTAGCGCTAGAAGCACATGCTGTAGAATGAACCGACGTCATTCCAGTAATGCCATAACGATCTGCAATAAAGCGCAGCGGGAAATCAGCACGCTGGTAATCGAGCAAATACCCCTCGGGGAATGCGCCTGTTTCCTTAAAACATCTGAGAGCAGCTACAGAAGCTTCGGAGCCATTGTCGCAAGAACCGATGAAAATACCGACGCGATTTGCCCCAAACAATTCAACCGCTTTGCGAATGGTCTTATCCATTCCAGACAACGCCGCCTGTGAAAGGCGATTAACGCGATTGTCGTACTTTTTCTCGCTTACAGGAGGTAACGATGCAGGGTCAATAGTCGCCGCAGGGCGCATCACACCCGCCACATCATAAGTGGTAAAATTTCCACGAATGCCTTTCGTCAGTTTATCAAAGACTTGTACTTTATCGCCACCTAAAATGCAGTGGAGGCTAAAATCATTTATGTACAAAGGTCGATTATTCATTCGCTACCAAGATTGATGTGGTACTTGTATTGGCGCAATTCGTTCACCAAGTCAATTTCACTTGCCTTACGGGTAACACGCAAAATAGTCTTCCCGTTCTCAGACAATACGCGTTCGAAATCTTGAGCCTCATCCGACAAGCGCTTTTCGGTAAATGCAAAACCAGACTTTTCAAAGTTATTCTTTAGCGCCTCAAATGGATAAAAGCAAGTCTGCAAATCGGCAATCACATATTCCGCTTTCATTTTTTCGACATCGATAACTGAACTTACAAACGAAACAGAATCTTTTGCATAAGTCAACTCAGCAATTGTCGTGCCAAAACCGCTAAAGAAAACGACCGAAAGGATAGTGTCATTTGCACGCACCCAGACATCGCCACTAAAAGTCGTTGTAGACGTATCCGCAAGAGAGTTGCCCGGGGACTTCATTTTTCGGAAAGTCCCTTCGAGATGTTGAGCCTCGTCAATAGTTCCAGACATCGCTGTGGTTGGCAATAAATTGACAAAGCCAGAATCAGAATAATAGACAGGCATCGAATTGGGCTTGACAAGAGTGTGCTGGCAAGACGTAAGGCAGGACACACCTAACGCAACGCTTACCCAAGCAAAAATTCTCATACCAAGTTTCATATTCTAAGCACAAAGTTAGAAAAATTTAACGTTTTGCACTTAATGGAGAAAGTAGAAAACAACATAAAATTCCAAGCAAAACGGCAAGCCCAAAAGTTTTTACAGGGATAAATGCACTACAGACAAGACTTCCAAAAGAAATCAGCGTCGTCGCTGCCGAAAGCATAATCGCAAGAGTGGTCACCGATTTTTGACGACCGCCTTCCCTAAAGAACAAAGCATAATCTATACCTATACCGAGTGTCAAAATCACACCGACAATAGCAAAGAAATTAAATTCCATATTCAGATAGCCAAACGCAGATGCCACAAAGAAACTTGCCAAAATTGGAGCTCGCAAAATCCTCAAAGCATCAGTAAACTTATACACAACTACAAGAATAATAAACATCACAATATACGCCAAACCAACAAGCGTCAAAGAGATTCGTGAAATTTTCGTGAGCGACGCATTGATGTTTTGCATTTTATTCACCGCATAGACATGAGGCAAATTCTTAGCCATTTGTCGAGCATCAAAATTTTCCGTGACATGGAGCGGGAATACGGCGCTATAATACTTTTTGCTCTGAGAATCGCCGACCGCACCAATCCACAACATTTCTAGCAGCGAACGGAATGAGTGCGGGAGCATTTTTGAATTTTCAGAAAACAAGCTTTTAAGCTCGACGTACTTTGCATCCCCCTTTAAACCTTCGACGAACAGGGAATCTTTCTGCACACCGATTTCCGTTAAGAAATCCCGACTTGCAAGCAAACGCTGGGCATCGTCAAAAGTCTTTTTTTGAGTTTCAAGCGACGGAACAAAGCTGGACACCGCTAAATACGATTTCAGCTGTTTTTTCTTTTCAGCCTGCAAAAGACGCGATGCCAGAACTTCTTCACGTTGCAAGACTTCTTCTTCGCTATCGCCTTCTACAATAAAATAGTTGGGCGATATTCCGATATTATTCAATTTACGATTTAAAGTCTCACCCGCTTTTAGCTTGTCGCTCATCGAATAAAGACTGCCCAAATCTGTATGGATTTTGAGAGAGCAAAGCCCCGGCAACAAAGCAATGACGAAAAATACAAAAAACAGGACAACAACCCACGTAGGTAATTTAGAATAGCACTTATTGAATTTTTTAGGAATAGATACTGGAAGATTCTTTATAGACAAGCTATTGTTTTTCACCCTGACATTTCGCGGTCTTTCAAACACATCGTGGAACAAAAGCGTAATGGTCAAGAACGAGCTCAAAAGTCCCACAATCGAGAATACCGCCATTTGTCGCAACAACGGAAAATTCGCAAAGGTAAGTGCGATATAGCTAAATTCTGTTGTCAAGAATCCAAGCAAAAGCCCCTTAAAAATCTTGGTACGAATATTGCGAACGCCAGATTTCCAGTTTGTGAAAAAATGCACCGAGTAATCAATGCTGACACCGATTACACTTGTACCAAAAACAAACGTAAATACATGGACATTCCCGAAAACAAACCACGTAAACACGAGCGCCGTAAAAACGGCAAGTAAAATCGTTGATATCGTTACGGCAATAGGCAAAGCCGAGCGGTAAACATAAAGGAGCAACAGCAAAATCAAAAAGATGGAAACACCTGAAATCAGAGCAATTTCAGATTTTGCTTCTTTCGAGCTTTCGTAGCTATGGAACGGAGCTCCCGACGCCGCAACACGCAATCCGGAATTTGCTTTTTCTAAAGAATCCAGCACGCGATTCACGCGCCCAATCACATGATCATCTGACGCCATTGAAGATACACTTTCAGAAAGCACAGCATTCCACATCACGTATGTCGCCCCAGAATCTTGAGCGGCAAGCACGCCTTCACGCAAACTAAAATGCGTAGAGGTCATCGGCGAATTCTTCATGTAATTTTCAAAAGAAGATTCTCCAAGCAAAAACGGATCTTCTTCGAGGCGGTTCAAATTGACCATCGAAAACGAGCCGTATATTTTCTGGAGGGCGCTAAGCTTCAACGATTCAATATTTCCCGATGAAAGAGCGTCTCGGACATCATCGCCCTGAATCGTATAGCGATGGTCAAACAAGAAATTGCGAGTTTCGCCCAATGTATTTTCATCAACAAAAAGTCGAGTTTCCGTTAAGGAGGGATCATCCTTAAAAAGACTATCTAGCGAAACAGCGACTTTGCGGGCTACCTGAAAATTTTCATGCCCAATGAGAACCGTAATATTTCGCATGGTGCGGTTACTGAGGGCATTTTCAGCCTCGCTCACATTTTGAATTTCATTGAAATCCGGCAAGATGGAATACAGATTAGAATCAAGTTTCCACGGAACTGATATGCCGAGAACAATCAAAACAATATGAACAAGAGCCCAAACTTTCATAATAAGAATCCTGTACTACGGAGCCCCCGGCTGTTCTGCCGAATTTTCATTTGATGTTTTTTGATTTGAAAACTCGTATACCACAGGGGACCCCTCACCATCCGTAATAACGACTTTTTCCAAATTTTCGGATACATCCATCACGATGTTAGCAATGACTTTTTGCACCGCTTTTTCTCGCGGAACAAGCCCTACCATATATCCATTTGACGTCTTTTCACAAAATATATTAAAGTTCGTTTCTAATTCTGAGAGATTTCCAGAAAAAACAGCCTGAATTGTTTTTGAAAACTGAGCAAAAACAGGATTATCATTCGAAGAAATGACACGAACCTGACCGTTCACGTTTCGTTCAGAAATACCAGCATCAGAAACGGTCAACTCCGATGGAAACGGCTTTTGGGTCTTCCAAACAATACCTGAAGTTTTTGAAATGCGGAACGTCCCTGTCGAAACGAAATCACGATTCAGCTTCTTTATAGACTTCGTCTGCTTGAAATCTCCTGTCACGACATCATGGCGAGTCATTTGGAGGAGTGCGCTTGACAACTCCTGTTTCGACGTTGCGTTCACAGGATGGTCAAAAACGGCAGCCATGGATAAAGACATGGACAAAGCAAGGACAAGTAATAGTATCATCCCATTTAATCTACAAAAAATGCTTCTAGCCATTTTCAAGAAGAGCTCGAACTTTTTCAACAAAGCACGCCGGGCATGCCCAAAGGGATTCTTTAGTCTGCATATCGACCGCCATTTGGGTACTTTCAGCCTTTGTAAGCACAGTTCCCGATTCAGCATCCATAAATTTATAAGAGAGCTTCATGCAGACTTCGTATTCTTCGAGAGTCACGACGGCACGAATTTTTTGCATAAAAATCATGGGGCGGATATACTTGATATGCATATCCACAACGGGCCAAACGTAACCGCTACGCGTCATTTCGTTGTAATCGTAACCAATTTTACGCAACAACGCACATCGGGCAACTTCCATGAACTTCACGTAATTGCCGTGCCATGCAACCTGCATGGAATCGACATCGTAAAATTCAATCTGGAATTCAACCGTTTCCTTGATTTTCTTTACAGCCATACGAATTAGGTCCTTTATACCGCGTAAAATTTATTGCGGATGAGTTCCAATGTATTACGCAAATCCTTTTCAAGCTGACGGTCGCATTCTAGCGGCGCAAACTTGGAGAACACCTGATCATAAGTATCCTTCAGATTCTTGATGCGGTCTTCCGAAATTTCCTTGCGTTCCAAGCGGATGCGAAGTGCCTGAGCAGATGCTAAAAGCGTTGCCGCAGCCACCTGTTCTGAAAGTTCCAATACACGGATGCAGTCGCGGGCTGCAATCGTACCCATGCTGACCTTGTCCTGGTTGTGGCATTCCGTCGAACGGCTAAACACGCTCATCGGCATCGTCAAATGCAAAGCTTCAGCGGTCCAAGCAGAAACGCCAATCTGAACCGCCTTGAAGCCGTGGTTGATATCGTAATCGCCCTTGCTACCTGCAAGATTCGGCGGCAAGTTGCGGTTGAACTTGATATCGACAATCATGGCGAGCTGACGGTCCAAAAGATCAGCAATATTTGCAACCATATTCTTGAGCGTATCCATCGCTAGGCAGATGTGTCCGCCGTAGAAATGCCCACCATGGAAAATGTTTTTCGTGAACGAATCGACAATCGGATTGTCATTGGCGCTGTTGAGTTCAATTTCAATCAGCTGGCGCAAGAAAGCACTGGAATCATAGAAAAGTCCAATCACATGCGGAGCGCAACGCAGAGAATACGGATCCTGAATTTTTTCAGGAACAACGTTCTGCACAACTTCGAGATTCAAGGCTTCACGCATCTTCTTTGCGGCAAGTCCAAGCCCCGGATGCGGCTTCGCTTCGAACAAGCGTTCATAATAGTGATAGGCATTGCCCTTCATGGCAACCGTAATCATCGCCGTAATGCGGCAAGCCAAATCCGAAAGGTATTCGGCGCGGGAATAAGCCATGCAGGCAACCGCATTCATCGCCGCCGTACCGTTCATAATGGCAATAGCTTCTTTCGGACGGAACTTGTGCGGAGTAATTCCCAATTCCTTCATCACGTCTAGAGAAGAACGGCGTTCGCCCTTGTACATCACATCGCGCTCGCCAATCACGGCACCTGCCAAATACGAAAGCGGAGTCAAGTCGCCGCTAGCACCCACAGAACCTTCCTGCGGAATCAGCGGCAAGATATCATTCTGCAAGAACTGCATGATGATTTTCAAAAGAGCGTAGCTCACGCCCGAAAAGCCCTGCGCAAGCGTATTCAGGCGAACCGCCATAATAGCGCGAGTCGTTTCTGCATCAAAATAATCGCCGAGACCGCAACCATGAAAACGCGTCAAGTTGATAGGAAGCTGATAATAATGCTCCGGCGGCAACACCTGCGTGCAGGAATCGCCATAACCCGTCGTCACGCCATAAATGCCACCGTGTTCAGCAAGAGCTTCATCCAGGAATTCAGCACCCGAATCAATCTTTTTCTGAAATTCAATAGAGCTATCGAGTTCAACAGCCACCTGCTTTTTCGCTATAGCGACCACATCTTCAATAGTTAATTTTTTGCTTCCGATAACGACAGTTTTCATGAGATTGTTCTCCACCTATTTTTCTAATCTTTCCCAAAAGTTGTAGAAATTGTACCACTGATAAGGATGTTCTTTGCACAGCCTTTCCAACAACTCAGTGTATTCCTGCAAAAGCTTTTTCAAACGCTCCGGACGCTCTTTACGTGAGCAGTCCAAAGACGTTTTAGCCCGCACCACATGCATTTCGTATGCAGAGCGGATATTAAAATCGTGTTTGCGAATCGCAAAAATGAAATAAACAGGAGCATCAAGGATGCCCGCCAATGAAAATGCGCCTTCCGGGAAATTTGCAGTTTCCCCTAAAAACGTTGTTTCAATCACGCGATTTCTTGAATTAGCAGACGTGCGATCCCCAGCGATTACAACGAAGTTGCCATTGTGAATTTGTTCTTTCATCCACACCGCAGTATTCACATCAATGCGGTTTGCATCCACTACATGGTCCATCAATTCTGGATTCAATTCACGCAAGAGGCTGTTAAATTTTGAAGTTACCGAAAAATCAAGTACCGGGAAAACTTCAAACTTTCGCTTCGTCATGTATTCGCCATACCCAGTCAACGAACGAAGCATTTCCATATTCCCTAAATGTGAACAAATGGCAAAAGCGCCTTGCCCATTTTCGAACCCGTCCATCAACGAATGCAAATCATCATTTCGCGTTTCAATTTGGTTCAGCTTGATAGCCCCCTTCCAGCCAAGCAACTTTTCCATCATCGATAGGGCAAATGAATAGATATGCTTATACGTCCCCAATAAATCAACGCGTTTCCCATTCGCCTTGAACACATGTTCCAGATAAACTTTAGAACGAACACGAACAGGCTTCGCTCCCAGCCAAAAGAAGAAACAAACCACAGCCGTAATGATTTCGACCATGAACAGCGGCAGATGGCACACCATCCAAAGCATAAAGCGGAAATGCCACAAGCTACCGCCCACTTCCTTGATGTCCGCCCAATGCGCCTTCAAGACATCATTTGTATTCAAATTTGGGGTATTCGCGTCCATGTTATTTCTTTTTAAACAGACGACGAGCCAGAATCAAAGGCAGTCGAATCAACATGCCAAAGAAGAGCATCGAATGCGTGAGCGAAATGGCGACATTGTCATGGAACATTCTAAAGTTCGAAACTCCGTCTTCCGGATAACTTACCTTGATTGGGTAAAAACGCATCTTTAAGCCAGCCCAAGAGAGTCGCACCAAAATTTCAATATCAAAGCCCATGCGATTGTTACGGAAACGGCGAACCACTTTCCAAGATGTTGCCAGCGGGTACACGCGAAAACCGCACATGGCATCGGGAATGTCCTTCGAAAGCGTTTCGACAGCCACCCAGAAATTCGTGACCTTACGGCCGTTTTCACGAGATTTGGGAACCGAATCATCGTACTGCGGGAATCCACAAATCATATCAGCAGGGTGCTTTTTCGCCGCCTTCATGAAAAACGGAATAGCCTCCATATCATGCTGACCATCGGCATCGACCTGAAGGGCGTGCGTATAGCCAGCAGCGACAGCAGCTTCCATTCCAGAGCGCACAGCACCGCCTTTACCGCGATTGACTTTGTGCGTTACAAGTTCCACATTCGGAAATTCCTTGGTGATTTGCACCAGAATTTCATGACCTTCTGGAGCATTGCCATCATCAACAAGAATCACGGGTAGATCGTAAGAGACAAGCTTTTCGACAACAGCTCGGGACGCCTTTTCGTGCCTGTACACAGGTACAATCGCACAAAGTCGAACTTCGACATTTTTTGCATCAGCTTTAGCCAAGGGATTCCTCCGGATTCATCGTGAACGAACCGCTTGAATGCATCTTTTCGTTGCCTTGTGCATCAGGCATACTTGTAAAGCTAAACGTCACCTTAGCGGCATCAGCATTATAAGAAACCTTGAGCATCACAGGAACATCAGGCAAAATGGGGCTTGCGAACTTGGTACGATGAATTTTAGAAAGCTTTTTAGGCACATCCAAGAAATTTCGGGCAAGGCGAAGCACCATATCCACTTGAGCGACTGCCGGGAGCAACTTGAACTCCGGGAAATGTCCATCATAGTAATCGCTCGTTACAGGGAACAAAAGCTTTGCCGTCAAAGCCCCCGGTTCACGACGGAACTTCAAAATCTTAAAGTTCGGACTTTCAGGCAAATTAAACAAAGCCTGGATATCGCGCATGCGGATTTTGCCTTCGGTATTCTGCGGCAATTCTTCAAGATAGCGCCACTTCTTTGGAGAAACGGTATTCTCTATAAACTGGAGCAAATAATCGTGGAAATAATTATTGATGGCAAGTTTCGGTAAGCCCGCAAACTTTTCACGCCCAGCCTCGTTCAGCACAATCGCAGCAGCCAAGTACTGGCGTTTGCCCACCATCGGTACCACGCGCACATCTTGCACCAAGCCAGTCTGCTTCAAGCGATTTTCCACTTCAGGGAGCGAGATTCGCTTTTCTTCAATTTTCACAATCGAATCCGAACGTCCCTTGAGCAAGAAACGACCGTCGTCATAGAGGTCCACCAAGTCCCCCGTCGTGAAACCTTCTGCTTCCAAAATATAGCTCGACTTGATGTTCAAGCATCCGTTTTCGGCAACACTCATTTTGCAAACTTCAAACGGTTTCCAAACAGCGCCATTCTTGGACTGGCGATAAGCAATGCCACCTGTTTCGGTGCTGCCATAAATTTCCATCGGCCAATAGCCAACGAGTTCACTTGCTTTTTGAGCCACCTCCACAGGGAGCGGGCCACCCGAAGAATAAATAATCGGCGGGCATTTAAAATCAATCGGCTTATCCGCTTCAGCAGCCAAGCGCTTCAAGAACGCAGGGCTCGAAGCCACAACCGCAGCCTCCCCCGCAATGTTAGCTAGTTCAGTTGGGAAATCGATACGATGCCTACGGAACGGAAGTCCCGTCGCAATAGGCAAAAGCGCCGTAAACAACAAACCGTAAATATGATGGTGGTTTACAGTACTAAAGACTTTGCGATCGACCCAGTCGTTTCCAAAGACTTTCACGAGTTCGAAAAGCTCATTTTCAAATTGCATAAACAATTTAAACACGGCCTTCGGCTCTCCTGTCGTGCCCGACGTGTACATTACCATTTCAGCCTTGGTTTTGTCGAACTTGCCGAACTTAATTTTGCGGGAATTGTCACCATCCGAGCAGTGCGCATTTTCACCCGCGAGCACATCCTGAATCATCGTCGCAGGCATTCCTGCGATATCACCAGTAAAAGGCTCATCCGTCAAAAAACCGTATTCAGGCTTCTTGATTTCCTTGATAAACGCATCTTGGCGATTCGCCGTCACAAGCGCCTTGCGACCGCTTTGGAGCATTGCCAAAAGCGATACCGTAAAGAAATACGAATCTTCGCAATGCAAAATCCATGGTGTATTTTCACGAGCTTCAAGGTAATAACGCACCTTGGAAACATCGCTCACGAAATCGCCCCAGGTTTTGCCTTCGGCGACAAGCGCTCCATCCGGGCGAGAATCCTGTTCCAAATCACATACAGGAACGTATGACTGCATTTTGCTCTGCACCATTTTTCGAATCCCAAATTCCACTGTAAAAAAAATTCCAACTAAAATGTAGGAAATTAATCCGTTATATAACGACCAAACTTTATCAGACCCAATAAAAACGGTGGTTGTTGAAATGGATGCATTCACAACAAAAAAAACACACCACGCCAAAGTCACCTTATTGCAATAACGTTCCACTGATTTTAACGACGGAGAATTTTTAAGATTTTTATTCCCAAGCATCGCCATGCGAAACGCAAAACTCGGAGTCCGCCAAAGCGTAAATCCAAAAAACGCAAGCAAACTCAAGTTGACAAGTACTGGGTAAAACTTGACAAATAAAATGTTATCTGCAAAAAATGCAATAACCGCGCACACAAGCACAAGTGCAATAAGCACAGCCATGCGTAAGCGGTCCAACTTTGACGAATTGCGCGTAAAGTTCAGAAAATGAAAAAACGCAAGCGATAAAAGCAAGAGGCTCAATCGCCTTGGCGAGAGCCCCCAAAATTCTAACCCGCAATAAACGATTAACGGGTACAGAACAGAAATTGCGGTAAAGAGAACCTTTCCCGCGATCGATTTCATTACTTGCTTTCCGAGTGGATCAAGTTGTAGATAGCGTCCACCACATCCTGCAACGTGCGAACGGCCTTAAACACTTCCGGATCAATGTTTCTCGGCAAAAAGGACTTCAACTTGACAATCAAGTCAACGGCATCAATGCTATCCAGTTCCAAGTCTTCGTAAAGTTTGGCTTCCGGCACGAGCTTTGCTTCGTCAATATCGAAATCTTCGATAAGAGCAGCCTTGATTTTTTCAAAAATTTCCTGTTTTTCCATAAATCAACCCTTAGAATGTTCAGAAATATAAGCGGCAAGAGCATCTACAGAAGCAAAATGCTTCTTCGTTTCTTCTTTTACCGTCGAAAAAGTGACACCAAACTTTTCCTTGATGGCAATACCCAGTTCAAGAGCGTCGATGGAATCCAGGCCAAGACCTTCACCCTTTTCGTTCTTGCCAAAAATCGGAGCAGAATCTACGATATCATCAGGTGTGATATCTTCCAATTCCAAGGATTCAATGATGACATCCTTAATGCGGTTGTTCAAATCGGACATGTGTTTTTATCCTTAATTAATCTTTATTTCACGTACCGCAATATAGAAAATTAATTTTATATTAATTTACAACATAGAAAACTTCTATTTTGTAATTGTTAAAATGTTTGAATTTTACAAAGACGACTCCATTGATGCAGTGAACGCCAAATTCGAAGCGCAAAAGATTGCTTTTTCCCCACTAAGTTTTCAGGCAATCCGCGCACTTAAGAACATGGGAATTCTTGGTGAAATCAGCAAAGCCCGCAAAAAGGGCATAACGATTCCGGAGCTTTCGCAAAAAACAGGCGTTTCGGAATACGGAGTCAAGGTTCTTGTCGAGATGGGACTTGGCATGGGAGTTGTCAAAATCAACAAGGATTCCGAAGAGAACAAGGAACGTTTTACGCTCGGGAAAATCGGCTTTTTTCTCTTGTTTGATGAAATGACTCAAGTAAATATGGATTTTTCGCAAAATATCTGCTACCGTGGTGCAGAAAACCTGGAAGAATCCATCCGTGAAGACAAGCCCGCAGGACTCCCGCATCTCGGACCGTGGAAAACCGTATACGAAGGATTATCTAAGCTTACAGATCAGCAAAAAAAGAGCTGGTTCGGCTTTGACCATTTCTATTCGGACCAATCCTTTCCCGACGCCCTCCCCATTGTATTCGAAAAGCCGGTTCAACACCTGTTTGATATCGGCGGAAATACCGCCAAATGGGCAATCTCCTGTTGCAAGTACAACAAGGATGTCAAGGTTTCCATCATCGACCTCCCTGGTCAGACCGCAGTCGCCGAAAAGAACTCTAAAGAAGCAGGCTTTGCCGACCGTATCGACACCATCCCTTGTAACGTCCTCGACAACGCCACCGAATTCCCTCAAGGTGCAGACGTCGTCTGGATGAGCCAGTTCCTGGATTGTTTTTCACTGGACCAGATTAAACTGATTTTGACGAAAATACGCAAGGCAATCACGCCAGAAACAGATGTCTACGTATTGGAAACTCTTTGGGACAAGCAACGCTTTGAAGCCGCCGCCTATTCATTACAGGCAACATCACTCTACTTTACCTGTATCGCCAATGGCAACAGCAAAATGTACCGCTATGCAGAACTTAAAAACGCCATAGAAAGCGCAGGCTTCGAACTCAAAGAGGCTCACCACAACCTTGGTCCAAGCACACATTCCCTCCTCCGTTTCCGCATAAAGCAAGCATAACCATGTCAGACAACACCACTCATCCCAAAATCTATATCGAAAAGATTGCAAGTTTTGTACCGACAGAGGCAAAACCAAAGCCCGATGTTTCATTTGTCCCGATGCTCACAAGACGTCGCCTGAGCTACATTTCTCGCATGGTCGTTCTCGTCAGTGACCAGGTTTCTCGAGACAAGGATGGAAACAAGCTCACCCCCAGCAAAGTCACATTTGCATCGCAATTTGGCGAAATCAGCCAGCAGTTGAAAATTTCCCAAACGCTCATCGACACGGGAACAGTCTCGCCCGCCCATTTCAGCCTTTCCGTATTTAACGCCGCTGTTGCAAACGCCTCCATTCTCGAAACAAACACCGCAGGCTACTCCGCCGTTTTTTCCGGAAAAGACGCTTTTACCACCGGACTGACAGACTGCTTAGCCGCCCTCGAAAACGAGCCTAGCGACACCCGCACGTTCATCTTTGCAGACGAGCTTATCCCCGAAACTTACGCTCCCGTTGCAGGAGTACCCTACCCAAACGCCGTTTGCGCCCTCGCCCTCAGACTGACCACAGACGAATCTAAGGCAGACCCAGCTCTTGAGAATGTCGATGTTACAAACCAGCTTGCACAGCTCAAGATGTTGCAGAACAATTTCGACACCGCCGCAGAACAGGCGATAGCATTCCTCTGCGCTATCGATATGCAAAGGAATTAGCCCCGATGATTCAAAAGATCCGCTACGTCTGGCATGTTATCGCCAAACTGTTCAGTTTTGCACTTTTTGGCTCGTTTAGCCTTTTAGTTGCAGTATTCGGTTTTCCGATTATGCACGTTTTTGCAGGCTTTTCAGAAAAGCGTTTCAAGACCATAGCACGCAAGCTAAATCATTTATTTTTCATCATTTACATCAAAATCATCAGCTTTATCGGCTGCATCCGCGTAAGCGTCGAAAACAAAGAAGCCCTCGCCAAACTCCGTTCCAAAGTCGTCATCGCAAACCACCCCTCCATTCTCGATGTCGTCATCTTGTTTTCGCTCGTTCCCAACGCCGATTGCATAGTCAAAGGCGACCTCGTCAAGAACAAATTCGTTTCACTGATCATCAGAAACCTCTATATTCCGAACAACATTCCTTTCGACGATCAGCTAGAACTTGCCAAAAAATCGATGGAAGAGGGCAATAACCTCATCATTTTCCCAGAAGGTACCCGTTCAAAACCCAATGAGCCTTGGGAATTTAAGAAAGGTGCTGCCAGATTTGCTCTTTACTCAAAAAACGATATAGTTCCAGTTTTCTTTGGCGGGAATGAAAAAATTGGCATCCGCAAACACGATAAAATATTGCAGTACCACCCAACAGAACGCTACCAGTACAACCTTAAGGTCCTCGATCCGATTTCGGTAAAGGAATTTGAGGACGTCCCTATGACCAAAAGTGCTATCGTTCTGACGAAAAAAATGAAAGATATTCTCGAGGCAGAGCTTCCAAACAAGTGAATATTATCACTTATTTTTGCAAATCAGCATCATATATTCTCAGTTCATCGTTTATTTTACATTTTAGGCAAAAAAGTTCTTTTATTTTTTCCTTACTTTTGCTAGATTATATGTAAGAACAACCGCTCATGAGCTTTACACAGGGCTGCTCATTTAGGCAGTCTTATGTAAAGTTTAACGAGCATAAACGAGGACTAGCAATATGATCAAAAAAATCTTAGCGGCATCTCTTGCTCTTGCAGCATCAATTTACGCTACCGAACGAGTCTATATGGCTCCGTTCAACATGATCGGGTTAAACGAGAATTTCGCATTGCCTGCCGAAAAACTCCTCAACACCTATATCGAAGATAACAAGAACTTCATCTTGCTCAACTACACCGAACAAGACTCCGTCAAGGCAGGCGACCGCGTTGCCGCAAACAAAAAAGCAATCGAAAAGAACTGCTCCAAGTTCATCATTGCAGAATTCACCCGCCTCGGCGAAAACGTCATCACCTCGTTCAAGCTTTATGACGTCAACAACGAAACCGCTGTCTGGAGCGACCGCCTTAAAGCAAAGAATCCAGACGATTTTGACCCGATTATCCAGCGCGTCGCCCGTAACATCGGTACAGACAAGAAGGCAACCGATGACGACGATATTTACTCCGTGACCGAACAGGAAACGAAGACCCGCAAAAAGAAGAGCATGTCCTCTTATATCGGTGGCCAGATTACAAGTATGGTTCCGGTCAATCCCGAAGCAAAATTCGAAGGTGGCTTTGGTTTATTCGTTCTCTACGATGCCAGAAACTGCTTGTTCGGCTTCGACTGGTCTATCCACAATATCGATTCCAAGAAAACTCATAGACCGACCCTTTCTGGTTTGACACTCTCTGCCTACTACCCGTTTGGCACCAAGAACATCACTCCGTTTATCGGTGGCGGCCTCGCTTACAGCAGACGCAGCGTCGAACTCGACACCTATCGCTATTATGACGAAGACGACGAAGTGGTCTCTAGTGGCCTTACCGGCGAAATTGGCGGTGGTGTGATCCTCAACCGTGCTAGCCGCGTGATGTTCATTGCACAGGTCAAGTACTTTGCAGACTTCTTTGAATCTCCGTTTGTCGAATATAGAGATCAAAAGGTCGGAGATTACGGCATGAATACTCAAGTCATAACCAAGAACTACTACATCAACGGATTTAAGTTCAGCTTGAGTCTCGGTTTTGGTATCTAACAGCAAATAATATTTTGTATCTTTAGCCGTGAAAACAACATTATTTCACGGCTTTTTATTTGAGGTTTTGTATGATTGAAACGAAAAAGATTTTCAAGAAACTGAGCTGTGTCGCGATGGCTTGTGCAACCACGCTTCTCTTAAGTTCTTGTGCTGGCTCGTATGACAGATATCAGGAAGAAGCTGACAAGTACAAGCCTTGCAATTGTGATGGTTACCACATGAACCACGCGGAATGGCATTACGTGGACAGATTCGGTCAGAAAGTCGATGTGATTGGCAAATGCACTAGAGGCATGAAGAACGGAAACTTCGATTTCTACGTCAACGGAATACAGGTCGCTCGCACAAAGTTCAGCCGCGATGAAGAAATCAAGACCAAATGCTTTATTAACGGCGTACAGACCTACAACTTGTACACTTGCATGAGCATCAACGCCAACGGAATGAATCCCAATGTTCAAGGCAATAATCAAGCTCCTGCCGTCCAAGCTCCGGTCAAAAAGAGCGTTTGGGACTAACAAAATACTCTAAAAATTTTTATCTTTAGCCGAGAAATCATAGCCGATTTCACGGCTTTTTTATTTGAGGTTTACAATGGCTAAAAAGAAAGACACCCAGACTAACATGTGGACGGGCCGCTTTGCTAGTGGCATGGCTCAGAGCATGGTCGATTTAAGTTTCAGCTTGCAGTTTGATGCGGAACTCATCGAAGAAGATATCGAAGGTAGTATCGGACACGGCAAGGGTCTCGTGGAATCGGGCGTTCTTTCTAAAGCAGACTACAAGAAGATTTGCGATGGCCTCAAGAGCATTCTCGATGATTATCACGCAGGCAAGAACCTTTGGTGCGATAGCGACGAAGACATCCACATGGCCGTAGAACGTGTGCTCACCGAACGCATCGGTGCCCTTGGCAAAAAAATCCATACGGGCCGTAGCCGCAATGACCAGGTCTGCACGGACTTTAAGCTTTACATGCGTCACCGCGCTGCAGAAATCCGCGCTCTCGAAGTGGAACTTATGGAAACGGTTTTGGACCTTGCCAAGAAGTACTTTGGCAAGATGATGCCGGGTTACACGCACTTGCAGCAGGCACAGCCGATTTACTTTAGCCATTACCTCATGAGCATGTTCTTTGCCGTGAGCCGCGACGTGAAGCGTCTCGACAACTTCTTGGAATTGCACAGCCAGCTCCCGCTTGGCAGTGGCGCCATGGCAGGTTCAGCATTTCCGTACCACCGCGCACTCGTCGCCGAAGCCCTTGGCTTTAAGGACGTGAGCCCGAACAGCATTGATGCTGTGAGCCATCGCGACATGATGCTCGAATTCGAAGCTGACCTCGCCATCATCGCAAATACGATGAGCCGTTACGCCGAAGACTTTGTGAACTGGAGCTCTTGCGAATTTGGATTCCTCACGTTGCACGATGCATTCTCCAGCGGTTCTTCTATGATGCCGCAGAAGAAGAATCCGGACTCCATGGAACTTATCCGCGGAAAGTCTGGCCGTATGCTCGGAAACTTTTCTGCACTTTACACGCTCGTGAAGGGCGCTCCGCTCAGCTACAGCCGAGACTTGCAAGAAGACAAGGAACCGGTCTTTGACAGCGTCCACAATGTGAAGGTGATTCTCCGCGTGATGAAGGAAGCTTTGGAAACGGCTCGTTTCAACTTCGAAACGATGCATGCCAAGATGCTCCCGGCACTCCTTGCAACCGATCTTGCAGATTTGCTCGTGGAAGCAGGCGTTCCGTTCCGCGACGCCCACCACGTCGTGGGAAGCCTCGTCGGCGATGCAGCACGCCAGGGCAAGCAGTTTACAGAACTTTCCGACGAGGCTTGGGCCGCCGCAGGCGTCCCGGACGTCGCCAAGATGAAGAAGACGCTTACGTTCGAATACAGCGTAAGCAAGCGCAATATCGAAGGCGGTACGGGTCCGAAGTCCGTGAAGCAGCAGTTCACGAAGGCTACCGCACTCCTCAAGAAGCTCAAGAAGTAATTGCCTCCGAAAAATGGCGACCCCGGAATAAAAGCAACCAAGGCGAACGCTGCGAAAATACTTGCATTTTCATAGCTGAGCCGAAGGGCTTTGTACTTGTACAAATCCGGGGTGACATTACAAATGTGAAAATGCCGTGCATTCAAGTGCACGGCATTTTTGCAATAACCATTATTCCATCAAAAAATTATTCAGCCTTGATGCAGCGGACGGAGAATTCATCTGAAGTACTGCGGAGGACTGCACTAGGTATGCTATAGTAATTGATCCATGCCGCTAAAGCGTTATTTCCTTCAGTAGCATTCGAAAGCCAGAAGTAAGCGCTTGTCTTCAAGTCAAAGTAACCACTGCTTTCGCGCCCGCCAGCTGCCTTGGCATCAAAGCCCCAGGAATTGAGACCTTTAGAAGCCTTATCGCTCCAGCCTGTTGTAGAACGCAAATGGACATTCGACAAAGCCGTTCCCGCCAAGCTCGTAAAGACAGATGAAGACGGCAGTGTCCATCCATCAGGGCAAACACTCTTGGCAGCTTCATAAGTATAAAGGCGACCATACTTTTCGCAATTTTTATTATCGTCATTGTAGCAGTGGCTGCCCTTGACATCAAGGTTCATGTTGTCAGCCATCCAAGTAACACCCTTAATTTCAATCGTTCTATAAGACTGACCATCGATTTTCAAAGTACCATAGTTATGTGGGATTTCGTCAATGAACGAAGAATCGAGCGAACCCGTGACACGCGCATTATAACTACTTACAACACAACGAACGGACAAGCCATGGTCTTTATAAAAATTGCCTTCCTGTAATAATTCAACATCGTTGCGAAGCTGCAAGCCATAAGCCGTTCCCGCATCCTTTTCTTTTGCAGCCCAGAAGAACGCAATTTGACCTGTGCTGAGGAACGTTTCGCCATCATTGTTGCGGCGTCCAGAAGCCAAAGCGTTAAAGCCAAAGCGATTCGTCGGAGCAGGCACCTTGTCAGATTCATCCCATGTTTTTATGGACTTCAAGCTCGTGCCGGATCCTTCCCCATTGTTGTTCAAATTCACATACTGCATCAAATTCTGCCATTCAGACGGACTCGGCAAATGCCACCCCGCAGGGCAAACACCTTGTATATTACTACCACTAGTACGTGCGCCATACGTTGAAAGGAATTTTTTATCCAAATCCATCGCCGCAGTCCAGGAATAAAGGCGACCATACTTGGTACATTTTTTATCGTCTTCATGGCACCAGGAGTTGCCCTTGAGATTTTTCATGCTCGTGGAATCAGCATAACGAAGGTTCTCCGCCATCCAATAGAGGCCATCAATCAAAGTAACACTATATTCATTGCCATCACGACTGTCTATAAGCTTGCCATCCTTAATTTCAGCAGGACGTTCAACACTCTTTAAAACATGTTCATCAGCAGGAGAGCAACCTACAAGACCACCAACAGCAACAGAAGCGGCTAACAGAAAATAATTCTTCAGCTTCATAAAGAACCCCTTTTAACGTTATTTACACAGATAAATGTATATTATTTTTTGTCTTGCGGAACTAATCTGTCTACAATTCTGAACAAATCGTTGTAAATTTCGAGGAAGTCTTCGATCCAAATCGGATCGTGTTCGCCAACGATGTGGAACGTTTCTTCGAGTGTGTGGAGGGAGTTGTAAAGACCCACGGTCGAACCCGCCGGCTGAACGTATCCGCCACTGTACGCAGACGATGCGACAATGCGGGCGCGGTAACTACGGCGAAGTCGTGCGATCAAGGCACTGCGGAGCGCCAAGAGTTCGTCATGCGCAACGAGATATTCGCCTTTCTGAATCCAGCCATCGACAATGTTCAAACGACGATTGATGGAATCGCGTTCCGTAGACGGCACAAGCATTTTCTTTGTCGAAAGTGTCGAACGGATACGCCCCACAATTGTGTTGAGCAAATCGGCATTCCAGAAAATCATCGGCGGACGCGCATCGCCCTTGTTTGTCTCGAGAGCGGGCTTGTGGGCTTGAATCCAGCGGTCCAACTTCTGCGCGACTAGTTTTGCCTCGGGATAACGGTCCACCGCCACATATTCCTGGGCACGCGTGTAAAGCGTATCCGCATAAACCATCCGCCAATGCGAAAGCTTGCCAGTCTTGCGAATGGCATCTATGCTAGCCTTGATTTCGGACAGTTTTTCGGTGAGCTCTTCCATTAGGGCGTCACCTCAGCTGTTTTGTTGGACTGGAGCGGGGTCACACCGATTTCCACACGACGGTTCAAACGACGATGTTCTTCGCTATCGTTCGGGTATTTCGGGCGGTGTTCGCCAAAGCCAGCGGCAAAGAGCCTATCGGGCGGGAAACCCATTTTCACAAGCATTTTGACCACGTTCACGGCACGTTCCGTAGAAAGGTTCCAGTTCGTATAGGATGTCGAGCCGCTAAACGGAATGTCGTCCGTAAAGCCACTCACCATGATCACGTCTGTAGTATCCAGAGCTTCCAAAAGCCCCTTGCTGATACCGCGAATCACGCCCTCACCTTCTTTGGTGAGGTTTGCGCCGTTAATCGGGAAAAGGAAGCTCGCCTGAATCTGGATTTTGCCATCTTCGAGCGCGATAAGACCCGCTTCAATGGAGGTCTGCAAGCTCTTAGACAAAAGCGCATTGCGTTCTGCCGCAATCTTACGCATCTGTTCCTGGCAGCTGAGCACTTCTTCTTCGGTACGCGTCAAGTCTTCCGCTTTTTGTTCCTTGAGGGTCGCCATCGCCACAAACGCAAGGATAAAGAGCGAAACTAGGGCAACGCCCAAGTCCGTGTACGCCATCCATGGACTGCTATTTTCGTCTCTATTGCGACGCATGATTAACCTTCAGCTTTAGGTTGAGCGGGAATTGCAGAACGCTGTGTCTGTTCGAGAACTTCGAGCAAGATTTCCTGAGTCTTGACCGCATTTTCCATGAGCACTTCGCTCGCGCGTTCATGGAAGGCTTCGAGAGACTGGTTGAGGTGTTCAACAAAGTTGTCTTCTTCTTCGTGTTCTGCGGTATCGCCCGAGAGCTTTTCGAGAATCGTTTCGAGGCCGCTACGCAGCATTTCGAGGTTGGCACTGAGTTCGGACTGGTTCACGCGCATAAGTTCTGCGGTTTCCACAATGTTTCCGCCAAGAGCGTCCGTAGCTTCTTTTTCCTTGACCACGCGATTGTCGATGCTTTCGGTAAGAGCCTTCTGAGCTTCGAGAAGCACGCTCGACGTTTCGGAAAGCTTCTGGAATGCGCCGAGAATGTCGGAAGAAAGGGCACCGAGCTTTTCGGAGACGTTCTGCGAAAGTTCTGCAGAACCCGCCTGAGCCTTTTCGGCAACTTGGAGAGCCACGTTCTTGAGCGTTTCGAGACCTTCGCGCTGGGAATCCACGTTGGCGGTCGTCTTGTCTTCGAGGCGCTGCATAAAGTCGGCCCACTGTTCGCTAGACTGCTTGACCTGTTCAGCAACGGAATCACCGATGCTCTTAGAAGCTTCGTCCATAGCATCCTTAGTAAGGTATGCCACATCCATCGTGCCCTTCGCCACATCCTGAAGACCGGCCTTAACATCGGATGCAACGCCATCAAGGCCTGCTTTAACTTCAGAGGCGACCTTAGAAAGTGCGGTTTCCACATTGCCAGAAACTCCATCAAGCGAAGACTTAACGCCTGAAGAAAGACCCTCGAGACTTGCGTTCAAAGCGACAGAAATACCATTGAGTTTATCATCGAGTTTCGACGGGATTGCCTCAACAGACTTGGAGAGTGCACCGATATTTTCGTTGATCGGGCTGAAAGCGTTCGTCACAGAAGCGCCAACAAGCTCGCCAAACTTCTGCGTTGATTCGTTCATATTCGCCACAGCACCAGCGAGAGAATCATTGACCGTCTTGATGGAAGAAGTCATTTCAGAAGAAACCTTCTGGACAGATTCCACAACATCCTGGTTCAGCTTCGAAGTCATAGCAGAGAGTTCCTCGCCCACCATCGAAACAACACCAGCCAAACCTTCCTTCACGGAAGATGCAATCACGGACAAATTCTTTTCAACAGATTCAAAGAGGCGTTCAAGTTCGTTCTTGTCTTCTTCAATCACACCTTCTGCGCTTTCATCTTCTTGCATATCGAGCGTGAATGTATCGAGGTGCGCCATAAATTCATCGCGCTTGGAGCTGAGCACCGTACGGCTTGCACTCAAAATCAAGGCGGCAAACAAACCACAAAGGCTAGTACCGAAAATGCCCTTCATGTTCTGAAAAAGCACCTGAATCGTATCGAGCGTGCCTTGCGTCGTAGAATTATCAATCGCACCACCAGCGGTTGCCACAGACTGCATAAGGCCGAAGAACGTACCCATAAGACCAAGGAGGATGACCGTCGAACCCACACTGCGGTTGAGCGGGATCGAAGACCCCGACGAAAGCACGTCAAACGCAATCGGGGAATCCAGGCGGATGTTCTTTTGCAACAGACGCTTTGCAAGTTCAATTCTCTTCGCGACAACGCCCGTACCCGGCTCCGGATAAGCGTTCCCTTTTTCGCATGAATCGATAACTTCATCTTCGGCGATAATCTGCTTCATCTTGCGGATGGCAGAAAATTGCTCCACCAAGTAAACAGCCATGATAGCAATCATGATGATCCAGCCAAATGCCGGGGCGCCAAAGTAGAGAGCGCCTGCGATAAGGGCTACAAAACCCACCACCGTCAAAATAAGAATCGTATTGAATGCATTTTTCATTTTTTACCTACACATTCTGCGCTTGATAAGGAGCGACTGTTTCAAACAAGTTCAACTGACCGCGAGAGAACCCGCGAAGGAAAAGGGACCATTTGCTCTGGTACCATTCGATAACCTGAGTCGTAAGCCCTTGGGCGTAATCACAAAAATCATCCGTAAACGCAAGGAAGCAGTTTTCGTATGCGTAATGCGGGTTCCAGTAGCGCCCCACATTGCGAGCGCAGGACATTGCGGACGAATAGTAACGGACAGGACCTTTAGAGGCGAACGCCGCCGCAAAACGCTTTTTCGCAAGCGAATTCAAGGACGTACGGAGCGAAACCACCATGGCGTTTTCTTTTTCACGAAGCGAAGCTTCGAGGCATGGCAAGAGCTTTGACACCGGGTCTACCGCACTTTCAGAAAGCCAGTACTTGCAAAGTTTTTCTTGCAACTGCATCACGCGACCATGCATACGCACAAACAACGGTTCGGCATCGCTCACGAGCAAGTGGATCGTCGCCGAATAAAAGTTGTTGATGTCCTGCTTGTTGTTCTTGACCGTAAGAGCCCAGCCCTTTTCTTCGTCATGGACCAAGAAATCACCGCCTTCAAGCAAGAGTCGCAAGACTTCATCGGTCGAAAAACGCTGGATCCACTTGGCGCGGAATTCGCTATAAAGTTTTTCGCAATCCTTGAAGATTTGCGGAAAGCCCGATTCGCAAAGTTTCCAGGCAGACTCGCTATACGAGATCAGCTCAGAACTGCCGACGTTTGCTTCCGGATTGTTGAGCATGGCGTCAAGATGTTCAAAGAGAGCAATTGACCACGTGACCATCATGGACTGAGAAAGCGTCGCGACAATAGCCGAGCGATTCGGACGCACGGCCAAGCGTACGCTTGCCCCTGTCATCTTACGTATGGCTCTACGGAAAGCTTCTTCCACAACTACCTCTTAGAAACGCGCTTCGATGTTGTGCCACACGTTGCGGCGGACGCGCTTTTTACTCGTCTTCAAATCAGCGGCTTCACTGCGGATATCGGATTCCTGGTTGTTGCGGATCAAGTCCGTATCGCCATCGAGCTTGCCTTCGGTTTCGAGATAAAGACCATAGACGTTTTCGGAGATGCTTGTACCGTTCGAAACGACACGACCTGCCCTCACAGACAAGGCATAACGGTTATGAGCAAACGTGCAACGGACAAGAGTCACATTGGGGCTTTCATCGACCCAGAGGCCATAATAGTTATTGAAGAAATTGACGTTCTCGAGAGTACCGCTAGAACGGAAAATCGTATTGCGGAACGCATTCTCGACGGTCAAGTTCTTTATTTCAAACGGTTGTGCGCTAGACATGATGTGGAAACCATTCCAGTTAGCCACGGAATCCGCTCCGCTAAAGACAACGGGTTTATCGTTTGTACCCGCAATTTTTACCGAGCCCTGGATCATGAGCTTTGCAAATTCGCCCATCAAAACGGTCACGCCCGGTTCAATGACAAGCGTATCCGTAGCACCGACAACCACGCTCTGTTCGAGCACGTAAGGGCTATCCTTTTCTTGCAAAAAGACCTTGTTGTTTTCAGCCACCGGAAACGGCATACCCGAAGCAACAGCCACACTAGCAATTGTCGCCACGGCCACAAGAGAGGAACAGATTAAATTTTTCATTGGACGTTCCTCAAGGTGATTTTTTGATTGACATTCATGCTCGGAAGCGTATCGCCTGCGACAAGGTCGCGAACATCAATAACTGCCACGAGATTCATTTCGGCAGACGAGATGATTCCATGAGTGACATCAAAGAGAACCATGCCATCGCCCACGACATAGTCGCTACTCTTCAGCTGTAAATTCGAAGTTGTATCCGGGAGTTCGAGGTATTTCACACCCATGTGTATTTTAGCCATGCGCACGCCATCCTGGAGGAAAACGTCTTGCAGCGTGAATGTCTTATAAACGGTCGTGGAACTATTGCCCTTGCCGAAAATCGGCATCTGGCGTTCCCAAGATTCACCAAGCTTGACCGGCTTTTCGGGGAGAAGCGGCTGAGCCTTGAGGAAAAGCGGAATGAGATTCAGATCATCTTCGGAAGGCATTTCGACCGCATTTTCGATAGTCGGGTCAGTGATGATGCCATCGTGATCAAGCTTGAACTGGAAATTCTGAATGGATAAATACTTTTCAATGTTGCGGAATTCATCAACGGAGCGCTTGTCGCTGGTGTAATCGACGGAATCGATTTTCATTTCAAAGCGGCCCGAGCCATCGTCATACGACATGAGAAGGCTCATCGTGCTGCGGACATTCACGTGGGTCCGCATGGATTCGGGTTCGTTGATGGAATCGCCGGGGATGCTCGCATTCAGAGTCGATTCGAGAACGAACGTCTGCGGAGAAACGGTCTTCGTGTTAAAAGAAAGATGGATTTCGTTCCGTTCGCAGGAACAAAGGCAAAAAAGAGCAATAGAGAGTGTTGAGAGCGCGGAGAATGCGCTAAACTTGGTAAAATTCATGCTTTGAATATAGTAATAGATTAGTGGTTAGTGGCTAGTAGCTAGTAATTAGAAGGGGATTAGAGACAACAAATGCATAGACCGAGAGTCGCGACAAAGCTTGCTTTGGCATGACCGAGGTCAACATTTGGGATTAGAGCGAAGCGATAATCCAAAGACGAGAGAAAAAGCGGTATAAACGGCTTAAGCGCGGTCGCCCTTGTTACCGGAATCGCCTTTTTCAAGGCGCATCTGCTGGAAAAAGCCTTTCAGAAGGCCCAAGCATTCGTCTGCGAGAATACCTCCCGTGACTTCAACGGCGCGCTTGAGGGCGTTGCCGGTAATGACATCAATCGTTGTGCCGCAACCGCCAAAACGTGAATCCGGAGAACCGTAAACAATACGAGAAACACGGCTGTTGAGGATAGCGCCAGCGCACATGGGACATGGTTCAAGCGTCACGTAGAGCGTGCAGCCATCCAAGCGCCAGTTGTCAAGCGTGCTTGCAGCCGTGCCAATCGCGATGATTTCGGCATGAGCCGTCGCGTCCTTGAGCTGTTCGACTTGATTGTAACCCTTCCCTATCACGACTCCGTCTTTTACGATAACGCAACCGATCGGAATTTCCTTCATGTCAAAGGCAATCTGCGCCTGACGAAGCGCCATACGCATGAATTTAACGTCGTCGGAATTGTCAGACGAGAGACGTGGTTCGACAGGCTCACCAACCTTGGCGAGTGACGAGAGATTGGCGTTGCTATCGGTTACGTTATTCATACCTACTTCAACCCTCTTCCGTAGGCGCAGTAGGAGTCTTCTTGCATGTAGTCGCCGTCATGGTAGTAAGCGGCACGGGCTCGGCAGCCGCCGCAACGGTCATTGAACTTGCACTTGGCACAAGCACCCTTATAGGCCTTTGTACGCAACTGCTTGAAGATTTCGGCATTTGCCCAGATTTCGTCAAACGGCGTATCGTGAACATCACCCGCTTCTTCCATCATGTAAGCGCAGGGGCGCACCTTGCCGATAGGGCTTACGATGCAGTAGTCGAGGCCAGCGAGGCAACCTCGGCTGTAACGAGTCTTGATGTCGAGCTGATCTGCAATGCGGAGGAACTGCGGAGCGCATGTGGGCTTCACTGGAATTCCGAGCGTACGGCTCTTTTCCATAATCTTGCGGAGCAAACCTTCGTATTCGGCAACACGGAGCGCATGTCCTTCGATTTCCTTGCCGCGACCCACCGGAATCAAAAAGAAAATCTGATGGTTCACGGCACCGATTTCCTTGACCCAGTCCATGATGTCAAAAATTTCGTTCTGGTTCCAGTCCATAATAGTCGTATGAATCTGGAACGGGAGGCCAGCCGCCTTGCAGTTTTCGATGCCCATCAATGTGAGTTCAAACGCATTCGGGAGGCCGCGGAAATCATTATGACGAGCAGGGTCAATGCTATCAACGCTGATGCCCATCGCCATGGCCCCCGCTTCCTTGAGCTTGAACGCCAAATCGTGCGTGATGAGCGTTCCGTTCGTGCCAAAAACCGGGCGGAGTCCACATTCGCGGGCATGGGCCACAAGTTCGACGATGTCCGGGCGCGTCATCGGTTCGCCACCGCTGAAAATCATGATCTTGAATCCGGCTTTAGCAATCTCGTCAATGAGCTTGAGCGCTTCTGATGTCGTAAGTTCTGCAGACTTGTTTTCGCCAGCATCCTGATAGCAGTGTTTGCACGTCAAGTTACACTTATTAGTTGTCATCCAAGAGACGATCATGCCATAGACCTCATTCAAAATATTTTTTTCACCTGCAAATATAGAAAATGCCCGGAAGTAAAAATCCGGGCAACGCAATAATACCCATTGCGATTAAAAACCGCGAATGCGTCTACAGCTCATTTGCGCAGTTTCTTCATTGTAGACATAAATAGTATAGGGATGTCCTGGAACCAGTTCTGCATCACATATTTTCAAAGCACCACTGGGGCATCCTCTCCCACGAGTAAGGGTTGTTTTACGCTGAAAAGGCATAGAACCATCTTTACATTCCATAAAATTTTCTTCAGACGATTCGTAACAAATGTGATCAACAGGCTCTTCAATAGTATTCTGATCACAAGAATAAACGTTACTGTTACTATTACTCGAAGAATCGCTGCAAGCCATGAAAATGGCACCAACGGCGACCAATGCGCCTAAAACAATTTTCTTCATACCAACTCATCCTTTATTAAAAACTTTTTTATTTAGCAAGGAGATTCCCGCTCAGTGGCGGGAATGACATTAAAAAATTCCCGCTCAGAGGCGGGAACGATTGCTTTTCAATTACTGTTCGAGTAACGATGTAATCTGATCACAATCCATTGCACCAAGAACCTGATCGTAGATTAAAACGTTAAAATGACTGCCATCATATTCTGTTTGGCAGGTTTTCACATATCCCGACGGACAGCCGGAGCCAAAAGTTGTCGTCCCCCCGAGCTTGGAAACTGCGGCAGCCAATTTTTCATTGCACAATGATTCTGCATTGGTCGCATCACTCGATTCCACACATGCATGAACAGGAAGACTCAACATCGTAGCATTGAGATCACACGAATCCACATGAGACGGAGTGCTAGAAGAGGAATCATCGCTACATGCAGAGAACAAAGCAGCTGCAGCAATTACGGTACCAAGAGTAAATTTTTTCACATTTTCTCCTTCGATAGTTTGATTATTGACAATAAAATAATAAAAAATGTCAAAAAAAATTATTTTTCCACGTCATTTTTGCAATATATCCTATTATACCACTATATAATTATCGTTCCCATTGCAAAAATACTATCTTAGAAAAGAACGATCCGAAAAGGAGATTCCCGCTCAGTGGCGGGAATGACAATGCAGATTTTTATGAATAGAAGAAGAGTTGTTATTACTGGTATGGGTGCGGTGACCCCCGTAGGCAAGTCCGCCCCCGAACTTTGGAACGCCATTAAGGCAGGCAAATGCGGCATCGGTCCGATCACATTGTTCGATGCCACGAACTGCCCAGTGAAAATTGCGGCAGAAGTCAAGGATTTTAAACCCGAAGAACACGGAATCGACCCGAAGGAAGCCCGCCGCATGGCACGCTTCACGCAGTTCCTCGTTGCCGCCGCTAACGAAGCGGTCAAGGACGCAAGCTTAACGAAGGAAGAAATCGCCGCCGACACGACTGGTATTGTCGCTGGTAACGGCCTTGCTGGTATGGACGTTGTTGAAGAAACTTACTGCAAGTACCTCGAAGGTGGCCGCCGCCGCGTCTCGCCACTCGCCATGCCCGAACTGATTGCAAACGAAGCATGCGCCAACGTATCCATCGCTCTTGGCATCACAGGCTCTGCCTGGACAGTCTGCACCGCCTGTGCCTCCGGCACGGACGCCATCGGCGTTGCCCTTGACGCCGTCCGCTCGGGTCGACTTGACGTCTGCCTCGCCGGCGGTTCCGAAAGCGCCATCACGGACTACTCCATCAAGAGCTTTGCAGGCATGCACGCCCTCACCGACAAGTTCAACGACGCCCCGGAAAAGGCATCCCGCCCGTTCGACAAGGACCGCAGCGGTTTTGTCATGGGCGAAGCTGGTGCCATCCTCGTGCTCGAAGAACTCGAACACGCCAAGGCCCGCGGTGCAAAAATTTACGCCGAAGTCGCCGGTTACGGTTCTTCTGCCGATGCTTACCACATTACAAGCCCGCGCCCGGGTGGAGAAACCTGCGCGAAGGCTATGGTCAAGGCATTGAAAGATGCGGGCATCGCCCCGACGGATGTGGACTACTACAATGCCCACGGCACCTCGACGCACCTGAACGACCTCACCGAAACGCAGATGCTGAAAATTGCGCTCGGCGAACACGCCTACAAGATCAAGGTCTCTAGTACCAAGAGCATGACCGGCCACTGCGTCGGTGCAGCAGGCGTTATCGAAGCGATGATCAGTACACTCGCCATCCGCGATTCGTTCTACCCCGCCACCATCAACCTCGACAATCCGGATGCAGAATGCGACCTCGACTACGTGCCACACAAGGGCGTCGAAGGAAACATCGATGTTACAGTATCCGCCTCGCTTGGCTTTGGCGGTCACAACGGTATCGTCGTCATCAAAAAGTTTAAAGATTAAAACAAAGGAGTCGCTATGGCTGATTGGCTTTTAAAATCCTGGATTAAAGCAACCATCTGCAGTGCAGTATTGTTCTTTTTCTACCACCTTTTCATCTCGCAGAAGTTGGAAGAAGACATTTCCACAAAATCTAAGGAACAAGAGTAGCTTATGGAACAGAATAAAGATATCGCCGACATCCAAGCGGCCGAAGCGACCATCCAGAAAAAGAAAAAGTTCATCCTTTGCTACCACAGCTTTAGCGTGAACAACTTCAAGAAGGCGTCCGTCCAGATCAGAAAGCTTGCAGAAGCAGCAGGCTCCCCCATCAGCATTGCGGTCATCCCCGCCTTTGGTGCCGCCCCGGAATCCGAAGCCGAACAGTTCCGCGAAGAACTCGACAAGTTTGTCAAGGAAGGCTATGAGATTATGCTCCACGGCGCACGCCACCGCGCAGACCTTTCGCTGAACCGTAGCATTACAGGCAAGCTCGCGCTCCTCGTTTCGAACAACGAAGCCGAATTTGCAGGTATCGACGAACGCTTCACACAGGCACTCCTCAAGCGCAGCCTCGCCCTTTGGAAGGCTCATGGCAACGGCAAGCCCTCCGGCTTTATCCCGCCAGTCTGGTTTGGTAACAAGTACCTCAAAGAACAGGCTCTTGAAATTTTCGACTACTACGAAGATTTCCACGGCATTTACCAAAAAGTCAAGGGTAACATCAAGAAGACGAACTCCGCAACGCTTAGCTTCTCGATTTTGCCTAACGCTCTCCTCGGTATTGCGCAGACTTACGCCTGCCTCCGTATGCTCTTGCCGGGTGGAGTCCACCGTCTGGTGTTCCACGACAAAGACTTTAGAACGATTGGAGAAAAACGCATTTTGAACATGGTGCGCTACATTTCGACCTTGCGCGAAAAAATCATGTACAAGGACTTGTAATTTCAGGACTTCGCACAAATGATTTTAAATAAGTTTCTATCTAAAATTGATTACA
>Ga0256407_10000898_pt1 | contig 67120 bp, 103 predicted proteins | sample RumenRJG_04DNA_FD_193489 | JGI IMG/M metagenome (GOLD analysis project Ga0256407, IMG submission 193489) | Bovine rumen microbial communities from Lethbridge, Alberta, Canada - RJG_04 | ecosystem: Host-associated > Mammals > Digestive system > Stomach > Rumen | place: Canada: Alberta... | reverse complement strand
TCTTTAACGCGCATAGTATCGTCAGTGGATTTTTTAGGGTCAATATAAGCAAACGTCCCCATCGTCCCATCCTTTTTAGGGAACTGAGTAACGCTAAAATTGTATGTCTCTAACAGTTTCATTTTCATATATTTTTATATAAATAGTTGTTTTTCTCGTAAATTGTTGGTATTTTTGAACAAAATTAAACACAAATAACTATGATTATAGCAGAAAACGGAAACAAGAAACTCATCAGAATCCTCCCATCAGAAGATTGTGAATTTATGGCAGTTGGAGCCACAGAAGAAGAGATTAAAGAGAACTTTCCCGATTACAAGCCAGAAGATAAACTGGATTTCTTTATGTACCAATATTATATTATGGAGAATAACGTAATACACGTAAAAGGCCCAGACGGTGTTGATATCACTAAAGATTTATATGGCGAAGATGTATTTACAAAGTAATCAACTATTTATTGTTTAAACAAATACTATTATGAAGCAACAGTTAAACGAAATGAAATCTCTTATTGAGAGAATGAATAGCCCAAGAACTGGATGGGGGCAAGTACTGAATGAATCAAAACAGATTATGGCAAATGATTTGGTAAACTTCTTGTCAACAGTACAAATTCAAGAGGGACAGTTTGTCAGATTAGGATATATTCAACTTTATACTATTCCTGGTCAATATCCAAATGAAGACCTCTATAACAAAATGAGTGCAATGGCTGGTGATTTTGGTGTAGAGAATGACATGGACTATGCCATGGTATCAGAAGATGTGACAGATAGAGCACGACAAAGATATGTTGATTTTATGGACAAATCAAAAAACACCGAATGGGATAATCCAACTGGCCGTTTATATAAAGGACAACGTGCTTTTAACAAAGCAATCTACAAATATGTAATCAAACTTACCAAATATAGGCTTCATTGGCAAGGACAAACTGGCTACGCAAAAGCACAGGAAAGAAACACGCAAGCATATAACGATATGACTGCGAAGATTGACCCCAAATATTACGATGAATTGGGTATTCAATATAAAGATTTAGATGCTGACGGTAATGAAGTGTGGCACAATACTCCTAAAAGAAATGGTCCTACCTATAAGTATATTGGTGAACCAGCAAATTTTGGTATTGCAACGGATACCGAGTGGAGTGGTGACGATGAAACTGGTGAATATGTACCAAGAAACATTAAATACAGAACAAATGCAGAAGACCCTTCCACACAAGTTGAATTACCAGGATATTCCATCAGAAACATGCTTTCAAGGGTCGATGACCAAGAAGCTATCTTCTATGGTGTAACAGAAGATGGTGATATTGATAGAATTCCAGATTCTTTAGGTAGAATGCTTTACAAAGTCTCTGACTCATATGCTGCAAAATTACAAGATGTTGAATTGCAGAATGACCCTGATAAATTGGCACAGTTCAAGATGTTCTATGATTTTAAGAAAGAAGAGAATATGAAACAGAAAATTTTCAAACTTTCCAATGTAGCATATCTTTGTGCAACTGGTCTTGATATCAGAACAAAACAAAAAGATTCTTTCTTCTGGGTTAATAACGAGCCTTTGTTCTTACTTGAAAGAACAATCAATAAGGAGAAAGTACAATATACTGCAACAATCAACATTGACGAACTTGGTGTTATACTAAGACAAGAAGCATCAAAAGAAGCAGACGGTTTGGCAGCATTTGAAGAATAATTCAAAAAAAACTTGATTATTTAGAAAAAAGTGTATATCTTTGCAAAGTATTAGTTCTTTTTTCATAAGTTTACTGTAGGAAAACAAACAGCAAGTATTTATTAATATCTGCACCAAAAATAGCGGACAAAAAATAAAGTTTTCCGTAGTATTGCCTCCTTCGTATAACGGTTATTACGCATGATTTGTAATCTTGAAATGTTGGTTCAACTCCGACAGGAGGCTCTAATTTAAAAACTTTAATTTCGAATACACATTTTGGCTTTTTGAGACTATTTATTTATAAACATTATACTAGTATGGAAATATTGAAAGACTGCAAGTCGTTAAATGACGTATCTAGAAAACTTTATGGAAAAGCAAATTACACTAACAGAGAAAAAGTAAAACTTTATTTAAAAGAAAACGGTGTTGATTGAAAAGATTGACTGGAAACAATTAAACTAAATAATACTAAGTATTGCATTGTTTGTGGTAAAAAACTTGAAAAGGACCAGAAATTATTTTGCTCACATTCCTGTTCTGCATCTTATAATAACAAGAAGAGGGTGAGGAAACAAAAACATGAAAGAGTGTGTTTGAATTGTGGAGGAGAGATAACGGATTTGAGAAAAAGCACAAAATTTTGTGGTTCACATTGTCAAAGAGAGTATGAATATAAACAGTATATTCTAAGATGAAAAAGTGGAGAGTGTAGTGGAAATAGAGGGGTAGGACAACTATCACAATTTGTTAGAAGGTACATGTTAGAAAAAACAAATTGTTCTTGTGAAATTTGTGGATGTAACTGAGTAAATCCTAAGAGTGGAAGACCAATAGTTGAAATACACCACATTGATGGTGATGCAAACAATAGTAAAGAAGAAAATCTTCAAGTTTTATGCCCGAATCACCATGCTATGACAGTAAATTATTCAGCATTGAATACTGGAAAATCGACAAGAACGAAAAGGAAAACAAACTCAAAAGGAAACGCCAGTCCCAATAAACTGGAGAAGTAATCGCGGACTATGCTTCACACTGGTGTGCAAAAAAATCAATCATCCCGAACTGGTGTGTGACCCTAGACGCATAGGGCGAGATAGTGGAATGTAAGAGTTTTCATCGTCAACGTGCCCGAATGGTTAGGGGAAGGTCTGCAAAACCTTTTTATGCTGGTTCGAATCCAGTCGTTGACTCTTGGTTTCCTGCATTCCCTTAAATGCAGTGCTTTTGGAGGGTTGGGTGAGTGGCTTAAACCAGCAGTTTGCTAAACTGCCGACCCGTATGGGTCCACTGGTTCGAATCCAGTACCCTCCGCAAATTAAAAGTTGTAGAAAAAAATCTGCAACTTTTTTTGTTTTATAAAAAAAAGTGTATATCTTTGCAACACTGAACAAAAAATAAAGATATGCTTACAACAGACAAAAAGAGACTTGCCATTTTTGAAAATGGTGTTGTTATTGACCAAAATCTCCCTAAATGGAAGAACATTGGAGGGGTTAAAGAAGAACAAGCGAAAATCGTTATGCGACAAAGCATCAACCTTCCAAGCACCACCGATGCTGGTACAAGTACCACAAATATATATACAACACAACCAACCCCGTTTGTTGTTTATGGAACACCAGACGCTTATGTGGTCGACGGAAAGGTAGATTTTGATAAGATTGCTGCTGCATCGCTTGATGAACTTACTTGTTTAATCAAGAGCAATAAGTTGAACAACGTTCTCAGTGGGTACGGCGGTATGCATGGATTTACCAACAACAATACGTTTGTCTTTACCTCCAGTGGAGTTGAAACTGGGGACAAGAAGAAGGTTTCGTTATTTAAGAAACTTTTTGATAAGTTTCTCACAAAGAAGGAAAAATATGAGTTTGATGCGGTTGAGTTCTTTACTAAAGTAAAACTTACCAGTCAGGAGTCTGCTCAATCTTATGTAAATCGTATCAGTAAATATCTTATTGCAATTCACAATGCAAATAATGTAGGCCAAACAGCGTTGGTTGAGTCCTTGCTTAAGGAAATGATTGCCAACAAATATGAATCACTTCTTTATTCAGAGGGTTATTATTATGTTGTAACCGAGAAGCAAGTTGTTGATTTTGCACTTAAAACCGAGAAGGGGCTTGCACTCACATATATTAAGAACTTCTCAAGACCTTTACCACAGGAGGTTATTGATACAATCAAGAAAGCAAATGATTTGAGGGTATTTGACAATTACGTCATTTTGCACTACGACCCGAAGGGAGAATCATACAAGCCAACGGAAAAGGAGATTGCCAAAAAGAAAGACCCCATTTTGTTTGGTGTGATTGCTGGTTCCAACAAACTTTATTATGTAACCGATTGGATTGACGAGACGTGTGATTTGACGCTCGAAAAGTTTGTTGACACTCTTGGTATTGATAAAGAAACACTCAAAATTGATGAAGAAATCAATGTTGGAGAGAAAAAGACTGTAAAGACTGTAAAAGGTAAGAAGGTTGTTAAAAAGAAAAAGGAGTCAAAATAATATGGCAGAGAAAACTTTAACAGCAAGGGGTGTAAAATGCCCGATTATACGTTCAGGAGATAATTTGGCAAAGATTGTTGCAGACAGTATTTTATCTGTAACGAATAACGGTGATGACTTGTCGGATAAGGATGTTATTGGTATTACTGAATCGGTGATTGCAAGGGCTGCAAACTTATATGTAACCGTTGATGAAATTGCGGAGGATGTTAAGAGGCTTTCTGGTAACTCAGAAGAAATCACGTTAATCAATCCTATCTATTCTCGTAATAGGTTCAGTATGATTCTTAAAGGTGTTGCTAGAGCGACAAAGAAAGTCACTATTGTAATGCCTAAGTACGATGAAGTTGGAAATCCCTGTGACGTTAATCCGTTTACTGGAGTTAACATCAAAGAGTATTATAGCCAAATTTGTAAGGATGAAGGATGTGAGTGCGAAATTCTCAACAATGAAGATACTTGGTATTTTCATAAATGTGCGATTTATTGTGGGCTTCATGATTATAAAAATTGGAGTAATCAATATAATCCTCCGCTTGGGAGACTTGATGGGAAAACGTTTATCACGTTAGCGGATATTTGTAAAGACAAGAATCCAGATTTTGGTTTGCTTGGTACAAATAAAGCCACGGAAGAAAAACTAAAACTGTTCCCTACCAGAAAAATAGCAAAGGACGTATGTGTTGATGTTAAATACCTTATTAAAGGTGTATGTGGGAAAGACTTAGTGGTTATGGCATATGGTGACGGCAGTTACAAGGATTTGGATGCTGGCATCTGGGAAATGGCAGACCCTGTTTCAAGTCCTGGTTACACCGATGAAGAACTTCTTGACAGTACACCAAACGAAGTCAAGGTTAAGGCGCTTGCTGATGACCAATATAAAGACCTTTCAGGTGAGGAACTTCAAAAAGCTATTGAACGCGAAATTTCTTTAAAAAATGGCATGAGCCTTAAGGGGAATATGGTAAGTCAAGGGACTACACCAAGAAGGTATGTTAATCTTTTAGCATCGTTGATGGATTTAACCAGTGGTTCTGGTGACAGATGTACGCCTATTGTTTTGGTTCAAAATTATTTTCGATAATGGACAGCAAATTAAGAAAGTATTATTATTACCAGTACAATGGTAATAGTCCGTTTTTGAGTCGTTACGTTGACTTAATGAACTTAAATGGTTGGGATACTTGGGACGATGAAGAATTGGAGAGGGTTGATACTATTGTCGAAGGACATTGGGTAAAAAAATCAAGCGCTCCAGTTGGAACAACGTTGCAGCCTACAACGATAGAAGTGAAAACACAAGAAAAAACAAAAAAAGTTGAAAAAAAACTTGGAGGTAAGGAAAAAATCGTTAACTTTGCGGAGAAAATAAAACAATTTTTTATTGGGTTATTCAGAAATCTTTTAATGGAAGAGGACTTTGAAAATGGATACCACAGAGAATAATGTTAGTTGGGTTATTATCCTCATCACAATTTTATCATCTTTGCTGATATCAATTATTGTTAGTGCAATAGTGGTGAAAGATAAGCAAAGAGAATATGAAGTATATTTTGACAAACAAATAGCCGAATTACAAGTCAAAGTTGACAGTCTAAACACTGTTATTAACGAGAATAAGGAGTTACCAGCCTTTGAAGTAATTGTCAACGTAAACAATAAAACAAAAAAAGATACAACAACTTTAAAACCTTTAAAAAAATGATTTACAGAATTTTTATTGTACTACTGCTTTTAAGCGTTTTTATTTACTACATCTTTTGCTTCTTGCAAATCTTTGAAGTAATTCGGTTCACCGATGAAGGTGTGGAGGTTCAAATTCCACAGATGTTCATCCCATTCTATTATCTCTTCAAGAAAGCGAAACCCGTGGAAGAGGTAAAGCATGAAAATGAACCAGAACCACAGGTATTAACTGAAACCGTGGAAAAAACGGTTAAGAAGCCCAGAAAGAAGAAAACAAACGAAGAAAATAACGAATAATATATTAACCTTTAAAAACTAAAATTTTATGTACAACAACAAAAACTATTCTCAGTCCCAGTCTACTACTAAGGGATTTCGCCTTTCTAAAAAGAAGGTAACCGCTATTATCTTTGGTGTTCTCGTTTTCCTTTGCCTTTGCTGCATCGGAAAGTTTGGTGAGGATGTCAAGAACGAACAGATTGTCGTAAACCAGTTCCCGTTCTCTGGTAAAATGGTTTACTGGACAGACCCTGGCTTCAAATGGCAGTGGTTTGGTAGGACAACCTCTTACTACAAGACCCAGCAATACTGGTTTGGTGGTAAGGATATTCAGGGTGAATCACATGGTACGCCAATTAAAGTTATTTTTAACGATGCTTCCGTTGGTTACATTTATGGTTCACTTCGTGTAAAGTTGCCTACTGATGTGGAACACCTTAAACTTATTCAGACTGCATATACTGGTATGGATAGGCTGATGAATGACCTTGTATCACAGAACGTCACTAAAGTTATTTATGCATCTGGACCACTCATGTCGGCATTCGAATCTTATGCGGAAAAGAAAAACGATATGGTTGCTTATATTACTGACCAGTTGACGAATGGTATTTATAAAACTACCAGCCGTGAGGTTGAAACAATTGACTCATTTACTGGTGAAACCAAGAAGGTGAAAGTTGCTTCACTTGTTCCAGATGAAGATGCACCTAATGGTTATGTTCGCTCTGAGAAGTCTCCTTTTTCCGCATATGGTGTAGAAATTGACCAGGTTTCCATTTCGGAAATCAGTTATGATGAAAAGGTGAACCAGCAGATTCAGACCCAGCAGCAAGCCAACATGTCTATTCAGACCAAGAAAGCAGAAGCACTCGCTGCACAGCAGGATGCTATTAAGGCCGAGGCAGAAGGTAAGGCAGCAGCAGCAAAGGCAAAATGGGAGCAGGAGCGTATCAAGGCTACCGAGGTTACCAAGGCTGAACAGGAACGTGAGGTTGCGCGACTTGCAGCAGAAAAGGCTGAATTTGACAAGAAAAAGATTATTGCAGAAGGTCAGGCAGAAGCAGAGGCTAACAAACTTAAAGTCGCTGCGGGAGCTACACCGCAAGAGAAACTTGAATGGGAGTATAAAACCAAGGTTGGTATTGCAGAAGCTTTGTCAAAGTCAACCGTTTCGTGGGTTCCAAAAGTCATGATGACTGGTAATGGTAGTGGAAACAACGCTATGGATTTTGTTGGCATCAATATGGCTATGGACGTTATTAATAAAATGAACGAAAAATAGTTGTTTTTACTCAAAAAATGTTAGTCCTGGGTTAGATTTTTTCTAATTCAGGACTTTTTATGTAAAAGAGTGCTAATAGAAAAGGAAGAGTAATTATGGGACCAAAACACAAAACAAATTACAAGGAAGGGGATAGGATTAATGATAGATTTATCCTCATTAAGAATTATTGTAGAAAATCAACAGTAAAAGGTAAAAACGTTTGACTGTGGGAATGTAGATGTGATTGTGGTAATGAATTTCATGCGAAAGAAAAAACATTAGTCAACCGTTTCGGATGTCATTCGTGTACAAACAAGAAAACATCAACAGAAACAGCTTTGAGGAAAAGTCAGGGTATTGTACATTCTGGATTGAAAAATAGACTATTAAAGGATTATAGAGCAGGTGCGTCAAAAAGAGGACTAGACTTTGATTTAACATTTGAAGAGTTTATAGAGATAATGGAACAAGATTGTTATTATTGTGGTGCATCACCAGAAGTTAGAGAGTATGAATTACAATATATGCAAAAAACACAAAAACCATGAGCACACAATGGTATAGATAGAGTGGATTCTAGTAAAGGCTACACATTAGACAACGTAGTGCCTTGTTGTGCTAAATGTAACTATGCTAAACATGAAATGTCAGTTGATGATTTCAAGAAGTGACTCGAAAGGACGTATAAACATCTTGTTTTAGGTGAAAAACAAACCGATGATAAAATAGAAGACGAAGAAAACGACTTTATGCAGTTTCCGCAATTTAATGTATATAGAAACACTGGTGAAACCAAAGATAAACCGTAGACAAAAAGTCTGCGGTTTTTTTTGTTTGTTTTCTAAAAAAACAATATCTTTGTTGCAGATATGAAGCGTATTATTTTTTTGGATATTGATGGTGTACTTGCTGGATATGAATTCTTAAAGACAGGTAAAGGGTTCATAGACCCAGCGTGTGTCGCTTTATTGAATGAGTTGGAAGGTGTAGAGGTAGTAATATCCTCTTCGTGGGGTTATGATAACGGAAGAACTGAGAAATCTCTTCGTGGGTGTGGATTAACTTTACCAATCGTTGGATATACCGAACATTTTTATCAAGATTGGATATGTAGGGGTAATGAGATTGAAAAGTGGTTACGAGACACATTTCATGGTATGGGTACGAAGTTTGGCCCATGTTATGCAGATTCACACTATGAATATGTGATTGTAGATGATGATAGTGACATGTTATTAGGACAAGCCGATAACTTTATTAAGACAGATAGGGAAACTGGAATTACAATAGAAGATATTGAGAAAATAAAAACTATATTAAAACTTAAAAAAGATGAGTGAAAAAACGACTGTTTCTGGTGGGACTAGTATTTCAACTATTCTACTTGTTGTGTTTATTGTCTTGAAACTCCTTAAAGTAATTGACTGGAGTTGGTGGTGGGTATTGTCACCACTTTGGATTAGTGTTGGACTTGGTATAATATTTCTTATTATTTTCTTTTTGTTCATAAACAAGTGATAATATGACCGCAAAAGAAAGATTAAATCAAAGGTTTTCAAAAGATTTTAACCTTCCCATTAACATTTTTAATGAGGAGATGTTTGAGTATTATCATAATCTCTACAAAGATTTTTGGCCTGAGAAGGAGTGGGAGGCATTGAATAAAGAAATCAACGAAGGGTATAATGGTAACTTTGAGTTGTGGCTACAACATTATGCAGAGGTTAGGGATAAGATTATCATGTCAGTACTTGAAAGCCCAGCATATAAGAATTTCAACAGTTGCGATATGAACACGTTTGCTATTGATATGGAAGTTCGTGCTTTAAGTATACCTGACCGCACAAGTTATACAGAAGTATATGAGGGTCACAAATATCTTTCTCTCGATTTGAAGAAAGCTAATTTTCAAGCATTAAACACTGCTGGTGTTTTGTTTGATAACAGTTATGAGGATTTCATTAACAAGTTCGACACGTCTTTTTATTTTAAGAAATCCAAATACACACGTCAGGTTATTTTTGGTAAACTTAATCCTAAGAGGACCACGACAGTAGAGAAATATATTATTGCTTTCATCTTCAAGTATTTGACGATACACAATCAATATAATACCATTATTGCGTCAGAAAAAGGTATATGTGAACCTTTCTCTTTCAAAACAGACGAGTTTATTTGGGAGGTAAAAGGTAATGTTACCAAAGAAGATATTGACAATCTTGAAGGTGTGATTCAAGATATGTTTGGTTATCATGTAAGGTGTGAACTTTATGATATCAAGAAGTTACCAGTGATTAATGTAAATGGTACTTCAATACCAGCATATATAAGAACGAATCTTATTACTGGTGAGCAAACATTAAAGTCCGTTTCATCTATCTATTTTCCGCAAGTTTATAAATTGTGGAAAGGGATGGAGATAGTTGATAATGACCTTTTGTTCTGGCACGAAGACCAACTTGCAAAGTTTATAAAACCTTTAAAATTAGAACAATGAATATTTTAGTAACAAGCGATTTACATGGTAATTTACCAGATATTAAGGAGCCAATTGAACTTCTTCTCATATGTGGTGATGTGTGTCCTGTGCATGACCAATACTACACATACCAATTGGATTGGTTTAAAAATGAGTTTGCGTCTTGGATTAATAGTCTAAGTTTTAAGGATGAGTTTAGCCAGGTTGTCATGATTTTCGGAAATCATGATTTTGTTGGTGAGAGAATCACGAAAGAAGAGGTGAAGGCTGTGAGGAAAAAAACACACAGTAGATTAACTGTACTTAAAAATGAGACTTGTGATTATGAGTATCTTACCGATAATGGTTTACAGAAATTAAAGATTTTTGGTACACCTTATTGCAAGATTTTCGGTAGTTGGGCGTTTATGGTGTCCAACGATACATTACGCAAGAAGTTCGCTGCATGCCCAGAGGGTGTTGACATTCTGTTGTCGCACGATAGTCCAGGAATGTATGAAACTGGTGTAATCCGTGAGGGATGGAGTGAAGGTGTTGATGCTGGTAACGTTGTGCTTGATGAATGTATTAGAGAGAAACACCCTAAAATCAATGTACACGGACACATCCATAGTTCATGTAGGGATTTCAAAGAGTATGATGGGACATATATCGTAAACACCTCTTATGTAAACGAAAGGTATAATCCAGTTGGATATGTGTTGAAAATTGTGTTGGATGATAATAAAAATGTTGTGTCCAACGAAAACGTTTTGTGTGATGTTAAAGTAAAATATTAACAATGAATCAATTAGATTTAACTAACTCATTAGCTAAAGCATCTGAACTGTATTATGCTGGGCAAACCACAGAATATAGTGATACGGAGTTTGACCTTGCTCTCAAAGAACTCCAGAAGATGGAGAAAGAAAGTGGTGTTGTTTATCCAAACTCACCAACCCAAAGGGTAGGTTCTGACATTCAGAAAGGCTTTAAGAAGGGTAAACACCCTAAACCAATGCTTACCATTGAAAACGCATACAACCAAGAGGATATTGATAAATGGGTTGATAAGATGGTTAAGCTTGGTGCAGATGTTCTCAATTATTCTGTGAAGTATGATGGCATTTCTTGTGAACTTAAATATGAAAACGGTATTCTCACACAGGCACTGACAAGGGGCGATAAAAACATTGGTGATGACATTACAAACAACGTCAGAACCATTAAAAGTATTCCCCTTGATTTAAAGGCGTTTTTAGGCGATTTTAAGACATTTTATGTCAGGGGTGAGGTGTTGCTACCAAAATCCAAATTAAAGCAAATTAACGAGGAAAGAATGGCAAATGGAGAGCAACCATTCTCCAATACAAGGAACGCTTGTTCTGGTAGCATAAAACAACTTGATTCTCGTGTTACAGCAGAGCGTGGTTTAATTTTTAGGGCTTGGGACTGTTTCTCAGATTATCGTGAGTTTTCCTGTATGTGGGAAAAGATATGTTATCTGAGGAGACTTGGTTTTGTCATTGAAGCGGATACGTCTTTCTCTGCCGTCATTGACGGTGATGAAGCAAAAAAACTTGCCGATTTTAAGGATTTTCTTGATAAGTCAAATTTTGACTTTGATTATGACGGTGTTGTAATTAAGGTTGATTATATTGAATTGCAAGACAAAATTGGTACGAAAGATACACGGGCCATTGAATGGGGTATTGCCAGAAAATGGAACGAAGATTTTGTTACTACTACTAAACTGAACGATATTGAATGGCAAGTTGGCAGAACTGGTGTTGTAACGCCTGTCGGTAAACTTGAGCCTGTTGAATGTGGCGGTGTTGTCATCAGTAATGTCACGTTAAACAATGTCGATTTCATTAAATCACTAAACATACATATTGGTGACACGCTTAAAATTACTAGAAGCGGTGGTGTTATACCATATGTCCTTGGAGTTTCTGAACGTGGTGATACGGACGTTAAAATCCCAGAAGTTTGTCCTGTTTGTGGTGAGAGGCTGGTAAAGGTTGGTGCTTTGTTGAAATGTGTAAACGATAAATGTACAGCAATTGAAAAAGGAAAGATATTACAGTTCTGTTCAAAAGATTGTGCGGATGTAAGGAGCATCGGTGAATCCGTTGTAGATGATTTATATAATGTTGGTTTGGTGACAAGTGTTAATGACCTGTTAATCTGGGCTAAGTCGGCTAGTGATGCAACACGTTTACCGCGTATTGTCAAAGATTGGTTACACATTTTAGGTGATAGATTAGGTGATGGTTATGCCGAAAAATCCGTTACCAACATATTGAAAAATCTTGTCACTTCTAGAGAAGAAACGACATATGATAGGTTATTATCTTCACTATCAATTCCTGGCGTTGGCAAAGTCATGGCACGTACTCTTGCAGCCAAGTATCCTACGTTACAATTGTTAAGAGAATGTACCGTAGAAGATTTAATGACGATTGATGGTATTGCAGAAATCACTGCCAACAACATTTATAAATGGCTGTCAGAGAATCCCCATATCTTAGATGATATAGAGTTTAATGGCTGGGCCACATCATTGGAGCAACAAGAAGAAAAAAAGGGACAAGTTTTGAGTGGTATTAATGTTTGTTTTAGTGGTTCTTCTTGTAGATTCAAGGGTGACGCTGTTGAAGAATTCTTGACAGACAATGGTGCTAAATGTGGACATTCCGTGTCAAAGAAAACCAATTATTTGATTATCGGTGAAAAACCAGGTGGGTCTAAGGTGGCAAAGGCACAAGAACTTGGTATTGAAATCATTGAAGAAAATAAGTTTTATGAAAAATATGGGTTATAATGGCTAAAAAATACTATTTGGTGTATTCCCAGCATGGGTTTAGTGAAACGTTGAAACAGACAATGTACAAAGTTAGCGACTGTTTGTTCTACAAAGAAGATTTCGCGTTTATTAGAACGGATGAAAGTGCAAGGAGTTATTGGGAAAAATATCTCTCTAAAGAACTTGTTGACAACTTTATTACAGAAATTGAAGTAGATAAAGAAAGAATGAACATGTGGGGTATGGTGAACAAAATGGTTTGGAAATTTTTAGGTATAGAAACGGAGGCAAAAAATGAAAAAGATGAACATAGCACTGGTGGCGCACGACAGCAGGAAGAAGGAAATGATAGAGTGGGTAACCTTTAATGTAAAAGAGTTATCCAAGCACAATTTGTTTGCGACAGGAACAACTGGAAAACTAATCAAACAGATTAAGATATTATCTGATTCCTTTATAAAAGACAGTGAAAATGGTGACTATACGGCTGTGAATGTCTATGAGTTTCCATTTAAAGAGAATGTTACGTGTTTGCTTTCTGGCCCTTGTGGTGGTGACGCACAGATTTCAGCGATGATTGCAGAAGGAAAGATTGATGCGCTCATTTTCTTTTGTGATAATCTCATCATTCAAGGCCATCAAAATGATGTGTCGGCATTAGTTCGTTTAAGTTCGTTGTATAATATTGCGTTTGCCACCAACAGAACAACAGCGGACATGATTATCAGTTCACCATTACTAAAAGATGAGAATTATATAATGAAAAAACCAGATTTTTCTGGATATCTAAATAGAATGTAACATGAGTAAGTACGAGAAAACTGCAATAGAAGGGGTATATATTATTAACCCAGTATTACATGGTGACGAGAGAGGATATTTTTGTGAATCTTTCAATAGAGCAGAATTCCTTATGGAAACTGACATTGATTTTAATCCAGTACAGGACAATGAAAGTTTCTCAATACAAGGAGTATTAAGAGGATTGCATTTTCAAAGAGAACCACATGCACAAGCAAAACTTGTAAGATGTGTTGTTGGTGAAGTTTTTGATGTGGCAGTTGATTTGCGCCCTAACAGTAAAACATATGGTAAGTATGTTTCAGTTGTCTTAAGTGCAGAGAATCACAAACAGTTCTTTATTCCAAAAGGCTTTGCACATGGTTTTTATGTTATGAGTGACCATGCTGTGTTTCAATACAAGTGTGATGATTTCTATTATCCAGAACTTGAAGACGGTATTGCATGGTTTGACCAAGATATTGATGTGAAATGGCCAATACCAGATAGGTTTTTGCCCTATCTTTCAAAAAAAGATATAAATAGACAAACATTAAAAGATTATGGTAGTAGAAATAAGACCCGATAAAAAGGGAACGTATTATCCCGATGATTTTAAAGTGTTTCTTGCTGGAACCATTGATAATGGTGATTCGGAAGATTGGCAAGAAAAATTAATCCATATGATGGATGACGAACTCAAAAATCGTTTTCTTATAGCGTTTAATCCAAGAAGGAAGAATTGGGACGCAAATGCTGGCTCAGATGCTGTTGAAAAACAAATTAAGTGGGAAGAGGATAGACTGGATGAGTCTGATTTGATTGTAATGGTAATCAAAGAAGGTTCCAAGTCTCCAATATCGCTTCTCGAACTTGGCTTATATGGTCCTTCTGGCAGAATGATTGTGTTCTGTAATGATAAATTTTATAGATATACAAATGTAAAAATGACTTGTGAGAAATATCTCATACCGTTGGTTAATTCAACAGACGTTAAAGATATTTGTAATGAGATTAAAAAAGTGGTTGATGAGATATGGCAGACAAAGTGTTAGTGGTTGGCTCAAGTGGACAACTTGGACAATGTTTTCGTTCTATTACACAGGAAAAGACAAATTATGTGTTTGCCACACACGAAGAGTTTGATATTTGTGATAAGAAAATGATGTCCAAGTATTTGAAAAAGAACAAGGGCATTAAAGTTATCATAAACTGTGCAGCATACACAAATGTAGCAAAAGCAGAAGAAGTGTATGAAGAGTATGAAAAGGCCGATTTAATCAACCACATTGGCGTTGGCTATCTGGCTGAAATTTGCAAGAAATTTGATATTTTCCTTATCCATTTTGCCACAGATTATATGTATGAGAGTTATTTGTTCAATGGCATAATGAAAAGGGAGCCAGTACCAATTACAGAAAAAGAATATGATTTTTTGGAGCCAGAAGATACTGTCTTCTATTCAGACAAAGGGGAATATATCAACCATTACGGGCTTTCGAAACTTCGCGGTGTTAGAGAAATATTCAAGATTCAACCGCGATTCGTAGTTATTGTTGTATCTTGGTTGTTTTCACAATTTGGTAAGAACTTTGTGAAGACAATATACAATGCAATCGAAAATGGCAAGCCTTGTTCTGTGGTTTACAATCAAGTTGGTTCGCCTACTTATGGGGTTGATTTAGCAAAATATGTTGTTGATGTCATAGATAACAGGAATTGTGATTTCGGGGAAGGAAATATCATTAATTTTGCCAACTTTGGCACTGCATCCTGGTATGATTTGGCAAGCGCGGTTGAACTAATCAGAAATCTGTTAGCGTCAGATAAAGTTAATATGATTACTCCGACAACAAAGAGTTTTGACAATGTAATAAGACCAGAATATAGTGTACTTAATTTAACAAAAATGTACGTGTCCAACATTGGAAAACCTTATGTAAGACATTGGCTTGAAGCTCTCGAAGAGTGTGTATTTGCTATCAGGTATTGGGAAAAAGATAAATAATATAATTTGCTAAATCAAGAAAAATAGTGTATATTTAGCAAAATATGAAAGAAGTGGGATTATATAGAGATTTCTCAACAAAACGAGAGTTTCTTAAATGGATTGAGGACCATGTAGATGATATTGACTTTGATGAAGAAGTCAGAATAGAATATTATCCTAAAAAAGAAGAAGAAAATGACTAAAGGAATTATATTGGCTGGCGGTAGTGGAAGCAGACTGTGGCCCATTACAAAAGGTGTTTCAAAGCAACTCTTACCAGTATATGACAAACCGATGATTTACTATCCTTTATCAGTCTTAATGTTGGCTGGTATTAGGGATATTCTTATTATTACTACACCAGAGGATTCAGAATCTTTCAGCCGTTTACTTGGTGATGGCTCTCAGTTTGGAATCAATTTAACATATGCTGTGCAACCAAAACCAGAAGGACTGGCGCAAGCGTTTATTATTGGTGAAGAGTTTATAGGTGATGACCCTGTTTGTATGGTGCTTGGTGATAATATCTTCCATGGGCCAGGGCTTAGTAAAAAATTGCTATTTGCTAAATCAATTGTTGAGGACGAAGCAAATCCAAGAGCAGTTGTTTTTGGGTATGAGGTGTCAGACCCAGAAAGGTATGGGGTTGCTGAGGTAACAAAAAACACTGGCAAAGGTAATACCTTGTATTCCGTCATATCTTTGGAAGAAAAACCACAAGAACCTAAATCGAATATTGCTGTTACTGGGTTGTACTTTTACCCTAAAGGTGTTTCAAAGATTGCAAAGTCAATCAAACCGTCAGAAAGAGGTGAACTTGAAATCACAGAACTCAACAAGTATTATAATACAACCATTGCAAATGATGGCGGTACGATGTTAGATTTGATTCTTTTGGATAGAGGTTATGCTTGGCTTGATACAGGGACGTTTGAAAGTTTGCTGGACGCTTCAAATTATGTGAAAACAATTGAAGTTCGACAAGGGCTACAAGTTGCTTGTTTGGAAGAAATTGCATATCTCAATAAATGGATTTCCAAAGAAGATATTTTTAAAGCAGGTGAAACAATGAAGAAAAATGCTTATGGAAAATACCTGCTTAATTTAATAAGTAAGAAAAAAATAAAATGAAATGTTCGATATTAAACCCTTCCTTGAAGAAGGTAAAAAGAAAGAAGGTGAATTTGCACAAACATTATGTAACACGCTTGGTGGTTTTGCAGAGCCGTCAGACCCTAAAACAGATATAAATGACCACATTGACATCATCTGGTATTATGAAGATGGTAAAAAGCCTGTGACAATAGATGTCAAAGGCATGAAAAAAGATAAAAGAACTGATAGTAAACCGAACCCTGATATACAGTGGATTGAACTTAAAAACGTTAACGGAAAAGATGGCTGGCTGTATGGTAAAGCCGATTATATTGTATTTGAGGGCGAAAACGATTGGTTAATGATACAAAGAAAAACGCTTGCAAAGGTGATAGAGGATGCAATTGTTGATAAGACAATTACACATGACCGTAGCGAGTCTTGGTATAGATATTATCAGAGAAAAGGTAGGAAGGATATCCTCACTAAAGTGAACACCAGTTTGATAAGACGCAATGCAAACAAGATAATTATCAAACAAAAAACTGATAATTAACGATTATCAGGTTTTTATTAGATATTTGACGATTATCTAACTTTTATTCGATAATTTTGTGATTACGAAAAAAATAACTATATTTAACGAACTAAAAGACATAATACTATGAGTAAAAAAATTATTGGCATTGACCTTGGCACGGGCCGTTCAGCAGTAGCTGTTATGGAAGGTGGTAAACCCGTTATCATTGTAAACTCAGAGGGGGGGAGAACAACACCTTCTGTCGTTGGTTTCAATGGGAAAGATAAAAAGGTTGGTGATGCTGCTAAAAGGCAAGCAATTACAAATGCGAAAAACACTGTTTCTTCCATCAAGAGATTTATGGGTGAGACATATGAACAAGTAACAGAAGAAATCAAACGTTCAAGTTTTGATGTTAAGAAAAACAGTAACAATGTACCTTGTGTTGATATTGAAGGTAAATTGTACACACCACAAGAGATTTCAGCAAGTATTCTTCAATATCTTAAGAAGTGTGCAGAGGATTATCTTGGTGAAGAAGTAAAAGAGGCTGTTATCACAGTACCTGCATATTTCTCTGATAGTCAAAGGCAAGCAACAAAAGAGGCTGGTACAATTGCTGGGTTTGATGTGAAACGTATTATTAATGAACCAACGGCTGCTGCTTTGGCTTATGGTCTTGATAAACAGAAAGAAAACAGTAAAATTGCGGTTTTTGACTTAGGACAAGGCACGTTTGACATTTCCATCCTCGAACTTGGTGACGGTGTGTTCGAAGTGCTTTCAACTAATGGTGACACGCATCTTGGCGGTGATGATTTTGACCAGAAAATCATTGACTGGATGGCAGACGAGTTTGCAAAAGACAATGCAAACATTGACCTGAGAAAAGACCCTATGGCTCTCCAGAGATTGAAGGAATCGGCTGAAAAAGCAAAGATTGAATTGTCTTCCAACTCATCCGTTGAAATCAATCTTCCTTATATCACAGCACTTGACGGTGTTCCAAAACATTTAGTAATGTCTTTAACAAGGGCAAAGTTCGAAACAATGTGCGAAGATATCATTAAACGCACAATTGAACCTTGTGAAAAAGCAATTAAAGACGCAGATTTAACAACTAACGAAATTGATGAAGTAATTCTTGTTGGTGGTTCCACAAGAATACCAAAAATACAAGAGACGGTAAAACAAATTTTTGGTAAGGAGCCTAACAAGGGTGTAAATCCCGATGAGGCAGTTGCTATGGGTGCTGCAATACAAGGCGGTGTCCTTGCTGGTGATGTCACTGACGTTCTGTTGCTTGATGTAACACCACTTTCACTTGGTATTGAAACTAATGGAGCCGTATTCACCAAATTGATTGAGGCTAACACCACTATTCCTGTGAAGAAAAGCCAGATTTTCACAACGGCAGTTGATAACCAACCAGGTGTTGAAATCAAAGTGCTGCAAGGTGAAAGACCTATGGCAAAGGACAACAAACAGATTGGTATCTTCCATCTTGATGGAATCATGCCAGCACCAAGAGGTGTTCCGCAGATTGAGGTTACTTTTGATATTGATGCTAACGGTATCTTGAAAGTATCTGCTGTTGATAAGGCAACTGGTAAATCGCAAGATATTCGAATTGAAGCGTCTTCTGGCCTTTCTGATGCAGAGATTGAAAGGATGAAGAAAGAGGCAGAGGAAAACGCGGAAAATGATAAGAAAGCAAAAGAAGAAGTAGATGTCTTGAATGCAGGTGATGCAACGGTTTTCTCCAATGAAAAGATGCTTAAAGACCTTGATGAAAAACTCACGGAAGATGAGAAAAACAGTATCAAGGAAATTAATGAGAAACTGGCTGATGCAGTAAAAGAAAAGAACATTGAAAGAATCAAGGAACTTATCAAAGAGAATACAGATAAGTGGACACCTATTTCAAGTAGACTTTATTCTGCTGGAAACACTGGACAAACCAGCGGTGGAACAGATTTCAATCCTTTTGCTGGTGGTAATTTTGACCCGTTTAGTGGTGTACCAAAACAGTAATAACTGACATTTTTCGAAGAGAGCCGTAAGTGATTACGGCTTTCTTTTTGTAAAGTATTTATTTAAAAAAGATTAGTTATGGAAAATGATATGACAAATAGTGGCGCAACAGTAATAAATGTCAACACCACACAAAGAAACAATTGAAAAATAGGCGGGATTATCGCTTTAGCAATATTACTATTAGGCGTTGGTTTCTTCATTGGAAGGAAAACCATTAAAATGCCTGGTGAAAAACCACCAATCTACATTCCTGGGGATACTGTCAAACAAGAAGTTCCTGTACCATATCCTGTAGAGGTTAGAATACCAGCAGAGGTTGATACTGGTGATTTAATTAAATATTGTGTCGCAAATGGTCTCTTTGATGAACTTTTTCCAACAAAAGATAGTTTGATTTATATTAACCCAACTACAAAGGATGACTCATTGAAAATATTTACCGCAATAGCAAAAGACTGGGTTAAAGAAAGAGAATATTACCAAACATTATTTAATGAAGATACACTTGGCCGTTGTGATGTTGACATAATTATCTCAAACAACCAACTGAGGCATCTTGACTATACATTTGTACCTGTAATTAAACAGATAGAGTATGATAATATGATGCTAAAGAAATTTAGTCCGTTTGTAAGTGCTGGTATTACAACAATGCCATCTGTTGTCGGTCAGGTTGGTATGTTCTTCGAAGATAAATACGGATTCTCATACTTATACCAGTATGATTACACAAACAAAAACCATATACACGGTGGAACCTTCATGATTAAATTCTAGTGTTTTGTAGCGTATCAACTATTTATAGAGAAAATTATAGTTATGGGAAAATACACGCATTACTTTGAATCACAATCTGCTTATACGGAGGCAAGAGATAATAGTTATTTAGAACCTTGAGTCTCTTATACCGAAGGGAAAGGGGTTGATTATAACAAATCAGGTTATGAAAAACTTCTGTGCACACCACTTACATTTGAAGTAACTGGCGATGGTAATATTATATGAATAGCACAAAATTGTACACCAAAAACAATTGAATACAAGAAGAATAACGGAGAATGGACAAGTATAACAGCTAATACAGAAGGCGTATCTATAAGCGTTGTTTCGGGTGATACTGTTCAGTTTAGGGGGGATAATACAACATATGGCGACAATAGAGAAAGTCAGTCTAACAGTTTTTACGGTACAACATGTCAATTTAAAGTAAAAGGTAACATAATGAGTATGATTAGTAGCGCTGGTTTTGCTACCGCTACAACACTACAAGATATGTATAATTTTAATGGGTTATTTATTTATTGTACTGGGTTAACAGATGCTAGTAAATTAATTATGCCAGCCACTACTTTAACTTATTGCTGTTATTATGGGATGTTTTATAATTGCACTAGCCTCGTTAATGCACCTGAATTACCCGCAACTACTTTAGAACAAGCTTGCTATCAATATATGTTTAGAAGTTGTACATCATTAACAAAAGCACCTGAATTACCCGCAACAACCATATTGAGTTCTTGTTATTATCAAATGTTTTGTGATTGCGCTAGTTTAAATTACATCAAATGCCTCGCAACCAGATACTTTCCATCCAGTACAACTGAATGGGTAGAAGGTGTAGGAAACACAGGAACTTTTGTTAAAAGTTCAAATATGTCAGGTTGGACAACAGGTGCAGACGGTATTCCATCTGGCTGAACAGTTGTAGATGCTTAAAAGTTGTTAATATCAAAAAACAGAATCCGACATAAAGCGGATGGTTAAAAAAACAGTAAGGATATTGTTAAACAAATAAGCCATAGGATTTCTCTTATGGCTTTTTTAATTATTTTCAATAAATAGTTTGGAGATTAAAGAAATTATTATTATCTTTGTGGCGTTAAAAACAAAATAACATGGAAATGAAAAAAGTAATTCTCTGCGTAATTGATACGCAAAACGATTTTATCACGGGGGCATTGCGAAACGAGGAGGCTATCAAGGCCGTTCCTAATATCGTAAAGAAGATTAATGAGTTCGAAGGTAAGGCTATTTATGTTACCTTGGACACTCATGACACGGATTATCTCGAAACCAATGAGGGTAAGAAACTTCCTGTTACTCACTGTGTAAAATACACCAATGGCTGGTTGGTTGAACCTTCAATTAAGGAAGCGCTTGACAACGCAAAAGCAAGGGGTGTGCATATTGAATACCTTGAAAAGCCTACTTTTGGTTCATATGATTTGGCTGATAGGTTGTTTATGGACTCATTTTGTAATGATGATGTAACCGTGGACTTTGTTGGCTTCTGCACAGACATTTGTGTTGTATCAAACGTTCTTTTAGCAAAAGCCAAACTTTATGATACTGCAACTATCAATGTGTATGCTGATTGTTGTGCTGGTGTCACACCAGAGTCTCACGAAGCAGCCTTGGAAACTATGCAAATGTGCCAGATTAATATCGTAAACAGATAGAACTATGATTTATCTAAATGGTGTTAAGTTTCCCATCGAGCATTTTCCTGATGGGAGTCAGTTACTAAAATTCAATAGGGATAGAGTACTTTTTCCTTTTGGAAAATCTTATACTGACACTGATAAATATTTTCAGTTTGACATTAGGTGGGTCTATGAAAACGATGAAGAACTTGTAACCATCTATTTTTTAACAAGGCATATACAAAATACGTTCACTAAAAAGAACCCTATCAATTTATCCATGCTTTATTGTCCAAATGCAAGACAGGATAGGGTTAAGAGCGGAGAAGATGTTTTTACGCTTAAGTATTTTGCGGAAATAATCAATTCTTTGAATTTTGACAATGTATATGTAGCAGACCCTCATTCTAATGTTGCTTGTGCGTTGTTCAATAATTTGCGGGTTGTTGATATGTCTATAAAGTTGAAAGCGTGGGACATGAAGGCTAAGGAGAATGGTCAGTACATTTATTTTCCTGATGAGGGAGCGATGAAGCGTTACAAGGATTATTTTTCTCTTGCTAAAAAAATATATGGTGTGAAAGAGCGTGATTGGGAAACAGGAAAAATTCTTGGGTTGAATGTACATGATGAAAACGGAAACAAAGTTTCGAAAGAAGAAGTCAAAGGTCATTCTGTTCTTATGGTTGATGATATTATTTCTTATGGTGGAACAATGTATTATTCAGCATTGAAGTTGAAGGAACTTGGTTTTAAGAAAATTTACGCCTATGCCACACATACAGAAAACAGTGTTCTTGATGAAGAAAAAGGTACTTTCATTAAATGTCTTAATGATAGAACTGTAGAGAGTTTAACCACAACAGATTCAATCTATAGTGGTAATCATCCTTATATTCAAGTTGTTAAAATGTGGCCTAATTAAAATCTAAACAAATGTCGCTTAGTTTAATTGTTTATATCATTATTGCTTTTGTTAATGTGTTCCTTCACATTTTCAGAAGCATTTTGGTTATTAAATCAACCAAGTTCACGGCTTCTCTGACAAACTGTATTTGTTATACATTCTCTGCCATTGTTATCAAATTCATTTCAGAAGTGGATTTAAAGACAGCAATCCTCGTACAAGCAACAACCAATTTCGTAGGCTGTTATGTGGCTATGTGGGTGGCAGAAAAGTTTTTGAAGAAAGATAAATAATTTTGGTTTTTTCCGCGAAAATGTATATCTTTGTATGGAAAATAAAAGAGTAAAAAGAGATTAAAATGAAAGAAAATTTTGTACATGTCGTATTTGTTGTAGATGAATCTGGCAGTATGTTTCCATCACAGTCAGATGTTATCGGTGGTTTTAAAAAAGTTATTGATGAGCAGAAAGCCGTTAAAGACGGTTCTTGCGCTATTTCGTTGTTTAAGTTTGCAACCAACGTAAAAGAGGTGTTCATTGGTAAGGATGTAAATGAGGTAGAATATCTTGACAAAAACAACTATTCTCCTGATGGCCTTACCGCAATGAACGATGGTATTGGATATGCAATTGATAAGGTTGGTGAATGGCTTCGTAACATGAAGGAAGAAGAACGCCCAGAAAAGAATCTTGTTGTTATCATGACTGATGGCTGTGAAAACCATTCAAAAGATTACACAATTGACAAGGTACGTGAAATGATTAAACATCAAGAAGAAAAGTATTCTTGGACATTTTTGTATCTTGGAACCGATATTACTGATGCTACGGCAGCAAAGGATTACGGTTTTGTTAACAGAGGCTATTCAAGCCGTTCAAATATCGGTGAATCTTATGACTTAGTAAACTCTTCTTTGTGTTCATATCGTTGCACTGTTGGTGATTCTGATGTAAAAACAATGGCATTTGCTGCTACACTTACTGGTGACTTGTCAGCAATGAACACAAAATACGAAAACGAATCTGGTGTAAAAATTGAAAATAACGACTAACATGAAAACTAACGCTTTACTTCTCAAAGATTTCTACAAAGCGATTCATTGCGAGTTGCTTCCAAAAGGTATGACTAAATCTGTTAGTTACTTTACAGCACGAATGTCACGCATCAAGAGGTGGAATGGTGTTGTAAACTTCGGTTTGCAAGCATTTTGTAAAACCTATCTCATTGATTATTTTAATGATAATTTCTTCAACAGACCAGAAGATGAAGTTGTTGAGGAGTATAAGCATTACATTGAACTTACATTGGGAAAGGGTATTTGTGATTTCGAGAAGGTAAGGAATCTTCATAAACTTGGTTATCTTCCAATTGAAGTTTGGTCGTTGCCAGAGGGTATGATTGTTCCAATTCATTGTCCTATCTTTGGTATTACAAATACCCATCCTGATTTTGCATGGCTTGGTCAGGCTTTGGAATCACTTATTTCAGCAGAATTGTGGTATCCAATGGTTTGTGCAACCGTTGGCCATACATATCGTGAGATTGTAAACTATTACTACGGAAAAACTTGTGACGATAATGTTCCAAGAAATAGAGCCTTGGGAAACTTTGATTTCAGAGGTGACCAAGGACTTGATGCTGCGTTGAAAGCAGGTTCTGCTTGGTGTTTGTCTTTCTTGAACACAGCAACCGTTCCAGTAATTCCTTATCTTGAGCAAATGTACAATTGTGATTGTGAGAAAGAACCAGTTGGATTTGGTGCTGCTTCCACAGAACATTTTGTTATGTGTAGTAATTCTGCATATGATATTGCAGAAAATCCCGACTACGAATATACAGACATTGACCCTTATAGAGAAAGGATTTTCTTGAAAAAACTTCTCACAGAATATTATCCAAACACATCTTTCTCTTGTGTGTGTGATAGTTATGATTACTGGAATGTTGTAAAGAACATTCTCCCTACACTTAAGGAAGAGATTCTAAATCACAATGGTTGTTTCCTTGTTCGTGGTGATAGTGGTGACTGTGTGAAAGTTGTCACAGAAACCGTTTTTGAACTTTGGAAAATCTTTGGTGGTACTACCAATAGTAAAGGCTATAAGGTACTTAACCCTCATGTAAAAGCGCTTTATGGTGACTCAATCACAGTTCAGAGGGCAGAACAAATCTATCAAATTTTGATGGATAATGGTTTCGCAGCACAGAATGTAAGCCTTGGTGTTGGTTCTTTCTCTATGCATTGTATTGAGGAAGAAGGCGAACTGAAGCCTTTTACCAGGGACACACTTTCCATGGCTATTAAAGCCGTCTATGCCGAGTTTACCTCAGAAGATGGAAAGGTCGAAAAACTTCCTGTATTCAAAGACCCTAAGACTGACCGCGATGCTGGCGGTGGTAACTTTAAGAAATCACAGAAGGGTTGCTGTTCCGTTATCTGGCGCGATAAGTGGAACAAAAAGGTAACATATGTTGATGGCCTTACTTGGGATGAATCTATTCAAGACACATTGATGGAGCCAGTTTTCAAAAATGGTAAACTGGTTAAAGAAGAAACGCTTAACGATATTAGGCAAAGGTTAAACGATAACAAGTTTTAGTATGACTATTAAACACATAGACGGAAATTTGCTTGACAGCAAGGCTGATTTGATTTGCCATCAAGTTAATTGTCAAGGTGCTTTTGGTTCAGGAGTGGCTAAGGCGGTTAAAGATAAATGGCCAGTCGTTTGTGAAAAATACAAGGCGTTTTGTGACCAGAAAACAAAGGAAGGGTATTCTACGCACGATTTGTTGGGTATCGTACAACCAGTAAAGGTAAACGACAAACAAAGGGTAGTCAACCTATTTGCGCAGGACAAATACGGGTATGATGGTGAAAGATATACAAGTTATGATGCACTTGACACTTGTTTGAAGAAATTGAAAGATTATTGTCGTGATAAGAATATCAATTCTATTGCTTTTCCTTATGGAATGTCTTCTGTTAGGGGTGGAGCATTATGGGAAGTGGTCATAACACTTATAATAACAATTTTTAATAATACAAACATTATGATAGAAGTATGGAAGCTGAAAACAGACCAAATAGAGACTTAATAGTCGAGAGTGGCTACGAAGGGGTGACTATTTTCGAAAATCCGAATTATGATTCCGCTATTATAGGAATGTCAAATGAGGGGAGGGTCATATATGATTACGAGAAAATGGCTGAGTGTCTTATGGACACAGATGACATGACGTATGAAGAAGCTATTGAGTTTATTGAATATAACACAATAAGAGCAATACCATACTTTCCAAATGGGCCAACCGTACTTATGGAGATTCCAGACATGGATGATGAATATTTTCTCAGCCTTCTTGGGTTGGATGCTGATGAACTTAAACTACCAGAGTATAAGTTTGCAATCATTGGCATATCACACGATTATAGAGTTATATACGATGAAAAAATATATGACTTCCTTATGAAAGAAAAAAATATGACAAGCGAAGAAGCGGAGAAACATATAGATACTCTGCCATTTAGTCCATTAGTACTGATTCCTTTAACAAAAAAGAATAAAATACGATGAAAGAAAAAGTGTTCTTAATTGATTGTGATGAAGTTCTAAGGCAAACTTTATCTAAAATGATTGAGGTTTACAACAAACATTTCCCTGACAATCAGAAAAAGATAGAGGATGTTATAGACTACAAAACTGAAATTTCTTTTCCAGAAATTGAAAGGTTGACTGGACAAACACCGTCATATTGGTTTTTTCAAGAACACGGAAAAGAAATGTTCTTGGACACGCAGCCTTTCCCGTATGTCAAGGAGGATGTTGACACACTGAAAAAGTATGGTAAAGTCATCATATTGACATATCAAAAGACATATGCCAACAAGAAACACACTCTTGAATGGTTGGAGAAATTTGGTATTGAACCAGACGGTATTTGCTTTATGAAGGATAAAACGCTTGTTGAAGGCGATTATCTGATTGATGACAATGATTGGAACTTCAAGGGTAACAGTGTCAAGTACGGCATTTTAATTGATGCTCCTTATAATAAGGATAAGGAACTTGGAAGCATTCTTCGTAGTTCTAGTTGTGAACAAATTCTTAGGTTTAAGAGTCTGCATGATTTTGTGACTGCTTACGATGAAGCAGAAAAAGTTATTGAATTGGGAAAAAATAAGTTTCCATCAAATAAGAGTTTTAAACTAAAGCAACCAATACCTTATATTGATTCATCAATCTACCATAATCAAAGAGTGTTTGGGTTCGTTGGTATGTCAGTTAATATTACAAACTGGTATGTTAACTGCGTTACTCCAATGGTCGTTGTCAGTGTTAACGGTAGTTGGGGTTCATGTAGTGTTAAATTAGAAGACTTTGAAAAATGTATTGAATATGAACATGTACAAAGAAATTACTGACCAGTGTGTTAACTGGATTAAAGAATGGTTTGAAGTAAACGGCAAAAATTGTAACGCCGTTGTTGGCCTTAGCGGTGGCAAAGACAGTACCATCGTTGCTGCTTTATGCGTAAAAGCTCTTGGTGCTGATAGGGTTATAGGTGTAGCAATGCCCGCCAGTAATCAAGGACTTAATGATGCTGATAAAATTGCAGAGCATCTTGGTATTACGTTTATTGTGGCTCCTATTGGTGAAATCTGTGGAGAATTCTCCAAAGTTCCACACCATTTTTCTTGGAGTGTACAATCCATTCAAAATATTCCACCACGGATTAGGATGACTATGTTGTACGCCATTGCACAAACATTTAACGGTAGGGTTTCCTGCAACTGTAATCTTTCAGAAGATTGGGTTGGTTACAGTACACTATTTGGTGATTCTGTTGGAAGCTTTGCGCCGTTAGCTAAACTCACAGTCACAGAGGTCAAAGAGGTGGGTAGAGTGTTGGGACTTCCAAGTATATGGGTTGATAAGACACCCGATGACGGACTGCCAGCAAGTATGAGTGATGAACAGAAGTTTGGCTTTACCTACGACACGCTTGACCACTATATTAGAACTGGACTCTGTAAAGATAAGTCCGTCAAGGAAAAAATTGATAGTATGCACAAGAAGAACTTGTTTAAACTTGATATTATAAAAGTACCGACATTTATACCAGATGACAGTTTATGGCAATAATTGTTTATAACACGAATACAGAGACACATAGTGATAGTCCAAACAACTACAACATTATGCGTCCCAGTATATTATCTAACCCCTATACGCATTTAGAAGTAGGAAGAACCAGAGCATTGTATCAGTGCAAAACAAGAGAGGAATCAATCGAAAAATATTCTGATTATTTTGATACGATGTATTCTGGTAATATTAAGTTCAAAGAAGTTGTTGATGAGATATATGATAAGTATAAAAATGGTGAAACGATTTATCTTGAATGCTGTTGTAAACCATTGCCTTGTCACGGTGATATTATTGCCAAGAAACTACAAAGAATGCTAATAAAAGAGCGTTTAAAAGAATATAAAGAAAACAATAATTAAAAACTTATACAATGAACAGAATTTTTTTAGGTGGCACTTGTTGCGAAACTACTTGGAGAGACGAACTTATTGAAGGTCTGAAACATTATGAATGTGAATGGTTTAATCCAGTTGTTGAAGATTGGACACCAGAATGTCAAGCGATTGAGGAAGAGGAAAAAAACAAAAAATGTAACGTACACCTTTATGTTATTACTCCTGAAATGCAGGGTGTGTACAGTATTGCAGAGATTGTTAATTCTTGCTGGCAAGCCCAGTTATACGGAACTACCGTTAACCGTGTTGTGTTCTGTGTAATTCGAAACACCTTGCCAGAAACAACAGGTACTTGGACAGAACAGCAGATTAAGTCGTTCAAGGCAACCATGACGCTTTGTAGAGACATTGCACCAGAAAGATTCTGTGGCGATTTTGTAAACAGTGTAGTGGATGTTTTGGATTTGATGAATAATAACGGTGTTATAAAAATGAAATAGCATGCCATTAAGAGACCAAAGTAAATATGAAATAGTTGTTCCAGGTGAGCCAAAAGAGGTAACAGAGATAAGAAAGCATATTCTTGATGCATTTGGTGACCTTGAGTTTGTGGATGAGGGTCACAAGTATTTTTTGCATGGCAGAGAACTAACGCCAGTTTCAACAATCGTTTCAAGATTTGAAAGTGAGTTCGATACTGTTGCAAAAGCCACTGCGTATGCAGAGAAAAATGGAAATACGCCAGAGTATTGGATGGACCAATGGAAGTTCACTAATTTAAAAGCCACTGTTACTGGAACACAGGTGCACAGTTATGCAGAATCTTTGGCGTGGATTCATATGATGCACCCAGAAAACATAACAGAAGACAACAAATACAAATATATCAAAGACAAAAACTGGCTGATTCCTACAAGACCAAAAGAAGAATCAGCTTTGAAGTTTTGGCAGAACTTTCCTCAAGACATGTGGGTTGTTTTACCAGAAACCAAACTTTACAGCGGTATCAATCCAGATAAACCAAAGTTCAAGGAAGATTTTGGAGGCACAATGGACTTGTTGATGTATTACAAGAATCCAAATGATGACAGTAAAAGTGGCTTAGTGCTTGGTGACTGGAAAACAAACGGGAATCTCTATAAGGAATTTTCGAGGGCAACCAAGAAAATGATGTTCCCACCATTTCAAGAGTATTTTGAGGAAAACTTGTCTGCATATACAATTCAATTATCTTGTTATCAAATCCCGCTTGAAGACCTTGGTTATAAAGTTTTGGGACGAAGAATTATTTGGCTCAAAGATGATGGTTATGAAGTAATTTCTGTTAATAATGAGACGAAAAAATTAAGAGAAATTCTTTAATTAAATAATTAAAACATTATCTTTAATAAAGAACAGTATAATTACATATATAAAATACAGATTTATAAATTCAAAAAACAATATACTATGGAAGGTAAATACAGAATCGTTAAAGACATCCCTGTTGGGAGAAATGGCGAGAAAATCGCCGCAGGATTAGACTTGTACTATAGCAATGGTGTGTTCTATATGGACGGTGGCATGCTTGATAGAGATTTTCAAGAAGACTTCGCAAAGTTACTTGATATGGAAATTAAAAAAGGGTGGAGATATCTTAGACCAGTTAATTTTTAATAAGGCGTTAACAATAATATGTAGATGGAAAAAATATACATAGGGACAATTGAACTTAACAATGGTTCGGTAATTGTTGGCGATGCATTATCCCCAGATTCCACAATAGAAATATGTCCCATTTATAAGGGCGCTTACCATTGCTATTGGTATGTAAACAATATGGGAAGAACGCACGTTGGCATTGAATATGGTGGCACATTAGAAACACCAGAGTTTCAAGAAGCAGGTTTCATTAATGTTGGAAAAAGTTGTGGTATTTTCGAATCAGTTTACTATAAGGTAAACCATAAAGAAGACCTATCCAAGAAATGGGAAGAGAAAGTCAAAGGTGACATCATAGAAAATATTTCATTTACAACTCATGATAATAGGGCTGTTTTTATCAATACCTTCAACGAAGAAAACCAGGAGGCATATGTTTTTAAACAAGTTGACAGCAAGAATTTCTGTGTAGGTATTGAAATTTCATATATAGAAGGGACATGTAAAGCAGAGAGTGCACAAGAAGTTATTCCTGACAAATCATGTGTTGAATATGACGATGACGAAGAACTTAATGAAATCGAGCCATACACAGACGCTTGTATTAATGACCCAGAAGAAAATTGTTTATCCGTATCTTGCGCTGAAGAAGATTGTTTGTCAGTATCTTGTGCTGAATGTGCACAAAACTTCTTTACAGAAGCAGAAGACGTTGTTATAGAAGAGGCCAAAGAACAGCCAATAACAGATGATAAATATGAAGTTAAAAAGTTATATTATTCATTAAATGGCACACGGATGGCTGAAATTGTTATTCCAAAAATGAATGAAATCCTTAAAGAGTTGATAGGAGAGATACCTCCTCTATATTGGTATAGAGGCATAACAATCGAAAAACTTGACGGGAAAATTCACAAATTAACGATTGATTTTGATTAAAAATGGGGAGCGTTTTCACTCCCCTTTTATTATGCTGATGCTTCTGATTTAATTCTATATAGCGCATTGATTTCCTCATCCGTGAATCTGTATGGTACACCAGAATCGTTTAGTTTACCATCCCTACATTTGTAGAAATAACTTCTTGCACTATCCTCATCCTCTTTTGCTGGATGCCAAAGTTTTCTCATAATTTCAGCGCAGTTTACATCATTCCTTTTGAGTCATGTAATAACGAGTGAACGTTTTGATTTATTCATTCTGCCACCACTCTTTTCTTTTCCAAGCCCTTTTTCATGTGCTTTTGCCCACTGTCTGATTTTTTTTCTTATGTCATGTGCGCTGTCAAGTTTTTCATTGGTATTAGTATTAACACCACCTGCTGGCTTTGGTTGTTCGATTCCAGTAGGTGCGCCGTAACTCATGTCAAAAGCCTCTTTAACCATCCTTCTGATGATATTTCTTAATTGCTTAGTTTCTGTAATTTCTGAATAATTTTCATCATCACATTCCATAGGCTTCCAGGCATTATATATGTCTTCTTTGATGAGTTTTTTGACAGATTCTGTAACTAATTTTATGATGTCATTTTCGGTTATATTAACTTGTTTACTCATAATCTTTTAATGTTTCTTTATAAATAGTTTTTCAAATTAAAAAACTTTTATATATTTGCAACGTCAAATGACTTTGTGCCACATAATCAGTTTGGCATGGTCTTTGCTATTTGTTTGGTAAAACATAAAAATATGGAAAAAGAAATTTATTTAGTCATCATCAAATGGGAACAGTATGCCGTTAGGAAAGAAAACGGAAATATTGTTGAAAGCAAAACAGACGCTGAGTACAACATTGAAACGTTTCATTCATATGATTTTGCCGTTTCGTACATTGACAAACTTGTAGAAGGTCAAAAAACATTAGAAACCAATGTAAAATTCGAATATTACGGTACAAATCGTGAGGACTTGTTTGAGAGGTGCAAAACAACTGTACACGGTTGGCCTTTTAACAAGGTTCTTTATGGTGTGGAAGCTGTCACAGAAACAAACAAAGAAATTTTTGTTATGAATCGCTTTATTGTTAAACAAAACGTATTATAATATGAAACTGTTTTATTTTTTATTAACCTTGATTGATGGTTTTATGATTTGGTGTAGTTCTGACGTGATGTTCAGTTGCTTTAACAACGGAGAAACTGGAATGGCAGCGTTAAACTTACTTGGTGTTATCTTTTGGACATTATTGCTGGTTGAAAATAAAAACAACGCCTTAAAAGAGATAGAAAAAAAGGAAAACGAAAAAAATGTTAAAAAAAATTTGGAGAATTAAAAAATAGTGCATATCTTTGCGCTTGGTTTTGACAACCAAAGAAAATTAACAGCAAATAACAAACAAAAAACATTTTCTGACATGAGTGAGAATCTTTTTTTGAAGGAAATGACTCGCGGGAGTGGGTCTTCCTACACGGAGAACGGTGCTAAGTCTTATGCATCTATCGGTACTACTCTGCTTGACCAGTTCGGTAAGGCTGGTACTAACAGAGGTCGTGACATCAACGCAGTGTTCGCAGACCAGGCGGCTCTTTACAACGAGAACCCTGATGCAGCCCTCAAGTTCCCATTCTATCTTCGTATGATTACCCGTCAGACGAAGTTGATGGATGGTAAGAAGACCGAAAAGGTGCAGAAAGGACAGGGCGCTCGTGACGAGGCGTTCAAGCGTCTTTTGTGGTTCGAGAAGTTCCACCCTGACATCTATTACAAGAACCTTTGGCTCGTTCCAATCGTTGGTTCTTGGAAGGACCTTTGGGTGCTGCTCTCTATGAGTGAGAAGCCTAACAAGGCTGAATACTTCAAGGTTATGGCCGAAGGTATCAACGATGCCGACAACAAGGACCTTGTTAAGAAGTATATGCCTCGCATTCGCTCGAACAACAAGTGTGAAACCACTTGGGCTAAGTCTACTAATGAGTTGGCTAAGGATTTCGCCAAGTTCGCTGGTTGGTCTTACAGAGATTACCGTACCTTCAAGGCTAGCGGTGTTGCTCACAAGTTCCAGACCTACATGTGTTCTGGCCTCTACTCTAGGATTAACTGGGCCACCATCCCTGGCAAGGCACTGCTTAATCTGGTAAGCGGTAAGTTCCTCAAGAATCACGGACTTGAAGATTCTTACGAGAAGTGGCTTGAAACCCAGCCAGTTGCTAAGTTCAACGGCTATGTTTATGAGTTCGCTCGTAAACTCCGTAACTACTACGGCATCGCAAGTCTTCCTAAGACTACACAACTTACGATTGACAAGCAGTTTGCCAACCTCATCAAGACTGCAAAGCAGGACCAGGGAGGTATTAAGGGTAATGTTTGGGTTGCTCTTGACACGTCTGGCTCTATGAACAGCAACGTTGACGGTGTTGACCTTCGTGCGGTTGAACTCGCCAAGTCTCTTGCAATCTACTTTGCAACGCTCAACGAGGGTGCTTTCCACAACTATGTTATGGGCTTTGACAATCGCGCATGGCTCCACAAGTTGTCTGGCGAGTCTTTCACTGAGAAGTGGTACGGTAGCATGCCTAACGTTGGCAGCGGTGGCACGAACTTCCAGTCCGTCATTGACGAGATTATCAATATTAAGAGGAACCACCCTGAGATTCCTGAATCTGATTTCCCTCAGACGATTGTAGTAGTCTCAGATATGCAGTTCAACCCTGCTGGTGGTTATTCTTGGAATAGCCCCGCACCAAGCCAGAGTGAGGTGCAGACCAACTACGAGGCTGTGGTTTCAAAACTGAGAAACGCTGGGTTCTCTAAGGACTTCCTTAAGAACTGGAAGATGGTATGGTGGTATTGCGTAAACCGCAACACCAAGGATTACCCTTCCAACATGGATTGCCCTGGCACATACATGTTCAGTGGTTTCGACCCTGCGATAGTGACCCTTCTTTTGGGAGGTGATGCTAAGGTAGTCGATGAGAAGACTGGTGAAGTCAGAAACATGACTATGCAGGAAATGGTTGATTCTGCTCTGAATCAGGAGGTTCTTACACTTCTGTCACGATAGTGGCAAAAGTTAGAAAATTAAGGGAAGCCCGTTTGGACTTCCCTTTTTTGTTAATTATCGTTTAATAGACTTATTAATCAATCTCTGTTTTCAGAAAATTCGGTTTGTACTTCGTTTTCGAGCAGTTGAATTAGTTCTGGAGGAAATGTTGAGCGATATTGATTGTCTTTCGATAGTTCTATTTCTACGCTATCTGTGTCTATTTCGCTATTGTTTGCAAAAACATATCCATCTTCGTCTTGTTCAAAATCAGAATCAGTTACATCATACCATAATGTGACTTTACCCACATTACAAGAAGTCCAATCGCCTGGGGTTTCTTGTAAAGGTTGGAGCATTTCTGCGTATTGTGGATTCTGATTAATTAAATCAGTTAAATCACAATAAAATTCGTTCCATTCGGTTGATTCTTTACTGGTCCTTGAATCATCAGTACGGTTCCATGGTGCATCTCTTGTATCATCAAAAGTGCCGTAAAATTCGTTAAGAACTTTCTTGGCACATTCTCTAACCATTCTTTTAATGTCGTTTTCGGTAATAAACATAATAATAGATATTTTATAATATAAATAGTTTGTTAAACTTGAAAAAAAAGCATATCTTTGACATAAAATCTTTAAAATGGGTACAATAGGTAAGACAGGGGAAAAACAAGAATATACAGAAAGCGAAATACAAAAATACCTCCGCTGTCATTTTATGACACCTAATGGGGCAAAATATCAAATAGAGAATTTATTTGTTTATCGTTGGGAGAGTGATTATTTGCATGTAACAAAGTCTGGTTATTCATATGAAGTCGAAATAAAGATTTCAAGGTCTGATTTTTTCAATGATAAGAAGAAAACAGAAAAGCATCAAATATTAGAAAACAAATATGAATTGAAAAGTTATGAGAAGGAGCAACCAGATAAACCAAACTATTTCTATTATGCAGTTCCAAGGGGGTTAGTCAAGCCAGAAGAGATTCCTTCTTATGCTGGGCTGATATACATAGATAAGATATGGCCTTATGTTCACATCGAAGTAACCGCACCAAAACTACATGGAAATAAGATTGATGAGGATAAGTTGAATCTAAAAGATAAATTTTATTATAACTACATTCAGTGGAAAGACAAAGCCGAAAACAAATATAAACAAGAAATAGAAAGGATGAAAGGTCTCATTACTGAGGCAAAAACAGACGAGACAACAGGTATTAAATACAAGTACACAATAGCAGAAGCAAATGAATTAGTAAATTTTTTAGACAGTCAACTCAAACAAAAAGAGAAAGAGATTAATAGATTATATGAAGACAATCGTAATATAATTCGAGTAAACATAAAATTAAGAGAAAAATTGATGGAGTTTGGTTTAACAATAGAAGATATACAGAAAATACAAAATGGAAAACAAAGTACTAATAACAAGGAATAATGGCGAAACTGTAGAGGGTACTTCGCCAGTTATCATATCTGCCAGCAGAGCAACTGATATACCTGCTTTCTATTCCGATTGGTTTGGTATTAGATTGGCATCTGGTTATTGTGGGTGGAAGAACCCATATATAAAAGAATCACCGACATCCTATATATCGTTCAAAAACACGAAGCTGTTTGTGTTCTGGACTAAGAATCCTCAACCGTTGCTTCCGTATCTTGATTTGCTTGATACTATGGGTAAGAAGTATATGTTCCAATATACGCTAAACGATTATGAGGATGAGAGATTTGAGCCAAACGTTCCTTTGCTGGATATGAGAATTTCCACGTTCAAGAAACTATCAGACAGGGTAGGTAAGGATAAGGTTATTTGGCGTTTTGACCCGTTGGTTCTCACAAGAGAGTTGACACCAAGAAAACTCATTGCGAAAATTTTCGGAATAGCGAAGGAATTACATGGTTATACAAACAAACTTGTTGTTAGTTTCGCCGACATTGGCTCTTATAAAAGTGTTAGCCATAACATGAAAGAGTATGGGGTTGATGTTGTTGAGTGGGATGAAGATAGTATGATTGCAATGGCTAAGGAACTCCAAAACATGAGGATTTACTTAAAGGATATATATAAATGGGATTTAGATATTGCCACCTGTGCAGAAAAGATTGATTTGGAAGAGTACGGAATTTTCCACAATAAATGTATTGACCCAGAATATATTGAAAAAATATTTGCAGAAGACAAAGAATTAGTGTATTTTTGCAGAACTGGCAAACTTCCAGAGGGTGATTTTGTGATACCAGAGACAAGAAAAAATGTTAAAGACAAGGGGCAGAGAGCGTTATGTGGATGTATGATTAGTAAGGACATAGGAAGTTATAGCACGTGTTTACATTTTTGTAAGTATTGTTATGCCAATCACAATAAACAAGGAGTGTTGGAAAACTCAAAGAAACATAGAAAAACAGCAGAAGCAATAATTTAATATGCACAAACTTGACAAATACATCAGTAGTCTGGTAGTAGACAAGGAGCGTGATATTATTCGTTCCACAAGGAGTAATTACTATCATTTTAATGGAAACGTTTTAAGAATTTCTGACCATATTGGTATTAATTCAAGTGGTGATATATCAATTATTAAAACCAAGGATGATAACCAATATGTAGTGCACAATCATAAAACAGGAGACATAACAGTTATTAGTTACAATGATGCCAAGAAACTTGTTAAAAGTTTCGGTATGCTGTCAAACTTATACAAAGGTGCAAATACTCCAAACTTCACCATAGAAAAAGAAACTTTCGTTAACATGGAAAATAAAATAAATAACCTTAAAAAAAGGATGAAAGGTGAAGTAACCAGTGGTGTTACTATTATGGGAATACCTGAGGAACGGTTCTCAAAAGGACAAATTTCAACAATCAAAGCCTTTATTGCACAAATGGGTTATGTCATAAAAAGGAAATAATATGAGTGGTGGGCATTTTGATTATTTACAGTATCGGATTGGTGAAATATATGATAGCATTGAAGAGGTAATTGTCAAAAATAAAGTTGAAGTTGATTCCTCAGAACATGAAAAATGGGATTATGACGAAAATGGCAAATTATATCCCTGGGCAAAATACCATTATTGCTATGAAGACGATACTATCGAGAAATTCAAGGAAGCATATTGGAAACTCCGAGAAGCACAAATATATGCTCAACGTGCCGATTGGCTGTTATCTGGTGATGACGGAGAAGATAGTTTTAAAAGACGCTTGAAAGAAGATTTGGAAGAACTTGAAAAAGAAAAACAAGAGAAGAAATGGGTGCGTGAAAGTTAAATTTTGTTTTTTCAAAATTATTACCTATCTTTGATTTGTTATGGAAGAAATTAAAAAAGAACAAAATGGAACAAGGTTAAAAGTGTATTTCACATCAGATTTACATTTTAGCCATACTTCCATTTTATATTTTCACCCAGCACGAAGGGAAGCAGCAGGTATTACTTTGGAAGAACTACAAGCAGATAAGAATGCAGCAATAGAAAAGCACGATGAATGGCTGATTAAATTGTGGAATGACACTGTGCGCCGTGAAGATTTTGTGTACATCCTTGGTGACTTTTGTCTTGGAAATAAAGAACGTACACAAAAAGTTCTATCAAGATTACATGGTAGGAAATATTTTATTGAGGGTAACCATGATAAGAGCTTACATGGATTGGAACACTATTTTGAGTGGTATGGCCAAATTAAGGAGGCAAAGTTTACCAACAACCAATATCCGTTTATTGACCCAAATGAAACCTTCTGTGTCGAGATGTGTCATTTCCCTATGTTGACTTGGAATAGAAGGACAAACGGAACTTGCATGATACACGGACATTGCCACGGTAGCATAGATGTAGTCAATAAACTTACAAAAGAACTTAGGTTGGATGTTGGTTTTGATGGTAATCTCGCTAATTTAGGACTGATACCACTTGATAAGTTATATAAGTATTTTACAGATATACGTGACGCTGCTGGATGTAAAACGTTTCTGGAATATAATGAATTATTAATGCAAAAACAAGGATATAGAGCTTAAAAATAAAAGAATATGAGTGAATTAAAAGCGTATGATAACGCGATAGGACGCGGTTTTATCGAAAAATGTGAAGAACAACATCCAGTTGTGGGTAACGAAGATGTGAGTGTTGATGATATTTTGTCACCAAAGACACAGAAGTCAAGTGTCACACAATGGTCAGATGTTGATGGTAAAATCATTGCTGTTTCCAATACATTTGAGAGGCTGGATAAAGGATATTATTCTATCCATACCTCAAATAGTATCGGTATGTATTTCGTTAAAGAGGAAATTGAACTTAACAAACTTTATCGACTTCCAAACGAGGCAAGTGATTTGGTTTTGAATGATATTTCAAAGTTCTGGACGCTTGAAGATACATACAAGAAATATAACAGGGTATTTAGAAGAAACTACCTTCTTTATTCAGCACCTGGTACTGGTAAAACTTCACTGATTAACCTTATGTGTAAGGAACTGATTGACCTATACGATGGTATTGTTTTTTCATTGTCAACCGAACAGGAAATCGAGATGCTACCAGATGCTGTTAAACGGATAAAGAAAATTGAACCAGATAGGAAGATTATTGCAATTATTGAAGACATTGATACTTTCACACAGGCATCAAGTTCATTCAACACACTATTGCTTAACATCCTTGACGGTAATTTTAAACTTGGAAACATGGTAACCATTGCCACAACCAATCATATTGAATATCTTGAAGAGCGCTATGTAAATCGTCCTTCACGTTTCGATAGGGTTGTTGAATTCCCTCTTCCTAATAAGGAAAGTCGTAAGATGTTTATTGAATATAGTGTTCTTCCAGAAGACCTTGAAAAAATCGACATCAATCACTGGGTTGAAAGAACCGATGGTTACACGATTGACCACATTAACGAACTTATTCTGCTACACTTTGTTTTTGGACATACAGAGGAAGAGGCTTTTAGTACCGTTGACAAGATGGTTAACAGAAGTGGTGGAAGATTGAGAAATAAAACTAGTTTAAATAAGAAAGGTATCGGATTTTAATATGAACAAACTTAAAACAGTCGAAGAATACAACGATTTCGTTGCTAGTAACCCAATTAGCCTAATTAAAATTGGGGCTGAATGGTGTGGTCCGTGTAGGGTATTACAGAACACACTAGTAGCTGTAGCACTTACCAACCCTAACATCAGACTTAGGGAGATTGACGTTGATGATTGTGACGAGGAACTTGTCAACACACTTGGCATTAGGAATATTCCAGTTATGATTATCAACAATAACGGAAATACAGAACGTGTTGTAGGTGTAAGAACAAAGGAGCAAATTCTTAAAATGTTTGAAGATGAAGAAAATAAAACTGAATAACAGAAGCGGTCATAACTTTTGGCTTGAAGAAGTCGAAGAGAAGAAATACGCCCTCAAAACCAGTGAAACTTACAATTGGCCAATTTACATTACTGGTGACCATTTGAATCCCAAGATGATTGATTGGGATGGTGCAGACCCTATTTGTGTAGGAGGAAAATATGATAATATGACAGTTAAGAAAATTGATTTGTCTGGAAAAGAAACCATTATTGAGTTTGAATAAATGAAACATTACGATAGCATACCACGAATACAAGATGATGGAACACTGAAAGGTGAAATGGTTTGGGGGTTCAACAAACTTGACGGCCAGAACTTTGTTGCATCATACAACTGTAAGAAGAAGACTTGGGGTCCATTTGGGAGTAGGACTGTTACTGTTGATGAAAACAGTGAACAGTTTGGTCCTGTTGTAATGTGGTTTAACAATAGCAATTATCCAAAGACGCTTGCTGACATAGTTAAGGCACATTCTGGTAAGAATGATGTTTTTACAGGCGTTGAGGAAATTACCTTTGTTTTCGAATGGTATGGTGAAAACTCTTTTGCTGGTAAACATCAGGAAGGTGATGAAATGCACCTCGCACTTATTGATGTGTTTCTTAAGAAGAAAGGATATATGGAACCAGCAGATTATTATTCGCTTTTCTGTTTATGTGATGATATAGAAACACCAGAACTAATCTGTAAAGGAACGCTTGACGCTGAAATTGTTTCAATCATACAAAATAATGATTGGACATCCCCTGATGCTGAGTTGCCTAATGTTAAGGAGGGGGTGGTGTTCAAAAGGTCAACATTAATGAAAGGCCAGCGCCGTCCGTCTGTTAAAGTTAAGACCAAATGGTGGCTCGAAAAACTCCATAGTATGTATAGTGAAGAAGAATGTAAAAAACTTGAGTAATATGCCAGAAGAACTAAAACAAGCATACCAAGAATTTATAGACAAGTATAATGTCTATAAAGACAAATATACATCTTGGTTGAAAGAATCAAAAGGAACAATATTCAAATTGAAAGAATTACCATCATATCATACAACTAACCCTTTTGAGGGTGATAGTTCTACAACATACTTCGGAGGGTATTGTAAGGTTTCTGGTGAGAATCTAGGCAAACCTATTGTTAGACTTATACATATGGATGTGTGTACTCGACAAAATCATTTCTGGCCAAATCAGAAAATGTTGAATATGACGAGATATTATGTCAATGTACACAACTTCACAGGATACAGTTATTCTGATTTGATGGACATCATTGACCGACCCGTAAACGAATCCGAACTCATTCCTTTTGTTAAGGATATCATGGATGATGATTATGAATTAAGAGGATATATGGTCAATAGTGAAGATATAAAGAATAATACCCCACCTTGGTGGAGAAATCATTCAAGAAACGAGAAATTTATTTAAGTTATGAAATACAATATTTGGCACGTAGAAATGTATGCTGGGTGGAATGATTATGATAATCCATCTGATTGCAACATAAAGAAGAACTTTATTATGGATGCCTCTTTCACAAAAGAAGCTGTTATGGACATGCTTGTTAGTTTGCATAAAGAGGATAGGGTTGTTGAAATCGTAAAATGCGATTTGATTAAAAACGGTAGATTATTTTTGGAGGACATTTAAATGGACACGAAGGCAGCATCTATAGGCACGTTTAAACAAGACGTGAAAAAATGGATTTATGACAACTTCGACAAGGATTCAACAATACTTGATGTTGGAGCAGGTAGAGGTACTTACTACGATTTACTGGAAGGTAAATATAAGAAGATGGATGCCGTTGAAATCTATCAGCCTAACATAACCGACTATGAATTGCTTAAGAAGTATAGGTCTGTGTCATGTAGGAATATCGTTGATTTCGAATATGACCATTATGACTTGATTATATTTGGCGATATTATTGAACATCTTACGGTTGAGGATGCACAGAAAGTGCTTAAGTATGCCGAGGGAAGGTGTAAAAACATGTTAGTTGCAGTTCCATATAAATGGGTACAAGATGGTAACGAAAATGTGTATGAAAAACATATACAGGATGATTTAACCCATGAGTTGGTTCTTGAAAGGTATCCATTGTTGATATTGCTTCGTGGCGATAAACATTATGGGTATTATGTAAGAAAACCATGGCAGTAAAAAATTGTGAAAAAATTTGGTGAATAAAACTTTTTAGCTTAACTTTTCGAAGATTTCTTGCATAGATGAATGCAAGTGGTGGTGCAACAAAATTAATTAAATTACAAAAACTAAAACAAATGAAACTAAACATCAGTAAGAAAGCCAATGTTAACTACTTGGCTAAAGTTGTGGAACTCAAAGAGTTTACTCCACACATCAATCCTGAGGTAACGAGATTAAAGGTTGCACATGTTGACGGTTTCAACATCATTGTCGGAATTGATGAGCAACCAGGCAAGTTCGTTTACTTCCCAACGTCATGCTGCATTAACCCTCAATTCTTGTCGTATGCTAACCTGTATAGGAAGGCTGAAATGAATGTTGATACCACAAAAACTGGTATGTTCGAAGACAACGGTAGAGTGAAAGCAATCAAACTGAAAGGCCAAGTGTCCGAAGGTTTCTTGCTTCCTCTCCAAATTCTGTTGAACTTCATCGTATCTTCAACCAACGTGAATTTCACCGAAGATGATTGTGCCGTTGGAACAGAGTTCGATGAAGTAGAACATAATGGCAAGAGTTTCTGGATTAACAAGAAATATGTTGTCCAGTCACAGCAAGGAGGTGGTGGTGGCGGTTCCACTAGGAACGAGAAAAAGCGTAACAAGAAGTTGAAAAATTTCAGTCGCTTGATTGACAACCAGTTCCGCTTCCACTATGATACTTTGCTTGTGAAAAAGATTCCAATGTTTATACAGCCTGATGACTGTATATCAATAACCTCTAAGTGGCATGGTACATCAGCAATTTTTGCTTATGTTCTTTGCAAACACCCTCTTTCTTTCAAAGAGAAGATTGCTAAATGGCTAACTGGTGAAGAGTTTAACAGATACGAGTATCTATATGCTTCACGAAGTGTTGTCAAAAACAAAGACGTTAACAAAACTGCTGGTGCTGGTTTCTATGGTGAAGGCGGTGGTGATGTTTGGAAGATTGCTTTCGAGTACATCAAACCTTACCTCATTAAAGGAATGACCATTTACGCAGAAATAGTCGGTTATCTACCAAATGGTAAAGGTATCCAGAAAAACTATGACTATGGCTGTGTGCTGCCTAAACCTGGTGAGGAATACACTTACAACAAACACTACAAGATTGCTGTATACCGTATCACCCTCACTAACCCAGATGGTGTTGTACACGAGTTCTCTGCAAGGGAAGTCCAGCAATGGTGCAAAGAACATGGTTTGTTCCCAGTAATCGAGTATTACTACGGATATGCAAAAGATTTGTACCCTGACATTGAACAAGACGAAAACTGGTGTGAGAATTTCATTGAAAAGCTCGCAAACGAAGTCAAGTTCAACATGGAAAAAGATAGCCCAGAATGTCAGAACAAAGTACCACATGAAGGACTAGTCCTCAAAAAAGAAGACATGATACCTCATGCCGTGAAACTAAAAACTTTTGCCTTCCTAGGTAAAGTCGAGCAACCAGAATTGGATGCTGGGGAGGAAAACATAGAAGACTTAGCATAGTCTTTGTACATCCTCCTTTTTGATGTGCCAGCAGAGTAATTTGCTGGCACGTTTTTTTGGGAACTATATTATTCAACACTTTTTGTCATCCACACGAACTGTGGGTTTTCTTCATCATCGGTTAAATATGAATAACCGTGCCTACTATACCACTGATGAGCAAATGAACCCTTCTTCACTTTCAGACCTATCGTTTTAGCACCCATTTCCTTCGCCACATTGTCGGTTGCATCCAAAATACAGTTGCCATATCCTTTCCCACGGTTTTCCTCACTAACGAAGACATTTGACAGGTAAACCGTATCAAAATCATCATCGTAACGATATATGGCAAATCTAAATGAGCCGTCAGTTGAGTTCACATACCACACATCACCAAAGGCTGTATTTTTGTGTTTTGTGGTAATCTCCATGTTTTCCATCAACTTTTTATTGCTACTTATTTCTTAATAAATATTTTGAGATTAACTTTTTTTAACATATCTTTGTAACATAAAACAGATAAAAAAGATTAGACATGGAAGAAAAACTTTATTTAGTCAAATCCAGAGGATTTAGGGCTTATGTGATTGCCAAAGACCCAACAGAAGCTTGGAATAAGTTCAAGGAATGGCTTGATGGCCTAGGTTATGGAGATGGGTATGGATATTATTGGGAGCGGAATTTTAGTTCCGTTGAGATTGTAGCAGACGAAAGTGTACGTAGCCCAAAATCAGCCGATGGTCACGATTATGACGATGCAAAACAAGATGATAAACTCATACTGTAATGACATGAGAAGAGGGAATCATCAAGAAAAACTGAATAACCTTACTAAGTTCGATAAATCACAAAGAAGCACATTTGTTTACTGGTGGAACCATTGGAAAGCGTTTCAATATGTGGCTTTGGATTTAGGTGTATGGCGTTTTAAATATGTTTTTCATGATTGGTACAAGCCTTGGATGAAATTAGTAATGCCGTATGAAAAGGTACAAAAGTTTCATAGACACCATGCAAAACATCATCTTGAGTGGGCAATTGACCATCATTGGGATGGTGTTGATTGGGTTGGCATGATTGTTGATTGGGAATGTAGTAGATATACCAAAACCAAATCACAATTGAACGCCAGAGAAACAATGGAAAAGCAGATAGACAAACTTGGTGGAGAAACACCACTCAGAAACTTTATGGAACCCTTGTTGAATAAATTCGGATTGTAATGGCAAAGAAAAAGAAAAAAAAGACTGATGAAGAATACGTGGTTGAGTGTTTGGAGCGTCTTGAAAAAGAAAGAAATATTAAGGAACTTGAAAAGGAGTTTTTAAAATGAAGTTGGAAAAATTAATAAACTTCGATACCTACGAAGTCAATTGGAAGAATGTTTGGAAAGTTCATGAGTTTAGTAGATTGAAAACTTGCGAACAGAATCCTGTGTGGCATAAAGAAGGTAACGCTGCGGTACATACTGAGCGCGTTGTCAACGCTGCCGTGAAACTTATAGAAGAAAACGCTCATAACTTCACGGAATTGGAGAAATCGCTTCTTATCACCTCTGCATTGTTCCACGATATTGGTAAGGGAGTTACCACAGAGTTTAAGAAAGGTAACTGGCATGCATATAACCATGAAGTGGAGGGAGAAAAAATCACAAGATACCTTTTATGGGACGCTCCTGTTAATTTTCGTGAAGAGGTTTGTGCCTTGGTACGTTGGCACATGGACCCTCTTAGGGTTTTCGAAGGAAAAGAACAACTTGAAAAGATTGTTCGTTTATCTAAACGATGCTATCTTAAAGTGTTGATTGCGCTTAAAGAAGCCGATATTATGGGTAGCGAACAACTTCAAGATAAATCCATAGACTATATGAAACTCCAGACAATTAGAGATATTGCACTGGATATGGGTTGTTATGACGAAAAGAGTCTTATTCCTGTTGATGGTGATTACATATGGAATAAGCGCAAAGGAGCGCCTACTTGCATTTGCATGATTGGCCTTCCTGGTAGTGGCAAAGACACATACATTAAAATAAAGCGTATGGTAGATGAAAATTGGAAAAACGCTGTTGTGTTGTGTCGTGATGACATCCGCGTGGAACTTGGACTCTGCAAAGAGGGAGAAAAGATTGTAGCAAAAGCATATGACGAGGATAGAGTTACCAAAATTTTCAATAACAGGATGGCAGAGGCCGCAAAAAACGAGCAAACAATCATCATTAACAACATCAACCTAAAGAAAAAGTACCGTGATGATTATCACCAGCGTTTGGCTTCGAAAGGGTATGTATTTCACTATGTTTATGTTCAGGCAGATACGCTGGATAAAAACATTGAAAGAAGAGAAGGTCAAATAGGCGAAGATGTTTTTAAAAACATGATTATGGGCTTTGAGTGGCCAGACTATATGGAGTTTGAAACATTTACAATGGATATAAACTAATGGAAATAAAGAGATATCAAGAGGTATTAGCGGAAATCAGGAGCCTTATCAAAGGTTCAGAGTTTGAAGGCCACGTCTACTCTGTCGGTGGATGTGAGAGGGATTTTATTGCTGGTAGAGAGATTAAGGATATTGATTTGGTGGTAGACATTTTAGACGGCGGTATCAAGTTTTCCAAATGGCTTGAATCTAACGGACGCACTGTTGGTACTGTTGTTGTCTATGAACATTTCGGTACTACGATGTTTCGTTTGAAAAACTTTCCAGATATCGAATTGGAAGCCGTACAGACAAGGAAAGAAGCGTACCACGATATGGAATCACGTAATCCAGAAACCGCCTTTGGTACTATTATGGATGACTGTACCAGAAGGGATTTCACCTACAATGCAATTTATCGTAACATATCGACAAACAAAGTGTGTGATTTCAACGGTACAAGCATTGAAGACCTAAACAACAATGTGCTGAAGTGTTGTGGTGAACCAGACATCATATTCAGCGATGACCCATTAAGAATTATGAGGGCTGTCAGATTCTTTTCTCGTTATGATTCTGTTATCGAAACAAAAACCTATGAGGGTATGTGTAAGAATGCACATAGACTTTCAATTATAAGTAGAGAAAGAATTGCTGATGAATTGTTGAAAATCCTCAATTCTGAGCATGTTTCAGAAGCCATTGAGATTTTAATGCTAATTGGTGCAATGAAATATATTTTCAACGGTCTTGACGATATTGACGGTTTTAAACAAAAATCGCTTATTGAGGGATTGAATTTGTGCAAGAAAGAGGGTTCCACACAAACCACCTTGTTGGCTGTTATGATGCACTACGATTGGAAAAATGTGTATAATGAACTTAGAGGATTGAAACTTTCCAATGAGATAGTGAACGAAGTCGTTTTCATACTTGATACGGTTAGGGAACTGTTAAAGGAAAAGAACATTTTGTTATCAAGGAATGTTAGAAGATTGGAGTATAAATGTAAATGTTTTGTCATGTTTATGAATGTGGCTGAGGCTTATTATGGTATAACATTTGACAAAATCACTTATAATAGGCTGATAGCGACAGCAAAGAAACATTTTAATAACGATAGTTCTTTGTTCAGATATAAACTACCAGTTGATGGTAATGACATAATGACAGCCCTTAACATTGAAGCAGGGCCAGAAATAAAAAATGTGCAAAATTTTCTACTTGAAAAAGTCTACAGAAGGCCACGGCTCACCAGAGAAGATTGTATTAAAATAATAATAAAACACTACAAAAAATGAGCACAACATCTTGTTTTTTCATAGAAGTACAAAAGAAAGGCAAATGGGAACTTTTGTATGCGCTTTATCCATTTAAAGATAGAGAAACAACCGTAATCGTGGATGGAAAGGTTGAGACTACAAAAGCAAAGCCATATGTGTTGGATGAGAATCATGTTGGTTATGACCGTTTCATTAAGTTTTGGAAACAGGGGTCTGTAAGGGACTTGTTTAACAACATGATGATTAACAGTCCTCTTGCAAAAAGAGGATTACCAACAGATGTTAGTGATGGCGTAAAGGCTTGGTTTAATGAACAATACGCAATTATTGACAAAGAGAATAGGGATTACAAAGAAAAATATGGTAAAGAAAAAACTTGGGGTGGTAAATGGTGGTATAATGAGTCATATGCCACAATAGCCGAATTATGGGAAGCATACAATAAATCATTTGAAATGTGGAAAAAGCGACTATTGAGGCTTTTTGATAAAAAATTTGAGAACTGTATTGTCATGGATAAATTGAATAACATAGACAAAAAGGTTAATTTGCTTGTCAAAAAACACACACTTCCGTCTTTACATGATAAACTTCCTAAGACACAAGAAAAAGAAGAAGATAATGATTCGGAGTGTGCATGTTATGAAGAAGACATTGACTATATGTTCGAGGATGAATTGTATGATGTTATGAATCTTTATGCGTTTATTCAAACAGTCGAACAATTTGCAGAGAGCCTTACTGGTGATTTCTTTAGTGACGATAATATAAGAGTTGTAACATACACAGATTAAAAAACAAAGTAACATGTTGGAAGAAAAACTACAAAAAGAATTAGTCAGTGCTTTGAAAGAGCACAACGAAGACAAAGTGGCTGCAATTAGGAGCATCAAAGCAGCCATCCAAACAGAGAAAACAAACGGTAAGTTCCATGAACTGACAGATGCTGATGTTATCAAAATTATCAATAAACAAATCAAACAGCGTCAAGAGTCAATTGATATCTATAATGGCGCTGGGAGAAAAGAGTTGGCAGATAAAGAAGCAGCAGAGTTGAAGTATCTGGAAGAGTATGTGCCAAAGAAGTTTGACAGCAAGGAACTCAGTCACATCATCCAAGAAATTATTAAGGAGAATGGCATTACATCCATTAATGGTAGGGGTATAATTATGAAAGTTCTAAGTCAAAAATACGCTGGACAGTATGATGGTAAAGAAGCCAATGATATTATTGTTGGTGAATTTATTGGAAACACACAAGGATAGTTTATTTTTGGTACAACTTTTGATGGGTATTATTTGGAAATTAACTAAATAATACCTATTTTTGTTTTTGTAAAATCTATGAATATGACAATTGAAGAACTACGAAAAAACGGATGGATTGCATATGAATATATGCGTGGCTCTCACATGTACCATTTGAACGTTGAAACAAGTGATATAGACGTGGGTGGAGTGTTTATTTGTCCAAAAGAAATGCTTTTCGGACTTAGGTCAAGTTATCAGGAACAAATTGCAGATGAGAAAAACGATACGGTGTTTTATGAGTTTGGAAGATGGATTGAACTTCTTTTAAAAGCGAACCCAACGGCGCTGGAAAGTTTGTTTGCCCCCAAAGACTGTATTATTGGTGAAGTGCATCCCGCTATACAGCACATTATTGACAATAAAGATATGTTTGTTTCCAAGGAATGTTTCAAAACATTCTACGGTTATGCGGTAAGCCAAATTGGAAAGGCACGTGGTCTTAACAAGAAAATCGTCAATCCAATTACGGAAAGAAAAGATATACTTGATTTCTGTTATACCTTTAAGAACCAAGGTTCTCAACCCATCAAAGAGTTTCTTAAGGAAAGAGGGCTTGACCAAAAATACTGTGGTCTTGTAAACATTCCTAACATGCGTGATGTGTTTGGCGTTTATTATGATTGGGCAGCATACTTCAAGTTTGAGAACGTTCCTTCTGTTGATAGATTTCTCATGCTTGCCAATATATTTGACCCAGATGATGTTGATGAAATTAGAGATGACGCAAATGAAAGAATTAAAAACAAAGAGTTCTTTGGGTACGGCGGTATTGTGCATCCCGATGAAATGGAGAAGTCGAATGATGTTCGTTTAAGTTCCATTCCAAAGGGGGAGATGCCTATTTGTTTTATGACATACAACAAGGATGCGTATACTTGCCATTGTAGAGATTATAAAGAATACAAAGAGTGGGAGGAAAAACGCAACCCTGTAAGATATGAGTCTAACTTGAACAAGAACTATGACTCTAAGAATGTTATGCATTGCATGCGTCTTGTTAGAATGGCAAAAGAACTTGCACAAGGAAAAGGTTTTAATGTTGTTAGGGACGAAGACCGTCAATATCTCCTTGACATCCGTAATCATAAATTTGAATATGATGAGGTAATGGAGCAATTGGAAAAGGAAAAGCATGAAATGGAGATTGCAATTGAAAACTCAACGCTTCCAGAGCACTCTGATTATGAGGCAATTAATAATCTTCTTATTGAGGCAAGGAAGAAAATTTATGGATAATAGTATGGAAAAGGAAGTTTCTTGGCACACAACACCTGATGGTTTGATAGACTGGTTAGTGGGATATTATATTGATGTTGATATGAGCCATGAGAAGAGGATTGCTATGTGTAAAGCATATAATAAGCTTTACGTTTTCCTTCGGAAATTACCAGATGAAACACCCATGGCAAAAAAAATAACAAGGGAAAATATGATTGTTCCATTGTTTGGTGTTCTTAAGAGAGTTTTTACAAAATTGCCGTTAGATAAATGTGAATTAAAATCGCCAAAAAAATACGTGGAATTTTTTATTAGTTACTGGGACGATTATTCTCTGTCTTTAAGAGATGAATGGACAACAAGCATAGCAAACGTTATAACAAGAACAATTTTAAGCGAAAATGAATAAATACGATGAATACATGGATGAGGAGTGCATTGCGTTTTGTGATGCGTTGAATGAGCTACCAGGGGTTGAAACATTTGAGAGTTGCTGTGGGCATTATAAGGAGCCTTATCACATTTTCTTTAGATGTAAGGACTTTGTAAGTCTTGCAATATTGGCAAGAGCATTTGACAGACGTTATTGCGTCTCTGACATAGGTTGGGAAGTATTAGCAGACACTCTTGACACCACACCAGTTTATAATTTTTGGTTAAGAAGCAAGGGCGTTTTCAAAAATAAAGAGCATTTGATGGCAGACATTGAAAAACGCATTGAAGACATAAAATATTGGTCACAAGATAAATTTAAAGAACACTTTAAAGCATGAAACTATTTTTTTACGATTTAGAAACAACTGGAACGGATGTTAATAAGAACGCCATTCATCAGTTTAGTGGAAAAATTTTCGTTGATGGTAAATTAAAAGAAACCTTCAACTATCATATTAAGCCGTTTGACGGTGCTTTGATTGACGAGAAGGCTCTTGAAGTCAGTCACGTAACGGAGGAACAAATTATGGCATATCCTTCTGGGGAGGAGGTCTATAAGGAACTTTGTACAATGTTATTAAAGTATGTTGACCCGTTCAATCGTGACTTGTATGAGAAGTTCATTACAGTTGGATACAACAACGCCAAGTTTGATGATGATTTCCTATACAATTTTTTTGCTCGTTATCACGAGATTAGCCCTAATCCAGAGAGATATAAACAAGGGTTTTATAAGTCAAATTTCTTCAATAAGGTTGTAACTATGGATGTGCGTCAGCTTGCTATGCTGGTGCTTCCTCCTATGGGCATCAAACCAGATAATTTCAAACTTGGCACTGTTGCAATGCTGCTTGGGTGCTTATCCATTAATGAAGGTGAACTGCACAGCGCTGATTTTGATATTGACACTACCATTAATCTGTTTAAGAAACTAATGAAAAGAGTTGACATTAAAACCGAACTATAGTCAACTACCCACGAATTAATTCGTGGGCTTGACGAAAGGGTGTGTCCTTCGTCGTATGGGCAATTGACTGTGCCCTGCCGTTCAGGAATTTAAGTGTGCCATCCAATGGCAGTATATTCGATAACGGGTGGTTCGCTCTAATAGCGATATTGGCTGCTGCGTTCCAATCTGCGTCAAAGACGATTCCGTCTGAGCAATAGTATCGGCAACCTTTTCTGTTGCCGTCTCTATTTGAAGTACGGCAATCCATTTGACTGGTGTAAGTTGGAGAAACTGTTTCAACACGTTTTCCGTGTAACTGTGCCTTGTAAGCCAACATGTCTCTGAATTCCCTAACGGGAACTTGAGAGAAAGAATTATTGTGTTTTGTTCTCTTAAACCCTTCTTTGGTTTTGGAGGTTTTGGTTTTTATCTTCGATAGGTCTTCGACTACAAGAACTGATGCTGATGTTGATTCGAGAACTGCGTTAGTTGCTCTATGCAACATATCTTTTGAGAGGTTGACTTCCCTTCTTTTGATTTTCTTAAGGTGTTTTTTTGCCGTGCGACTTTTATTTGATTTTTCTTGTAGTTTGCGTTTATTGTGCCGCACCTTCCTTCGCTCACGAAGATATGCTTTGTCTTTAAATGCCACACCTTCTGAGGTAACGAACAACCGTTTAATGCCAAGGTCAATGCCAACAGCATTGTCATTGTCGGTGACAATGGTTGGGATTGAAAACGGTATTGACAGGTATAACCTGTTATCACGAATGAAAATCGTTGGGTCAGATACTTCGTATTTGCTTAGAAGTTCTGTTACTTTATCATACAAGACAAATGGTATTTTAACACGTTTTCTAGCTACCTCTGAGGTGATTACAATACCATCGCTATCCACTCTTGTGTAGAGGCGTTTGTCAAGCCTCATTGACAGATTTTTCTTCTGTGGCGTTTCAGTGTCTTTTTGTTTGTTCGAGCGTATAGACTTGAACGCAGGAATAACATCCTTGTAAAGTCTGATAACGGCTTGTGAAGGGAGTTCTTGGTAGGCTTTCCGAAGCCTATCGTAGACTTTGTTGTGAACGGTTTTAATGGAAAGAGGAAGTTTTTTATCCACAATGTAGTTTGCACAGTCATTATATGCCTGTGCATACAACACCAGCATTTTCTTCCAGTAGTTGAAAGTTTCTGGTGTTGGGTTAAGTTCTACATTATAGGTAATTACATTCATTTTTCACTTGTGTTCACTATAAATAGTTTGAAAAACCAAAAAGTTTTTGTTTTTCAAAAAAAAATATAGTATTTTTGTTGTGAAAAATAAAGAGTTTAACAGAAAAAAGGATTAACTGCAATTCCTCCCACCACTAAAGTAGTGGGTTTCCTTGCAGTATTATCATGAAAACACGGAAACTAACACTTGAGGATTTTAAGACGCTTGCAAAAGAGATTGATTTCAGAAATAAGATTGTTTCTGATGATGACATCATTGACATACCTAATGGTAGAATGATAATCCATAGAGCGAACCTTAATAAGTATTTGGAGAAATATATCTGCAAAAATGAGGATGATTTATCGGATACATTGTATTACCAACATGGCGTTTATCTGACGATTATTGATTAATATATAAAGTTATGAAAGAAATTAATGGTATTAAAATTGTTGAAATCTCAGACGTAGAGAAACTATTTGATGAACTAACGCCATGGGACAAACTTGCTTTCCTTGAAAAGCAGGTATATAAACCTGAGTTCTATAGGTGTTTAATACTTGAAGAGGAGGATTACGATTAGTTATGGCTGTTGTTATTACTTCTTACATATGCACCATTCTGTCATTGATAATGCTGGCAGTATTCAACTACATCTGTATTAAAAAATATGGGGTGTTAAGTTGTTACTCCGCTTATGGAATGAAGTGGGATGGTTATACAAAAGAACATCCACAGTTAAAAAACATTAATTTGTGGTCACTCGTGACGATTGTTAGCGCCGCATTGTTGTTAGTACCAATGTTGACATCAGCAAAAGATAGTCCGTTGCAGTTCTTATGTTTTTTTGCACCACTTCATCTTTTTTTGGTGGGTTTCACCCCAAACTATACGGAAAGCAAGAAACTTAACATCATACACCAGATTGGCGCATGGGGTGCTGTTTTGTGTGTGTTGATATGGTTATTTTTTATTGTTAAAATGTGGGCGGTACTTATCCCAGTTTTTACGTTGGCATTTGTCATAGCAATAGGAACCAGAACCGTGAAGGAGTCTTATTTCTATTATCTTGAAATGGCTGCTTATCTATCTACTTATCTTGTTTTATTATTTGGTGTCAACTATGTCGAAAAACTATCCTGGCTGTGAAGATTGTTGGCATAACTATCATTGCCCAATGCCACAAGAGGGTTATGACTATAACCCACGAACTTGCCCCTATAATCCCGACAATGAACATGATTAATACCAGAGACTATTACCATCAGCATCGAAGGTATCAATAGTATAGGTTTCAACTTCTTGTCCTGTAGACGTAACTTCACTATTTTCTGAGACAACAGACCCAGAAAGTAGTGAATCTTCTATTTTAATGGGGTATTCTTTGATTATTTTAGGCGATTCGTATTTCATAATATGAAAATAGTGAAAAAAAGTTTGTTAGTAAAGAAAATAGTTGTATATTTGCAACAAATTATAGAAAGATTATGATTTTCCAAAACCTAAAAGAAAAGGGTGAGTATTACAGAGGACTCACAGATTACAGACTTCTACCAAACACCAATGTTTTGGTAATGTGTGATGGACGCGCTTTTAGCAAACTCATTAAAAACCATTTCGGAAAGCCATTCGATATGGACTTTGTGAATATGATGAATGAAACAGCAAAGTATGTGTGTGAAAATGTACAGGGAGTTAAAATTGCGTTTGTGCAATCTGATGAAATCAGTTTTCTTCTCAAAGATGAGGGCGAAGCCACACCGTTCTTTAGTAACAGAATGTGCAAAATTTTGAGTATCATTGCATCTTTGGCTACAGCCAAGTTTAACCAGCTTGCAATCCTTTATGAGATAAAAAGTAGGGATTACGACACTTTCAAAATTGATTGCATAGATACGATTTATAAAATAAATGAGGCAACGAATCTTATTGAGAACCAGAAATTAGCACAATTTGATTGCAAATGCTGGAATGTTCCTTCTGACAATGATGCTTTTGCATGGTTTAAATACCGCCAGCTGGATTGCATCAAAAACTCTAAGCAACAGGCTGCACAGACATACCTTTCACACAAGGAATTACTTAACCTTAATACCGATGAACAAATTGCTAAAATGAAAGAAGAAAAAGGTATTGATTGGAATTGCTATAAAAATGGCTTGAAGTATGGCCGTATCATACATCGTGTGGAACAGGAGCACGAAGTAACAATCAAGCCAAACAAGAAATATCCAGATGGTGCTACGATTATGGTGAAACGTAATGCTTGGGTAGCCACTGATGCTACTCCGTTAGAGAAAGAAGAATTTTTTAAACTTATGACAACTAATACAGAAAATGGAAAAAAAGAAAATTAAACGTGTACTGACACATGACCACCTTAACACCTATTACTTAAGGGAGTTTAGAAAGCAAGCAAAAAGCATGTACCAAGTATGGAAAGGCGATGGTGGTTTTTTCCTCGCTATTGATGTAGCATCATTTGGTGGAAACTCAGGAGACTATGCAAAAGAAACAAAGCCGTTTGGCAACGACCAATCTGGCGCAATAGCAGAATGCATACGTCTACGAAGAGAATATATCGTAGACTGCGCAAAACACAGAAAAACTTTTAGGAGGGTCTATTAAAACCTTCTTTTTTTGTTTATTACAAAAATAAAACATATATTTGAAACATGATTCAGGTAATATTAAAATACATTTGTTGTGTGGTAGCAATATTTACCACATGTTTGTACATAAGCAATATCGTAACCGATATAAACGCCACGAACTCTTGGAAAAACAATTTCCAAGTGCTTGACAAAGAAAAAGATATCAATAATGCCACGACATTTTTTGCCAAATTTCGACTGATTCTGTCTGTTATAATGGGATTGTCTTGGGGTGGTGTAATCATGTTGTAATATGGAAACACCGAAAGAGAAAATAGACTTATCTTGGATGGATGATAAAGTAACTAGGGTAGTTAAAAATAACTGGCTCTATAAAATATGTTGTTGGTTTCTTGGAAAAAAAGAAACAAAGATGACATATAAAGAAATTTATCTATTGATATATGGGTTGAATAGAAAGCGTCTTGGAGAAGAGCAGAGCAAGACATATGCGCTAGTGAAGACGTTAAGTATCTATAAAAATCTACACAATAATAATTTGCCAAAAACAAAGAATTAATGAACGCTGATGATTTTGCACATTTTGTGTGCATTGTTGCTGGGGAGAACCCAGAAAAATTAATGGAGCCTTATGGTGTATCAAACGGTAATGGCAATAAGCACATACTGTTCAAGTTTAACGATGCAAAAAAACTGCAAGAAAGACAAATAGAATTATATCAGAGCTTGATAGAAAAGGCTGGGTTACCTGCTGCATACGTAGCAACGTTGAAAGAAGAACTGAAAGACATTAAAGAAATGACACCAGATGATTTCTTCCTTACAATGACATCTGCATATGAACACGACCCAGATACAGGTGATGCATATACTACAGAGAACCCAAATGGTAAGTGGAGGGCATATGCAATGGGTAAGTTTTTCTCTGTGCCGTTTAAGACCTTGAACGGTGAAGAGACATTTCAAGCAAGAAAGAAAGACATTGATTGGGACTCTATACATCTTAATAATCAAGCGGTATATAAAACCGCCTGGGAAATGGTAATGGAAGGAAAAGAACCAAAGACCGAAGAAGACAAGATTGTTTATGAAAACATGAAAAACAGAACAACCTACTTCGAGAAATATGGTGACAAAAAGACATATGTCATTTCTAACACTGCTTTTTGGGGGTATGCCTTTTTGTCAGAAAAAGAGGGCTGGAAGGAACTTGAACCGAATGTTAACCAATTTATCTGGGTAAGCCAGTTCTTTGATAGATTTATCGAACCACTTGACGATAACACTTTATTAACAATCTATGAATGTGTAAAATAACAAAACTAAAAATATATTATTATGGCAGCAAATGATTATACGTTTAAATCAGACGGTAACAAACTTTTCTTATCTAAGAAACTTCAAAATAGTGACAAACTAAGCAAAGATTCACGCGAAATTACACCAAACGAAATTGTTGCATTGTTTTCTTTCTATTTCCAAAACTATTGTATTGAAAACAAAACAGATGGCATGGAAGTAATTGTTGAAGGAAAGAAATTGTTTGAAGCAAAATTATGTGACCCTAATGCACAACAGTAATGGAAGACGTAACATGAATAAAAGTAAACTCACAAAAATTACCTACGGTCTTGATGATGTAGGGATTAGACAGTCACCAATTTGTTATACAGAACATAGGGGTGATATCAATCCTTTTGTAACTGTTTGTGGAAGAGAAATGTATCCTATCTTTGCTTCGCCAATGGAAAGCGTTATTGATGAAAAAAATTATAAAGTTTTCATCGAAAATAAAATAACGCCTGTAATTCCTAGGTCAATTATGCAAAGGTGCACAATGGAAGATAGATTAAAATTATCAGAAGAAACATTTGTTAGTTTTTCAGAAAAAGAAGTGTATGACATTTTTGAAAAAGAAATGTTTGATTTATCTGACAAGGTTCAATACATTTGTATTGATATGGCACATGGAACATTAAACTCTTTATATGAGATTTGTAAAAAAATCAAAAACAAATACGGAGAAAGGATTGTTTTAATGACAGGAAATGTAAACAATGAATTAGCATATTCGTTTTATTGTGATGCGGGTATCTCGTATATGAGGCTCTGTATTGGTTCTGGAAGTCGGTGTACGACGGCATGTGCTGTTGGAGTATACACAGGCGCTGCAACATTAATTGATGATATTAATATCGAAAGAAGCAAATGGATTGATGCACATCCTAATGGAAAAAAATATACTAAAATAATTGTTGATGGTGGAATTGACTGGTATGATAAAATACAGAAAAGTCTTGCACTAGGTGGTGATTTTGTTATGATTGGCAAATTGTTTGCCGAATGTGAAGAAGCATGTGGAGAGATAGGCTATGCAGAAACGGAAGAAGATTTCTCCAACGGTTCATATTTGACAAGAGAACAATATGAAAATTATAAGAAATACACAGAAGAAGATTTAAACTTTCTGGGTAAAACAAGAAAACTATTAATACCGTATAGGATGTATAGGGGTATGTCACATAGGTATTCTCAAAAACTAATAGGTGGTGATGGCTCTAAAGTTAGTGAAGGAATTTGTAAACCAGTTAAAGTAAAGTATTCTCTAAAACACTGGATAACAAATATGGATTCTTATCTCAGAAGTTGTATGACATATACTAATAGCAATACTATTGAAGAACTAAAAGAAAATACAGAACTGTCAATTCTTGCAAATAATGGGAAGCAAGCATATGCTAAATAAAAAGAATGGTGGACTAAAATTCGTCCACCATTTCTTTTATCTGCTCTAAATTTTTAAAACTGTCATATCACAGTATTATGTGTTTAAGATTGTTTTCTTGAAAAGTTTTAAGTTTCAAAGGGTCTTTTATTGTCCATGTCTTTATTGCATTTTCGTATTGTTTAGATTTTTTACTTTTCTCTTTTCATGATTTCAGTTTTTCTACATCTTTTTCATCATTCTCGTTAAAAAAGTGTCCGCCATGTGCCCAATAGCCGTTGTATTCAATAAATAAATCTTTTGAAGGGATATAAAAATCACATTTGAAGGGGTATCTTTTTTCTTTGTATTGATAAATTGTATCAGGATACTCATTTTTTAAGAAATTGAAGATAACTTGCTCTGGTTTAGAATGTGAAAAACTACAGTTTTTTAACATAGTGTTGTAGATTTTATCTACTTTTTCTTTTACTCACTCTTCATTTGAATATCATTTGTTTTTTCATTCTTCGCTTTTTGTGCAATTGTCAACCCCTCATTTTTTAAGATAAGTGGCTTTTAGTTTTTTCTTAAACTCATCTGTCTTAGCATAAGAAGTAACACCGTATCTTTTTAGGCAAGTTTCTTTTTCTTTTTGCTTTGAACCCTCCCATTGCATAGTGTTTTCAACCCCATATCTTTCTAGTGATGTATTTTTCGCCTTATTTCGATTATTATAGTTCTCGTCACCGTACTTTTCTTTTTTTACTTTTTTCGTTTCATCTTTACAAGTATCAGTCTGTAATCACCAATCTACACCATACTTTTCAAAATTAGTCTTTTTTGTTTTTTCTATAAACTCATTCGTCTTAGTGAAAGATGTTGTTCCATAGCGTTCATAGCAAGTTTCTTTCATTTTTTCAAAATTGTTGTAATTTTCTGACCCATATTTATCCAGTTTAGTTTTTTTGTCTTTTTTAATCTTTTCTGGGTCTGAATTTTGGCATTTTGAACAGCAATATTTATGGAAAGTGTTTAGAGGATAATCAAACTCTAATACTTTTCCGCACCTACACTGTGGCCTAATTTCAATATTATTTAATATACGATAAACACTTTCTTTAATTGATGTGGAGTCCGAATATCTGTTTTTTACATATTCTTCCACATTCTTGTTTTCTCTAAAAATTTTTAAAATACTAACCATTCGTTTTTGCTTACCATCTTCGGTGTTAAACAGTTTTTTACATGTTACGTCATTCATTTTTTGTTGTTTTTAAAAAATTTCATATCTTTGTATATAAATAGTTTGAAAAACCAAAAAGGTGGATTGATAACTAAAATAGCGCAAGAAATGATTATAATGTTGAGAACTGCCATGTTCATTCTGGCACGATACTTGCACGGTGTAATGCAAACACACTTAAAAAACAGAAACCATGTTTGAAATTACGTTTAAATGTAAAGCACTACGTAAAGATACCGACCCAACAAAAAATCATAACTGGGTTGAAGGGTATTATGTAAAACATCTTACCGTAACTCCGTCTCCTATTTGGCCTAACAAAGAGGAAGATAGGAAAAGACTTGAAGAAGAGTATAATGCTCTGACTAAACACTATGTTTTTCGTGATGGCTTCTCCGATTGGAACATGGAGAATGAACTTGAACAAATCGAGGTTGACGGTAGAACCCTTCAATTTTGTGCTGGCGTTCTTGTTCCAATTAAGGGTTACAAGTATAAACACCCATTGTTTCAAGGCGATGTGGTGGAGATAGATGCTACCAAAGAACTTGGTGTTGTTGTGTGGTGCAAGGACATTGCAGCGTTCATCATCATCCGTAAAGAACATGTAAAATATAATGACGGCTATCCACAACTCAACCTTAGCAATCCACAAGATATGCTTCGTATTGTTTCCGATGTTGCGCCAGTAACATACGTTGGTAGTGTATTTGATAAACTAAGAGGAAGGACCAATGATTAGTTCTGTAAGTTTTCCCAAAGAAGGGAATGGCTATGTTTACAAGAAAATTGAGGAGCCTGTAGCCCCAAGCAGATGTTATAGGGAATATAGTAATATGTCTCCCAAAGAGTTTGCAAAGGCAAAGGCCGACTATAAAAAAGAACATGCAATTTGGGAGAAACATAAAGACGATTATGAGAATCCGTTTTTAGCAGAGACTTTAGTCGCAAAAACTTTCAATTTTTGTGACAAAAAGATTAATGTCCTGTTTGGCCCAAATGCTTGTGGTAAATCAACAATCATTAAAGCTATCGCTGGTACGGCCCTTATCACAGACGGATTCACCAAATTACAAACACCGATACAGATTCCACATGGATGGGGTGAGCAAATCTCCGTAACCCACGTTTTGAAAGCCGTAGAGAAGTTGAAACAAAACTCCTGCAATGTTGTTTGGGATGGCGCACCCGTCTATGTTGATAGATTCGCTGAAACTTATGCACAAAACAGTGGTACGGTTGGTGGTCTTGTCGGCTCTGTGTTTGGTTCTTTTACCGAAGAAATTTTGTACCGTGTTGGGAAAAACATAATGTCAGAAGGACAAAAGACCAACTATCTTTTGACAAAGATGATTAACAATGGTGCTGAACATCGCTCCATTGAAGATATTATCGCCAATGATTTAAAGGCTGGCAGAAAAGGTAATTCAACTTGGGCCAACTGTTATAACGCTCAGGCCGAATATCTGGAGTCCTTTGAGAAATATGCCAAAAAGTCACCCGTTACTTTTGTTTTTGATGAAGTTGACAAGTCACTTGACATTATGTCAGTTTATCGGCTTTACGTTGAGGAACTGCCTATGATTGTTGAAAAACTTGGTGTACAAATCATCACGGTATCACATAACCCCATAATCCTGTGTGACGCTGTGTTTAACAACGATATGTACAACATTGTATCGTTAGTTGACGGGTACACAGAAAATGCCAAAAACACCCTTAAAAACGTTAAATTTTAGAAAAACAAGTATGATTAGTATTGTTCTTAAAATACGAAAAGAAGGAAGAAAAAAATTTCCTGAGGCTGTTGCTGCTTTTATTGACAGAAATAAAGCCGAAAAATATGTTAAAGAATTATTGGAAAAAGGCGAAAATAAGGAAGGTGTTTGGATTGAGCCATCTTTTACATATGAAATGAAGGAACACGAAGTTTGGGGATATGACAAGACCATAATCGACGAAAAAAAATTAAGCGAAGTTGTATATCCAATCTGGTTCATTGAATCACGCCGTGATGTTTGTGGAATGATTAAGTGTACGATGAAGTCAGAAAAAGACGCAGAACTTTTTGGTGAATATGAATGGCCAATATGCAAAAATCCTGGGCTTAAAGGATACATGGTTCTCAAATGCCAGTTATTCAAATAACAAGTATTATAGTTTACAAACCATGTTAAGAAAATGTTCTAAATGGCTTTATTTTGTAGAGTGCCCCGTCTGTGGGTCTTGCGAGGATTTTCATCGTGTAAAGATAATTAGACTGTTAAGCAATGTAAGGAAAGGTAGTTATCTTGTATGGTGCAAAAAGGCTAAGAAATTTAAAAGACTTTACAAACAATTTTAAGTTATGATGACAGCAAAAGAATTAACAGAACAGGTGGCTAACACCGATGGCATCAAGATTGTTGTTGCCAAAAAGAAAAAACGCGGTGGATATACCGTCTATCCACAGGTAACGGAAGTCAAACGCACATACATTCCTATGATTGGTGAATGTTATGCCATAATTTATGAAGAGCAATGAAAATAAGGGTTACAGAAAAGATTGTCGATTACATCATGAACAACATGGAGTCTTTTAAGGACGTTATGCCAGTAAAAGGCGAGGTTTATGATGTTAAAAAAAGCGCAAACGAAAACGTTGGCATACTGGAAAGCCATGGCAAAAAAATAGAAATACCATATTCTCTTATGTTTAGTAACATCACAAAAATCATTATAAAATGAAAATAGTAATTACAACTAGTACAAACACAGGCGAAGTGGTGCATGTTTACTCTGTTGATTATTACCTGGAAAAAGGTAAGACGTTGACACAAATAGAGGACGCTGTTTTAGAATCAAATAGCAAAAACAGTGGCTGGGCATATCAGATTGTTAATGTTCCTGACAACATGACAGAGGCTATGAAATTCTTACTCGGTGAAGATAAATATGTAGCTACCGCCACTATACGCCAGTTAAAAGATAAGGTTCAGAACTGTATTGATGACCTTGAAGACATGAAAAGCGATTTGTTCGACATGTCAAGTTATTTTGAAAATGTTGCAAATGATTTGAAAAAGTTCTGTAAAAATAACAAAGAATGAAAAGTTTATTTGAAACACATATGCAACTCAGGGATGGGTTTAGAGAATATAAACAAACCCATCCTAAAATTACGTTCCAAAAATTTCTTACGGATGTGTTAAACTACAGCCAAGAAGAAAGTAAAAAAATACTGAAAACAAACAAAATTACTCTGTATAAAAAGTAGTTTGGCATTATTCTTGTTAGGTTAACAGTAAACTAAAAATTATGGATATTAACGAGAAAATTAATCTAAGAACCAGAATTAAGTCCAACCTTATGAATTTGGGGTTTTATATGGCAGATGACAGAAGCAAAGATGTTGCTGATGTGCTGAGGAATCTTGCAGATTCTTGGGAAAACGGACATTACAAAAATTTTTAAACTTGGCTAATAATATGCTTACGAAAGAAGAACTTATTGCTATTGGTGTTAATCCAGACAACATGGTTTACCCAGGTGGAGAAATGAACGTTATTGTCCAATGCTTCGGTAAGGATGAAGAGGACGGACCAGAAACAACTGAACTCTTTCCAGACATTTACCATCCACGAAAAAATAGTGTATGGTCTTGTGGCTGTTTGGGTGACCCCATCGCCTTTGAAACAGAAGAAGAAAAGAAAGATTGGGTAGCACATCTTAGGGATTCTGCGGAGCGTCTCAAGATTATGGCCTATTATCTTTCCCAGCAAGCAAAAGAAATTGAAGAAAGCGGTTATCCTAAGACCACGTGTTATTATCCAGAATAGTACAGTTAGCAAAAACCTAACGGTATGGAAACAAAAACTAACAAAGAAAAAAACATTACGGTTGAATTGACACATGAAGATGTTGTAAACCTTGTGTTTGGTGTTGACCCATCTTTTGAAATTGCACAGTTTTTCATTAACAAAGGTATGGGTGACTTTACAGGAACACAGTGGGGTATTACTGGATGGCAGTGGAAAGGCGAAAAACTTAGAAAACTGTCCACCGAATATTTGTGGTATGTTTACCAATGTGTGAAGAAAAAAGAGAAGCCAAAATATTAATATTATGAAAAGAAAAATTATCATTATCCTTGCGTTTATTGCCTGTATGTTTCTAACATCTTGCTGTGCTCCAGCGGATTACAGTGGCTATTCTACAAAAACAAAGCCAGTACACGAAAAAGAGAAACACGAACCTGCCCCTAAAAAAGAGTCATTTACAAAAGTTGCACCTATATTCATTAGTCATGGTATATATCGCCACAACGCCACAGGTGTTTTGTATTTGGTTGTTGGTGAGACTGGCGTTGTAATGTTGGTGAACGAAGATGGCACACCATATGTTCAAAAATAGTCACAAAAAGTTTGTTATTATAGAAAAAAGTATTATCTTTGCAAAAAATAACAAGAACAATGGTTAAGAAATGGAACTATATCGGTTGTTTCTTAGATGAAGAATCTAAAGCCAAACTTCTGGACAGATATAAATATCTCATACCAAAAGATTGGACGATTTTTGCACATCACGGAACGACATGTTACAATGGTAATGTGGAAACACAAGATGAAAATTTTGAGCGCTTTAAACACCTTATAGGTAAAAAAGTTGTCTTGGAAATCATTGGTGTTGGTGTATCGGATAAGGCGGTGGCTGTGTTAGTACGGAACTTAGTATCAGATAACCAAACTAAACACATCACTTTGGCAACAGCGCCTGGTGTTAAGCCTGTAGAAAGCAACAACATCACCGATTGGTACTACCATTATACTCCTGTGTATGTAACTGGCACTTATGGCTATTTTGCAAACGGACAAATAAATTTCAACTAAAATATTAACCCTTAAAAAAACAAAAAAATGAGACTTTCAAGAAACGAAATCAAACTCACTTTCGGTCGCCCGAACTACTATGTCAACGAAAAGGAAGGTACTGTCAAGTGCCGTGTATCGTACCACCTCCAGGTTCCGTATGATGCAGATGGTGAACTCTTCATCGCACCAGAGAAGTATTCTTCTGTTACTGCCATTGCAAAGTGTGGTGCTGGCGATAAGTTCAACGCAGAGGTCGGTAAGAAAGTTGCGCGGGCAAAGGCAGAAAGCCGTGCCTATTCGCGCTGCGCGAACCACCTTGCCAATGACATGGAGCGCTCTTTCCTGAGGCTTACCATTCTCAACAACTTCATTGAGAAGGCATATGACTGCGTAGAACACAATAACAAGTATCTTAAGAAGAACTTCTAATGCTTGTTCATTGATGCACATGAAAAAACCTCCATTCGTGGAGGTTTTTCTTTTTTTATTTGGTTTCTTCGTATAAAATCAGTATTTTTAACAAAAATATTGAAGAATGAATATATACATAAAATCACCAAACGAGATTATCAACGTACTTGGGGGTATTCAAAAAAGAACTAATACCAAAAAAGTAAAATATAGTAAACTATGTGTTATCGTTGATGTTGACGGTGGCAAAGTAATTTATAATGAACTCACAAAATCATTGGTATTTTTAACTGACCATGACTTTGAAGTGGTTACTAAAAAAGAAAATGAAGCATCAGAGGGCTTTAAGTATCTATTTGGGAACTATTTCTTAGTGACAGAAAACTTTAATGAATTTGAAGCCGCTAAAAAGGTTAAGAACTATTATCTTTCCACTATGAAAGATGATATTAGAACTTCTAAAATAACCACATATACTATTCTTCCAACAACAGATTGTAATGCCAGATGTTTTTACTGTTATGAGAGAAACATCAGGCACATTGACATGACGGAAGAAACAGCTTTAAAAATTGTAAAGTTTATCATTGAAAGACACGACCCAGCACATAATGTGTTTTTAAGATGGTTTGGCGGTGAACCTCTATACAATTTAAAAATCATTGATTTAATCTGTTCTGAACTTAGAAAAGCAAAAATCAATTTCTCATCAAACATTGTAACCAACGGATACCTGTTAGAGCCAAGTGTCACAAAAAGGGCTGCTGATGATTGGGGATTGAATCACGTACAGATTACCCTTGATGGCACAGAAAAAGTGTATAACAAAGCAAAAAATTACATCTATAAAAATCCAGAGGTGAGTCCGTTTATGCATGTTTTGGATAACTGTGAGGAGTGTCTTAATAACAACATTAAAGTATCTTTCAGGTTAAACGTAGATGAATATAACGTAGAAGACTTGAAAGTCTTGTTGGAAATCATATATGACCGCTTCGATACCAAAATAGGTGTGTCAGTCTTCCCTCTTTTTGAAAGCGCGATGAAAAAGAAACGGACTGATGAAGAAAGAGATAGACTATACCAAAAAATATATGAACTTGAAGATAAAGCAAGGGCTATGGGATTGTTGATGGAATGGCCACATACATCCTATAAATCATCTATGTGTATTGTTGATGATGGGCGCTCTATCCTTTTCCAACCAGATGGTTCAATGGGTCTTTGTGAACATCATGCAGATAGTAACAAGATGGCACACATAGATAATCCAATATTCAAGGAAGAAGACATAAAAGTATGGCTCGAAAAATGTGAACCAGAAAAAGGTTTGTGTGAAGATTGTCCAATCTTTCCATCTTGCGTTAGGGTAAAGAATTGTGAAGAGGAGTCCGTGTGCAACAAGAATATAAAAGAGCGCAAGATTATCAAAGAGAAGATGGGCATCATCAATCTTTTTAAAGAACAAATAAGACGTTCTCAGCAACAGCAGCAACCACGTGCAGTTATTAATGCCCTTGAAATAACGGAAAATGGCGTTTACACGCCAAGTGATGGTGTGAATGGGTTTAGTCCTGTCATTGTCAATGTGGTGGATAAAACGCCTTATTTACCTGTTTTTGTGGCTATAAAAAGTAAAGATAAACTCTGTGTAAGTTACCTACAAGAAAATCTAACATACTTCCCAGAGTTTACGAAAGAAGAATTTGTTTCATTTATCAACAATAACACAAACCTTAAAGACGATGGTATTGTTGTGGATGATGTTGAAAAAATATGTGAATCTAAAACCATGTGGTTTGAAATAGATATGATAAAACACCCTAAACTAAGGTCAACCAACACCTTTGAATGGAATGGTGGCAGTTTTTGTAATGAATGTATTAACTTAACGGAAGGTAAAACTAAAATTATTAGATGGTAAAGTATGGAAACAAAAGAAAGAGAAGCATATCGCCAAAAATGCAGATACTTTAATAATAACGCCTGTACCCAGCAAACAATTGACAACAACACAAAATACGGCTGGCAACTGATTACTGAGTGTAATGGTAATTGCTTGAGGATGAAAAAATATGACAAGAAAATAGAAAAATTGGAAAAAGAGAAAAATGGAAAGTAAATTTTCAATTGTAGAAACGCGAGAAGATGGCGCACAAGTAGGTCTTGGTATGCCAGTTGATACTATAGGAGAACTATCAGACGGCACACATACATTTGATGAACTTTATCTGTACAGAATGTTGTACAACGCCGCGTTCTTTAACCTTCTTCCCAAAAGAAAATATAAAGTTCATAAATCAAAACGTCACCATACTGGTGAAGAATGTTTTGGCGGTGGGTGGTTTATTGTTATGGCACAACTGCCAACTGGTCAGATATCAAACCACTATGAACTAAAATACTGGGATTTATTTGACATTCCTGAATATGAAGTTTCAATGCCTTGGGATGGACACACGCCACAAGATGCTGCAACAAGATTATTACAATATCTGGAAAACAATCTTAAACATTAATACTTTGCAAGAAACTAAACTTTATCAAAAATTTTATGACTAAAAACTATTTTTACAACGAAAATTGCTTCGATACGATGGCAAAGATGCAAGCCAAAAACTATAAAGTGGAAATAGTTCTAACGTCCCCACCGTATAACACAGCAAGAACAACACAAAACCAACGCTCAATTGATGAACATGAAAATCGGTATGACATACATCTTGACAGTATGACAGATGAGCAATATCACAATTGGACAAAGGACTTATTTGAAAACTTTGACAAGATACTCGTTAAAAACGGTGTTGTACTATACAACATTAGTTATGGTTCAGACAACCCAAACGCGATGTGGGAAGCATTAGAGGCTATAAGAGAAACAAATTTTATGATTGCCGATACAATCATCTGGAAAAAAAGGAGTGCTCTTCCTAACAATACGAGTCCTAATAAACTGACAAGAATCACTGAATTTGTTTTCGTATGCTGTAGGAAAAAAGAATATAAAACGTTTAACGCTAACAAGAAGGTGACAAAAGCAAATGAAAAGGGGCAACAATACTATGAGAATGTTTTTAACTTTATCGAAGCACCAAACAATGATGGTTCTTGTAAACTGAACAAAGCAACATTTTCTTCTGAACTTGTGTTAAAGTTGTTGGATATCTATGCCAAACCAAACGATAAAGTTTATGACCCATTTGTGGGCACTGGAACAACAAATATTGGATGTATGAAATTCAATGGTGGAGAGAATGAAATTGTTTGTATCGGTTCAGAATTATCAGAAAACCAAGTTGCATATGCAAAACAAAGAATAAAAGATTTTATAAACGCTACCATGAAAGCCGTAAGTGAATAACCTACGGCTTTTCTTTTATAACAGTTTCTTAATTACTTCTTTTACTATTTTTCTTATATCAGATTCTGTCAATCTTATTTTACCTTCTGCCACTTTCATTATGTTTTTATACATGGGGTCTGCATAGGGGCTTTCTATTTCATAGGAATGTAGTTTGTCAGCGCCACTTCTTTCATCATCGCTCCACTGCCTTTGCATTTGTTTATTAACAACAGTTTTTTGTGTTGGTTTTTGTATTAATGAAGTTCTAAATTTGTCCATTCAATAAACAATATTTTCCTTTCCAGTCATTCGAGAATCTATATATTCCTCAACGGGTATTTCAACAAAAATACTACCGCCTAATGGAGAGAAAAACAATGTATAATCAGATAGGTCGTATCCATATTTAGAAGATTTAACCTTGTCTACAATATCACTAAGTTCGTTAGATGATGGGAGGTGTAGTATGCTGGCATTTGCTGCTGCTCAAAAACTAATAACTTTTTGGGATGTT
>Ga0256407_10000897_pt1 | contig 67144 bp, 64 predicted proteins | sample RumenRJG_04DNA_FD_193489 | JGI IMG/M metagenome (GOLD analysis project Ga0256407, IMG submission 193489) | Bovine rumen microbial communities from Lethbridge, Alberta, Canada - RJG_04 | ecosystem: Host-associated > Mammals > Digestive system > Stomach > Rumen | place: Canada: Alberta... | reverse complement strand
TCTGTGATATTATCTCCTGATGCAATATGGACTTTAATAAGTCAGGGATTTTGTCATCATATAAGTCTCAATACCGAGAAATTGAAGGATAAGATAGTGAATCATGAAGGAAAAATGGAAATATCTGTAATATCAGAGTATGACCTTTATTCTCCTCTTATGGATTGGGATACACTTCTTAATGGCTTTGATATTCAGATATCGGAAAATACCAAAGGAAATATTGCTGATATCATGAGGGCTGATTTCAGTACAACAGGTAATACAGAGCGCATAACCTCTCAGGTAACGTTAATGAGTGCTGTGAAATCATATTTTGATTTTGCTGCCATACATACTATTTGTGGCATTCCAACAATCACTATTGAAGGTACACCAGATGACTGGAGAAAAATCATCAAGAAGGTTGAGAGCCTGAGAGACTATGACCTCGGTTGGTGGGTAGATGATCTGAAGCCTATACTTCAGGAGTTTGTAAATGCTTCAGAAGGCAATGTCAACAAGGATTTCTGGCAGAATATTGTGAAGAAAGACCGCCCAGAGAGTATGAAGAATGGGGCAGGCTGTGGAGTTAAAGATGCGACAAAATTTGATGGCTGGTTCCTGAAGTTTATGCCATTTGATAAGGACGGTCGTACCCCAGATGCTGTGGTATATGGCAGAAACGACATGCTTCCAAGCGTAGTAAGTGCTCCATTCACCTATATCGTTAAAGATGCTACAGGAAACATTATCAGCAAAACACCAATGGAGATTATGTCTGGTTTTGTAGGTATTGATGTAAATGAAAACACCTATACCATGCGCCCACACATCGGTTGGATGGTGTCAGAGAAAAACAACAAAGGTATTGCTGAAAAAATACAAAATTCAATAGAGATTATCAGGGTGGATAGAATCCCTGAAGAACTAAAGGAAATTGAGCATCTGGAAGATCTAACATTAGAGTTTACCAATGACATTGTAATACCAGAATGGATGGATACTATAAAGATTGACTATTTAACGCTCAAAGGCAACATAACTCCAGAGCTTGTTGAAAATCTAAAAAAACGCTTCTATGACAGAGAGGTGAATGTTCATGAAACAAATGTCACAATATCTGTGAAAGAATAGCTCTTTCAACTTTACACAAAAAGAGGATGACGTATCATTTCAATACATCATCCTCTTTTGTTTTTGAAAAGCATAATCGCTTTAGATATTTGAATCTGTTTCGTCCTTCATATCAATGAACTGACCTTCGCTATCGTAGAATTCATACTGAAGCATAGCGAGTTTCTGAGATGGAATGACGCTAACGCCAAGACCGTATTTCATCTGCCACTTACGCTTGATGGAGATAAGTCCCTTAGCGATATAAGCTTCAACGTATGGATGAACATAGAGCGTGAACTTGTTGATACCTATCTTGTTAACGAGGTTGGAAATCTTATTCTCAAGTACCTCGGTAAAGAGCATACTTGACTTGATGGTACCTGTTCCCTGACAAGTAGGGCACACCTCCTCAACGGTAACATCCATAGCAGGACGAACACGCTGACGGGTAATCTGCATAAGACCGAACTTTGACAACGGCAGAATGTTATGACGAGCCCTGTCCTTCTGCATATTCTTGCACATTCGCTCATAGAGCAACTGGCGGTCCTCAGCAAGGTTCATGTCAATAAAGTCAACGATAATGATACCGCCCATATCGCGAAGACGAAGCTGACGGGCAAGTTCATCGGCAGCACCAAGATTCACGTCAAGGGCATTTGCCTCCTGACCATTCACGCCACGCGCACGATTACCGCTATTGACATCGACAACGTGCATAGCTTCAGTATGCTCAATGATAAGATAGGCTCCATGAGCATAGTTTACGGTCTTTCCAAAACCCGACTTCACCTGACGTGTGACATTGAAATTGTCGAAGATCGGCACCTTGCCAGTGTATTGCTTTACAATACCAACCTTGTCAGGAGCTATGAGAGACACGTATTCGCGCACCTCATTATAGACATCCTCATCGTTGACGTAGATATTCTCGTATGTAGGGTTGAAGAGATCGCGAAGCAAGGCAACGCTTCGGCTTGTCTCTTCATAGATAAGCATCGGACGCTTTGTGGTGCGCTGCATCTTGGCAACAGCATCCATCCAACGCTTGTAGAGCACCTTTATCTCGTTTTCAAGTTCCTCAACACGAAGACCTTCCGCAACGGTACGGACGATGATGCCGCAATTTTGTGGACGAAGTGTCTGGACAAGCTGCTTCAGGCGGGCACGTTCCTCGGCACTCTTGATCTTTGAGGAAACAGCCACCTTAGAGCCAAATGGCATAAGGACGAGATAACGTCCGGCAAAGGAAATCTCACCTGTAAGTCGTGGTCCCTTTGTAGAAATAGGTTCCTTAACAATCTGCACAAGAACCTCCTGTCCAACAGTAAGAGACTGGGCAACAGAACCTTCCTTTTCAAGATCGGGCATTCTCTGTGCTTTCTCAAATGGCATTAGATGCTGATGATCGCTATTCACTTGCTTGATATACTTGGCATACGAATTGAAATGCTGCCCCATATCAAGATAGTGCAGAAAAGCATCTTTCTCGAAACCGACATCCACGAAGCATGCGTTAAGACCAGGCATAATCTTACGGACCTTTGCTATATAGACATTACCGACACTAAAGGATGCCGAACGGGGTTCTGTCTGATATTCAACCAGATCCTTATCCTCCAATAGTGCAATACTGATCTCTTTCTCCTTTACGTCAATTATTACCTCGCTTGTCATTTTTGAGAATTGAAATTTGAAAACTTATCTGAACAAATCGAAACACTCTCTTCACAAAAATGGAAATTAGGGCATGCACAGCATAGTGAATATGATGGGCACACCCTATTTCTGCCTAGTAACAGATGCTACCGGCACACGTCAGAGTTTACTTGCTCTTATGACGATTCTTGCGCAGTCTCTTCTTACGCTTGTGAGTAGCCATCTTGTGGCCCTTCTTCTTTTTTCCGTTAGGCATAATTGAAAAATTTTTATTTTTTATAAACTTTTAATTCAAAACAAATAGCAAAAGATTAGTCCTCTGCTGTAACCTCTTCACCCTTCATGCGCTGCACGAAACTCTTAGCAGGCTTGAAACCTGGGAAGTCGTGTGGTGCAATGATGAGTGTTGTCTTCTGAGAAATATTTCGAGCAGTCTTTTCTGCGCGATGCTTTACCTGGAATGTGCCGAAACCACGGAGATACACATTCTCCTTATTGCACATAGAATCCTTTACGCACTCCATGAATGACTCAACAACTGCTGCTACATCTCTTTTCTGAAGCCCAGTATTGTTGGTGATTTCGTTGATGATGTCTGCTTTTGTCATTTTTAATGATTGTTTATGATTTTCAAAAAATTGCGGTGCAAAGTTACAACATTTTCTTGTCATACGGAAATTTTTTTAGTATTTTTTTCTTTAATTATCTAAAATATTGGTAGTTGAATATAGAAAATCTGACTTTTATACTTGTTTATGAAACTTTTTTACTAACTTTGCACCTTAATAAATAGATAAAAGGAAGATAACAAGATAATTAATGAAAGTTTCAATAGTAAAATACAACGCCGGTAACATTTTCTCGGTCATCAATTCTGTGAAACGACTCGGCATTGAGCCACTCTGGACAGACGACCCTGTGGAGATAGCGTCATCCGACCGAGTGATATTCCCGGGACAGGGACATGCAAGAACGGCAATGGAATACCTGCGTGAGCACAATCTTGACAAGGTAATCGCGGATCTCAAACAACCGGTTCTAGGAATTTGCATCGGACAGCAGCTTCTTTGTCAGCACTCAGAAGAAGGCGATACTGACTGCATCGGAATATTCCCAGTAAACGTGCGCCGTTTCCAACCTACCAGTCACGAACAGAAGGTTCCTGCAATGGGATGGAATGCAATACACGACCTGAAATCTCCACTTTTCAAGGGACTCAACGAGAACGACTATGTCTATTTCGTACACTCATACTACTGCGAATTGTGCGATTTCACCGCAGCAACATCCGACTATATCCTCCCCTACTCTGCCTCTTTGCAGAAGGATAATTTCTTCGCAATGCAGTTTCATCCGGAGAAGAGTGGAAAGGTAGGACGTAAGATTTTGGAGAACTTCATTAATTTGAATTCATAATTTGTACATAACAGCTGTACATTGTAAATTGTAAGTATAATGATTGAACTCATCCCAGCCATAGACCTTATAGACGGCAAGTGTGTACGTCTGACAAAAGGTGACTATGACAGTAAGAAAATATATAACGAAGACCCGGTAGCTCAGGCAAAGGAGTTTGAGGCTCTCGGTTTCAAGCGCCTCCACATAGTTGACCTCGACGGAGCAAAGAGCAAGCACATAGTGAATGATGCCGTGCTTCGTGCCGTTACGTCAGCAACAAGTCTCACCGTAGATTTCGGCGGTGGCATAAAGACAGAAGAGGACATCCGCAAGGCATTCGATGCAGGTGCAAGTATGGTGACTGTTGGCTCTGTTGCCGTAACACACCCAGAACTGTGCATAGATTGGCTCAAGACATTTGGTGCTGAACGCATCATACTCGGTGCTGATGTCCGTAACGGAAAGATAAGCATCAACGGATGGAAAGAGGATTCAAGTGAGGACCTTCTGCCATTCCTAAAGACATACATCGACCACGGAGTGAAGAACGTGCTTTGTACAGAAATATCAAAGGACGGAACACTCGCAGGTCCGGCAATAGAACTTTACAAACAGCTTATGGAGGCTTATCCGAAAATGCATCTCATAGCTTCAGGCGGAGTGTCATGCAACGAGGACATCAAGGCACTTGAGGCTGCGGGCATCCCTGCGGTTGTGTTCGGCAAGGCATACTATGAAGGTAAAATCAAGGTGGAAGGACTGATATGCTAGCAAAAAGAATCATACCTTGTCTTGACGTAAAGAACGGCGAGACTGTAAAAGGCACGAACTTCGTAAACCTCCGTTCTGCTGGCGACCCTGTAGAACTCGGTCGTGCTTATAGCGATGCAGGTGCCGATGAATTGGTATATCTCGACATCACAGCATCACACGAAGGCCGTAAGACTTTCACCGATATGGTGACACGTGTTGCCCGGGAGATAGACATTCCATTCACAGTAGGTGGCGGCATCAATGCACTTGAAGATGTGGATCGTATGCTCAGCGCCGGAGCAGATAAAGTGAGCGTTAATAGTGCTGCTCTCCGTCGTCCTGAGTTCATTGACGAGATAACATCACGTTTCGGTTCACAGGTTTGCGTATGTGCAATAGATGCACGCAACGACGAGGACGGATGGCATTGTTATGTTAATGGCGGTCGTATCCGTGTGGAGCGCACTCTGCTCGACTGGGCAAAGGAAGTTGCCGATCGTGGTGCAGGTGAGATTCTCTTCACCTCTATGGATCACGATGGCGTGAAACAGGGCTTTGCAAACGAAGCACTCGCAATGCTTGCCGATGCACTCCCTATTCCTGTAATCGCAAGTGGCGGTGCAGGATGTCGTGAACACTTCAGGGATGCCTTTCTCATTGGCAAGGCAGATGCGGCTCTTGCTGCAAGCGTATTCCATTTCGGTGAGATTCCTATCCCTGACCTCAAGGACTACCTTATCGGTGAAGGTATCAAGATTAGAAAATAAACTATAAAAAATATATGAAAGTTGATTTTGAAAAAGGTGGCGGTCTAGTACCAGCCATCGTTCAGGATGCAGTTACCAAGAACGTTCTGATGCTTGGTTACATGAACGAGGAATCTCTTGCAAAGACCCTCGAGACAAAGAAGGTGACATTCTGGAGTCGTGGTCGCAAGTGTCTCTGGACAAAAGGTGAGACAAGTGGTAATTTCCTTGACCTTGTTGATATCAAGGTGGATTGTGACAACGACACATTGCTCGTAAAGGTGCATCCTCACGGTCCTACATGCCATACAGGTACGGATACATGCTGGGGAGAGGAGAACAAGTAGAGATTTTTCTAATTGATAATTGATAATTGAAAATTAATAATTAATTGACAGATAAAGAAATTAAAACTAAATAAATCATGGAAGAAAAGAATCCACTCTTGTTCCTTACGGAACTGCAGGACTTCATTGAGAAGCGTCACGAAGAGATGCCAGAAGGCTCTTACACAACAAGTCTGTTCAAAGACGGTCTTAACCGTATGGCTCAGAAGGTAGGTGAAGAAGCGCTTGAACTCGTTATCGAAGCAACTAACGGCACTAACGACCGCCTTATCTACGAAGGCTCAGATATGCTCTATCACCTCATCGTACTGCTCACAAGCAAGGGACTCCGCATTGAGGATCTCGCTCGCGAACTTGCAGTTCGTCACGATCCAAGCTGGCATAAGCACTAAGACTCATAATAAAGAGTAAGGTGTAAAGTAGAAAGAGTAAAGAGTAAAGCGTTTAATATGGCGTTAATTGAATACAAGAATGTAAGCGTCTTCCATCAGGACGATGATGCGGTACTTAACGGTATCGATTTCAACGTTGATGAGGGAGAGTTTATATATATAATAGGTAAGGTCGGCTCAGGAAAGAGCTCACTTCTTCGCACCTTTTATGCAGAACTCGATATTGAGGAGGCAGAAAAGGCAGAGGTGCTTGGTCGTGACATGATGACCATTCGCAGAAAGGAAGTTCCTGCCCTTCGCCGTGAACTTGGCATCATATTCCAGAACTTCCAACTCCTCACCGACCGTTCTGTAAGCAAGAACCTTGAGTTCGTGCTTCGTGCAACAGGATGGGATAAGGAAGAAATCCCTGCACGCATAGACGAAGTGCTACAAAGCGTAGGTATGGAAGCTGCACGCGATAAGATGCCTTACCAGCTCTCCGGTGGCGAACAGCAGCGTATAGCCATAGCACGTTCGCTTCTGAACAATCCGAAGGTTATCCTTGCCGACGAGCCGACAGGAAATCTTGATCCTGAGACAGCCGACAACATCGTAGCTCTGCTCAAGGACATCACCGCTACGGGTACTGCCGTAGTGATGACTACCCACAACCTGCCGATGCTTGACAAATACCCGGGCATCGTGTATCAGTGCGGCGATGGAAAACTTGAGGATATCACAGCTCAATACCGCCAATTTCAAGAAGAATAAATAAAAAACTCAATAAGAATAACACTATGAAAGTAATGAAATTCGGAGGCACCTCAGTAGGCTCACCAGAGCGTATGAAGGGCGTTGCCTCACTTATTACAAAGTCAGGAGAACCAACATTCGTTGTGCTCTCTGCAATGTCAGGCACAACAAACTCACTCGTGGAGATAAGCGATTACCTCTACAAGAAGAACCCAGACGGTGCTAACGAGGTTATCAACACTTTGGAAAAGAAGTACCTCCAGCACATTGAGGAACTCTACTCAACAGAGGAGATGCGCAACAAGACACGCGAGTTCCTTGCAAAGGAGTTTCAGTACCTGCGCTCATTCACCAAGGATATCTTCACAAGTTTCGAGGAGAAGATCATCGTTGCACAGGGTGAGGTTATGAGCACAAACATGGTTGTGAACTACCTCAAGGAGCAGGGCGTTAAGGCGATCCTTCTCGATGCACTCGATTTCATGCGTACAGACAAAAACGCTGAACCTGACGCTCCATTCATCAAGGAGAATCTTGCAAAGGTACTTCAGGCGAACAAGGGCTATCAGATATACATCACCCAGGGCTTTGTATGCCGCAACGCTTACGGTGAGATTGACAACCTTCAGCGTGGTGGTTCTGACTATACCGCTTCTCTCATCGGTGCAGCTATGCTTGCTGATGAAATCCAGATCTGGACAGATATCGACGGTATGCACAACAACGACCCACGCGTCGTAGAGAAGACAGAGGCAGTTCATCAGCTCCATTTCGAAGAGGCTGCAGAACTTGCTTACTTCGGTGCTAAGATTCTGCACCCAACTTGCGTACAGCCAGCAAAGTATGCAGGCATTCCTGTTCGCATCAAGAACACTATGGATCCTGATGCTGACGGTACTGTTATCAACAATCAGCTCAACCGCGGTAAGATCAAGGCTGTTGCTGCAAAGGACAACATTACCGCTATCAAGATCAAGTCTTCTCGTATGCTCCTTGCTACAGGGTTCCTACGCAAGGTGTTCGAGATTTTCGAGAACTACTCTACTCCTATCGACATGATTACAACTTCCGAGGTTGGCGTAAGCGTAAGCATCGACAAGGATACTCACCTCCCACAGATTGTTGACGAGTTGAAGAAGTACGGTACAGTAACCGTTGATCAGGATATGTGCATCATCTGCGTTGTAGGCGACCTTGAATGGAACAACCTCGGCTTTGAGTCTCTCGCAACCGACGCTATGCGTGACATCCCAGTCCGCATGATCTCTTATGGCGGTTCTAACTACAACATCTCATTCCTCATCCGTGAGGCTGACAAGAAGCGCGCATTGCAGAATCTTTCTGCAGAGTTGTTCAATAAGTAAACACAAACCAAACAGCCAACCACTCCTACAACCCCTTTCCCGTCCTACGGGCGGAAAAGGGGGCGTTATGGGTGAGTGGTTTTTAGATAATTCTTATGAAAGGAAATTTTCCTATAGAGAAGTTCGGAAACATTGAGACTCCGTTCTACTACTACGATGCCGAGCTTCTGCAGCAGTCGCTTGATGCGATTTGTGACGAAATGGCTAAGCACAAGAACTGGCATCTTCACTATGCCATCAAGGCCAATGCAAACCCAAAGGTACTGAAAAGGATTCAGGCTGTAGGTCTTGGCGTTGACTGCGTAAGCGGTGGTGAGATTCAGGCTGCTCTCGATGCAGGCTTCGCACCTGAGAAGATTGTATATGCCGGTGTCGGTAAGGCCGACTGGGAGATAAACCTCGGTCTTGAGGCAGGCATTTTCTGTTTCAACGTTGAGTCAGAGCCGGAGTTGCAGATAATCAACGAGCTTGCAGGACAGAAAGGCAAGACTGCACGTGTCTGCTTCCGCATAAATCCAAACGTAGGTGCTCACACACACGCAAACATAACCACAGGCCTTGCAGAGAACAAGTTCGGTATCGCAATGGAGGATATGGAGCTTGCTATTCGCGAGGCACAGGAGTTACCAAACATCGAATTCATCGGACTCCACTTCCACATCGGAAGTCAGATTCTTGAAATGGGCGATTTCGAGGCTCTCTGCGGTCGTGTGAACGAACTTCTTGAGCGTCTTGCAAAGCAGGGCATCAACGTTGAGAACATCAACGTAGGCGGTGGCCTCGGTATCGACTACGACAACCCTGACGGTGCACCTGTGCCAAACTTCAAGGCATACTTCAACACATACGCTAACGGCATAAAGCTTGCTGACAATCAGCACCTTCACTTTGAGCTTGGACGTGCGGTAGTCGGTCAGATGGGTTCTCTCATAACCCGTGTGCTCTATGTAAAGAAATGCCACATCAAGCAGTTTGCAATCGTTGACGCTGGTATGAGCGACCTCATCCGTCCTGCCCTCTACGATGCGCATCACGCTATTCAGAACATCTCAAGCAACGAGGCTGAGGAAACTTACGATGTAGTAGGTCCTATCTGTGAGTCAAGCGATGTTTTCGGCAAGGATGAAAAACTCCCTACTTGTCATCGTGGTGACTTCATTGCCCTTCGTTCTGCCGGTGCCTACGGCGAGATAATGGCTTCACAGTATAACTGCCGTAAGTTGCCTAAGGGGATTATGAGCGACGAGCTGTAAAGCTCAAGGGGCTTAATTTACTATCTGACTATTTACTATTTACTATTTATTTACAAATTGATTTATATACTATTTTTCGCCAACAATGGGAATAGTAAATTTATCAAAATAGTACATAAATAGTAACTAGTAAATAGTTAAATAGTAAATGGAAAAAGTAGATAACCTGAAAAAAGTTAATGGAAATTACAACAATAACACTCACAATATCATCGGTGGTGGTGCTGCTTGCTGCGGTGACACCATTGATTTCTCCGCTTTTCCGACTGCCAAAGAAAGAAGAGGAAGACTCTGCATGCATCGGGGAAAGCAAGGACAAGCCTATATCCGTAGTAATCATATCACACGATAACGCACCTGAGCTTGAAAAGCACCTTCCTTCATTTCTTTCACAGAAATATGATGCTGACTACCAAGTTATTGTGGTTGCCGACAAAAGCGATTCCGAGACTGATGATGTCATAAAGAGATTCTCCAACAACCCACATCTTTATGCCACCTTCATGCCTCTATCTTCACGATACATCAGTCGCAAAAAACTGGCTATCACACTTGGCATCAAGGCTGCTAAATATCCGTGGGCAATCGTTACCGATGCCTGGTGCATTCCCGAAAGCGACGAGTGGCTTCACGCTTTCGCCTCTCATATCAGCGACGATAAAGATGTAGTGCTTGGCTACTCTCACTACGACGACGATGCACCTTCAAACTATCACTACGAGAATATCATAACTGCCTCACAGAACCTATTTTATGCACAGCATAACCACGCCTATGCCTCTGCATCAAGGGTGGTGGCAATAAAGAAAGACAACTTCCTTGCCGAAGACGGATTCCTCGGAAACCTGAAATATATGCGCGGAGAATATGATTTCCTCGTCAACAAATTTGGTAAAAACGAGAACACAGCAACCGCTTTCTCCCCAACTGCTTTCCTTGCAGAAGACACACCTTTCAAAAAGCGTTGGTCGGAGAATCATCTTTTCTCTATCAACACCGGGCGACATCTAAAAGGTCATTGGCTCGTAACGCTGATTCGCCAGATAGAACTCGGATTGATGAACATAACCAACATCGCAATCATAGCTGCTATCATCTATGGAGCAATAAAGGAAGATTGGGTAACCCTCGGAGCTGGCATACTCGCACTCATCATTGAGTACTTAGTTATAAGTTTCGTGGCAAAGAGGGCATTCAACCGTTTCCAATGCCCGGTAAATCCGTTCCTGGCACCCTTCATGGCTTTTGCCCTGCCATTCCGCAATATCGGCTGGCGACTTCGCTATTACTTAGCAAACAAGAACGATTTCATCACACATAAGATTTGAAAATCATTCACTATATCCCAAGGACTGACGCGACCAATGCCTCTGCAACGGAATATGTCAGTTGTCTCGTGCGCTCTACAGCGAACGTGGCGGAGTCGTATGTCATAACGCAGAAAGAGCTCGGAACAAGCGCCATTATGGTGAGAACCCGTTTCCTGCACAAACTGAAGGAAATACAACCCGACATCGTCCATATTCACGCCGCTTGGGACTCTAACGCTGCTGTCGTTGAACACACGGCACGCTCACACGGATTCTACACCATCGTATCTGTGCATGGAGGGCTTGCCCCAGAGGTCATGGAACTTGAATTTTTCAAGCACAAGCTTCCACGCATCATTGGCTATGAGTTCCAGATGGTGAGGAAATGCAGTGTCATCGTTGCTATTAGCGAGAAGGATGAACAGCAAATCAAGCAGCTCAGATGGAAGAAAAGGATTGTAACCATCCCCCACCCTTCACTTCATCTCACCAACGATGATGAAACCTCTGAGATGCTCATGTCCATCTACCGGAAAGTACTGGACACCAACTACATGGAGCGCATCACGAAGGAAGAGCTTGAATTCGTTCACTACTGCGTGAGAACAGCCTTATGGCCTGCCGGCTCTCAAGAGACGAAAGAGGTCACTACCGAAAATCTGTCCTTCCGACGCATCTACATCTATGCCTATGACAACAACATCACCCAACTGTTCACCACAGGTGCGCAGATGCTCGGTGTGCAGATTCCTCCATGCCCCGATGTTTCTTCTATGCCAAGATTCAAGGTAAAACAGAAACGCAACACAGAAATTAACAACTACCAGAAACTGCAGGAAGCCATTTACAGCGTCATTCCCGGAACAAAGATTGAGATCGACCGTACACCCGCTGGTGCTACAATCTATCGCACTCTCTGCGACATCTTTCAGGCTCTACGATTCCACGACTACGACGAGGACAACTTCGCAGAGATAATCAAGAAGAAAGGCATCACGAAGTTCACTGCTCATATTCTACACCAGATGCAGGAGGCATTCGGTCTTGAGCTTGGGTATATGCCGATATTGCCGAGAAAGTAATCATAAGGCAAAGAGGCCTACGATGCCTTTTATGTCACTCACACCTCCGATACAGGGAACGGACTTATAACGGATTTACAACGGATTTACAACGGATTCACAACGGACTTGCTTAGTGGCCGCCAACCTTTGTCTTTTGCCTTTAGTCTTTTGCCCTTTGACAGATTCACGATGCAAAGTTACAACATTTCCATTGCGGTTCACGAATGTTTTGCTAATTTTTTTGATTTTTTTTCCTGATCAAATTGGCGCATTTTGTTGCAGTGTTGACTTCGTCGAGACTGCGGGCACTCGGCATAGCTGAAGCAAGCTCCGACTCTGCACTCGCTGTTGCAGTGTTGCAGTGTTGCAGTTCTCATGAAGCCTTTCCCATACCCTAAAAATACTTCTATATTTATATATAAATATAGAGTTTATTTTTGACTTTTTATATAGTCATTTTTTAACTGCAACAACTGCAACACTGCAACACATTAGGTTACGGATATTACTGTGAATAGTTGTTTAACTAACTCTGTAAGAGGAAGTTGGTATTAATACAGGTTGGTATCTTTACGTCGGTTGAAATTTCGACCCTCGTACTTTTACCTATGCCGGCATAATAAAAATACCTCAGAAACACAACTTTTTTGCTTGTTTCTGCGAAGAATTTGCGTAGTTTTGTGTTTCTACGCACCCCCGTACAAGTCTTAAAAATATAAAATGCATAAAGAAAATAGGGAAAAAAAGTCTTGAACTGCAAGGAAATATTTGTAACTTCGCACTCAGAAAAATCAGATACATCCGTTTCCCTTTTATGACAATGCCCCATTTTTTCACGCTTTTCTTCGTTTTTCTCCGTTTTTTTTAGTATTTTTGCACTCGAAGAATCGAAGACCGTGCACCAGTCTTTGGACTGACACGCACTTTCTTCTTACGACGATGCTTGCACGTTGCACTCGCAAAAACAGAAACACAATGAACGAGACTCACGAAATAGAAAAGGACATGCACTATCTGCAGTTGCTTGCGACAACATTCCCGACAATAGCAGATGCTGCAACAGAGATAATAAACCTCTCTGCCATACTCAACCTGCCAAAGGGAACGGAACATTTCCTCGCAGATATTCACGGTGAGCATGAGGCTTTCCTGCACATCATCAAGAATGCCTCTGGCAACATCAAGCGTAAGGTGACGGAGTTGTTCGGTAATACCCTGCGCGAAAGCGAGATCAAAGAACTTTGCACGCTCATCTACTATCCAGAGCAGAAACTGCAAATCATAAAGGCTCAGGAAAAAGACATCGATGACTGGTATCACATCACCATGCATCAGCTTGTGCGAGTTCTTCGTGAGGTTTCCTCAAAATACACTCGTTCAAAGGTGTCCAAGGCTCTGCCAAAGGAATTCTCATACATACTTCGAGAGCTTCTCTATGAACATCATTCAGATGCAGCAAAGGTGGCTTACGTAAACGTAATCATCGACACTATCATCACCACGGGTCGCGCCGACGACTTCATCATTGCAACGGCAAAGGTTATTCAGCGCCTGTCTATCGACCAGTTGCACATTCTCGGCGACGTTTACGACCGTGGTCCTGGTGCGCACATCATAATGGACTATCTCTCACAGTATCATTCGTGGGACATACAATGGGGAAACCACGACATTCTGTGGATGGGAGCCTCTGCCGGCAACGATGCCTGCATCTGCAATGTGATTCGCCTTTCGCTGAGATATGCCAACCTCACAACCCTTGAGGACGGCTACGGCATCAACCTCATGCCTCTGGCTGCATACGCAATGGAGAATTACAACGATGACCCATGCGAGGCGTTCCGTCCGATACTCAACTCGGAGAACAGCAACCGCTTCGACGAGAAAACTCTCCGCCTTATGGCTATGATGCACAAGGCAATTGCAATACTCCAGTTCAAGGCAGAGACGCAGATTTTCCAGCGTAACCCTCAATGGCAGATGCTTGACAGATGTCAGCTCGGCGACATTGATTATGCAAAGGGCACGATCACTCTCGACGGCAAGGAATATCAGCTAACTGACACCCACTTTCCTTCCGTTGATCCTGCCAATCCACTTGCATTCACCGAAGAGGAAAAGACGATAATGAAGCGTCTGCACCATTCCTTCCGCGTATCGGAGAAGCTTCAGCGACATATAAGCACAATCCTTTCACACGGATGTATGTACGCAATCTTCAACAGCAATCTGCTCTTCCACGCCTCCGTACCGCTCAACGAGGATGGGTCTTTAAAGGAGGTTGAGATTCGTCCGGGCAAGAAGTACGCAGGTAAAGAACTGTTGCATCAGACAGGTTTGCTTATTCGCTCTGCTTTCCAGAACGACACTCCGAAGGAAGAGAAGCAATACGCCAAGGACTATTTTCTCTATCTATGGTGCGGAAAGGACTCTCCTCTGTTCGACAAATCGAAGATGGCAACCTTTGAGCGATACTTCATCCGCGAGAAAGAGACACACATAGAGGAAAAGGGCAACTTCTTCCGTCTGCGCAATGACGAGAAGACTGTTGACGGCATAATGGATGCATTCGGCGTAACGGGCGAGAACCGCCACATAATCAACGGACACGTTCCTGTGCATGTGACAAAGGGCGAGAGCCCTATCAAGGCAGGCGGTAAACTGATGGTCATCGACGGAGGATTCGCAGAGCCTTACCATAAGGAAACGGGCATTGCCGGCTATACTCTCGTATATCATAGTCGTGGTTTCGAACTTGTTCAGCACGAACCGTTCACGAGCAGCAAGGATGCTGTGGAGCAAGGCACAGATATCAAGTCAACGAAACAAATCGTTGAAACGGCTGGTCACCGCATGCTCGTGGCAGATACCGACCGCGGCCGTGAACTTCAGCAGCAGATTGACGACCTCACCAAACTGCTCTATGCCTATAGGCATGGGTACATAAAGGAGAAGAAATAGAATGGTCTCTCCCCCCGCCCTCCCACCTAGGAAGGAAGCCGGAGGACCACAAAAAAAGACAGTTAATGATCGACAACATAACAAAATCACATTTTAGTAATCCGACTCCCTCCCTACAGGGGAAATCCGATGTTGGTAACATCGGAGTATGTGTCAGGGCGGGGGAAAAGGCCGTTGCTGCCCTCTTCGACCTCGACGGAGTGGTTTTTGATACTGAACCGCAATATACGGTGTTCTGGGGTGGCGTTATGAGGAAGTTCCGTCCTGATGTACCGGGATTAGAATACACGATAAAAGGCTCTACGCTCACAAGAATCTTCGAGGATTTCCTTCCTCATGTTCCCGAGGAATATGACAATATTGTAAAAGGGCTCAATGAATTCGAGAAGAACATGGATTACCCATTCGTTGAGGGCTTCGAGGATTTCGTAAAGGATTGCCGCCGTAATGGTCTCAAAACCGCTGTTGTGACATCATCAAACAAGGCAAAGATGGATAGCGTTCTGAAGAAGCGTCCGGAACTCACAGAAATGATGGACGCAATACTAATGTCTGAGGATTTCGAGTTCAGCAAGCCACATCCCGACGGCTACATCAAGGGCGCGCAGCGATTCGGAGCAAAACCGGAAGAATGCCTTGTGTTTGAGGATAGTTTCAACGGATTAAAGTCAGGACGTGCATCAGGCGCTGTTGTAGTAGGACTCTCAACATCTAATTCAGAAGAAGCAATAAGAGAATACTGCGACATAGTGATTCCTAACTACAAGGGAATCGACTATAAGACACTAATCTCAAGACTGAAATAAAATTATGGTAGATATAATTTACAAATACTTCCCGAATCTGACCGACGAGCAGAAAGCCCAGTATGCCAAACTCGACGAGTTGTATCGTGACTGGAATGCGAAGATTAACGTTATATCACGTAAGGACATCGACAACCTGTATGAGCATCACGTGCTCCATTCGCTTGCCATCGCCAAGGCTCTTCATTTCAAGGCGGGAACAAAGATAATGGATTTCGGATGCGGAGGCGGTTTCCCCGGCATACCATTGGCCATCATGTTCCCTGAGTGCGAATTCAAGCTCATCGACGGCACAGGCAAGAAGATTCGCGTGTGTCAGGAGGTGGCTACGGCTATCGGCTTAAAGAACCTCACAGCAGAACATCTTCGCGGTGAGGACGAGAAGGGAAAGTTCGATTTCATCGTTTCACGTGCCGTTATGCCATTGCCAGATATGGTGAAGATTGTAAGAAAGAATGTCAGCAAGGAACAGCGCAACGCTATGCCAAACGGCATCTTCTGTCTCAAGGGTGGTGATCTCCAGGGCGAGCTACATCAATTCCGCAATATCGTGGAGCAAACCAACCTCACCTCTTTCTTCACCGAGGAATGGTTTAAGGAGAAGCATTTGGTATATTTGCCGATTTAATAAAGACGGAGGCCGTTTATGAGTAGTATGAATATCAAGAAATTCGAGGTCAATCCTCTTCAGGAAAACTGCTATGTAGTAAGCGATGAGACAAAGGAATGTATGATCATTGACTGCGGTGCTTTCTATCCACAGGAGATTCAAGCTATAACGAACTATATCCTTGAAAATAATCTCAAGCCTGTGGTATGTGCCCTTACTCATGCACACTTTGACCATATCCACGGTGTTCGCGCCATCTGCGACCGCTATGCAATAAAGCCAATTCTCTCCCAGAAGGATGAAGATCTCTACAACAACTTTGGAGAGCAGATGCGTATGTTCATGCAGGCTGACGTTGATTTCACAATGCCTGAAATCGGCGGTTTCGTAAAGGATAACGACATCGTGCGCTTCGGCAATCAGGAGTTCCGTGTCATCGAGACTCCGGGACATACACGCGGCGGCATCTTCTTCTATAACGAGAAGGAGAAGGTGGCATTCTCTGGCGACACACTCTTCATGGGTTCAATAGGCAGAACCGATTTCCCTGGCGGCAGTATGTTCCAGATTATCCAATCCCTGCGCATGGTGACACAATTACCTGACGATGTAAAGGTGTACCCTGGGCACGGTCCTCAGACTACAATCGGCTACGAACTCGCAAGCAACCCATATCTCGACAGATAATGAACAAGGTAAGAGGCGAAAAGATTATACTCGGTATCGACCCCGGCACCAACGTTATGGGCTATGGCGTCATCAAGACCATCGGACAGAAAGCCGAAATGGTTGCAATGGGTGTCATAGACATGCGTAAACAAGAAGACCCGTATCTGCGCCTCGGACATATCTTTGAGCGTGTCACCGGTATCATTAAGTCTTATTTGCCCGATGAAATGGCTATCGAGGCTCCTTTCTTCGGAAAAAACGTGCAATCAATGCTGAAGCTCGGAAGAGCACAGGGTATTGCCATCGCAGCAGCCATTCATCACGGAGTACCTATCCACGAATATGCGCCTCTGAAGATAAAGATGGCTATCACAGGAACAGGTTCGGCAAGCAAGGAACAGGTAGCAGGAATGCTCCAGCGCATCCTCAATCTCGACAAGGAAGAGATGCCGAAGTTCATGGATGCTACCGATGCTCTCGGTGCTGCCTACTGCCATTTCATGCAGATGAACCGTCCTGAGAGTAGTGCACACTACTCGAGTTGGAAGGATTTCGTAAACAAAAACAAAGCCAAGGCTGGGGGAAAGCAAGCAACCGATACAGGGGTAACAACCACAGGCAAGCGTAAGTTGTCGCCAAATGAACAACTGCTCGCAGCAATCAAAGCAAGTAAGAAAAAATAGGTGGTGGGTGTTAGGTAGAAACTTGCGAAGCTTGTTGTGCTTTGCAATAAACAGTAAATTGTAAATAGCTAAATAGTAAATAAACATAGATGATCATCTCAATCAATCAGGGCGTAACCCGTATGCCGGAATGGCGCATGGCTCAGCCTGTAGATTTCTCACTCCTCGACGGAGAACATATTGCCATAGTAGGCGGAAATGCCTCGGGCAAATCAATGTTAGTTGACATTATCACAAGCGCACATCCGCTTCTTATGAAGGATGTGGAATACGATTTCTCGCCAAAGACAAGTCGTCTGGCTTCCGAAAATATCAAGTATATCACCTTCCGCGACAGCTACGGAGGCGATAGCGACCGCAACTACTACCTCCAGCAGCGCTGGAATCAACACGACATCGACGAGAACACTCCTACCGTCGAGAAACTTCTCGATGAAACTTATCGCATCACAGGTCCCGACACCGAGGAACGACGTGCAATGAAGGAACATCTGTACGACATTTTCAACCTAAGATACCTCCTCGACAAATACATCATACTACTTTCATCAGGCGAGTTGCGTAAGTTCCAGCTTGCCAAGACTCTCATGGCTGACCCACGAGTACTGATAATGGACAACCCATTCATCGGTCTTGACAAGGAGACACGTCAGCAGCTTCGCGAGCTCCTTGAGCAGATTTCAAAGGAACGCGCACTTCAGATTATTCTCGTTCTCGCTAAGGACGAGGACATCCCACGCTTCATCACCCACGTCGTTGAGGTGAAGGATATGGTGGTAAAGCCAAAACTGACACGCGAAGAATACCTTAGCGGAAAGAGCGAAAGTAGAAAGAGCGAGGCAGAACCTCTCTCACAGGAACTGAAGGACATCATCCTCAACCTCCCTTACAGCGATAACGAATACCACACCAACGAGGTTGTGCATATGAACAACGTTTGCATCCGCTATGGTGAGCGTACCATTCTCAAGGACCTCAACTGGACGGTCAAGAATGGTGAGCGATGGGCTCTCAAGGGACAGAACGGTGCAGGAAAGTCAACCCTCCTCTCTCTCGTATGCGCTGACAATCCGCAGTCGTATGCCTGTGACATCGTACTCTTCGACCATAAGCGAGGATCTGGCGAGACAATCTGGGATATCAAGAAACATATAGGCTACGTGTCACCGGAAATGCACCGTGCATACAACCGTGATATGCCGGCAATACGCATAGTGGCAAGCGGTCTCAAGGATTCCGTAGGTCTCTATGTGAAGCCGTCAGAGAAAGACTACGAGATTTGCCGCACATGGATGAAGATATTCGGTATAGAGGACCTCGCAGAAAAGACATTTCTCAAACTGTCAAGCGGAGAACAGCGTATGATTCTCCTCGCCCGTGCATTCGTAAAGGACCCAGAACTCCTCATCCTCGATGAACCACTCCACGGTCTTGACTGCGAGCGCGGAGAGAAAGTGAAGGAAATCATCGACACTTTCTGTGCCCGTCAGAACAAGACTCTCATCATGGTGACTCACTACGAGGAGAACCTTCCACGCTGCATCACCGACCATATTTATTTGAAGAAGAACGTATAAAATGAAAAAGAACCTGCTGCTTATCCTTACCCTTTGCGCTCTTGCTATGAATGCCGTTGCACAGCATAAGCGCGAATTCCGAGGTGCATGGATACAATGCGTCAACGGACAGTTTCAGGGTATGAGTACAGCCAAGATGCAAGAATACCTCACCTATCAGCTCAATGTACTGCAGAGACAAGGCGTTAATGCCATTATCTTCCAAGTACGAGCCGAATGCGATGCTCTGTATGCTAGCCAATACGAGCCGTGGAGCCGTTTCCTCACAGGCGTACAGGGACGCGCGCCACAGCCATACTGGGACCCTCTACAATGGATGATAACTGAGTGCCATAGGCGAGGTATGGAACTCCATGCGTGGATAAACCCATTCCGTGCCAAAATAAAAAGCACAGGAAGACTCGCCAATAACCACGTTACCGTATTACGTCCAGGCGCAGCATTCATGTATGACAATCAGCTCATACTCAATCCTGCCCACCAATGGAACCGCGACTATATCTGCACCGTAGCAGCCGACATCGTACGACGCTACGACATCGATGGATTCCATATCGATGACTATTTCTATCCATACCCAGTACCGGGACAGGTCATCCCCGACGACAGGGACTACGCAGCATACAACAACGGCATCCCAAACAAAGGTGATTGGCGTCGCTTCAACGTAAACCAGTTCATCAAGCAACTCAGCGATTGCATACACAGCATCAAGCCCTGGGTGAAGTTCGGCGTCTCCCCATTCGGCATCTACCGTAACAAGAGAAACGACACATATAACGGCTCAGAGACAGCAGGACTTCAGAACTACGATGAACTCTATGCCGATGTGATGCTATGGGTGAATAATGGATGGATAGACTACTGCGTACCACAGATCTACTGGCAGATAGGACATCCAACTGCTGACTACCAGACACTCATACAATGGTGGAACAAATACTGCTACAAACGTCCTCTCTACATCGGTGAAGACATTGAGCGCACAGTACAGTTTGCTGACCCATACAACGGAAACAAGCACCAGATGGAGGCAAAATACCGACTCCACAACCAGATGCGCAACGTGCACGGCACAGTTCTGTGGTATGCCAAGGCATCAGTCGATAACATAGGCAACTACGGCCTCATGCTCGAAAAGAACTATTGGCGCTACCCTGCCCTACAGCCACGTATGCCATTCATCGACAACAGAGCACCAGAAAGAGTACGACACCTTGCACCTATCTGGACAGAAGACGGGTATATGCTCGTATGGGAAGGCCCGACAAGCCGCGACTGGAGGGATGCAGCATATAAATATGTCGTATATTGCTTTGCACCAGGCGAGATAATCGACATTGACGACCCAAGTCACATCGTTGCCATAACCCGACAGTCATACTACAAACTGCCATACCGCGACGGCCGGACAAGATACACATACGTAGTAACAGCCCTTGACAGAATGAGTAATGAAAGTGCAATAGCAAAGAAAAGGGTTAAATTGTAAGTAATTTCATTGTTTGCGTACACATTTATATTGACTAATATCAAATAAATATCGGAATTACAAGAATTTGCACGAATTTGCCCATAGCAATTGGAAAAATTGAGTAATTTTGCAGATGTATTAATCAGACACTTATTATTAACCCTGACTAATGTCAGATAACAAAATTCTCACAACTATGGCAGAAAAGAAGACAACAAAGGCAGCACCAAAGGCTACAACAAAAGCTGCAGCTAAGACTACAAAGAAGGCTGCTACCCCTAAGGTGACGCAGATTTCAATCAACGCCGAGAACGTAGGTTTCAAGGCTGGTGACGTATATCAGGCACTTGCAAAGGCAAACAAGGCTCTCTCAGTAGCAGAGATTGCAAAGGCAGCAAAGATTACCACTGAAGAGGCATATCTCGGTCTCGGTTGGCTTTTCAAAGAGGGTAAGGTTACAAATGTAGAAGGCGGCATAGCTCTCGCATAAACAAGATAACACATATTGTAATTAACCAAATAGCAAAGGGTTGGCACCATCATGGTACCAGCCCTTTGTTGTTTATACTTAGATCCAAACGCAAGTAAGACTGTCTTTGTGTTTGAAAAAATCAGGAGTTAAAGAATATGTGGATTTTTTCTTTTTTGTGAAAATATTTGGAGATTTCAAAAATAAATCTTATCTTTGCAGCGATTAAGTTTATAATTGCTTCCTGCTGTGGTAGGAATGATTATAAATGATTTAACAATTGTTTAGGTTACCCTCCGTCATCTGGGAAGGCTGCGGAGGTTTTGTGCAAGAATAACAATAATAGATTAATTTTTGTTTCATCCCCCGTAACCTGTGAAGGATGCGGGGGATTTTTATGGGTAATCTGGAAATGGAGGCTGGGGCTTACCAGAGCCAATAAAAAAAACAAAGAAAATAAATAAAGGACGTAAAAGTTGCGGATTAGGCAAGAATTTAGTAACTTTGTGGCGGATTTCTGCCCTTGATTCGGTTCAAGCATCATTGGCAACATTCAAATTTATTAAAAGGTATGGACAAAATATACTATAAGAAAGCAGCCTTGCTACAGGGGCAGGATGCAAGGGACATTGTAGTTGGTATTGCGGATTGCAATACTTCTGTAAGGCATTATGATGATGATCAGGGGTGGATAAACATGATGAAGGCTATTGAATATGGACTTACGGAAGACCATTTGACATTCTATGAAGAGGACATAGAATTTGAGTGGGTGGAAGAGGAAACCGATGATATCGACTTCATCTCAGAACAGGAGTTCACAGATATACTTCTGGCAATGAAGGAATATGTTGCCGACAGCAGAGCCGCCTACGACAAATACATTGATATTGTAAAGGTGTAAAGTCTCCAAACTCTTTACCGCGAGTTCGACCAATCCAATATGGACGCACCTCCGGCACAACAAAACAAAAAATCTCCCATAGATCAACTCTATGGGAGATTTATATTTATAATACCCGATTTTTACTTCTTGTTCAGAGCGAGGTCAACGTTTACTGCGCAAGCAACAGAGCAACCTACCATTGGGTTGTTACCAATACCGAGGAAGCCCATCATCTCTACGTGAGCAGGAACTGAAGAAGAACCAGCGAACTGAGCGTCAGAGTGCATACGACCAAGTGTATCAGTCATACCGTAAGAAGCAGGACCTGCAGCCATATTATCTGGGTGCAGAGTACGACCTGTACCACCACCAGAAGCTACTGAGAAGTATGGCTTACCAGCGCGGATACGCTCCTTCTTGTATGTACCAGCTGTTGGGTGCTGGAAACGTGTTGGGTTTGTTGAGTTACCAGTGATTGATACATCAACGTCTTCCTTCCACATGATAGCTACACCCTCACGAACGTCGTCAGCACCGTAGCAGTTTACTGCTGCACGTGGACCGTTAGAGTAAGCGATACGCTTAACCTCCTTGAGCTCACCTGTGAAGTAGTCGAACTGTGTCTGTACGTATGTGAAGCCGTTGATACGAGAGATGATCATTGCAGCATCCTTACCAAGACCATTGAGGATACAACGGAGTGGCTTGTCGGCTGGTCTTGACTTGTTAGCCATCTGCGCGATCTTGATAGCACCCTCAGCAGCAGCGAATGACTCGTGACCAGCGAGGAATGCGAAACACTTTGTCTCTGGCTCGAGAAGACGAGCAGCGAGCTCACCGTGGCCGATACCTACCTTACGGTCGTCAGCTACAGAACCAGGGATACAGAATGACTGGAGACCCTCACCAATGTAGTTAGCAGCCTCTACAGCGTCCTTTGCCTTTTCCTTGAGAGCGATTGCAGTACCTACAACGTAAGCCCACTTAGCGTTCTCAAAACAGATCATCTGAGTCTCCTCACATGTCTGATATGGATCGAGACCTGCAGCCTCACAGATCTGATTAGCCTCTTCAATAGAAGCGATACCGTGCTTGTTAAGACAAGCGAGGATCTGCTTGATGCGACGATCCTGAGATTCAAACTTTACTTCGCGAATCATATATATATCCTCCTATTAGTTTTTACGTGGGTCAATAAATTTAACTGCACCGTCCTCTTTCTTAGTACGGCCGTAAGTACCTGTAACACTCTTGAGTGCCTCGTTAGCGTCAACACCCTTCTTGATAGCGTCCATGAACTTGCCCATGTGAACGAACTCATAACCGCATACCTGGTCGTCCTTATCGAGATACTGCTTTGTGATGTAACCCTCTGTGAGCTGGAGGTAACGAGTACCCTTCACCTTTGTACCATAGAGAGTACCACACTGAGAAACGAGACCCTTACCGAGGTCCTCGAGACCAGCACCAATCATAAGACCGCCCTCTGAGAAAGCAGACTGTGTACGACCGTAAACAATCTGGAGGAAGAGCTCACGCATAGCTGTATTGATAGCATCACAAACGAGGTCTGTGTTAAGAGCCTCAAGGATTGTCTTGCCTGGGAGAATCTCTGATGCCATAGCAGCAGAGTGAGTCATACCAGAACAACCGATTGTCTCAACGAGAGCCTCCTCGATGATACCATCCTTTACGTTCAGGGTAAGCTTACAGCAACCCTGCTGTGGTGCACACCAACCAATACCGTGTGTAAGACCAGAGATGTCCTTGATTTCCTTAGCCTGAATCCACTTACCCTCTTCAGGGATTGGAGCTGGTCCGTGGTTAGGACCCTTGGCTACGCAGCACATTTCCTGTACTTCTTTTGAATAAACCATTTTGTTTTTGTTTTTATATTTGTTAATATAAGAAAAAGTTCAATAATGTAAGTTCAGTCTGCAAAATTAATAAAAAGTTCAGAGAAATGCCTAAAATTAGTGATAAAATTTCCAAAAATATAAAATAAAAGTAAGTTTTCAAAGTATTTTACTGAGATATATAAGGAAAAATTAGTATCTTTGCAAAATAAAGTTTACAATTTCAAAGCTTATAATATATGACATTTGAAGTAAAAGACGAGGCTCTTCGTGAGGCTGCTGGTAAAGGCATGGATGATTTCATCGCTGTCATCGTTGATGCCATCAAGAAAGGCGTGGGAGGCGAACTCTCTGCCGAGACTATGCCAAAGCTAACAGCCGACCAGATAACGCTCTTGGCCTATATAATGCTTCGTGATGAGCTTATGGACGGTGGTTTCATACAGCTCATACACAACGGCTACGGACCTTTCTTCTTCCGCAACCCATTCGACAAGGCTGTGCGCCAATGGGGTGAGAAGGTGCAGGAGATTACGGGCGTGAAGGGCAACGAGGACACGAATCTGATAGGTCTCTGCCGTTTGTTGCGTCGCGTTCGCAAATGCTATGACAAGTATCATAATCAGATAGAGAAGGAGATGAGCGATGATGATTTCATGGCTCTCTACGAGCAGCTTGACATGTTCGACGACTTCGACGATGAGTTCGTTTCGAATGAGGAAAGCTATACGGAAGACGTAGCAAGATATGTGGATGAACACCTTTTAGAAATGGTCAAACCCGTTTGACCGAGAAATGAACAGATGGGCTTGCGCCCATAGTATTCTTAGAAAGTAAATTAGAGGTAAATGAAATCAGTAAATTAAATTCAATAAATTAAAAACGCAAAGACGCGAAGACACAGAGATATAAAACTTTGCGACTCTGCGACTTAGCGTTAAAAAATAATTTACTGGCTATAATTTATTGGTAATTTACTTTCCAAACAACAATAAGGAACGCAAGTTCCGCTTTTCTTTAATATGAACAAGATTGAACAAGAACTTCGCAAGAAGAGTCCGGTGCAGATAAAGAACAAGAAGGCATCGTTCGACTATTTCTTCATTGATACATACACAGCCGGCATAGTATTGACCGGCACAGAGATTAAGTCTATACGACTTGGTAAGGCATCACTCGTTGATACATTCTGCTATATCAATAATGGTGAGATATGGGTTAAGGGCATGAACATCAACCCATATTTCTACGGATCGTACAACAACCACGAGGCAAAGCGCGACCGTAAGTTATTGCTCAACAAACGCGAAATACGCCGTCTTCAGGAAGACACCAAGGCTGTGGGCTTCACCATCGTCCCTACCCTCGTCTTCATCGATGACAAGGGACGTGCAAAGGTTGACATCGCCCTCTGCCGTGGTAAGAAGGAATTTGACAAGCGCCAGACTATCAAGGAGAAGCAGGACAAGCGCGAGATGGATCGTGCGATGAAGAATTTCTGATTTATTTTAAGGTTAGAAGGTTATGAGGTTTGAAGGTTTGAAGGTCGGAGTGTTCATGAGTGATGTTGACATTCTTGCCCTCATTAATTTCAAGATAGACTGCAACGTAAAATTGAAATAAAAGGAAACTCTCCAACAGATTTTATTCCGTTGGAGAGTTTTTTCATATCAATACTAATTGCTCTGAGCAATGCTAACTTTTTTTATGCATTTTCAATGAAATTGTATGCCATACATGCTAAAATGAAGGATTTTTGAGCCATTTTTGCATATTTTTCGTGTTAGGAATCGTTTTATCAATATATTTGTGTAACTTTGCGAAATCTATTACTACCGAAAACCCATTGGGTGGAAAGTGGGGATAGATACATAGTACATAAAAAGGCGTACCTTTACGCTTTGGTTTTGACGTTAATAGAATCTCGCAAATTCTAAAAGAATTGGCATTATGCCTATACGAAACAGTCAAGAACAAAGCAACGGGAACGCCCTATCGGGTGTATTGTACCCTTCATTGGCAATTGGCATTTTATATGCCCTGCGCTAGTGTTGGTTCATAATACACGACGTGGGGCTTTCTGCGTTGCTCGTTTCGACTATTTCGGGCAATGCGAGAGCCTTATTGACGTGGAACGAGCGACAAAGACTGACTCCACGTCTTCTTTATGCCTATGAGGTTCGTTTTTAATCTAATCACCACGTTGGGAGTCGCGAGGATAGTTTTTAATCGTATGGCAGTATCACTAAGAGATCCCATAAAGGCAAAGATAGATGATAGAGTATCCTTTATCAAATACCTTTTACAAGAATATCCATCATTACTAGACAAGTGGGAGAAAGACACCCAAAAGGAGATGGAAACATATGCCGATGAATGCGCAGGTGGCGATGAAGACATACGTTTGTCCATTCTTTCAAATTACATGAAAGCTTTCGATGGAAACGAAAACAGGAAAGACATGTTCTACCAAGCCATTTTAGTTATGGCTTTTTCCTACTACGAAAGTGCCGTGACTTTATTGAGCAAACACGCCAACTCCAAAGAACATATTAAAGCAATCTGTGCAAGCAAGAACATTACACTTTCCGCAGAAACTCAAAGACACATCGATTACCTCCAAGAAGACATCAATGCTCTTAGAAACAACATTGCTCACAATAATTTTGGGACATACAGGAAGATTGACACATTAAATAAGCTTGCAGAAAAATGGGATGGAGTTCATTATAGTGATGATACTATCACCTTGACAGATTCCGCAATAATAGAAGATGCATTAGAAAAGATGCACCATGTATTAAGTGAGTTATGTGACAAATTAGGATATAGAAACAGACAAGTTTAACTTCTTTGTTGCAAGCTCTACCCCCTATACATTGATTTACACTTTATATTATTAATTAAAATTATACCACTATGAAAATCTACAACGTTTTTTTATTTTTGTTTTTGACATGTGTTTTGTCCAGTTGTTCATATTTTGTTTGTACCATAAGCAGTTATGGTATTACTCCTGTAGAGAAATCGTACTACATTGCAGCTGCAGAACCATCGTTGGATGAGGATTTGGAATTCCAGGAGTATGCAAACATACTAAGACTTCGATTAAACGAAAAAGGCTATGTAGAAACCAATAGCCAAGATGCTGATTTATGCATGTATTTGTCTTATTACGTAGGAGAAGACCAATTAAATAGCACAACAACAATATCGAATTCTTATGCAAATATAAAAACAAATTCTAACACGTCCTCTAAAACAAGTGCACGTGCATATGGTTCCGCAAGCACCAATGTACACGGCAATTCTGCAAAAACAACAGGATCAGCTCATGGTAATTCGTCTACGAGCACCCAAAAGAATAGTGACACTAAAGTATCATCTTATAGTACAAGCACATCTTTTGCAAACTACAAAACTCCTATAGGTTGTAGAATTGTTGCGCACAATGCCAAAACCCAGAAAAATGTTTGGCAAGTAGATGTCAGCAATTACATATTGGATTCCCAACAAACCTCTTTAAGGAAATTAATGCCATGGATGTTATTCTACGCCCAAAAACATTTTGGAACTACAGGTGAAGAAACAATTGAAATCTCACATAAAAAAGGCAAAAAAACAGGTCTGGTTTGGCCTTACTAATTTGAAATTATAGGAACCTCACAAAACAAGAAATCCCCGCATCTTCAAGTCTGATTAATACGACTTGAGGGTGCGGATTATTTTATCTGCATGTGGATAAGCCCATCGTTCCTTCACGGTAAGTCCGAAGATACTCCATCGCTACTCCATCGTTACTCCATCGATAGTCCATCGTTTCGATGGAGGAATGATGGAGGAACGATGGAGTATCGATGGAACTACTACTGAGGAATAGAGGCTTTGCGACTCTGCATCTTTGCGTTTTATAAATAAAGAGGCAGACAGAAAAGGAGGATTGAATTGCAAAGAAAGTTTTTTTTGCAATATTTACGCGGTTTTATCGTTTTAATAAAGTATGAAACGTATATTCTCACTATATATTCTTGCAATTATAGGCAGTCTGACGGTATGGGCACAAGACTTTGTTCTAACCGGCAGAGTGATGGACGGGCAAGAGAATGCAATAGAACTTGCATCCGTGAGCTGTGTGGCTCAGGGCAAGGCTACTATGACCAACCTCCGTGGCGAGTTCTCCCTGTCGCTGAGGTCGGCTGATTCCGTGGTGATACGTTTCTCTATGATTGGCTATAAGACCAAGACAAGGATTCTGCGCCGTCCGAAGGGAAGACAGAACTTGCAGATACAACTATATGAGGATGAGCAGTATCTGGATAATGTAGAGGTGGTAAAGAGAAAGCGTAGCACATCTACCACAGAGGAGATAAGCACTAAGGACATAAAGACAGCTCCTTCTACTTCAGGAAATGCCGTTGAGGAACTCATCCAGCAACAGGCAGGCGTGAGTACACATAGCGAATTGTCATCACAGTATAACGTGCGTGGAGGTGCTTTTGACGAGAATTCCGTATATATAAATAACGTAGAGGTATATCGTCCGTTCCTAATACGTAGTGGTCAGCAGGAAGGACTTTCTATCATCAATCCCGATATGGTAGGTAAGATTGGGTTCTCTACAGGTGGCTACGAGGCAAAGTATGGCGACAAGATGTCGTCGGCCTTGGATATAACCTACCGCCGTCCGGAGAAGTTTGAGGCTAACGCACAGGCGAGCCTGCTTGGAGCAAGTGCCTATATCGGCTTTAGCAACAAGAAGTTCGCATGGGCTAACGGCATACGCTACAAGACGACAAAAGCTCTTCTGAAGACATTTCAGACAAGTGGAAAATACGAGCCTGTTTTCCTCGACTACCAGACATATATGAGTTTTACGCCCAACAAGCGTTGGCAAGTGGATTTCATTGGAAATATCAGCCAGTCGAAGTTCAATTTCTTCCCTATGAGCCGTGAAACGAGCTTCGGAACACAAGAGAGCGTTAAGGAGTTCAGCGTATATTTCGACGGTTGGGAAAAAGACTTGTTCCGCACCTATTTCGGGACATTGAGCATCAAGCGTAACATCACCAATAACACACACTTATCCCTTATCGGTTCTGCTTTCTCTACAAAGGAGCAAGAAAGGTATGACATTCAAGGAGAGTATTGGCTTACGGAGTCTGGCAATAGCGATGCCCTCGGAGTAGGTACTTACGCAGAACATGCGAGAAACTATCTGAAGGCAAATGTTGCAAGCGCAAAACTGATGCTTGAGCATAAGACGAGGATGCATAACGTACAGTCGGGACTGACGATGAAATGGGAACATATTGAGGAGCAGTCTCGCGAGTATGAAATGCGTGACTCCGCAGGTTTTATCATTCCTCATACTGGCAACTCCCTCAATATGATATACACCCTTTCTGCAAGAAATACCCTCGATGCACGCAGAACAGAGTTCTATATTCAGGATGCGTGGAAATTTGAGCGTGGCGGAAAGACTGATGATAACGGCAAGGAGATAGAGCCCCCTACCCTATACACGTTCAACTACGGCATGAGATTTGCGAATTGGTCATTTACAAAGGAAAGCATATTCTCTCCACGAGTATCATTGGCAATCATTCCGGGATATAATCAGGACCTCATGTACCGCTTTGCGGCTGGCATATACTATCAGTCACCTTTCTATAAGGAACTGAGAGACACCACCACTATAGACGGCACAACATACACATCGCTGAACAATAAGCTGAAATCACAGAAATCAATCCATATCATCGCGGCATTAGACTACCGATTCCAGATGATGGGGCGCTCGTTCAAGTTCTCGGCAGAGGCATACTACAAGGCACTCTCGGACCTCGTTCCTTACAACCTTAACAATATCAAGGTTGTATATTACGGAACGAACAAGGCTTCGGGACATATTGCAGGTGTGGATTTCAAGCTATATGGCGAGTTTGTTCCCGGAACAGACTCATGGATTACATTCTCGCTGATGAATACGAGGATGAGGCTCAATGGCGTTAGCATACCATTGCCAACCGATCAGCGATACTCCGTAAACCTTAGTTTCTCTGACTATTTTCCAAATACCGACCGCTGGAAGATGCAACTCCGCCTCGCCTTTGCCGACGGTCTGCCATTCTGCGGACCTCACAAACCTTTGGAGCAGATGAACTTCCGTGCCCCTGCATATCGTCGTGCAGACATAGGCATGAGCTATCGTGCATTCAAGAACGACAAACGGGAGAAACAGAGCCCGTTCAAGAATGTTTGGTTGGGTATCGACTGTCTTAACATCTTCGGCATCAACAACGTGAACTCATACTACTGGATAACAGACATTCATAACACACAGTATGCCGTGCCGAACTATCTTACAGGAAGACAACTGAACGGAAAGGTTATTGTTGAGTTCTAAAAAAGTAGAAAGTTAATAGTAGAGAGTAGAAAGCTATAAGTAGAAAATAAAGAGTTGAAAGTTAAAAGTTGCAGGTCACGCCCATTCGCTTAAAGCGTAATCAGACTTTTAACTTTTTATTTTTTTACTTTTTCTTTTTTTTCTGCATATTTTTTCTTTGTTTCAGAATAAATTATTATCTTTGCACTTGATTTTTGACTAATAATTACACAATAAACAATAATAACCCAAACAAATAACTAAAATGAAAATTTCACGTATTGATCATCTGGGCATTGGCGTCCAGAGTATCGAAGAGGTTTTACCTTATTTCGAGAACGTACTTGGTCTGAAATGCTATGCCATTGAGGAGGTAGCAGATCAGAAAGTGAAGACTGCTTTCCTAAAAGTTGGTGAGACAAAGATAGAGTTGCTTGAGCCTACAAGTCCAGAAAGTGCCGTTGCAAAGTGGCTTGAGAAGGGCGGCAAGGGTGTTCACCACGTTGCATTTGCAGTAGAGGACGGTGTTGCTGAAGCACTCGTAGAGGCTGAGGGGAAAGGTATCCGTCTTATAGATAAGGAGCCACGTCTCGGTGCAGAGAACATGATGATCGGTTTCCTGCATCCAAAGATGACCGCAGGAATACTGACAGAACTTTGTGAACCTAAGAAATAATACTGCGATGTCAAAACAAGTAGAAAACATAAAGAAGCTTTTAGCAAAGCGCGAACAAGCTCGTCTTGGCGGTGGTGAGAAGGCCATCGAAAAGCAGCACGAGCGTGGTAAATACACAGCCCGTGAGCGTATTGACATGCTGCTCGACGAGGGCTCTTTCGAGGAGTATGATGCATTCAAGCTCCATCGCTGCCATAACTTCGGTATGGAGAAGAAGCAGTACCTCGGCGATGGTGTCGTAGTAGGTTCTGGTACTATTGACGGCCGTCTGGTATATGTATTTGCACAGGACTTCACCGTAAACGGCGGTTCTCTCTCAAAGACTATGTCGGAGAAGATATGCAAAGTGATGGATATGGCGATGACAATGGGTGCTCCATGTATCGGAATCAACGACTCTGGCGGCGCTCGTATCCAGGAGGCCATTGATGCCCTTGCCGGCTATGGTGAGATTTTCGAGCGTAACATCCTCGCTTCAGGTGTTATCCCACAGATTTCAATGATCTACGGTCCCTGTGCCGGTGGTGCAGTTTATTCACCAGCCCTTACCGACTTCACTCTTATGATGGAGGGAACATCATATATGTTCCTTACAGGTCCAGCCGTTGTGAAGACCGTAACAGGTGAGAATGTTGACGCAGAGCATCTTGGAGGCGCAAGCGTACATGCAAGTAAGTCTGGTGTCACACACTTCACAGCAAAGACGGAGGAAGAAGGTATTGAGATGATTAAGACCCTCATATCATACATTCCTTCAAACAACATGGAGGAAGCACCTCGCAAGGAGTGTAATGACCCATTGAACCGTATGGACGACTCTTTGAACGAGATTATCCCTGAGGATCCAAATCAGGCATACGACATGTACAAGGTAATCGCAGCCATTACAGACAATGGCGAGTTCTTCGAGGTTCAGCCTAAGTTCGCAAAGAATATCATTATCGGTTTCGCGCGTTTCAACGGCCAGTCTGTCGGAATCGTTGCAAATCAGCCTTCCGCATATGCAGGTGTGCTTGACGTGAACGCATCACGTAAGGGTGCGCGTTTCGTCCGTTTCTGCGATGCCTTCAATATTCCAATTGTCAGCCTTGTTGACGTACCGGGCTTCCTTCCTGGTACAGGTCAGGAGTATAACGCCGTTATTCTTCATGGTGCCAAGCTACTTTACGCATATGGCGAGGCAACCGTTCCAAAGGTTACAGTCACATTGCGTAAGTCATACGGAGGTTCACACATCGTTATGGGTTGTAAGCAACTCCGTGCCGATATCAACCTTGCATGGCCAAGTGCCGAGATTGCCGTTATGGGTGCTGCCGGTGCTGTTGCCGTACTTCAGGCAAAGGAGGCAAAGAAGATCAAGGAAGAAGGAGGCGATGTCAAGGCCTTCCTCGCAGAAAAGGAGGCTGAGTATCAAGAGCTCTTTGCCAATCCTTATCAGGCTGCACAGTTCGGTTATATCGACGATGTAATCGAGCCACGCAACACACGCTTCCGCATCTGTCGTGCCTTGGCACAGTTGGCTACAAAACGCCAGTCTTTACCAGCAAAGAAGCATGGATGTATTCCTATGTAAGGATTGGAAAGTGTAAAGAATAAAGTAGAAAGTGTAAGAAAACAAAAATGAATAACGAAGTTTATGCTGCCATCGCTATGGCATTGCATGATGACCTCGGATATAACCTGCACGATAGTGAGTCTGGCAGACTCACTATCGTGGTAAGGGATTCTGAATGGTCGTCAAAGGCAGCAAAGATGACAGCAAAAGTATAGAAATGAAACAGTATAAATATCAGATCAACGGCAAGAAATATGAGGTATCGGTTGAGACTCCTGCCGCTGACGGAACCATCGCAGTAACAGTAAACGGCGAGACATATTTTGTTGTGCGTGAACCGGAACCTGTTGTGGAGAAGAAAAAAGTGGTGGTGAAGCCTGTTGCTGCAAAGCCTGTCGAGGGCGCAGACGAAATGCAGGACGCACTACGTTCCCCACTTCCAGGAACAGTAATAGAAATCCCAGTAAAGACTGGTATGCAAGTAAAGGAAGGCGACACTCTCGTTGTGCTTGAAGCAATGAAGATGAACAACAATCTTACAGCAGAACGCGACGGCATAGTAAAATCGATTCTTGTAGGCGAAGGTGAGGCAGTAAAGGAAAACACGCCTCTTGTGACATTCGAATAAGTCTGCTACAGACTATTATAAAAAAACAATCTACCGGTATAATGTAGTCAAAGGATTACATTATATCGGCATTTTTTTCTTAAATTTGAGTTAATTATCTGTAAAGTAGGGGAGAATTTTCCGATTTCTCAAGTTTTTTTGTTAACTTTGCACCACAAATTCAACGACAATAATGAAAAAAGTACTCTTTATCAATCACGAAATTTCGCCTTTCGTACCAGACTCAGAGTTGGCGGTTATGGGACGCCGTTTACCACAGTCAGTTCAGGATAGCGGATGCGAGATCCGTACATTCATGCCTAAATGGGGGCATATAAACGAACGTCGTGGTCAGTTGCACGAGGTTCAGCGCCTGTCTGGTATGAATATCATCATCAATGACACCGACCACCCACTTATCATCAAAGTGGCAAGCATCCCCCAGACAAAGATTCAGGTATATTTCATTGATAACGAGGAATACTTCATTAAGGCAAAGAGCGATGACGACGTTCCAACCACAAGTTGCGGTGAACGTGCTATTTTCTTCGCCCGTGGAGTGATTGAAACAATGAAGAAACTGCGTTGGTCTCCTGACATTATTCATTGTCAGGGGTGGATGAGTGCCTTTGTACCTCTCTACATCAAGCACGCCTATCAGGACGAGCCTTCTGTATGCAACGCTAAGATTGTATCTTCCCTTTTCAACAGCACAGAAGACATTGTACTTGAGGAAGATTTGAAACAACGCATTGCATTCAAGGGCGTCACTGTTGACACACTTTCTGACTATAGTGATAATTTCAACATGTCAGACCTTGCACGCCTGGCAATCAGGAACTCCGATGGTGTCATCGTAGGTTCACCAAATCTCAAGGAAAGCATCATGAAAGAGATTGAGACCTCCGATACGAAGTTCCTTGCATATCCAGGTGAAGATTTCAAGGATGCATACCTCAACTTCTACGACACTTTGTAATTTCAGGGTAAAATATAATTGAATTATTAATCGTGAAAAAGAATCTTATACTCCCACTCATAGCATTAGCAGGCTTCTTTGCATCATGCGATGACAATACCGACGAGTTGGGATATTCTCTCACCAATCCTACGGACAGAATGGTTATCGACTATGGAACGTTCAGCGTAAAAAGCGAAACCGTTAAGCTCGACAATATAATCTCACGTTCTTCTATTGGCCACCTCGGAAAAATCAAGGATCCGGAGACAGGTTCCTACATCACCTGTAATTTCATGGGGCAGTTGCATATAATGGAAGACTACGAGTTCCCTCCTCTTGACAGTCTTGTACTCAGCAATGGCGAAATCATTGCAGACTCATGCAAACTACAAGTTTTCTATTCTACCTACGCAGGAGGCTCTACAGCCTCAATGAAGTGCAGATTTCAGGAATTTGCAAAGCCACTTAGCGAATCGGAAACATACAACGTAGATTTCAAGCCAACCATCGAAAACGGATTCCTACGCAAGGATGGTTTGACCAAATCAACGACCTATTCGCTTATAGACTATAGCATATCAGAATCTTCACAATGGAGTAGTAATCGTCATTTCGATATATGTCTGAATGACGAATATACAGACAAGGACGGCAAGAAATATAATAATTACGGTACCTATATTATGCGTAAGTACTATGAGCTGGGGGGGAGTGAGTATTTCAAGAACTCATATAACTTCATCCACAACGTATGCCCAGGATTCTATATCGAGAATACAGGAGGTATCGGCAGTATCGCAAACATAACCTACACCGAACTGGATGTGTATATAAGAATCAAGTCTGGCAATACCGAGAGGATAGAAACACTAGTATTCGGCGGTACAGAGGAGGTTCTCCAAAAGACCAATATCACTCAGGATCAAGAAATAATTAACCACATGAAGGATGAAGGAGATCACACATATCTCAAGACTCCTGCAGGTCTCTATACAATACTCACTCTTCCTGTGGATGAAATCTTTGACGGACATGAAAGCGACACTCTGAATACTGCAAACATTTTTATCTCTCGCGAGAACAACACCCAGGAGACAAACAGCTATACTTTCCCTATTCCACAGGAAGTAATGATTCTGCCAGCCGATAGCGTTGAGAACTTCTTCACAAACGAAAAAGTTATCGACAATCGCAGTTCATACACAACATCATATAAGGAAGCCACAAATGGATATACATTCAGTAATATCAGCAGTATGATGCGTACAATGAAGGATGCGAAGACAAAATATATCACAGAGCATGAGGGAACAACAGATGCGCAATATGAGGAGAAATTTCCTAAATGGAACAAAGCTATCATAATTCCTGTGTCAATAAGTTCTATATCTGATAGCTATGGTAATACAAAGATTACCCGTGTGACTCACGACATGAGTATATCAAGTACAAAACTTGTTGGCGGCAAAGATAATCCTGATGCGATAAAGATGAGTTGCATCTACAGCAAGTTCCAAAAGTAGGTTATCATGGCAGATAATTTCCTCGAAAATCATAGAGCCGAATATGAGCAACGCAAAGCCAAATGGCTTGCCAAGCAAAAGAAACATACTCCAGCCTCTGTAATTGAGGCGCGAAGAAAAGAAAAGACAAAAGAAAACCAGTAAGCGGATGCCTACTGGTTTTCCTTTTTCTGTGTTCCCCCATAAGCATAAGGAAAGCACCTATGCATATTCATTGCAAATCCTATTGATTTCCAATCCACGATTGGACTTGGATTGGAGTTGGATTGGAGTTGGTACGACCTTACATTGAAGAACAAGCGAGGTAATTTTATATGTATTTTGCAGTATAGCCTTTCTTCTGCGCTGCTATTTCTTCTGGAGTACCAGTCGCAACTACCATTCCGCCATTACGACCGCCTTCCGGTCCCATGTCGATGATATAGTCGGCAAGACGGATAACATCGAGGTTATGTTCTATGATGATAACCGTATTACCTTTATCAACAAGTTTACGGATTATGCCCATGAGTATTCGGATATCCTCAAAATGAAGTCCTGTGGTAGGCTCGTCAAGAATATAGAGCGTCTTACCAGTATCACGTTTGGCGAGTTCTGTGGCAAGTTTCACACGCTGACTCTCACCACCAGATAGAGTAGTGGAAGGCTGTCCGAGCTTGATATATCCAAGACCTACATCTTGAAGAGTCTTTATCTTATGCAGAATGTTTGGCACGCTTTCAAAGAACTCAACAGCCTGATTGATAGTCATATCAAGGACATCGGCTATACTTTTACCTTTATATCGCACCTCAAGAGTCTCACGATTATATCGCTTTCCTTGACAGACCTCACAAGGCACCATTACATCAGGAAGGAAATTCATCTCAACTGTCTTATAGCCGTTTCCAGAACATTCCTCACATCGTCCTCCCTTCACATTGAAAGAAAAACGACCAGGCTTATATCCACGAATCTTAGCCTCAGGAAGAGCTACGAAAAGAGAGCGAATATCAGAAAATACACCTGTATATGTAGCAGGATTTGAACGTGGAGTACGACCGAGAGGTGTTTGGTCAACATCTACAACCTTATCTATAAGGTCTATGCCCTCGATAGAGTCATACGGCATAGGTTTCTTCAAAGAACGATAGAAATGTTGCGAAAGGATAGGTTGAAGAGTCTCATTGATGAGGGTACTCTTACCTGAGCCAGAAACACCAGTTACAACGATAAGCTTTCCGAGAGGGAAAGATACATCAACGTTCTTGAGGTTATTGCCACATGCGCCGTGGATAACAATGGAAGATTTGCCAGAGTCTCTAGATTTACTAGAAGTTCTAGAAAAACTGGATTTTCTAGAATTACCAAGATTTTCCTCTGGAACTTCACGATCACGCTCAACTTCAACCTTGAGAGTTCCATTAAGATAATCTGCGGTAATAGTATGCTGCTTTAGCATTTCCCTAGGAGTTCCTTGGAATACCACTTCCCCACCCTTTCTGCCAGCCTTCGGACCTATATCCACAATATAGTCGGCAGCCATCATCATATCCTGATCATGCTCTACGACTATAACAGTATTACCGATGTCACGCAACTGTTTCAATGATTTGATGAGACGATCATTATCGCGCTGATGAAGTCCGATGGAAGGCTCATCAAGAATATAGAGAACATTAACCAACTGACTTCCAATCTGAGTAGCAAGGCGAATACGCTGACTCTCACCACCGGAAAGGGATGTTGACTGGCGTGAAAGTGAAAGATAGTCGAGACCTACATCGAGCATGAATTTCAGTCGGGTACGGATTTCCTTGATAATCTCCTCAGCAATTCTGTTCTGACGCTCGTCCATGTGTTTGGGAGCCTCAGCCAACCAATCATAGAGTTGGTCGATATCCATATCAGCAAGTTCGCAGATGTTCTTATCCCATATACGATATGAAAGAGCCTCCTTATTCAGACGGCGTCCCTCACACTCAGGACACTTCACCATAGCCATGAACTGGTCAGCCCATTTCTGTGCAGAAGCAGAATCGTCGTTTTCGATTACCTGACGAAGATATTTCACTACGCCTTCATATTCTGTGAAATAATCAGAACTTGTCTTGGCTATTTCCTTAGGAATCCTGACACGTTCCAGACTACCATAGAGAACCTCACGAAGAGCATCATCCGGAATATCGGCAATAGGAGTCTTGGACTTGCAGTCATATTTCGCAAGAAGGGCATCAATCTGCCAGAAAATCATCTGATTCTTATATTTGCCGAGAGGGGCTATACCCCCTTCGTAAATAGAAAGAGATTTATCAGGAATGACCTTCTTCATATCAATCTCATTTATAAGACCAAGTCCCTTACAATGAGGACAAGCTCCTTCCGGGGAATTGAACGAGAAAATATTAGGAGCCGGATCCTTGTATGCTATTCCACTCGTAGGACACATCAATCGGCGAGAGAAATACTTTACCTCGTCAGCATCCTTGTCATATATCATTATAAGGCCTTCACCCTGTCGCATGGCTATACGGATAGTATTGCGGAGTCGTTCCTCATCACTATCCTTAACGGCAAGTTTATCTATAACGACCTCGATATTGTGGTTCTTATAACGATCCACCTTCATGCCGCTCTCCAGCTCAAGAATCACGTCATCCACACGAACCTGCAGATACCCCTTGCGACGCATCTGCTCAAAGAGTTCGCGATAGTGTCCCTTACGATTACGTACTAAGGGAGCAAGGATTATGATACGTTTACCTGCATAGTCGCGGAGAATCATCTCTGTTACCTGTTCCTCAGTATATTTTACCATCTTCTCCCCCGATACATAACTATATGCAGTTCCGGCACGCGCAAAAAGCAAACGCAGATAGTCATATACCTCTGTTGTAGTTCCAACGGTAGAACGAGGATTCCGGTTTGTTGTCTTCTGCTCGATACTGATAACAGGTGAAAGACCAGTTATCTTATCCACATCCGGTCGCTCCATCCCCCCAAGGAAATTTCGGGCATAGGCAGAGAAAGTCTCGATGTAGCGTCTCTGCCCCTCAGCAAATATTGTATCAAAAGCCAACGATGACTTTCCCGAACCAGAAAGCCCGGTAATGACGCTTAGCGAATAACGTGGAATCTTAACATCAATATTCTTTAGATTGTGCACTCTGGCACCATATATTTCTATCACGACTATTTGTTTTTGAATAAAGAAAAAGAAGAAGAGCAAATGTTATCTGATATCTGAAGTCGTCTCTGTATATCCTCTGAGAAGATTAACGTCTTTCTTAATGTTATACTTTATCCCATCAGCCCCTTTTGCCTGAACATGAACATAATACACGCCATCATTGACATCTTTTCCGTTGAATGTTCCGTTCCATTCACCAGCAGGATCAGTCCATTCATAGAGTTTCTGTCCCCATCGATTATATATAGTCGCCTTGAACTCAACTATTGACTGATACCCTTCCTTTGCCTTATATGTATCATTATGCCCGTCTCCATTAGGCGAGAAGGCGTTCGGAAACTCTAGTTTGCTGGACTTTATGGTAATACTGATAGGATCAGAAATTCTTTCCTCACCATTTGGGAAAGAAGCGAATAGACAAACAAGATGTGTTCCGGCTTCTGTAAATGTGAAGTCGGTGTTTTCCTCATGACGTAAAAGATAATGCTGACCTTCTACAATCTCATTCTTATAGAAACGCCATTCAAAATAGCCATCATGATCATCGCTGCCAGACAGGAAACGCACCTTAAGAGGAGCTGAACCGTCATAACTCGTACTTTGAACCTCACCATCCTCCGTGGAAATTTCTGCACATGGAGATATCTCCTGCGCAATCACCTGTGGGATTACAGTTAAGAGCAGCAAAGATAAAATCAAAAAAAACTTTTTCATATATGAAATAACGCAAAATTTACCGAAATATGTTGATTTATACCAAAAAAATTCGTATTTTTGCATCGTAAATAGAAATTCAACACTAAAATGAGCAAAAAAAACTACATAGTCTTACTTTTAGCAGCCTTGTTTGCCTTCTGTCTGGATGCAGACGCACAACAACAGATACAGACATTACACAAGGTGAAGAAACGCGAAACAATCTACGGCATAGCACGCGACTATAACATAACCATAGAGGAACTAATAGGTGCGAATCCTGAGATGCTACAGCCTGGCTATGCACTCAAGAAAGGCTCTACCATAAACATACCATTCCCGCAACAGCAGCAACAACAACCTGCGGAAACCGCTCCTGCCGTTCCTGTAAAACACAGTATCGACATCGGCGTAATGCTTCCCCTTCACAATGTTGATGGTGACGGTCGCAGAATGATAGAATACTACCGCGGCTTGCTCATGGCCGTGGAGAAGCTAAAGGCTGACGGTATCAGCATCAACGTAAGGGCATGGAACGTGGCTCAGACCGACGATATCAACTCTACCCTACTCCAACAGGGAGCAGATCAATCCGACATCATCTTCGGTCCTCTGTATTCAAAACAGGTAAAGGCTCTTGGTGATTTCTGCAAAAAGAACAAGATACGCATGGTAATCCCGTTCTCTATCAATGGCGACGAGGTGAACCGAAATGAGTTCATCTATCAGGTTTATCAGCCTATGGAAACGTTCTATCAGAAGAGCATCACTTCATTTATCGACCGTTTCAGCAACTGTCACCCTATCATCATAGACTGCAACGACTCCACATCAAACAAGGGCACATTCACCTATGCCCTTCGTAAGAAATTAGAAGAGAAGGGCATACAGTATAGCATCACGAATCTGCGCTCTAACATGGAAATGTTCGAGAAAGCGTTTTCTACCACCAAGAGAAACGTTGTGATACTCAACACGGGCAGATCTCCAGAACTAACCCAGACGATGCACAAGCTCGATGCCCTTCTTGCCCATTCTCCAGGATATATGATTTCCATGTTCGGATATACGGAATGGCAGATGTACGAAAAATACAATCAGAACCAAACATTCTTCCACAAATACGATGTATATATCCCATCCTCTTATTTCTTCAATGAGCAGTCGGGCTACATACAGAGTTTCCAACATGCATACAAGGCAAAGTTTGGCGCGGATATGATGAATGCGCTCCCTCATTTCGCCCTCACGGGATATGACCAAGGCGTGTTCTTCATCGGTGGCGTGTATAAGTTCAAAGGACAGTTCTATGGAGCAAGAAACCAGATATACAACACATCGCTCCAAACTCCATACCATTTCAGTAAGACACCAAACGGAGGATTCCGTAACGAGGCATACCTTTTGGTTCACTATCAGACAAACGGAGGTATAGAGACCATCAGCTATTAAAGTGTAAAGTTGAAAGCGTAAAGTAGATTATGAAAAAAACATACGCACTCATACTCTTATGCCTTACTCCTATATGGACATTGGCACAGGTAGGTGAGCACCGAAACCAGTTTGCCGTAGGCTTTCAGGCTGGCTACAACCTCAACAAAGTTGATTTCGTACCGAAGGTGAACCAGGGCACACACATGGGACTTACCGGAGGACTGGTAGCCAGATACACTTGCGAGAAATACTTCAAGACAATCTGCTCTATCCAGATGGAGTTCAACTACTCGCAACTCGGATGGAAAGAGGATATCCGTGATGCAAGTGACAATCCCGTTCACCTCCGCGACAACCAGGAGGAAAATGAAAGGTTCAAACACAATATTAACTATTTCCAGATTCCTATACTCGCACATCTGGCATGGGGAAAAGAAAAGCAAGGTCTAAACTTCTTCTTCAACGCGGGTCCTGTGCTAGGATTCTACCTCAATGACAAATGCGAGGCGAACTTCACTCATGAGACTGTCAACGAGCAGGGAAGAGGCTATCAAAGCGATAACAATATTGAGAGACTGAAAAAACAGCTCGAAGAAAAGGAAAATAAACCGAAGTACAAATTCGACTACGGAATCGCTGCAGGATTAGGACTAGAACTACACATAAAGCCCATTGGAAGATTCCAGATAGAAGGGCGATATTACTACGGTCTCGGCAATCTCTATGGAGACAGCAAGACAGATTGTTTCAGTCGTTCTGCTCACCAAACCATCATATTGCGTGGAGCATACCTGATTGACATATAAATGTGACGTTTTTGTGTATTATATATTGATATACATCAAGCAAGAAAAAATTTTCTCTATTTTTCGCCCTGAAAATTTTTCTATCTCAGAAATAATAACTACCTTTGCACCGCAATTCAGAAAAGAAGTGCCAAAACAAGCACCCTTAGCTCAGTTGGTAGAGCACCTGACTCTTAATCAGGGTGTCCAGAGTTCGAGCCTCTGAGGGTGTACTTCTTTTGGAATTTGTAGCATAATTGTTGCACCCTTAGCTCAGTTGGTAGAGCACCTGACTCTTAATCAGGGTGTCCAGAGTTCGAGCCTCTGAGGGTGTACTTCAAATAGTCCTAATCAATTTTTGATTAGGATTTTTTGTATTCTTATAAAAAAACTATCTTTGCAATACTAACCCAAAATTAAGACAAATGAACAACTTCGTTTTTCAGAGTCCGACAGAGTTTGTTTTCGGACGTGGTACAGAGAATCAATGTGGCGAGATATGCAAGGCATACGGCGCTAATAAAATCATGATAGTAATTGGTGGTGGAAGCGCTCGTAAAAGCGGGTTGCTGACACGTGTGGAAGAATCTCTCTGCAAGACAGGCATCACATATTGTCTATTAGAAGGCATCAAGCCGAATCCTGAGGATATAAAAGTATATGAAGGCATAGAACTCGCACGCAAGGAGAATATAGATTTTATTCTTCCTGTCGGTGGCGGTAGCGTAATTGATACGGCAAAAGCCATAAGTGCGGGTTTCAACTACGATGGGGATTTCTGGGATTTCTATTGCGGCAAGAAAAACGTGGAAGACTACCCTAACGTGCTTCCCATTGGTGTTGTTCTCACCATTCCCGCAGCAGGTAGCGAGGCGTCAGGCAACACCGTAATAACCAAAACCAATGGAATGTTCAAGCTATCCATCCGTACCAAGGCATTATTGCGCCCTAAGTTCGCCATAATGAACCCGGAACTCACCATGACGCTTCCTCCTTACCAGACAGCCGCAGGTATCGTGGATATGATGGTTCACACCATGGAGCGTTATTTCTCCCCTACTCCCGGATGCGAGGCAACAGATCGTCTCTGTGAAGCAGTACTCATCAGTTGTATAAATGAAGGACCGAAGGTTATAGCTAATCCCAACGACTATGAAGCACGCGCAAATATCATGTGGCTCGGTACAATGGCACACAACGGTATCTGCGGTGTTGGACGTATAGAGGACTGGGCAAGTCATCACATGGAGCATGAGATTAGTGCGATATATGGTGTTACCCATGGTGCAGGTCTAAGCGTCGTGGTTCCTGCATGGATGACATTTGTAATGAGAAAAGACGCTTCTAAGATAGCACAGTTCGCCCGACGGGTGTTCGGAATTGAAGGCATCGATGACGTTTCCGTTGCATCCGAAGGTATAAATCGTCTCAAGGCATTTTGGAAATCTCTCGGCATGCCAGTAACGATGAAAGAACTTGGAATTGATAATCCCGACATCGTTACACTTGTTGCCAAACTCCGCGGAAACAAAGGTGATAAGATTGGCGGATATGTCAGTCTTTCAATGGACGACTGCAAGGATATCTACAAGCTTTGCCAATAAATACACTTGCGAAGAGAAAAACAAAAATACCGCTTATGGCAGTTCATAAAGAACCTTTCCATAAGCGGTATTTTTGATACATCTTACACAAATCAGTTACTACCTGTTGCCTGTTTCATTCCCTCGAAGAATTTCTGCTGCAATTGTTGTGCAAGCTGGTTGTCTGGGTTGATTTTCAGGGCTTTCTCGTAGTTCTGCATCACAATCAAGTAGTAACGCTGACCATTCACGGCTGGATTTTGCAATATACGGACCATATAGAGGAATCCACGCAGAGTACATATATCAGATTGGTCTGCACCTTTCATCTGCTCCATCTTATTGATGGTTTGTTCTGCATCTTTCAACAAATTCTCGGTCTGCTCTGCTTGAGGATTTGCAACAGAGAAACTGAGACTTTGTAGTGCCATCTGATACTTAGGCTGAATACTGTCAGGGAACATAGCATCAATACGTTTCAGTTCAGCTATGCAGTTGAGGGTAGCTTCAGGAGTTTGCTGCTGAAGTTTGCTTAGCGACTGCCCCATAAGAGCCTGCATCTGTGATGGCTCCTGAGCTTTAATACTAACACTTGCCATCATGCAGAGAGCGATGGCGGTAACACAATTCTTAAAAGTTTGAAATGTCATAAGCTTTATTATTTTTAAGTGAAACAAATATGCCGATATAGAAGAAACGGTCTCGGTTTGCTTTTACCGTTGTACCGTCCGGATTGTAACGGAAGATATTAGTACGACCAAAGATATTGTTCAACGATGTATATACGATGATCTTCGGACTTACAAGCCATGTGATATTAGCATCTACGCTGTTATAATGCGGAGTTGTACCGATAGGGTATTTCCTTCCGCTGGCATACGACTCCGACAATCCGATAATTGCTTTGCCGATGTTGTATTTTAAGGTCATGCGGACATTATGACGCGATACATAATCGGGAGTACGCAAAGCCGTATAGTCGAGATATAGACGTTCTGAGTCATTGAAAGAATAAGAGAGCGTGCTTGTTAGATTCTTTATAAGCGAGTGATTTTCAAAGAATACATCCACGCCTTTACTTGTCCCATAGCCATCAGCTGTATATAAGCCATTTGCGATAAGAGGGAGATTATGATATTTCTTGTAATATGGCTCTATACGCAATAGTGTATTTCTGATTTCATACTGCATGCTGAGTATGGCATGGTTGGCAGTACTCTGTGACAAATCCTTTCCACTCATAACGATATTGTCATCATCTGCCGTCTGACTATATTTTCCCAACATTGCCGATAGTTGAAAACGCTTGTTTGGCACATAACTCAGCGTGGCACGTGGCATCAGCAACCAACCACCGTCATAACTTGCATTCTCAACCCTCGCAGAGAGGTTTAGAAATAGTTTTGGCACAATTCTCAGTTGGGCATCAGTATGTGCAGCAAGAAGGTTATAGTCAAGACGGTAATGACTGTTGTCATATCTTTTCGTGCTGTGTCGAAGATAATCCTCCACACCAGCTGACATCTTCAGAACAGAGGAATATACCTTACGAACCTCAGCTTTCAAATGTATTTCGTTGCGAAGGTTGTGATAATGGTCACCAAGAATCAGTGCATCATCAATATCATTTATAACCGAAGAATTGGCAATTCCCGTGAAAAGACTGTAGCCTCGACCTATATTACTTTTGAGCGTGGCATTAGCATAAATGTTATGCTCATAAAGTGATAACATACGATTATCGACATGTTGACCGAGTGTAGTAAAATCATACCCTATATATGATTTAAGAACGGAAGCTGATGATAATTCAGCCTTATACTGCGCCTCACCAGATAGTTTTCTATATGGTCGTGTCCAATTTATACGGTCAGGAAACAATGCATCGTAAAGTCCCATGTCTATATAGTCAGCATTAAACGACAGACTGCTTGACGTGAAAGCCTTAGTACCACCGATATTCCAATCTACAAGCGATGCACTCACACCCAGCTTGTCACCTGTCGCCACATCGGTGGTTTCCATAGGCAACACAGAAGACAAAGCCTGTCCGTATTCACCACCATAACCGCCAAGCGAAAAATTGATGCCCTTGAACAGGAACGGAGAGAAACGGCCGCGTACAGCATTATTCTCTATGTTTGTAGAATAAGGAACGAGTACATGCATACCATTGATGAACGTCTGGCATTCGTCGCTCTCGCCTCCACGTACATACAACTTGCCATTCTCACCTACTTTCTGTGTTCCTGGCAAAGTTTGTAATGCTGCCACAATGTCGCCACATGAATTGCCCGACATCACAACATCTAGCGCATCCATAGTCTTGAAGTTATCACTCTTGCCAAAGCTGTATGTACTGGCAGTAACAACCACCTCGTTTATCGTCGTAGCCTGTTCGCGCATACGGATAAGAAGGTTCTGTGATTCTGTTGTAGTCAGCACCGCATCTTCAAAACCAATAAATGTCGCCTTGATGGACAACTCGCCCGTCTTACTGGTAACAAATTCAAATCTGCCAAGTGAATCCGTAAGGCATCCGTCTATCGTACCTATTATAAATACATTGACACCTGCCATTGGTTCCCGTCCGTCGGTAACGACACCGGAAATAACTGTCTGACTCATCGCATGACAAGAGACAAGCAACATGATAACGATATGTGTAAGTCGATGTTTCATGCTGCAAAGATACGACGGTATTCTGATACCGCCAAATATCTTTGACAGACAACAAGAAATGCTGACAGACAACTAATCTGCCAGACGAATGACTATAAAAAATGACGAAATACTAAGCTATAAACGAGCGTAGCTTAGGCACGTAAGTACGTGATACTGGCACAATTGCAGAGCATTTTCCAAGTTTGAGCTGATAGCCGTTTGAATTTCCCTGTGCCGAAGTAATATTGTTTAGGTTCACTACAAATGAGCGGTGGCATTGGAATACATTCTCATATTCCTTCAAATCGTCAAGTACCGCCGTAAGCGTTGTATGCAGTTCTATGGTATTTATGTTATTTTCTTTCATATAGCAGACCTGCACATTATTCTTCTGAGCCTCAACATACAAGAGGTCGTTGATGGGCAGTTGCAGATCGTTACCTCTTACTGATGCATCGTGAATAGTCACAATAATGTCTGTCTGAATATCCGTTGTCTTGTCAAGCAGAGTCTCTAACTGACTACGCAGATAACGATGGTAGTTCATACCTACAGAGAATACGGTGATGACAATACCGATAACAAAGGTCCAGTAAATGAACTGCAGACAGAATTCTGCCGATATAGGATAATGGAAAACAAGCGAAAAAGTAATGATGTTGCAGATGCAGACAAACAATATCATTAGAAGCACCGACAATGCCTCATGCCATACGCGCCAAGGCGATACTCTTTTCTGCAAAGGCAGAAAAGCAAGAAAAAACGAATAACTGCACCCGAATGTGACTGCCCCGAACATCAATGACACAATGAACTTGTTTCCCTTATATAAGCTGAATCCAAACGGTTGCAGCAGATAGAGAATAAAGAACACGATGGCAGCATACACAGCACAGTCTCTCAAGATGTTACCGCTCTGTGGAAACGGATATTTTCGAGTTAAGAATATTCCCATTATTACTTTTTACCCTTAACCGCCTTACTTGGTATTCCCCTACTTATAAGCAGAGCCTCATCGGCTTCAATCTTATCAAGGATGCCTTCATCAGACTTCTTTTTCTTTATCAGAGCCATCTGCTTACGATAGAGTGCTATACGCTGAAGAACATACTGGGTATATTCGTCTGCATAGCTAAGATGCTGATTAGGAGTAAGATTCTTGGCGGTTATGTCTATTGCAGAAGATATATCATCAATAGCGAGGGATAGCTTTTCCATCGCCTCCTCCACCTGGGCACGTGTGGCATAGCTCGCTGCATCATCCTTATACAGTTCCACAAGATGATTTGCATGATCGTATGCATCTGGCAAGCGTTTCTCCTCTATATTATTCAGGATGAGTCCCGTAAGCGCATTCCTATGGTCAGGTTCATATTTCAGCACCTGTTCATAGTCGGCACGCGCAAATGAGTACCTACGCAACTTATTATTGACAAAGGCACGGAAATACAATGCTCCGATATGCGTAGGGTACAAGTCGAGGATATTGGAATACTCGTCGAGGGCATATTTCCATTGCTCCAACGCAATATTACACTCAGCCTTGCGCATACGATACTCCAGCGACTTAGGATTCTGATCTATCTTCTTTGAAAGTACGGAGATAGAATCCTTCCATTGCTGTTGCGTCTGCGCATTAACAGAGAGACTGAAAGCCAACAAAAAGCCCCCCAGCCCCCCAAGGGGGAGTTTTTTTATAGTACTTACGCTAAAAATTCTCATATCCTATTAACTTTATGCCCCACGACAAACACTTTTATATTATAATCTATTATAGAAATACCGCTTATGAATCTTTCAGGTGAAAGCCATAAGCGGCATTACTATAATAAAACCCTCCCCTCGGGGAGAAGGAGGGGGCTTTATTTACGCTTTCTTGATGAAGTCAACAATCCAAGCACCAACTTCCTTAGTACCATACTTTGCGCCACCCTCAACCTGAATCTCAGGAGTACGCACGTTCTGGTCGAGAGAAGCATCAACAGCCTTACGGATGAGAGCACCCTCTTCCTTCAAGCCGAAATACTCATAGAGCATGGCAACAGAAAGAATCTGTGCGAGTGGGTTTGCTATGTTCAAGCCCTTACCCTGTGGCCAAGAACCGTGGATTGGCTCGAATACAGGAGTAGAAGAACCTGTTGAAGCTGATGGGAGAAGGCCCATAGAACCTGTGATGCAAGAACCCTCGTCGGTAAGAATGTCACCGAATGTATTCTCTGTTACCATTACATCGAAGAATGTTGGCTCCTGAATCATACGCATAGCAGCGTTGTCAACATACATATAGTCGGTCTTTACATCTGGGTACTCCTTCTCAATTTCCTGAGCAACTTTACGCCACAGACGGCTTGAAGCCAGCACGTTAGCCTTGTCAACCACTGTGAGGTGCTTCTTACGCTGCTGAGCATACTGATAACCTACGCGGAGGATACGCTCAACCTCTGGACGTGAATAGTAGTTGGTATCAAGAGCATCCTCTGTACCGATTTCAGCATTCATAGCAGGCTCCTGCTTCTTACCGAAATACATACCACCGGTAAGCTCACGGATGCAGATGAAGTCAGCACCCTTCACAATCTCGTCCTTGAGAGGTGACTTGTGAACGAGGCAGTCGAATGTGGTTACAGGACGGATGTTAGCGAACAAACCGAGCTTCTTACGCATAGCGAGAAGTCCCTGCTCTGGACGTACCTTTGCTGATGGGTTATTGTCGAACTTAGGATCACCTACTGAAGCGAAGAGAACAGCGTCAGCCTCCTCACAAATCTTGAAAGTCTCCTCTGGGAATGGGTCACCCACCTCGTCGATAGCGTGAGCGCCACAGAGAGCCTCCTTGTAACTTACCTCATGTCCGAACTTCTTTGCAACAGCGTCCATTACGGCTACGCCCTGCTCCATAATCTCTGGTCCGATACCATCACCAGCCAGAACTGCAATCTTCAAATTCATTTTTTTTACTTTTTTCTATTTTAGTTTTTTTACATTCTTGAACTACAATCGCAATATTTCATTTTGCGAGCACAAAATTACACATTTTTCAGCACATAACCAAATTATTTTGTTTTTTTTCACTCAGTCAAAGGAGTTACTTTTATCTGCCAGTATATTAATTCAATAATTATTTCTGGAAACACGATAGAATATGCGGATTTTTTTGTAACTTTGCATCCCAAAACGGGAGCCTAACCAAGCCTTCCCAAAGGGAAGGATGTTAGATAGTATAATTAATCATCTTTTGGCGATTAATATTAGCGAAAGAATGTATATCGCATCCCTCCCTTTGGGAGGGCCTGGGTGGGCTACCATAGGTCTAAGAAAACCCTATCTAAAAAACTTAGAATGTATTACATAGAAAAAACGCTTGAGATTTCAGCAGCACACTATCTGAATCTCAGTTACCGCAGCAAGTGTGAGAACCTACACGGTCACAACTGGAAGATTGTTGTATTCTGCAAGTCAGAAACCCTCGACGCAGACGGAATGGTCGTGGATTTCACCCATATCAAAAAGATTGTAAAAGGACAATTGGATCACAAATGTCTTAATGACGTACTCGACTGCAATCCTACGGCGGAGAATATTGCACGCTGGATTGCGGACAGGATTCCTTTCTGCTATCGCGTAAGTGTGCAGGAAAGCGAGGGAAATCTGGCGATTTACGAGAAGTAGCCCCCTCCATCTCCCCGAGGGGAGAGTATTTTAGATAGTATTACTAATCACATAGATACAAGAACATGGATAATAATAACGCTATCCTCTCAAGCGACAAAAAATATAAAAAAAACTCCCCCTCGGGGGCTGGGGGGGCTCTGAAAATCAACGAGATATTCTACTCCATTCAAGGAGAGGGACACTACACGGGTACGCCAGCCGTATTCGTGCGCCTTGCCGGATGCAACCTCAACTGCTGGTTCTGCGACACAGAGTTTCACTCTTTTACCGAGATGAGCGAGGATGAGATTGTGGCTGAAGCAAGCCAATACCCTTCACGATATATGGTTATAACAGGTGGTGAACCAACCTTACAACTCACAGCATCGCTCACCTCCAAGCTCCATGCCATAGGCTTCTACATCATGCTTGAAACCAACGGTACACAGCCATTGCCCGAAGGCTGCATCATGGATTGGATTACATGCTCACCAAAACATCCATCACCCAACACCCATCACCCATCACCCATCACCCATCACCCATCACCCAACACCCAACACCCAATTCGCATACAGCGTATCGACGAACTCAAGGTGGTCTATGAGGGGACAGAGCAGGACATGAGCCAGTATGATGCCATTCAAGCCAAGGAATATCGTCTGCAACCCTGCTGTACGGGCGACCGCCAAAAAGATACTTTCATCACCAACCAGACTATCGACTACATCCTCACTCATCCGAAATGGCGTCTCTCGCTACAGACGCACAAGATTCTGGGGGTGAGGTAGGCTGAGGATTTGAGTTTCCTTGATAAGGAAACGGCGTAAGCAAAGGTTATATCCCTTGATTTTTCAAGTGCCATTTTGTCATTTTGTCATTTTTGCCCCCTATTTCTCTATGCAAAAAGCCCTGTATCTCTGTGGCATATTGTTTCGATATGCCACATGAAGCCAGATGCTTTGAGGCACAACGGAGGATTATCGTTTTCGCGAGCAAAGGTACTACATTTTCCGCACATATCCAATAGTTGTCCCCAGATATCAGGGCGGTTTGTCCCAGATGTCAACAACAAGCCTATAAAAGTTGCTATTGCAACAAGTCCGATAAAACGAAGTTAAGGTGGTAAGGTAACGTCAATTCGACGACTTGCTTCAGCTTGATGAGCTTCAGCGAATAATTAAAACTATGCTGTTTTAGCAGCAAGCTGCTGTTGACGGAACAAAAATTTTTAGAAAATTACCAGAAAATTTAAATTTTCTGGGTTAAATTTTCTGGTCATCGTGAATAATTTTCTGTAAAAACAAGCAACAAAGTTGCGTTTATTAAAGAATTTTGAATTCGTCGAACTCACGTTAAGGTATTTAGGTTTTGCATTAAACGCAAGCAAAAACCTTAACACCTTAACACCTTACCCATACAATATATACGCACTATCACGTTCTACAAACTTGGAATGAACACATTCCTCTCAAGGCAATTATTTCTATCTTCAATATCATCTTAATAATATATCAGGATATAAAAATATATAAGTATCGCGCATACGCATGTTATATTATATTCGTCTCAACCTTAATCTTAAATTCTTCACCTTACCCACGTTAAGGCGTTAAGGTGTTAAGGTGTTAAGGTTTTATTACAAACTAAATTCCTTGTACCAGTCTTTTTCTACAACATCTGGGACAAACCGCCCAGATATCTGGGACAACTATTGCAAGTGTCGAGAAAAAGCTGTACCTTTGCTCTACTTATCACTCAAAACCGACTTGATGACATCGTTATTGGCACGCGATACCGGCAACTGCTTCTCAACACCGAACAACTGCAACTGATAGCCAGGATTACGAGCCGTCATAGATACCACGAAATTGATATTGACAAGAAAAGCCCTGTGACATTGTACGATATAGCAGAACTCTGAAAGTGTTTCCTTTATCTGCTTCAACGTGATGCGGAGAGTTATGTGCCTGGTCTCATTCTCCGAGATATAGCATATATCAGCATAGTTCGCCATCGACTCCACATAGAGAATACTTGAAGGGGCTACCTCCAGTCGGGCACCCTGTCCCTGACCTTCAATCACCACCGTCACCGGTTTCTCCTCAACCTCTTCATGTTTGTCATCTCTCTGGAAAAGTTCCTCCTGACGTTTCTCCAACAGAGAATTGATAGCCTTCACATCGTCAAGCTCACGACGAAGCTGGTCGTTCCTGAATTCATAGAAAGCCCACAAGAACATAAACACAGTCACAATCCCGACATTCACACACATAAGCCACACGTTATATAGTGTAAAATGCCCGTCTTCATAGAAGAACATATCCCATCGCCTTTGACAAAACCAACCATCGTACATAAGCAGCAAAAGCGCGAGAATTGGAGTATTAACAATATAGGCAACCGACTCGCGAACAAGGAAGTACTTTAGAGAACCGTTACGCTTTTCATAATCTCCAAGAGCAGCCTTTGTCAGCAGCAAGGAAAACAAGACGGCAAGGAAAGATATCAAGGAGCATATAAGAATATACCCCATACGACCTTCATTTAGCCTGCCTATGCCGAAAGGTTGTACGAGTGCCAGAAAGACCAACACCCCGATACCACACTTGAAAGCACGCTTGAGTATATATATGTAATCGTTCATTTTGGAAAACTCTAAACACTAAACACTAAACTCTAATCACAAAACTCTAAACTCTAAACTCTAAACCCTAAACTCTAAACCCTAAACTCTAAACACTAAACTCTAAACCCTAAACACTAAACACTAAACTTTTTTATGCAGCTGCAAAGGTACTTATTTTTTGTCAATCAAACAACATTTTCACATACCATTCGTCACAAAAACATGCATTTCGTCCCATCCGCAAGCTATAAGTCCCCAATAACGTACCGTTTATCCCCAACTATTGTTCTGTTCACAAACATCATATAACTTTGCAGCAAAAATAACAGAATTTCGATTTTCAAACTTTTACTTTTCTATAATATGGATACAACAATCTTAGCGGTAGCGATAGCTTTAACAATAAGTCATATCGTTTACACAGAGTACGCAAATTCTGATGACCAACTCGCAGAATACCAAACATTCTATGAAGCGCAAGCCTCCATAACTGCCAAGAACACATTGAAAGACGGCACCGTCATCAACGAATACACAGGAAAAGACAAAACATCCCTCAGCGAAATCATTTTCTCTGAATAATATATCCATTCTCACCTCTCTCCTGTTATATCATATTACTTAGTTCGTTGTCCGTTCATCCTTCGTTCATCCTTCGCTCTACCTTCGCTCTACCTTCGCTCATCCTATAGTTCTTTTTCGGTTTCAGAGCGAAGGAATAGCGTTGTCAAAGCGAAGGCATAACGGCAGATAATAGAAGGACAAACGAAACGACTATTGCATATATCAGGAATTTTTCATAATTTTGCAACAAATTACGAAAAAAATCGGGCATAGGGGTATTGGTTTCCCCCTGGTTGTGTGTCTTACATATAAAGACCCAACAAAACGAGTTGAAAATGGATTATAACAAACAAGGGTTCGAAAGAATCTACAAAGACAATTACAGGCAGATGTATCGCTTCGCCTTCTCTATTCTTGAGGATGCAGAGGAAGCGAGGGATGCGGTAAGTCAGGTCTTTACGCAGATGTGGAACAGTCAACCGGCCATTGCTGACGCATCTGTTACGGGATACCTGCTTGCCGCCACAAGAAACCAAAGCCTGAACATAATGCGACAGAAGCGCTTGCGTCAGCAAATGGAGCTGGAAGTCGCTATGCAGAAGGCTCAGCAAGAGAACGAAGAACGTGAGGAACTTATGGAAGAACTCCAGAGAGTTATCAATGATAACCTCACAGAGCAAGACCGACGGGTACTGTCACTTCACTATGATGAAGAAATGACCTACGAGGAAACTGCAAAGGCGTTAGGAATAAGTTCATCAGCAGTAAACAAGCATATAACCCGTTCGCTTGGGAAGATACGTTCAATCCTTAAAATTGCCCGATAATGAAAACAGAAGATATAGACCGCAAGATAGGAATGCCCGACATAGATATGGAATGGGCAAAATTCGAGAAGGAGGTTATTGAAGCCTCCGAGGAGAAGAGTAAAATGGAGAGTGGAAAGTGGAAAGTAAATAGGAACTGGTCACGAGCAGCCATGTTCATAGGAATCATCATGGGCGTTAGCCTCATCGCCCTCGCTTCTATCTACTTCTACCCTACTCCAAAGCAGGAAACTGAAAATAAAAAGGATGTTGCAGAACAGATTGCTGCTGTTCAACATACGGAAGAGATTAAGACCGACACGCTGACTATTAACCGCGAGGTGTTCAAGTTTGACAATATCGAAATGAAGACCATAGCCAAGAAGGTTGGCGATTACTATGGCAAGCAGATAATCTTTGAGAATGAGGAGGCTAAGCACGTGCGCCTCTACATTCAGATTGAGAAGACGAAGAGCATAGAGGAAGTGGTGGAGTTTATGAATAACTTCAAAAAGGTTCATCTGACGATAGAGGGTAATAGTATCCACATAAGATAGCGGCTTTATGAAAAAAATACTATTATTCATCATATACCTTATCATTGGAATTTCAACTGTTTCTGCCCAAAAGGTGACGCTCACATTTGAGGACATATCACTATCAGAAGCACTCAAAAGAATTGACAAGGTACAGGATGCCAAGCGCATTCATTTCATATATGACGAGCTTGAGGACTTCCGCGTAACCAAGAAAATACGCAACCAGTCGGTTGAGGATGCTGTCCGTTCGGTTTGCGGTTACTACCCTATGAGCATAGCCGTACAGGATAGCGATATATTCGTGGAATGCGTACAGAAGGCTTCAATTAGATATGTAGGGCATATCGTTGATACAAAGGGACAGCCTCTCGCCTTTGCCAACGTATCACTTCTCAATCCTATAGATTCTGCTTTCATCACAGGTGGTGTGAGCAACGAGAACGGCTCATTCACGGTACCTTGCGACGCACATACGGTTCTTGCAAGAATATCGTATATGGGTTTCCGCACGATATACCGCCTATGCACAAAACCAGAAATAGGAAAGGTGGTGATGAGAGCAGATAGCAAGGTGCTCGAAGAACTTACGGTTACAGGCGCACGTATTATAAACAAGGTGGATCGTCAGTATATCATCCCAACGGAGAATATGGTGAAGGGAAGTAGCAACGGCTATGACCTTCTGCAACGTATGTCGCTAAAAGGTATAATGGTGGATCCTGTCAACCAGACTATCAAGTCAAACAGAGGTGGTGGTGTTCAGGTTCGTGTAAACGACATAAAGGCTAACAGTCAGGACATAATGGCAATACGCCCCGATGAGGTTGTTCGTGTTGAGTATGTTGATATGCCGGGAGTACGCTATGGCGACTGGACATTGGATGCAGTGATCAACTATGTGGTTAAACGCAGGTATGCCGGATATGTAGGTGGAGTAAGTTCGATGCAGGCCTTTACATCAGGATTCAACAACACCAATTCATATTTCAAGTACAACTACAAGCTTTCAGAGTTCAGTGTCAGCCATTACTTCGGTTGGCGAGACTATGACAAGAGATATTCAGAGAGTACAACGGAATATTTCTTTCCAGACGGAGAGTATTACAAGATAAACTACGATGGAGTGAACAGCCCATTTATGTACACCCACAATATTCTTCAGGCTGCATACAACCTCGCCCAACCTGAGAAATACACTCTAAATGTCAGGTTCAATTGCGAAACACAAAATAACCCACGACAGGGGATCAATTCAATAGTGAGCGAAGTTGGTATGGATAGCTTTTTCGACTATCAGAATAGAAGCAGGAAGTACTACACCCCTTCACTCGACATCTACTACTTCGTGAACCTGCCAAAGAAACAGACTCTTGCAATAAATGCAGTAGGTACGATTTTCACGACAAAATACGAATACGAGATGCGTGAGTACTTGTTACCCGAAAACTATATTTGCAAGGACAGGAAATCTCCGGAACCGAATTCTCTCGACAAAGCAATAGCCGATTACAGTTATTCTACAAACGGAAAGAAGCACTCTCTCATTACCGAGGCTATCTATACAAAGGAAATGGAGAAAATAAATCTGTCAGTAGGTGGAGAATATACCATCGGCTTCACGAATAACAAATACGTAGGCAGCACCAACGCCCATGCCTTGATTCACAACAACAACGAATATCTGTTTGCCCAGCTTCAAGGAAATCTTCCTTTCGGAAAGAATGAGCAGACAATAGGCTATCAATTAGGCATAGGCGCAAACCGTTCATCTATTCATCAGGGAGACTTCGGTTACGATAACTGGACGATACGTCCACAACTGACGGTTTCGATTCCAGTTAGCAAAAATGCGAACCTAAGAATGCAATCGCGTATCACCCCAAATGATCCGTCACTTGGAAACGTGACCGACGTAAGGCAATACTCCAATTCGTTTTTTATCAGTTCTGGTAACAAGGAACTTAAACCCTCACACACATGGTATAACGAACTAAGTTTAAGCGGAGAAGTGAAGAATGTAGAGTATTCAATAGAGGCTTCATGGTCGAACAATCCGAATGCTCTCATGAATACATACGCTCCAGAAAAAGAAGCCAACGGAAACTGGGTAATCGTAAGCCGTCCAGAGAATAATAAACGATTCAGTCAAGGCAACATCTATGGCAATCTGACATGGAAAGTGCTGCCCGACAAATGGCATGTAACATTAATGACATCATACGACCACTACGAAAGTATCGGCAACACATTCCGTCACTTCTACAATACGGCTCAGGTTGGCATCTACTCTTGGGCTCAATTAGGAAACGTTAGCATGGATGCCTGTTTCTGCACACAGCCCCATTATTTCACAGGAGAGATTGCTCAAGGTGGCGAGAAAAAGGGCGATGTAAACATTTCCTACAAATGGAAGGATTTGAAACTCTCCTTAGGATGTCTGTTGATCGGTTCTCCTATGGGCTTTGACTACAATTATAAAATAAACAGCAAATGGTATAAGACTAATGCGCATCTCTATTACCCCGAAAATGGTAATATGATTCATATATCTGCCTCTTGGAATTTCAGCCACGGACGCAAATACAAGGCTGCTGACCGAATACTTAATAACAAGGATAATGATTCGGGAGTAAGATAAAGAAGGCATTAGCGTGACTATCGCGTGACCAAAGGACATGTCACAAAATAGTCACGTTATATATTTGGATATATCACAAGAATGATATATCTTTGCATTCAGATAATTATTTAGGCTATAAACGCCCAAAACTCTAAACACAAAGACTATGACAAAAGAACAGATTTTTGAGTTGATCAACGGGATGCAGAATCCTGTGATGTATGTAGCTACAAGTGAGAACGGACAGCCTCATGTGCGTGGCATCCTCTTATATAGTGCTGACGAAAACGGCATAGTATTCCATACGGGTAAGTTCAAGGCTCTCCACAAGCAGCTTCAGGAAAATCCAAAGGCAGAGGTTTGTTTCGCTACCGGTAAGTATCAGGTGCGTGTTGAGGGTGAATTCAAACTTGTTGACGATATTGAATTCAAAAAGGAGATTATCAACCATCCTTCACGCAAGTTCCTTCAGGGCTGGATAGCAGAGCAAGGATTGGATGCTGTTCTTGACTTCATACAAGTATATAGAATGGAACATGGCAAGGCTCACACATGGAGCTTTGAGGATAACTTTAAGCCAAAGGAATACGTGGAACTGTAAAATTACAAATTACGAATCACAAATTACCTTTTATAAGTATTTATAACAATGTAACCAAGATATGTAACAAAGAACATGCTTTAGCTTGATGAGCTTAGCGAAAAACTTGCTTTAGCTTGGTGAGCCTTAGCGAAAAACTTGCTTTAGCTTGGTGAGCCTCAGCGAACAATCGGTAATTTGTAATTCGTAATTATAAAATAATGTGTACATCAGAATACATAAATTTCGTGTGCTCCCAGCTTAGGGGAGTTGGCGATATTATAATGAAAAAGCAGATGTCAGATGACTGGTGCATCTACATAAACGGCAAGCCTATAATACTCGCTTTTGACAATCTATCATACGTCAGGATGACTCCTGCCATTGATGATATGATGACATCAGCATGGACAGGTTATCCCTACGATGGAGCCAAAGAGCACTATGTGCTTGACATTGAGCATCGCGATAAGGCTATGAAAGTGGTACACGCACTACTCGCCTCATAAACGATGCCTGACAACCTACAGATATTATCAATAGAAGCGAACAATCTCATCAAAAGGCCTATGTTGAGGCTGCTGCGGCTCTTCAGCCCTATATCCAAGCGAGATAACCGCCATAATGGTTTCCTCATTCGGTATGCTGAAAAGAGTACGCAGTTCATTAGCATCCCTCATTCCCATAATCAAAGTGTCAAATCCCATTGCGCGGGCTTTCAACACGAGATAGGCATTACTCAGGCCATTGTCGTAAGCGCCCCACCCGTCTCCAACTTCATTGGTCTGTTCTCCCTGGAAGAATCCGGACTTTGAACGCTCGAATGTTGATACAATCAGCACAGGCGCACCTGCTACCTTCTCCTTATTAGGACCTATCAGCTCAGCAACGGCTTTAACCTGCTCAGGACTGATTGCCACATAATACTTAGTTGGCTGCTGGTTTGCCCAAGAAGGTGCTTCCTGAGCGGCTGCAAGCAACTCTTTCACCTGTTCCTTTGTTATGGTTTTGCTTGCATCATAACTACGGACACTACGGCGAGTCTTGATTACCTCATCAAATGACGGAGTACTCTCGCTTGTCTTTGGTTCTGACTGAGAACAAGAGAAAAACATCGTCACAAGTGAAGCAACGAAAAACATTCTAACGATTTTTTTCATACAATTCATTCAATTTAGTTATTAGTTATCGGAAATAGTCATCTGTTCTTTTCCTTAACGTCCAAGTTTCCACCAGTCAAAGTCGAAAAGCTGTTCATCTCCTCCACGGAAGAGGATATAGACATCGTGTTGGGTGGTAGGTGATGGATGTTGGGTGATAGGAGAAGTTATAATGTTCTTGCTGCCATCCACCTCTATACGGGCAAAAGGCTTACCGCTGATTGAATTTGCATAAAACTCGATGACTCCGGGATTCTTCACATTCAGCACCTCTACAGTAATCTCCTTTGGAGCCTCTGAACCCAAATCCACATTACGAACCTTTGTCCAGTCGCCGTTATGTATTGATGTTACATAATGCCTTGCACCCGCCATACGGTCAAGCTTAACGCCCCAGCTCTGTGACATAGTTTCAGCCTCAACAGTCTTGTAGGGATCAAGACTGCCGACAGGCTTCACACCCTCTTTAGTGAATGGAATGAAAGGTATTGAACCATCAGCATTAAACTTGAACTCCTCAATAGCAGTAGAGCGTTTGAATCCTCCACCATTAGGCAGGGCACCATTGTGGTAGAACATATAGTCATGTCCCTTGAAATGGATATTTCCGCCATGAATAGTGAAACTGTTCTCTGCCTCGTTCATTATACGTCCCTTGAAAGTCCAAGGACCATGAACGCTAGGAGCGGTAGAATAAGCCATATACTCAGGTACGCCACCTGCAGGATATACAGCATAGTAGATGCCATTTCGCTTTGTCACCCAAGGCCCTTCCTCATACTGAGTCATTTCACGCTCCTTACCAATAGACCAGTCCATTTTTGACTGCAAGGTGCCAAAACTCTTAGGATCTGTGTATCCGGGAACTTCTTTATAGCCATTCTTAAACGAAATCATGTCATCGTTTAGTTCTCCGTACCAGAATCCCTTATTTCCCCAAAAGAGATACGGCTTACCGTCATCATCGATAAATACTGTAGGATCAATAAATCCAAAGCCTGTAGCCAAAGGTCCCCCTATGGCATCACACCATGGACCTGTAGGACTATCGGCTACAGCAACACATAAAGCATCTTTTCCGTCATCGGTGTTGCAACATAGATACCAGTACCATTTGCCTTTGTGCTCAACAGCCTGAGCCGCCCAGGCACGATCACCTTGCTTTGCCCATTTGAATGTAGCGGTATTGACTTGAGCACCAAGATACTGCCAGTTCACCATATCCTCAGAGGAAAACACGAGCCAGTCCTTCATTAGGAAGTATGTGGCATCATCCTCGTCATGGTCAACAAAAAGATATACCTTGTCACCATGAACATATGGCGCAGGATCAGGAGTATATATAGCACTAATGACAGGATTCTGCGCTTCACAGATTACTGCCATCATCATTGCAGACAGAATTGTAAATATTGTTTTTTTCATCAAATATTAATAGCACTTGCTTTTTCTACTGGCTTTTTGACGAACTATAAAATGAATGGTTTAACGAAAAATCAATAACATAGCAAAAAAAATCCATTTCGTAGTATTTAAAAAAGCTTTCATCTGTTAACAAATGTTATATACCATGTTCGGCTCATATCAATCAGACCTAAAAACTTAAACTCCAACCCATGCATTTTACCTCATCACCTATGCACACAAAAAAAGTCCTCGGCCGAAAACGAGGACTATCTCCGGTTCTATCGCCTTCACAGGCTAAGAAACCTAGTAATAACTAAATGAATTGCGAGAATTTCAATCTTCACAGACTAAATAAACTCTATAATCGTTTAAATGATTTTTTCGGTATATATATTATAACATTTGCATTGAAAAACTAAAGTTTTTACGAGTGCAAAGATAGTTATATTTATTGATATCGCCAAAAAATATCCGTCATTACTGCCTAAATTATAAATAAATTAACATTTCAGAATACAAAATTCGTCATTATACAAAAATTTTCAGAAAAAAAAGGTAAAAAATCACCGTAATACAGATTTTAGCCCCAATTATATACTCAAACATCACTTTATATGACTTTACGGTATTTGTAAAAGTTATTTTCTATGAAGATCAGTTCAAATAACTGTTAACCATATCCTTTTTCTTTGAATAATGATGAATTTATATACAAAAATACAATTTCTATCGAAATAGTTTGGAGGAGAAAGAAAAAAAATGTATATTTGCAACATAAATGTATTATAGATAGACGATCAAAACTGACTTATTTCCAACAACAAACAATCAGAAAACAACAATAATGACATTATGACACATAGCAAATACATGCAAATAGCAATAGATGAAGCCAGAGATGGTATCAGGAACGGACATGGAGGTCCGTTTGGTACTGCCATCGTAAAGGACGGAGTCTTAATAAGTTCAGGACACAACAAAGTTCTCCTGAATAATGACCCTACATGTCACGGAGAGGTGGATGCCATCCGCAAGGCATGTAAGAAACTTGGTACGCACGACCTGAGCGGATGCGAGCTTTACACTACGGGAGAACCATGCCACATGTGTCTGTGCGCCTGTATGTGGGCAAACATCGATAAGATATACTACGGATGTACGATAGAAGACAACGGACTCATTGGATTCCGCGATGATAAGTTCGACAAGATTTTCGGCGGTCGTGACAAGCTTGAAGGCTTTATGACAGAGATTGACCGTGAAGCATGCCAGCAACTGTTCGAAGAATACAAGAATCTACATCATAATCTATATTAAATTATGGTGGAAAACACGAATCCTCCACCTTATAAAACTATACGCAATGAAAAAACTCACAATACTATCCCTAATGCTATTGACATTCATGGTAATGGGATGTAATAACCAGCCAAAAGACAAGTCTCTAACAGATGGAACGTTTCACTCTGTAGGACTGAATCTTACAGGAACAATCAATGTTGATGTTACCATAGAGGAACAACGCATCACGGATATACATGTCCTTGAAGAACTTAAGACTTATGCCAGTCAGATAAAACAGCTATGTGAAAGCATCATAGAGAACCAATCGCCAGAAGTTGACGGAGTATCAGGTGCAACATATCTTTCTGACGGCATAAAAGACGCTGTACGCGATGCTTTAGCACAGTCAAGAGGCGAGAAACCTGTTCTTGACAATACCGAGGTTTTGAGCTTTACCCCCGGAACATACTCCGTGGAAACCGACGGATTCCTTAGCAAGATCAAGGCTGATGTAACTTTCAGCAAGAATGCTATCGACACCATAATAATAAAGGAATCGAATGAGACGCCTCATGTTGGCCAGAATGCAATTCCACCGACCATACGCAATATGCTTAAAGCCAATGGAACAGGAGTAGATGGAGTAACAGGAGCCACATTTACAGTAACAGCCCTGAGAAAGCTTGTAAACAATGCTGCAGAGAAAGCAGAAGTAACCAATCGTAATAAATTCTATAACAATAAATTAACCATGACAGCGCAAAACAGAATAGAGGATACGTGGGATGTAGTAATTGTCGGTGGCGGAGGTGCAGGCCTTTTCGCTGCGGCACAAGCTGCAGAAGATGGTAATACAGTTCTCGTAATAGAGAGAAATTCAGAACTTGGCGGTAATACTCTGATTGCAGGTGGAATGTATCAGGCTGTTGACCACCACCTCGTATGGGACATCAATCATCCAGAAGCCACTTCGGCTATCGGCTTTGACGGTAAAAGGGTTGACAAGGTTAAGGCTACCATAGGAAGTATAGACCAATTAAAAACAATTCTCTCATGGAATGAGAAACCTTTTGACGAGAACTACTATCTCACACATGAGTTCGTAGCAGGTGATATAATAGAATTATCAAAGCATGGCGTTCATCAGGAATTTCTTCCTATCCTCCGCAACCTGAAGAAAGAGATACGAGCATATCTTGCTTATGCTGAACCCAAAATCAAGAAAGGCATGAAAGAGAATGAGCTTCTGCTTTTCTCTACTACGAACCTGCATATCTTCCAGACATATTATGGAGGTCTTCGTCTGAGCAACGACAAGAAGGAATGGGTATATAGTGACTACAATCTTGTAAATCAATTTATTAAAGAAGGTGAGAAACTCAAGCCATGGCTTATGAGCATGGGAGTGGAGTTTATGAACACCCAGACAACGCTTCCTGGTGCCATCTGGTATCGTTGCAACAGAATGACCGGCTGCAACACAGATACCGCAGGGGATGGCAAGAAGACATTTTTTGCTAAGAATTGGGGAGCATACGTAATGGCACCTCTCACACACATGCTTCAAGCCAACAAACATAATAAGGTGATTAAATCAACCACAGCCAAGCACCTTATCATGGAGAATGGAAGGGTGACTGGAGTAAAAGGCATAATGGATGACGGCACGACAGTGGTAGCTCATGCACGAAAAGGTGTGATTATTGCATCTGGAGGCTATGCTGCCAATATAAAGAAGGTAATAGAGACCAATAAATACTGGCCAGCAAAATATCTTTCATACCACATGGGCACAACAAACCGTTCTTCTCTTCTGGGTGAAGGTCTGTCAATGGCAACAGAAATCGGTGCCGACGAGTGCGGTGAGGGATGGACACAACTTCTGCCTTTGGCTTTCTCTGCTGACGGACTAATAGCAAAGGGAAGCGTAGAGACCGCCGTATTCATAAGTCCAAAGACAGGAAAACGTTTTGTTGACGAATGTTCTGAACGTGACGTACTTTCACTCGCTGCATTCGAAAACGGTATAACATACAAAGGCATCAAAGGTTCATTCTTCTGTATAAGAGCAGATGTGAAGACCGATGAAGCAGGACTTGATGTCATCACATCCGACATTCCGGGAAAGGAATGGACACGAACCGGCAAGGAACTTGCAACCCTTTTCAAGGAATTAGGAATGAAGACCGATGCAAAGGTTGTACTTGAAACTATCCGCGAATACGACATGGCAGGAATGGAGAACCGTCAGCCAAAGGATTTCAGAAAACAGCATCAGGTCGGTCTTATCGGTACTGCAAAACGTAAGGCTGATGGAAGCTACGACAAGAGCACATACGATATTAATAACGCAAGACTTCGCATTCGTCTTCTCGCTCCATCTCTTCACCACACCATGGGCGGACTTAGGATAGACACAAGCCGCAGGGTACTCGACAAGCACGGCAAGCCAATCCCTGGCCTCTATGCTGCAGGTGAGGTTACAGGTGGATTCTTCGGTGGCAATCGTCTTGGAGGTAATGCTCTCACAGAGGTTATGGTATCTGGCAGAATAGCAGCAAAAGCCATCAGCGGAAAGCAATAAGGATTTGCATTCCTATAGCAGAGCTAACATTTCCACAAGAAGTCGACCTGACGATATTTTGCAGTCAGGCCGACTTTTTCTTCTCACTTTCATTTTACCGACCTCTCACTCGCTTGCAAGTCCCAAACGCCATTCAGGAACAGACAAATACGACATCACCCTTTCTCTTTCCGACTTTTATTTGCTAAATATGTTAATTTGTCTTGAAAGTATATATGTTCTTAAGTAATTATCGTTATCTTTGCAATACTAATTGACAAAATCATATGAATATCCTAAAACTTTCAACCTCGCTGCTCATGGCAGCGATGATGCTTACGACCGCAAAAGCCGTAGCTGCTAAGACTGAAACAATTGAACGAAAAAAACTTCTCAACACACAATGGCAGTTCGTTGAGAACGACAGTGATTTCACCAAGGCGAAACCAGTAATCCTACCTCACGACTGGAGCATACACCATCGTTTCGATGCAAATGTACCGGCTGGCGGTGGTGGTGGCTATCTGCCTACTGGTAAGGGCTGGTACAAGCGCACCCTCACTCTCGGAAAGGAATACGAGGGCAAGAAGATACGCCTATACTTCGAAGGCGTGTATATGAACTCACTGGTATATATTAATGGTAAGAAAGCCGGTGGATGGCCTTATGGCTATTCTTCTTTCTGGGTAGATGCCACACCTTACGTACAGACAGGAAACAACGAGATTATCGTGAGTGTGGATAACTCAAAGCAACCTAACTGCCGTTGGTATTCCGGCTCAGGTATCTACCGTAACGTATGGCTCGTTACTACCGACAAGACATACATCGACGACTGGAGCATAGCAGTAAGCACACCTGACACTCATCATGTCAACCTTACGGCTACCGTAATACTGCCCGACGGCTCTACACGTCCGTACCAGCAGACCATCGAGGTTGAGAATCCTCGTCTCTGGTCTCCTGAAGATCCATATCTCTATCACACGGAACTGACAATACCAGAGGGCGACCGTATTACAGTAACATACGGCATACGTACCATCGAGTATAGTGCAGAGAAGGGACTCTTCCTTAATGGCAAGTCAATCAACCTCAATGGTGCTTGCGTACACCACGACAACGGCATCCTTGGTGCTGCAGCCTTCGATGACGCAGAATATCGTAAGGCACGACTTATGAAGGAGGCTGGCTTCAATGCCGTGCGCACATCACACAATCCTCCTTCTGAAGCATTCCTAAGAGCATGCGATGAACTCGGACTTCTCGTCATCGACGAGGCATTCGACGGATGGCGTGAGAAGAAGAACACCAATGACTACGACTACTCTACCCTATTCGACCAGTGGTGGAAGAAAGACATCGACGCTATGGTTCTGCGCGACCGTCTTCACCCAAGTATCTTCTGCTGGAGTACCGGTAACGAGGTTATCGAGCGTAAGAAGATTGAGATTATAAAGACCGCTCATCAGCTTGCTTCACGCATCCATGAGATTGACCCTCAGAACCGACCTGTTACCTCTGCCCTCGCAGCATGGGACCGCGACTGGGACATCTATGACCCATTGGCAGCAGAGCACGATATCGTTGGCTACAACTATATGATTTTCAAGGCAGAGAGCGACCACGAGCGTGTACCTAACCGCGTGATGATGCAGACAGAGAGCTATCCTCGTGATGCTTGGCGCAACTATCAGACAGTACAGAAACACGATTATATCCTCGGTGACTTCGTATGGACAGGTCTTGATTACATCGGTGAGTCAGGTATTGGTCGCTATTACTATGAGGGCGACGTGCCAGGCGAATCATGGGAACGCCCACTCTACCCTTGGCACGCAGCATATTGCGGAGACGTTGCCCTTACAGGTGAGCGCAAGCCTATCAGCTACTATCGCTCTATGCTCTGGAACGGTGGTCAGACTCATCTCGCTGTGCGCGAACCAGACGGCTATATAGGTAAGGTAAAAACCTCCATGTGGAGCACATGGCCTACACAGCATAGCTGGACATGGCCTAACTGGGAAGGAAAGCCTATCGAGGTTGAGGTCTATAGCCGTCAGCCAAAGGTAAGCCTTTACCTCAACGACCAGCTCATCGGTGAGCAGGAGACAAAGGAGATGAAAGCCACCTTCAAACTGACATATCAGCCAGGCACACTTCGTGCAGAGGCAGGCAACGAGCGTTCAGAGATTCAGACAGCAGGAGCTGCCAAGACCATCCGTATGAAAGCTGAGAACTACAAGAATCTGTCATTCATCACAGCAGAGATTATCGACGCACAAGGTCGCGTGGTTCCTGCATCAGATACTGAGTTAACCTTCGTCGCTACAGGTGTCACATTCCTTGCAGCAGGCAACGCTGACATAAAGGACGATGATCCATATTTCGACACAAAGCATCGCACATGGCATGGCCGTTGCCTCGCTGTTGTAAGCAAGAATGGCAAGAAAGGCACTCTCTCCGTATCAGCCAAGGGACTCCCAACCGCAAAGATTGCGATTAAATAACGTGAATTAGGGAACTTGCAGAGCAAGTCGTCGAACAGGCAATAGAAACTTCAATAGCCTAATAAAAAAGAAATGACGTGATATTTTTGTATCACGTCATTTATTATTTCAATTATTCTCTATCTGATTCAGCATCTTGAACGTTGCCTTGATGGCTGCTTCCGTCTGGTCGGCATCGAGGGCACGGGTGCGGATTACCTTTCCGTCGAGCAGCTTCCATGTGATGACCGTCTGAACGAGGGCATCAGTACGACCGCCTGGCGGTATGGTGACGGCATAGTTGAGCAAATCGGGCAACTTACGGTCAAGGTTATCGCGATAGATGCGGCGAAGAGCCTTCACAAAGGCATCATACTGACCATCACCCGTAGCATCACCATAGAACTCCTGTCCGTTGATGCTCACCTTGATTGACGCAAGCGGCTTTATGCCATACGAGAGGCTGACCATATAGCCAAGCAACTTCACGTTCTCGTCAGGTGTATCGTGTTTCAGTACATCGGAAACGATGAAGGGGAGGTCTTCAGGAGTAACGACAGACTTACGGTCGCCCAGCTCGGTGATACGCTGCGTTATCTTCTTCACCTGCTCAGGAGTAAGCTCAAGACCGAGTTCCTGAAGGTTCATCTCGATATTTGCCTTGCCCGATGCCTTGCCAAGCGCATACTCACGCTTTCTGCCGA
>Ga0256407_10000896_pt1 | contig 67182 bp, 58 predicted proteins | sample RumenRJG_04DNA_FD_193489 | JGI IMG/M metagenome (GOLD analysis project Ga0256407, IMG submission 193489) | Bovine rumen microbial communities from Lethbridge, Alberta, Canada - RJG_04 | ecosystem: Host-associated > Mammals > Digestive system > Stomach > Rumen | place: Canada: Alberta... | reverse complement strand
TTCCATTGCTTCGAGCAAGGGGACGGAGGGTTCAGCACCCGGATCCTTTGGTGCTTCTCTGTTCCTTTGTTCTGATTATATTATAGCACTCTTGATTAGCACTGTCAAGGGGAGAGTGCTAATTTTCACACAGGTTTCATATTTTTTGACAAGAATGTCACATTGGGTTGTGAGCAATAATGCAGGGTTTTTGAATAATAAAAAGTCGAAAACTTTGTCTGAGTATCCCGATGTTATATCACCAGAGGAAATAAAAGAAATACTCCGAATTAGCATAAGTGGTGTATATCATTTGCTTCAAGAAGGAACAATAAAGTCTATCAGAGTTGGAAAAAGATACATCATACCAAAGCAAAGCATAATAGATTTTCTTAGTCTGGAATAAGCAAATATTGATCGCAGCCTTTTTTTATTTTTGCTTTTGTCGTACAATGATTATAGAAAGGAATGACGAATATGAAATTGCCTGATTATCATTTGTACTTAACCGATGATGAATATAGCCAAGTTATCCATTGCCTTGTGAAACTAAAAAACAAAATGATGGAACAAGGACGATATACTGATGTTATAGACGAGGTTTTACTTAAGTTTAGTAAAGCCAAGAAAAAGAAAATGAAAATATCTTATAGATAAGCTTCCAATTTCCGAGCCTACCTACTCTATTTGAGTGGGTAGGCTTATTTTTTTTGAATTTTTAAATTTTTTTTAAATCAGTGGTCATATTTTTGCTTGTTTTTTTGCATTAAGGGTGAAAGGGTTAATTCCGAGCAATCGGAAAAGACCTTTTCACGAACTTTGACAACTGAATATCATTTCTTCAAGTACGTTACTTGTGTAAGCAGAAGTGCAAAGCTACCTCAGCGGTACGCCACGACCTCCTTTCAGGAGCGAGCGCTAATTCCGTCTGTGAGTATCGGGCTGCTCCCGATATGGCGACGACCTGCACAAGCGATAATGATACTTCTCTACGGAGCTGGCGGAGAACCCGGCAGAGGTGAGATTCCTATGAGTCTGATAGCAGTCAGGCGCTTGAAGAACTTCCCATATAGATTTATCTATCCGCTGGGGTGTCGAGGACAAATAAGCGGAAAAGTTACATAGCTGTTTTTGCAGGACAGCTATAAAACTATTTGAAAGGAGGAAAACGAATGCCAAACTGCAAAACTATTGCTATTTGCAATCAGAAGGGCGGCGTCGGAAAAACGACAACCACAATGAACTTGGGCATTGGCTTGGCGAACAAAGGTAAAAAGGTACTCCTTGTTGACTGCGATCCGCAGGGCGATTTGACGACCTGTTTAGGCTGGCAGCGTGTTGACGAGATACCTGTTACCCTCGCTTCAAAAATGCACGAGATTATCAGAGATAACGAAACGAGCCCCGAAAGCGGCATACTCCATCATAACGAAGGAGTTGACCTTATTCCGTCCAACACGGATTTAGAGGGCTTGGAGATGTACCTTGTGACGGCTATGAGCCGTGAGAACATCTTAAAGAGTTATCTTAATATGATTAAGTCAAATTACGACTACATCCTTATTGATTGCAGACCATCACTCGGTATGTTGACCTTGAACGCTTTGACGGCGGCAGACAGCGTGATTATCCCTGTTCAGGCACAGTATTTGCCTGCAAGGGCTATGACACAGCTTCTTCGGACTGTTTCAAAGGTAAAGGCACATACAAATCCTAATTTGGCGATTGACGGCATTTTGCTGACGCTCGTCGATAACAGGACAAACCTTGCTAAAAGCACTGTGGATGCAATACGGAACAACTTTGGAAGCGTAGTTAAAATCTACAAGACAAAGATCCCGATAGCGGTTAAAGCCGCCGAGGTAACTTCCAAAGGCAAAAGTATTTACGCCTACGAGCCTAACAGCAAGGTAGCACAGGCATACGCTGATTTCACAAAGGAGGTGTTGTCAGGTGGCAGACAGAAAGAGCGACTTCGCTCTGCCGACGCTCGATGACCTTTTCTCCACACAGGAGGAACGAGATGACGCAAGGCTCGAAAAGATCAGGGACATTCCGCTTGACTTGATTGATGACTTTCCCGATCACCCTTTCCACGTCAGAGATGACGAGGATATGGTTCAGCTTGTCGAGAGTATCAAGACAAACGGCGTTTTAACGCCTGCCGTTCTCCGTCAGAAAGAGGACGGACGATATGAGATTGTCAGCGGACACCGCAGAAAGCGAGCTTGTGAGCTTGCCGGGCTTACCACCCTCAGAAGTGAGATAAAGGACTTAACCCGTGATGAAGCAGTTGTATATATGGTTGAGAGTAATTTTCAGCGCACAACAATACTTCCGAGCGAGAAAGCCTTTGCTTACAAAATGAGGTTAGAAGCTATGAAGCGGCAGGCTGGCAGACCGTCAAAGGAAAATGCGTCGCCAGTGGCGACTAATTCTTCAAGAGGACGTTCCGACGTGGAACTCAGCGAACAGGTCGGAGAAAGCAAAGACCAAATCAGAAGATATATTCGCTTAACAAATCTTGTTCCAGAACTTTTGGAGTATGTGGACGAAGGCAGAATCAAAATGCGTCCTGCCGTTGAGTTGTCCTATCTTGACGAGGATAGTCAGCGTGATGTTGTCGAGCAGATTGATATTAACGACTGCACACCGTCGCACGACCAGACAATCCGAATGAGGAAAATGTTTGAAAGCGGCAAACTGACGGCGGAAGCTGTTGAAGCGATTATGTCGGAAGAAAAACCCAACCAGCGTGAGCGTATTGTGCTGCGTGGTGACAAAGTACGAAGCCTTATTCCGAAGAATGTTCAGTTGAAGGACACGGAGGACTATGTGTGCAAAGCTCTGGAGCACTACGCCAAGTATCTGCGCCACCGTTCAGAGCGTGACAGCAGGTAGGAAATGCAAAACATATTTTTTTGACTACCCCCTTCCTCACACTCTAACCCCTAAGACTAACTGTACTATCCGAAAAGAAAGATATAATACTATCTCTTATTATAACTCTATCTTTTAATCATATATCTTTCTCTAAGAGGGCAGGCAAGTCAATCAAATACACAATTTCTATTCAAAAAATAATGGAGGTAAACCAATGACAAAAGTATTCAACAAGAGGAACGCCAAGCGTGTTACGGCAATTCTTTTAGCCGTTATCGCTGTCGTTTCCTCAATCTTAATCATCCCCGCCAATGCCGCAGGCAAAGAGGTGACCATCACTTTTGACTACTGCTATGACACAGGCGATAACATCATCACATTCGTGAAGTACACCGAACACGGCGGCTACACCGTCGGAACTGTCGGCGAGGAACTTTGCCGCATTTATGCTGATGGCAAGGACGCTTACTGTTTGGAGCCGGGACACTCGCTCTATTCAGGCAACACTCTGACAACAGATGCTTCGGCTGCGTGGAACGCACTCAGCAAGGCTCAGAAGAAAGCTATTAATCTTGCCCTTCTTTTCGGAAAGTCAGGAAACAGCTCCGGTCTTGTCGGAACAGACGGTCAGAAGTGGATTGCCACCCAGCTTGTCGTATGGGAATTCTGCACAGGCTGTCGTGACGCTTCTACGTTCAAGCTCAGCAATTCCAAGTTTATTGACGGCATTACCGCAGGCGACCACAATCCGAATGTAAAGACCAACTACAACAAGATTATTGCCAAGCTCAACAGCTATAACGTGATTCCGAGTTTTTCTTACGATACACAGGCAAAAGCAAAGAGCAACGTTAAGGAGCTGAAATACAGCGACGGTAAGTACAGCCTTACGCTGACTGACAGCAACAAAATCTTATCCGATTACACATTCAAGAAAACAGGCGACGTATCCGTTTCTGTTTCGGGTAACAGCATTACACTGACATCGACGAAGGCAATTCCTGATGAGCTTGTATTCAGTGCAACCAAGAATATGCCGAAGGTGACAACTACCCTTGTCGCTTGCGGCAGCTCTACAAAGCAGGACGTTGTAACAGGCGTTCAGTCCGACACAGAAACCAAGACGGCGTATTTCGCTGTTAAGACCTCGGCAGGCTCACTCAAAATCGTCAAGACCTCCGACGACGGAAAGATCGAAGGTATCAAGTTTAAGGTCACGGGCGCTGACAATTACAGCAAGACCGTTACCACCAACGCAAAGGGCGAATTTCAGATTGATGACCTCAAGGTAGGAACATACACCGTAACCGAGGTTACCGAGGAAAGATACGAGGATCAGAAGGCGCAGACCGTTAAGGTCGAAAGCGGCAAAACCGCAACTGTTAAATTCAGCAATATTCTGAAGCGTGGTGAACTTCAGGTCGTAAAGACCTCTGAGGATAATTTCAACGAGGGCGTAAAATTCCACCTTTACGGCACATCACTCTCAGGCGCAAAAGTTGACGAGTATGCTACCACTGACAAGAACGGCGTAGCCAACTTTAAGAATATCCTTGTAAGCGGCGATAAGCCCTACACCCTTGAAGAAGTGGACACTGCAATTCGTTACGTTGTTCCGGAGTCACAGACTGCACCCGTTGTTTGGGACAAGGCGACTAAACGTGAATTTACCAATGTTTTGAAGAAGTTTACCGTAACCGTAGAAAAGACCGACGCTGAAACAAAGAAGGCACAGGGCGACGCTACGCTTGCCGGAGCAAAGTACGGCATCTATGACGGCGATAAGCTGATTGATACCTACACCACCGACAAGGACGGCAAATTCACCACAAAGGAATATGTTTGCGGCGATAATTGGACTATCAAAGAGATTGAGCCTTCCGAGGGCTATCTTCTCAACGAAACAGTTTACAATGTCGGCGCAGAAGCGAAGAACTACACCGTTGAGCACAACCCCATTTCTGTCGGCGTTACCGAACAGATCATCAAGGGCGAGATTGAAATCGTTAAGCACACCGATCAGGGACAGACCAAAATCGAAACACCCGAAGAAGGAGCCACGTTTCAGCTCTTTCTCAAAAGCGCAGGTAGTTTTGACAAAGCAAAGGACAGCGAGCGTGATACCCTTATCTGCGACGAAAAGGGATACGCAAAATCAAAGAAGCTGCCTTATGGCACTTACACCGTCCATCAGACCTACGGCTGGGAAGGCAGACACTATGTTGACGACTTCGATGTATTCGTCTGCGACAACTCTAAGCCGTACAGCTTCATCATTAATAATGATATCTTCGAGTCCTATCTTAAGGTTGTTAAGGTGGATGCTGAATCAGGAAGAACCATCCCCTATGAGGGAGCAGGATTCCAGATTTATGCACCCGATAATACTCTGATCACTATGTCCGTTCCTTACCCCTCGAATCTCACAATCGACACATTCTACACCAACAGCGAGGGCTATCTTATCACTCCCGAAATGCTCGTGTACGATAAGGGCTACAAGCTCGTAGAGGTTCAGGCTCCGCACGGCTATGTGCTTGACAGTACACCCATCACCTTTGACATCACAGAAGAAAACTCCACAGAGGAGGGCAGCATTGTTTTGACTAAGGTAACGAAACCGAACTACGCTCAGAAAGGCAAGATTACCATTGCCAAAGAGGGCGAAGTTTTCTATGGCGTAAATGTCAGCGGCGGTACTGATGATGAGGGCAATGAAATTCCCACCATTTACCAGCCTGTTTATGAAACCGCAGGACTGAAAGGCGCTACCTATGAAATCCGTGCCGCAGAAGATATTATCACTCCCGACGGCACAGTCCGCAATCACAAGGGCGACCTTGTAGATACCGTTACAACAGGTAATGATGGCTTTGCAAAAAGCAAGGCACTTTATCTTGGCAAGTACGAGATCAAGGAGATCCACGCTCCCTACGGAATGGTGCTCAGTGATGAAATCCATAACGTAGAACTTGCCTACGCCGATCAGACCGTAGAAATCACAGAAACCTCTACATCGTTCTACAACGAAAGACAGAAGGTTAATGTAAACCTCGAAAAGTGGCTTGAAACCAATGAGCCGTTTGACATCGGCACTAATGAGGAAATCAAGAACATTTCCTTTGGCTTATTCGCCACCGAGGAGCTTGTATCTGCAAGCGGAACCACCATTCCCGCAGACGGCTTGATTGAGATCATCACGCTTGATGAAAACGGTAACGGCTTTGTTGGCACAGACCTTCCCTTTGGCAGTTACTATGTCAAGGAGCTTGCCACCGACGAGCATTATATCTTGACCGACACCAAATTCCCCGTTGTATTTGAATACGAGGGTGAAAACACTAAGACCGTTGATCTCACCGTGAATGACGGTGAGCCTATCACCAATGAGCTGATTTACGGTAATGTTTCCGGTAAAAAGATTGACGAGAACGGCGAAGCACTCGGCGGCGCAGTTATCGGACTGTTTAAGAGCGCAGATGCAGAGTTTACTGCGGAAAACGCAACCTTGACAACAGAATCAGCCGAGGACGGCAGCTTCACCTTTGGCGAGGATACTATCCCTTACGGCACTTGGTATGTCAGAGAAATCGAACAGCCAACAGGCTTTGTACTCAATGATACCGTCTATCCCGTTATAATCGGCAAGGACGGCGAAGTCGTTGAAATCGAGATTGTCAACGAGCATATTCGTGGCAATGTAAAGACTACGAAGGTTGACGCTGATTATCCCGACAATAAGCTGACAGGCGCAGTATTTGAAATCTATTCCGATACCAACGCCGACGGCAAGCTCGACAAAGACGACAAACTGCTCGGCGAAATCAAGGAAACCGACACTGGCATTTATGAGATGGACGACCTTGTTTACGGTCACTATCTTGTAAAAGAGAAGAAGGCTCCCGACGGCTTTGTCCTCGATGAAAACACCTATCCCGTCTTTATCGAAACTGACGGTAAGACCTACGATGTTGAGAATGACGCAGGCAAGGGCTTCCTGAATGAAGCTATGAAAGGCTCGCTCAAAATCGTTAAGACTTCTTCCGATAATAAGGTTGAAGGCATCTCCTTCCGTGTAACAGGCGAGAATGGCTATGACAAGACCTTTAAGACCGATAAGAACGGCGAAATTATCATTGAGGGTTTACGCATTGGCAAGTATGTCGTATCTGAGGTGAATAACGACGCTTCCGCAGGATATATTCTTCCTGATGATGAGGTTGTCGAGATTGAGTACGGCAAGACCGCCAGCGTTAAAATGCACAACGAAAAAATCCACGTTCCGCAGACAGGCGATGACAGTGCTCCGGGCAGCCTTTGGCTGATGATCGGCGGTATTTCGGCAGCCGGTATTGCGGCTTGCGTGACAGCTCTTGTAAGAAAGAGAAAGAAGCATAACAAGGAGGCGGCATAATGAAAGTGATTATTGCTATCGTTTTACTTGTTTTCATTATCGGCGGTTTTATCTTTCTCCAGATCAAGAACCGCAACAACAAGAAGTGATTATCAACACGACGGGCGGCTTAAAAGGTCGCCCGTCAGTTTTAGGAGGTACGAATGTATAAGTTAAAAACCGTGGAGAATATGGTGTTAAACGTACTGATCTCAACTCCCGACGCTCGTGACGACGATATGAGATTATATTATTACGTTTGCCGTGATTGCATAAGCGAAACTCACGGTAACACACACCTCTCCTTTGAAGAAGTTATGACCAACTATAAGGAGCTGGGCTGTCCCGGCTTTGAGAGCGTTCGGCGGACAAGACAGAAGATTCAGGCAATTCTCCCGGAACTCGGCTGTTCGCCTGCTGCCCGCCGAAGAAGAAACAAAGGCGTTATCGCATACACGAACTACGCCTTAGACAAGGAGGTAACTGATGGCTGATAAAACCGTTATCACACCCCAGCAAAGGTTTAAGGTGATGACAAAACTTTTTGAAGCGGGCTTCAAATCCGAAAAGGACTTGCAGAGTATCAACTTTCAGAATGTTTTCCGCATCGAAGGCTTAACCGTGCAGGATATGAGTATCATATCCGAATTACAACAATACACAAAGAGCAACAAGCTCTATTCTTATCTTGGAGGTATGTTTGATGAACAACACAACGAATAAAAAAAAGATTATCTGGACAAGCATTAACCCCGGCTTGCCGTGCTTTAAGGCAATGGTGAAGCAGGATAAACCGACTATCAGCGAGGAGGAACTGAACGCTACCGTTTTCGCCCTCAATTTCCGCTATTTCGATAAGGTTAAGGATATGCTCGGCAAAGTTAATGCCGGACAGCCTATCATTATTATCGCAAGATATGAAGGTATCTATGAGAGCGACAGCGACGGTACTTACGTTCAGGTTATCGACTCCGGCAATATTGGCGAGTGTCTTGATACAGATTTTGACCTTGCCGAATGGTATATCGACGAAAACGGCGATTTTTGCTCCTATGGCATTGACCGTGAAAACGTGTATCACGCTCAATACTTTGCGCTCAAAGAGGACGCATCGATGAGTATGATTCAGCACCTGTTTGCGGACATCGACGACGAGGACTTTGATTACGAAGTGCTTGACGAAATCCTTGACAGCATTGGCGACGATGTACTCTCTGCACTGAGAAACAATCGTTGTTTCGATTGCAGAGGTGCTTACAATGGAGAGTAATATCGCACCGCTCAAAGGCAAGGAATACCTTTACACCTACCGCAACAGCCAGCAAATATCCTCGCAGACGGGCTTGATCGGCTACATTCGTGCGGATATGGGTTCGCTCGGCACGGAATTCTTCTCGACGTGGAACGGTTTCCGTGACGACCTGAATACACAGGATTTCAAGGACGATATTGATACCGTCATCAACTCATTAAGAGAGGACGGCGGTTTTCTTTCTAACCGTGATCAGCTTGAAGATTTTTGCATTAACAGCAACAACGTATTCGCTTATAATACAGGCGTTGATTACGGAGTGAGAGTAAACACGAAGGAATACGCCTTCCTTATGCGGCTTAACCCTTACAAGGGTAACTACAATCTTTACTGCTACTGCTACAAGAAGGGTTGGCTTGACCACCATCTTGAAAAAGCAGAGCGAGGTATCCGATTCATTGATTCTCATTACAACGAGAAATTCAGAATCGAGGACGGCGACGAAATTATCATCAAGTCAACCGAGGAGAAAGATACCGTGCGTGACGCTCCCGCAAGATACGTTTGTCGATATATCGACGATTATCATTTTGAATACGGTATCAATTTACGCCATATTTGCGAATTTGCGGAGCTTTGCGAAAGAACAGGCAACACCGTTATTCCTCTCCGTGCGTCCCTGCCCAATCAATGCTATGTTTTCGTACAATCCGAAAATAAAATAGGCATTATCAATAAGGGCGAAATGGGATATACGGATTCAAAATCAGGTAACGGCAGACCAAGCGAAAACCGCAGACTTGTTGACGAGATGAATCGCAATATCGGCGTATCACCTGCTCAGTGTGAAGCGATGAAGGCAGGCTCTATGTTCGGCTGGCATACTCCGGCAGCCAATCCTAAGAACTATACAGAGAAAGGGACACCTATCAAACCAAAGAACAGAAGCCACGATGCAAGATAAGGAGGTGCTTTTCCTATGGCGAGAAAGTTTGACCTTATCTCAAAACTGTATTTAGACACCTCAAAAGAGGTATTGTCGCCCGATAAATGGGCGGCTTTTTTACGCACAGCCTGTTACAATTACAGACTGCGCTTTGACGAACAGCTCCTTATTTACGCACAGAAGCCGGAAGCAACCGCCGTTCTCCAAATAGAGCGATGGAACAGGACTTTTGGACGCTGGGTAAACCGAGGAGCAAAAGGCATTGCCGTCTTTGAAAGGCACGACGGCGTTTCACAGAAATTAGTACACTACTTCGATATATCCGATACACACGCAGGCGAATACGCAAGAGCGGTTCCTATTTGGACTATGCAGCCCGAATATACAGAAGAAGTAATCACGACGCTTGAAAACACTTTCGGTGATCTCGAAGATAGGGAAACCCTTGCAAAAGCGATAATGTCGGCGGCAAACAACGCCGTTGAGGATAACGCTCCTGATTATATCAGGGACTTGCTTCTCAGCACAAACGACACCTTCCTTGAAGATTTAGGCGAGGACAGCGTAACGGCTATGTATAAGGAGCTTTTGACGAACAGCGTCGCTTATATGATGATGACAAGGCTTGGCGTCGATACCGATATGTATTTTGACGATGACGATTTCCGTAACGTCGTCAATTTCAACTCTGATGACACCCTTAACGCCCTCGGCGTAGCTACCGGAGCAATCGCTGAGATGGGCTTGTCGGAGATTTCAAAGACCGTTTTGGCGCTCCAACGTCAAAATCGCACATTTGCGGAAAACAGGCAACCCGAATATACTAATGACAGAAACAATGAAAGGAGTTTTGAAGATGGCAGAACTGACTTACACAATGCAGGGCGATTATCTGCTTCCCAACCTGACGCTTCCCGAACAGCCGAAGGTGGAGCTGGGACAGTACGCTCAGATGAGGAGAAAATATCTGTACCGTCAGCGCAGAATCCTCTATACCAATCTGCTGACAAAGGGCAAGCTGACCGAACACTTGGCGGAAACCGAACAGAGGGCGCTGGAGATGGAGGAACGCCTGCTCAAGCAGATGGCAGCTCAGGAAGGCGTGACAGAGAAACTGAAAGCGGCAGATCCGTTGAAGTGGACACGCCTGATGAACAACCTCAGACACTCGGTGCAGGAGATCGTGCTGGCGGAAGTGATTTACGCTTAAATCCCGATGAACAGGCTCAGTCAAATGAGCCTGTTTCTTCTATCACCAACGATGACCGTTTTGTTAGAGGTGATACCAATTTTAACATCTTCGACGAAGAAGGCGAACGCACAAAGCACTCGTTTTTCGGCGTTGATGAAGTTGTCAACGAAATCCTCGCTACTACACCTCACCTCAAGGCAAGCCTTGAAGAAATCAGAGGATATTTTGAAAGCTATTCAGATATTCAAAAGCGTACAGAGTATATCCGCAGCATATTCAACGATGATTTTACGGAGATTATCCTTGCTGATGATACCCGTGTAGGTTATAAAACCTACGAGAACGGCTTACTCATTTGGAAAGGACGCTATCCCAGCCGTGAAGGACAGAGCTTTCATCGTTGGGACGCTGTTGCCGGACACTTTGAAGCTATGCGAATGCTCGATATGCTGCACAGCTCTATAAAACCCTTACCGTCACAGGACGGACAGCTACAACTCATTACAGAATCGGCAGGACGTACCAATCCTGCCTTTTCTTTTTCTCAGGAACTTATCGACGCTGCGCTTACAAGAGGAAGCGGTGTATCCGAAGGCAAGCTGCGAATTTATGAGCAGTTTCAAAAGTCACTGTCAAAAGCTGAAAACATTTCATTTTTGAAAAATGAATATGGCTGGGGTGGCTCGTCCAATGCAGTACCGTACTCAGGCGTTGCCGAAATGCACGACGGTAAAGGTATCGAATTGAGTATCGGTTATGGAGAGAACGTACCCAAACAAAAGCTCACCTGGAATTACGTTGAAAAACGTATAGGCGAGCTTATCAAACTTGACCGCTATCTAAACCCGAAGGAAAAAGAGTATTATCCGAGGTGGCTTGAACGGCAGGAAGAACTACGGGCAGAACGAGCCGCAGAGCGTGAAATCCGTGAAGCGATGTACACACCACCGTCAGAAAAGACTGATCCTGCGCCTGTTGAGTATGAGTACCGATATACGCTTGGCGCTTCGGTATATATCGGCGCAAGCGAGTATGAGCTTATTTCTCTTGACGACGACCGTGTAATGCTCTTTGACAAGAGTTTTCCTTTATTTAACAAGGAAATGCCGAGGGCTGAATTTGACGCAAAGGTCAAAGAAAACCCGATGAACGACCATTTGAAGGTCGCCATTCACCCCGAAAAAGAACAGGAAAGCACTGAGCGTGACTATTCAAAATACAATCCTCTTATGCAGGAGTATTTCAGATTGAAGGACGAAAACCCCGACACTATCATTCTGTATAGAATTGGTGAGTTTTTGGAAGCAATGGGCGACGACGCAGAGATTGTATCTCAAGCGTTGGGACTTCAATTAACAAGGCGTATGATTTCTTCCGAGGAAGATATTAAGATGTGCGGCTTTCCTGTCCACAAATCAACACCTAATATTGATATGCTTCTTGACAGAGGTTATAATATCGGAGTTTCAGGTGTAAATTTTGATGGCAAGCGGTATTACCTCAATATGCCATCACAAAAATCTGACAATCCTATTGAATCACAGCCTATTGCACGTCTTGATTATTACGACAATAATAACTCTGATAAGAAGATTGAAACGAGCTTTGAATATCTCGACGCCGAACAGTTACGTCGAGATATTTTGGACGATATTAACCGTCCTTTCCCGATGGGACTTGTGGTGTACGCTGATGAAAATGGAAAGACGATTGATTACAGCTTTGTTGATGATTTGCCAAAGCCGTTAGTCAGCGTTACCGTTGAGCCACGCCCCGAAAGACCATCAGAATACAATATCCTGTTGGACAAGGCAAAGGAGCTTATCAACGATTTTGTTGAAGCCGAGTACGGCAGTGGCGGAGCAGACTATGATGATCTGTCCGCCATCAATGTTGCCTATACCACCACTGAGGACGAGCTTCACGAGATTGAAGCCGAGGTAAACCTTATTGATTTTGAAATCAACACTAAGGTTGACGGCAAAGTTGTCCGTACCGAGCAGTATGATTCCTTGCAGGATATTGTTGAGAACGGCTTGGACGGTATGGAGTTTGACGAACTTGTTAGTGTGTCCGATGAGGAGCTTGCGCCGTTCTATGAACCCGATGACGACGTAGCCGAGGTAGTGCATACTCCGTATAGCAGTCCTCCCGGATCTTTTATCGACCATTATTATGTTGTCGATGATCTGAGAGCAGCACCGCTTAAAGTCACGGAGTATCAAAACCGAGATGAAGCGCTGTCGGCTTACTTTGAATTGTCTGCCGACAAATTGAAAGCTTTTGGTTTGATGAACACCAAAGAACTTCCCGGCAGTCTGGACTTTATTCAATGTATCGACGGTAAGGATACTTTCATTGAAGATTATATCAAGGCAGACGATTACTCTTGGCAAAATCCCGAAATAGATGAGCTTGTCGCATATCTGAAACAACAGCTTGATGAGCGTTCATCCGTTCAGGAAGTAAGCGACGTTCTTGATGATGTAGATCCTGACGTTATTCGTCAGCAACTTGCGAACGCTGGGATAGTCAACGGTGAGCTTGTCGATGAAGATAAACTGAACAGTGATCCATTTATTCAACAGGTGATGGCTGATGCAGAAGCTGTTGCTGACAACTCCGACCTTATCGGACAGGAGCTAACGCTTGATGAACGCAAATTCATTGTTGAAAGTGTAGGCGGTAACGGCGATGTTTCAATGCGAGATATTACTTTTGAGGACACAAACGGTTTTCCGATATTCCGTTCCGAAAAGGTAGGTTTTGTTCGCCGTGCCATTGAAGAACAACAGGCACAGCAGGAAGAAATCACACCCGCTTGGGAGCGTCAGCCGAGAGTAAAGGCACAGACCTTTGACCTTCACCCTGACATTCCTATGGCTGACCGACATACCTTTGACCTTAAAGGTTTTGAGCTTGAGGAGGTTGGCAAAAAGGCACGTTTTCGCAGAAATATTGAAGCAATCCGTGTCTTGAAAGAGTGTGAGTTTGATAACAGATTTGCCACACCCGAAGAACAACAAATCCTCGCTCAGTACGTCGGCTGGGGTGGTATTCCCGAAGCCTTTGATGAGAACAATACAGCGTGGTCGGACGAGTTTACGGAGCTTTATGGCTTACTTTCGCCCGAAGAATATCAGTCAGCGAGAGAAAGCACCCTGACGGCGTTCTATACACCGCCTGTTGTGATCGCCGCTATCTACAAGACGATGGCACAGATGGGATTTAAGGAAGGCAATATCTTGGAGCCTTCTTGCGGTATCGGTAACTTTATCGGTATGCTGCCGCAGAGTATGGGGAACAGCCGTGTTTACGGCGTTGAGATTGATAAGATCTCCGCAGGTATCGCACAGCAGCTCTATCAGCGTTCTTCCATTGCGGCACAACCATTTGAGGAAGCAGAGATACCCGACAGTTTCTTTGACGGCGTTGTCGGTAATGTTCCGTTCGGCGATTTCAGCGTAGCCGACAAGCGTTACGATAAAAACCATTTTCTTATTCACGACTACTTCTTCGCTAAATCCCTTGACAAGCTCCGTCCGGGCGGCGTTATGGCTCTTGTAACCTCAAAGGGTACAATGGACAAGGAAAGCTCTGCCGTGCGTAAATATATCGCACAGCGAGCCGAGCTGCTCGGAGCAATTCGTTTACCGAATAACACCTTTAAGGGTAACGCAGGCACAGAGGTAGTATCGGATATTCTTATCCTGCAAAAGCGTGACCGTATCGTAGATATTGAACCTGATTGGGTACACCTTGATACCGATGAAAACGGTATCCGAATGAACAGCTATTTTGTTCAGCACCCCGAAATGATTCTCGGTGATATGAAAATGGTATCCGGGCGTTTCGGTCAGGAATCCACCTGCGTACCGTATGAAAATGCAGACCTTGAAAGCCTGCTCGATGAAGCAGTAGCCAATATTCACGGCGAGATTGACGAATTTGAGCAAGACGAGGAGCTGGAGGAAGAAGATAATTCTATTCCTGCCGATCCGACTGTCAGAAACTTCTCTTACACGTTGCTTGACGACGTAATCTACTTTAGAGAGAACAGCCGAATGTCGCCTGTTGATATGTCGGCAACGGCTGAGAACCGAATCAAGGGCTTAATTCAAATCCGCAATTCCGTCCGTCACCTGTTGGAATTACAGACGGAAGATTATCCCGACAGCGAGATAAAAACAGAAATGGAACACCTGAATACGCTGTATGACAGCTTTACAAAACAGTACGGACTGATCAGCAGCCGTGCCAATAATATGGCGTTTTCACGGGACAGCTCCTATTCGCTCCTGTCCTCATTGGAGGTACTTGATGACGAGGGCAACCTTGAACGCAAGGCTGATATTTTCTATAAGCGTACCGTCAGAGCATATAAGCCCGTGACCTCGGTAGATACAGCTTCCGAAGCGCTCGCCGTTTCTATGGGAGAAAAAGCAGAGGTCGATATGGACTATATGCGTGAGTTGACAGGCAAATCCGAACAAGAGATTTACAACGAACTCAAAGGCGTAATCTATCTGAACCCGTTGCACGAAGGCAATCCGCACTATGAGGACAAATACCTGATAGCGGACGAGTATCTTTCCGGCAATGTCCGGGAAAAACTTGAAATTGCACGAGCTGCGGCGGCTAATAAGCCTGAATATTCTATCAATGTTCAGGCTCTTGAAAAGGTGCAGCCTGAGCCTTTGACGGCTTCAGAAATATCCGTCAGGCTCGGCGCTACTTGGATACCGCCTGAGATAGTGCAGCAATTTATCTATGAGTTTTTAGACACGCCCCGTTACGCACAGTGGGATATTAAGCTTCATTATTCGCCCTATACCAGCGAGTGGAACATCGAGAAAAAGAGCTATGATCCAACGAATATCAAGGCGTACCGTACTTACGGTACAGACCGCATTAACGCCTACAAAATCATTGAGGAAACCCTTAATCTTCGTGATGTCCGTATCTTTGATTATGTCGAGGACGAGTTTGGCAAACGCAAGCCTGTCCTGAATAAAAAAGAAACGACTATCGCTTTACAGAAGCAGGAGCTTATCAAAGAAGGCTTCAAGGAATGGATTTGGCAAGATCCGCAGCGCCGTGAGCGGCTCTGTAAACTCTACAACGAAAAATTCAACAGCACCCGTCCCCGTGAGTACGACGGAAGTCACATTACCTTTAGTGGTATGAATCCCGAAATCGAACTCCGAGAACATCAAAAGAATGCCGTCGCCCACATTTTATACGGCGGCAATACGCTCCTTGCACACGCAGTTGGGGCAGGAAAGACGTTTGAGATGACGGCGGCTGCTATGGAAAGCAAAAGGCTTGGATTATGCTCCAAGTCTTTATTTGTAGTACCGAATCACCTCACTGAACAATGGGCTGCGGAGTTTTTACAGCTCTATCCTGCGGCGAATATTCTGGTGGCGACAAAGAAAGATTTTGAAACCGCAAACCGTAAACGTTTCTGCGGCAGAATAGCCACAGGCGATTACGACGCTATCATAATCGGACACTCTCAGTTTGAGAAAATCCCGATGAGCATAGAGCGACAGAGAGCCTTAATCGAACAGCAGATTGATGACATTACCGATGGTATAGCGGAACTCAAAGCTAATAAAGGAGAAAACTTCTCCATCAAGCAGCTTGAAAAGAGCCGTAAATCATTGCAAACGAAGTTGAAAAAACTAAACGACCAAAGCCGTAAAGATGATGTTGTCACCTTTGAGGAGCTTGGCGTAGACAGGCTTTTTATTGACGAGAGCCATTTCTATAAAAACCTTTTCCTCGCAACGAAAATGCGTAACGTCGGCGGCATCGCTCAAACAGAAGCGCAGAAAAGCTCAGATCTGTTTATGAAATGCAGATACCTTGATGAGCTGACAGGCGGTCGAGGAACCGTATTCGCTACGGGAACGCCGATAAGCAATTCTATGGTTGAGCTGTACACTATTCAGAGGTATTTACAATACAATACCCTGTTAGAGAACGGCTTGCAGCACTTCGACGCTTGGGCTTCCACTTTCGGTGAAACCGTTACCGCTTATGAGTTGAAGCCCGAAGGTACGGGATACAGAACTAAAACCCGCTTTGCGAAGTTTTACAATCTTCCCGAACTTATGGCGATGTTCAAACAGGTGGCGGATATACGGACGGCAGATACATTAAACCTGCCGACGCCCACTCCGCACTATCATAATGTTGCAGTGAAGCCGTCTGATTATCAGAAGGAAATGGTAGAGAGCTTTGCTGAGCGAGCCGATAAAGTCAGAGGTGGCAACGTTGATCCGAGCGTAGATAATATGCTTAAAATCACGAACGACGGACGCAAGCTCGCCCTTGACCAGCGTATGATTAGTCCTATGCTTCCAGACTTTGAGGGCAGTAAAATCAACGCTTGCGTAAACAATATCTATCAGATATGGGAAGAAAACGCAGACAAGAAATCAGCGCAGCTTGTGTTCTGCGACCTCTCTACGCCAAAGGCAGAAGATGAGTTTTCCGTCTATACGGACATTCGCAAAAAGCTGATTGAGCGAGGTGTCCCGGAGAGCGAAATCCGCTTCATTCACGAAGCTAAAACCGAGGTGCAGAAGCAAGAGCTTTTCAAAAAAGTCCGCAAGGGCGAAGTCAGAGTTTTACTTGGTTCAACTCAAAAGATGGGTGCCGGAACCAATGTTCAGGATAAGCTCATAGCCTTGCACGATATTGATTGTCCGTGGCGACCGAGCGATCTTGAACAACGTTCGGGACGTATTATCCGACAGGGTAACGAGAACACTGATGTTCATATCTACCGTTATGTAACAGAGCAGACCTTTGACGCATATATGTATCAGCTTGTCGAGGGCAAGCAAAAGTTTTCGGCGCAGATTATGACGAGCAAATCGCCCGTCCGTTCCGCTGAGGATATTGATGACACCGCACTTTCCTACGCCGAGATCAAGATGTTGGCGACAGGCAATCCGTACATCAAAGAGAAGATGGATTTGGATATTCAGGTAAACAAGCTGAAAATGCTTAAGTCCTATTACCTCTCTCAGAAGTACGACCTTGAGGATAAAATAATCAAATTCTATCCGAAAGAAATCGCCTTGCAGACCGAAAAAATCAAGGGATTGAAAGCTGATTTGGAAACTCAGAAAGCTCACCCGAAAGAGGTCGATGATAAGTTTGTCGGTATGACGATCAATGGCGTTGAGTACGCTGATAAAGCCGAAGCAGGCAAAGCAATCATTGAGTTTTGTAAGGTGAAAATGAGCGCAGACGATGAACTGATGGGCTGCTACCGTGGCTTCATAATGGACGTTTGTTTTGACAGCTTTGAGAGAGCCTATGTCGTTACGCTCAAAGGAGCAGCGTCACATCACGTTTCACTCGGCATTGATAATATCGGTAATATAACCCGATTGGATAACGCCATTGACGGTATCGAAAAACGTCTTGTCAAAGCGGAGGAACAGCTTGAAAATCTGAAAACTCAGCTTGAAACCGCAAAGACAGAGGTTGAAAAACCGTTCGCCCAAGAGGACGAACTCAGACAGAAGATGGCTCGATTGACCGAGCTGAACGCCCTTCTCGATATGAACAAGGGCGATGTTCCTGTTGTCGGCGGAGAGCCTGACGAGGGCGATAACTCACCCGAAAAAAACAGGGACAACCGAAACAGATAAGGAGGATTTTACTACTATGACTGACAAAAACTATAACGAGCTTCTCAGAAAGAGAGTGCTTCAGGAGAACAGAGAATTTAACGAGGAGCTTGAAAAGCTCCCCGCTCACGAAGCATTGAGCCGTGCCTATGAAAAAGTTATCAAGGAGGATTTGGTGTGCAGCATCAGCGAAGGCAATCTCACCAATACGGAAGCAAGAGCGCTTCTGCGACTGAAACATCCGCTTGATGAACTTTACAGTGAATGGCTGCATAACGATATGAGCTACAACGATATGCTCCGTGCAACCATCAAAGACCGTGCGACTTCGGCGGTGCGTGAAATGAAAAGTCAGGCACTCGACGATAGATAACGGCTATGCCGTATGTTGACGCTCAGGCTGTCGCACAAGCGAGAGAAATGGATTTGCTAACGTACTTGCAGAACTATGAGCCGCAGGAACTTGTGAAGATCTCCGGCGACAATTACTGTACCCGCAGCCACGACAGTTTGAAGATTTCCAACGGCAAATGGTATTGGTGGTCGAGAGGTTTCGGAGGTTATTCTGCTCTCGACTACCTTGTTAAAGTAAGAGGTTTACGGTTTTCAAAAGCTGTTGAAACCATCGTAGGCAGATGTGCGGCAGAGCCGCCCGTGTATGCCGATAAGAAGAAAAACAACAAGCCGAAGCTCTTGCTTCTGCCTGATAAAAGTGCTTCCAACAGAGTGATTTTCAGGTATCTTTGCGGCAGAGGAATTGATCGGGAGCTTGTTGCAAAATGCGTATCTGAGGGTAAAATTTTCGAGAGCCTTCCGTACCATAATGTTGTTTTTGTGGGCTTTGATAAGGAAAACAAACCGAGATACGCTTCATATCGGACAACGGGTAGAATGAGAATTTTGGGCGATTGTTCAGGCAGTGACAAGCACTATTCCTTTCGGATAGCAGATGGCAATAATGATACAGTCCACATTTTTGAATGTCCCATTGACCTTTTATCTTACGCAACATTATTGAAAATGAAGGGCTATGATTATCGTCAATATAACCTGCTATCTCTTGCGGGAATCTACTCTCCGAATAAGGATAAGGAGCTTGTAAAAGTGCCTGTTGCCCTTGTAAACTACTTGCAGGATCACCCAAACACAAAGCAAATCGCTATCCATTTTGATAACGATGAAAAAGGCAGAGAAGCCGCCGTTGCACTCAAAAACAGGCTTCAAAATGATTATAAGGTCGTTGATTTACCTCCCCCGCAGGGCAAGGATTTCAACGACTTTTTATGTTTGCAACTGAATATTCACAAGCATAAAAACAAAGAAAGGAACGATGAACGATAGATGAAGATTAACATTTATCAAATCAACCACGACCGTGATGATAAGCGGTTGATGTTCTTCGGATTGGACGAAGTACAAAAGCTCACAGGCAGTAAGATGGTTAAGGCTGAGATCTACGATAAGGTTTTCAGCGGTGACGTTGACTGTCCTTCGCTGGAGGGCGTATTCCATAGATTCAACTACAACCACCCCGCAGGATATACAGGCAGATCACTTTCAGTGTCTGATGTTGTCGAGATTGTCGAGAGCAACAACACAGAAAAAGGCTTTTACTACTGCGATAGTTTCGGCTTTAAGAAGATAAGTTTTGAGCCTGAGAAGGCACAGGATACCATCGGTAATAATCAGATCACCGTCCTTTATTTTCAGGTCGGCAAGCTCCCGAAAACGGTTTCCATAGACAGCTCTCTTGAAGCAATGCAGCAGCTTGTCGGCGGGTATATTGAGGAATATATGCCCTTTGAAGATGAGGTCGCTATCATCTGCAACGAGGAAGGAAAGGTGAATCGATTGCCCTTGAACAGAGCCGTCTATGACGAGCATAGCAAGGAAATGATCGAGATCATTGCCGGCGATTTCTTTATCGCCTATGCTCCGATAGAATCGGAAACTTTCAAGAGCCTTCCGAAAGATTTGGAGAAGAAATACTCCGAAAAATTCAAATATCCCGAACGGTTTTACAAGCAAAACGGACAGATTAAAGCCTATCCGGTTAAACCCAAAGAACACGATGTAGAGAGATAAATCTGATGATGTGGGCAGCCCCTATATGAGATGCATAATCTTAGCAAGCAGACTGTTTGTATCCACGAAGCGGATAAAACAGTAAAACGCTTGTTAGGGGCTGCCCCTAATACCCCGTGAAGAAAGGACTGACAATATGAACGGAATACTCTTATTCATACTCGGCTGTTTCGTCGGCGGATTTTTCGGAGTTATGGTGATGTGCCTGCTCCAGATTAACCGCCTGAATCATTACGAGATGAAGGAAAAAAAGGAAGATGATACAAATGAGGAGAAGTTATGATAAGCATATACGCCTGACAAAAGAGGAGCGTGAGGATTGGCAGCGCAAGGCGGCTATGACTTGTATGAACGAAAGCACTCTTATTCGCCTGCTTATGAAAGGCTACGCTCCGAAAGAGAAACCCGATGAGCGTTTTTTTGAAGCTATGCGTGAGTTGTCCGCTATCGGCAACAATGTCAATCAGCTTGCGGCAAAAGCAAACTCCCTCGGCTTTGTTGACGCTCCTATGCTTTACCGTGAAGCGGAGCGTTGGCACAAATTTCAAGCGGATATTGAGAGCGTATTCCTACGCCCTGACAAAACGGATTTGAAATGGCAGTAAGCAAGTTGTGGGAGGTCAAGTCAAATTTGGGAAAGGTAATTGATTACGCCAATAATCCAAAGAAAACTCGCAACCCGAAATATAATGAGCAAGAGTATCAGGCACTTGCCGATGTTCTCACTTACGCAAAAGATGAGGAAAAAACCGAGAAGCAGTTTTTTGTTGAGGGTATTAACTGCAATCCCTCAACTGCTCGTGACCAATTCATAACGACCAAAGAATATTTTGGCAAAACAGACGGCGTTCAAGCCTACCACGGATATATGAGTTTCAAAGAGCAAGACATTACCCCTGAGCTGGCGCAACAAGTGGGAATGGAATTTGCTAAACGAATGTGGGGCAACAGATTTCAGGTTGTAGTGACGTGTCATTTAAATACCCATCATCTACATTGTCATTTCGTGATAAATAGCGTTTCATTTGTTGATGGTAAAAGGTTGGTCGATAACGAAAAACGATGGTACTATTTTCGCCACGTTGCAGACGAGGTATGTAAAGAATATGGATTGTATTTCAATCCTAAACCAAAATTTGAGCGTCCCACCAATTACTACTACGATAAACTGGAAAAAGCAGGTATGCCCCATAGATACACGGTAATCAGAGAGGTAATCGACCACGCTCTTGAACACAGCAAAAATATGTTGGATTTTCAAGACGCTCTGAAAGATATGGGCTACGGCTACAACTTTAATCCGAGGATAAAGTATTGGACGGTCAAGCCGCCCGACTACACCAAATCAATCCGTTTGTATCGGCTCGGCAATGATTATACAAACGAAGCCATCACCCAACGCTTAGCAGAAAACCGTAACCGTGTCGGTATGCACAGATACACACGGCTCACGGTAGCCAGCCGACAGTACCGACTTCCTACACGGGGAGATAAGATACGGAAAATCGGCGGCTTATATGGTATGTATCTTTACTACTGTTACAGGCTCGGTAAGCTGCCGAGATACCGAAAACTAAACAGCGCTCAGATTCATTACTACTTCAAGGAAGAACTCTTGAAGCTCGATGAATTGAGCAAACAGACAAGGCTGCTCGGAAAGCACGGTATTCAGACCGACGAGCAGCTTTTTCAATATAAATCTTCTGTTGAGGACGAGATCAAATCCTTAACTGCCGACAGAACACACCTCCGAAAAATTACACGCAGAAAGATTGATGATGTTGAGCTGTCACAGGCAAAGGAAAAGATTTCTCAAATCACAGAGAAGCTCCGGTTACTTCGCAAGGAAGTGAAGCTCTGCGAGGGCATCGCCGAGAGGTCAGGCGTTATGAAGGACAATCTCGACAAGGTTCTTGCGGAGGAAGATAAAAACAGAAGAAAGGAGAGCCGAAAATATGAACAACGGCGGTGAAGCTGCCGAAATGATAGTCAGACTTTACCTTGAAGGCTTTGAGGAAGTTGTTAAGCTGACGGGTACGGGCATTAAGAATTTAGTCCCGTTACTCGCTACGACGCTGAAACAGGAATCCAAAACCAAGGGCAAAGAGCGACTGTCAAAGATGATTAAATCAGGCAGCCCCTTGAAGGTCTTTACCTTCAAGAATAAGGACTTGAAAAAGTTTACCGAACAGGCGAAGCGTTACGGCGTTCTATACACTGTTCTCCGTGATAAGAACAGCAACGATCCAAACGCTACGGTCGATGTAATCGCCCGTGCAGAGGACGCTTCAAAAATTCAACGTATCGCTGACCGCTTTGAATTCTCTACGGTTGACAAGGCTTCTATCGTTAAGGAAGTTGAGAAAAAGAAAGCCGACCGTGAGGAAGTACAGGTCGAAAAACCCGTCAAGTCCAAAGAAGATATTGTTGTCGAGGAAGCGATGGCACCTCCTCCCGAGAAGAAGGAGAATGCCCACGAAAACCCCGACGCCGCCAAGACGGACAAAAACCCTCCGTCAAGGCACAGCTCAGGCGCACACGATACGAAAGCTGATAAGGGTAATTCCAAGTCCGACGGCAAAAAACCTTCCGTAAAGGAAAAGCTGGAACGCTATAAGGCTGAACACGCCGCAGGACAGAAGAAAGAAGCAGAACGCTATCAGCCTAAGCACACGCAGGAGAAGAAAACTCCTTCTAAAAACAGACAGACCAAACACAAACAGCCTAAAAAGAAACAGAAGGCTAAACATTACAAATCGAAAGAGAGGTAAAATCTATGACCAATGATTTCAAGGCAAAGAGAAGTGGCGGCAACTACAATAAGCCGAAGCTCTCGCCTGAAGATTACAAGCAATTCAAGGCAGATGAAAAGAAGGGCGTATATCAGCTCATTGATTCTGCTGTTACTGACATCGTGAACACCCCTGCTGAAATGCAGAAGTATCTTGACACTCAGGCTCGTATGGATAGATACTCGGCGGCTAACGCCCTGCTTATCTATAAGCAGTGTCCCGAAGCTACTCAGCTCAAGGACTTTGACGGTTGGCGTGATGATAACGTCCGTATCAAGAAAGGCGCAAAGAGCATTTCTATTCTTGAGCCTGTTGACTTCACCAGAGCTGACGGAACGCAGGGCGTTTCGTATAACGTCAAAAAGGTGTTTGACGTATCTCAGACCAACGGCAAGCGCCCGTCATCGCCTACGGTTAATCGTGATCCGCAGAATCTTATCAAGATTATGCTGCGTACTGCGCCCGTCAATTTTGAAAGCGTAGACAATCTGACAGATCCTAACGCCGTTGCCTTTTACGACAACGACAGGAATACCCTTCTTGTAAAAAGACACGTTAATAACAGCGTTGCTCTCTTTCAGGGCGTTGCCCTGGAACTCGGCTACGCAGAGTTTTCAACTCGCAGCGAGAGCTTTAGCCGTAAGGATATGAGTTATCAGGCGGTATGCGTCGGCTATATGATTTGCAAGAAGTACGGCGTTGAAGCCAAGTCCTTTGCGATTGACCGTATTCCGGCACAGTGGAAGGATAAGGAGCCGAAGGAAGTCCGTGCTGAGTTGTCTAAGATGAGGACAGCTATGAGCGATATTCATTCCCGTGTTTCCGAGGAAATCTACCGCCAGCAGCAGGAACGCTCTGTTGACCGTTCGAGATAAGGACGGAGGTGTTGTTATGAAAGAGCCTAACAAATTTGAGGGCTATACCCTTGAAGATTGTAATTGCAAATACTGTTTGTACTTCGGCGGCAGACGCAGAGGTAAAGTAAAATGCCTTGCGGAAGAATGTGTTTGCAAAGAAGAAATAGAAGCTGCCCGCCGGAAAGAAAGGAGATTTACGCTTAATGGAAGTTAAGATAAACAGAGAAATCCGCAACTACACAGAAGCAGTATTCTTTGGTCTGTCGCTTAGACAGATCATTTTTTCTGCCTGTGCTTTAGCGGTGGCGGTTGCCGTATTCTTTCTGTTAAAGCCTACGCTGGGTACAGAAACCACGTCTTGGATTTGTATTCTCGCCGCAGCTCCGTTTGCAGCGCTGGGCTTTGTAAAGTACAACGGAATGACCGCAGAAAAATTCGTCATTGCTTGGGTAAAGTCTGAATTTCTTACCCCTAAAAAGCTGACGTTCAAATCCACAAATACCTACTACGAGCTGATGAAGCCCGTAATTGAACAAAAGGAAAAGGAGGCTATGAAAGCCAATGATTAAAACACTCAGACAAATTGGTAAACAGGACAGGCAGAAGTTTGTCGTGCCGAAGGGCGTTCAGGACGTTATCCCAATCACTGCTATTTACGACGACGGTATCTTCCAGATCGGCAAGGACAAGTTTACCAAGACTTTCAAATTCACCGATATTAACTACGCCGTCGCTTCCCGTGAGGATAAGGAAGAAATGTTCCTTGAATACTCCGAGCTACTCAACAGCTTTGACAGCGGAGCGACGACCAAGATCACCATTAACAACCGCAGGCTTAACCGCCTTGACTTTGAGAAGTCAATCCTCATTCCGCTCAAGGGCGATTATCTTGACGAATATCGCAAGGAATACAATCAAATGCTGCTCGACAAGGCGACGGGCGCAAATTCGATGGTTCAGGACAAGTACATCACGGTATCTGTCTGCAAGAAGAATATCGAGGATGCCCGCACCTATTTCAGCCGTGTCGGAAATGATATGATTACCCATCTCAGTAAGCTCGGCAGTAAGTGTACGGAGCTTGATGTTGAGGAGCGCCTTCGTATCTTTCACGATTTCTATCGTGTCGGCGAGGAAAGTAGCTATCACTTTGACATCAAGGAGAACCGCAAGAAAGGTCACAGCTTCAAGGACTATATCTGTCCCGATTCTATGGAGTTTGAAAAGGACTATTTCAAGATTGGCGACAGATACGGCAGAGTGCTCTTTATGCGTGAGTATGCTTCCTATATCAAAGACAGTATGATTTCTGAAATTACCGAACTCAACCGCAATCTGATGTTGTCTATCGACGTTATCCCTGTTCCGACTGATGAAGCCGTGAGAGAAGCGGAGAGCCGCTTACTCGGTGTTGAAACCAATATCACGAATTGGCAGCGCCGTCAGAACTCCAACAACAACTTCTCTGCTACCGTTCCCTACGATATGGAACAGCAGAAGAAGGAAATGAAAGAGTTTCTCGATGACCTGACTACCCGTGACCAGCGTATGATGTTCGCCGTGCTGACGATGGTACACACGGCTGATACAAAAGAACAGCTCGACAACGATACCGAAGCTATCCTGACTACGGCGAGAAAACACCTTTGTCAGTTTTCTACCCTGAAATTTCAGCAGATGGACGGTCTGAATACCGCAATGCCTTTCGGTGTTCGCAAGATCGACAGCTTCCGTACATTGACTACCGAATCGCTGTCCGTCCTTATGCCGTTCCGTGTTCAGGACGTATTCCACGAAAACGGTATCTATTACGGTCAGAACGTCATTTCTAAAAATATGATTATCGCTGACCGCAGACAACTCCTGAACGGTAACGCCTTCGTCCTCGGTGTATCCGGCGGTGGTAAATCCTTCTTCGCAAAGGGTGATATTGTTAATATCATTCTTGCAACGGGCGCAGATGTTATTATCGTAGATCCTGAGCGTGAGTACGGAGCGCTTGTCAACGCTCTCGGCGGCGAGGTTATCAATATTTCGGCTACCTCAAAGAATCATATAAACGCAATGGATATGTCCGAGGAGTACGGCGACGGCGCTAACCCCGTTATCCTCAAATCCGAGTTTATTATGTCCCTCTGCGAACAGTTTGTACCCCTCGGCGCTAAGGAAAAGTCCATTATTGACCGTTGTACCGCCAATGTGTATCGTGGCTATCAGCAGAGGAACTACACGGGTAAAGTGCCGACCTTAAAGGACTTCCGAGAAGAACTGCTCAGACAGGAGGAGCCGGAAGCACAGAGTATCGCCCTTGCGATTGAGCTGTTTACGGACGGTTCTCTTAACACCTTCGCAAAGCAGACAAATGTTGATACCGACAACCGCCTTATCTGCTACGATATTCTCGACCTCGGTAAGCAGCTTATGTCAATTGGTATGCTGGTCGTAATGGACAGCATACTCAATCGTATTACGCAAAACCGTGCAAAAGGTAAGGCAACATTCATCTTTATTGATGAAATATATCTCCTGTTCCAGCACGAGTATTCCGCAAACTTCCTCTTTACCCTTTGGAAGCGTGTTCGTAAGTACGGCGCATTTGCGACAGGTATCACTCAGAACGTCGATGACCTGCTCCAGAGCCATACAGCCCGTACAATGCTCGCAAACTCCGAGTTTATTGTAATGCTCAATCAGGCTTCCACCGACAGAGAGGAGCTTGCACGGCTGCTTAACATTTCTGATTTACAGCTTTCGTATATCACGAATGTTGACGCGGGACACGGCTTGATTAAGGTCGGCAGCTCCCTTGTACCGTTCGCAAATAAATTCCCCAAGAACACCAAGCTCTACAAGCTGATGACCACTAAGCCGGGCGAAGGCACGGCAGCATAAAGAAAGGACGACCGTTATGAGCAAGAAGATTCTTATTATCGGACTTGCGGTGCTGATCGCCGTCTGCGGTGTCAGCACCTATTTCCACATCAAGAACAAAGTGGAATCTGACAACAACAAGAAGATGTATGAAACCGTAGCCGAAGAAGTTTCGGCTACGGAGGAAAGCGAAACACCGACACCTACTAAAGCGCCTATCAATCCATACACAGATGATACTCCTGTCAGTGGCGGCGGAATCGGTGGCACAGGCGGAACAAGCGGAGGTAACTCACAGAGCTACACCACCACTATGAATCCAAGCGCTAACCCCGATATGGTGGGCTGGGTAAAGATTAATGATACTGTCATTAACTATCCCGTAATGCAGACAAAGAAGATCCCCGACTACTACCTCAACCACGATTTCTATAAAAACGAATCAGTGTACGGTTGTCCGTATGTTCAGGCAAATTGTGATGTTGACGCTCCCTCGGATAACGTAATCATCTACGCTCACCATATGAACGACGGCTCTATGTTTGCCGGACTTGAGAATTATCGCAGTAAGGATTATTGGTCGTCGCATAAAACGATCAGCTTTGATACGCTGAACAAGAAAGCAAGCTATGACATTCTCGCCGTGTTCGCTGTTCCTGTTGACGAGAGCGATAAGAACACATTTAAGTTTTACGAGTTTGTCAATGCTTATGATTCCGAGCATTACAGCAGCTTTATCAGCAAATGCAAGGCGTTGTCGTTCTACGAAACAGGCATTTCAGCTAAACAGGGTGACAAGCTCCTGACGCTCGCTACCTGCGAATACACAAATAACAACGGCAGACTTGTTGTAGTAGCAAAACGGACGACAAGATAAGGCGGTGATATTATGCTACCACGAATGAACATTCAGCAACGTCGCCGAGCCAATAAGCTGCTCAAACATCTATGCGCTAACTATCAGGACGGAAACTGTCTGCTTCTCGACGACGATGAGCCGTGTGTTTGCGTACAGAGTATTTCATACTCCCTGTGCTGCAACTATTTTCGGGTAGCAGTTTTACCAACTGAGCCGACGCTTGAAGCAGAGATACTTGATCCTAAAAAGATTAGCTACTGTAAGGATTGTAAGCTGCCGTTTGTAAAGCGGAGGTATAATCAACTGTTTTGCGATAAATGCGCCAAACTCAGGTATAAAAAGCAGCAGGCTGAATACGCACGAAAAAGGCGGCTGAATAGTCGAAAAAGTGATAGTTAGAAAGCCAGTGTTTATGCGGCTTTTTAGGCGCAGTATTTAAGGGGTAAGGGTAATTATACCTTTACCCCTGATTTTACTAAATTTGCCCTTTACGGGCGTTTACGAAGGGAGGTTAAAAGTTGGCTGATATTAAGACAAGAGATACGGTCAAAGGAACAATCCGAACTCTTGATAAGGGTAGGATTGCCGCCAGCCGTATGAAACAAGCCTATATTCAGACAAAGGACAAAGCGGAGCATTCCGTCGAGCCGGAGGAGCATAACGAAACGGAGTACGCTTCTGATCGTATGGAATCCGGTACAAAGCGAGTGGCGGAAGAAACTGTACATCAAACGAAGAAAGCCGTCAACAAAGGCGCTGAGAAGATCAAGGACAAAGTTGAGCGAAGAATCGAGGACAGAGTTAAGAAGAAGGTCGAAAGCAAAGCTGAGAATACCGCAAAGGATACGGTTAAAAACTCAGCCGAGCGAGCTTCTAAAAACGCCGCCAAGAAATCCGCAGAGAAATCTATCCGGGCAACCAACAGCGCAGGACGTAAAAGTATTCGCACCGTTGAGAAAACATCGGCAAAGACTGTTAAGCAATCTGCCCGATCCACGGGCAAGGCAACCGTTAAGACGGCTCAGAAAGGCACAGTCAAAACCGTCAAGACTTCCGTTAAAACAGCAGAGAAAACATCGAAGGCAGCTATTAAGACTACGAAGCAAGCCGCAAAAGCCGCAGAGAAATCAGCGAAGGCGGCGGCAAAGGCAGCGCAGAAAGCCGCAAAAGCGGCTCAACAGGCAGCTAAATTGGCAGCCAAAGCAGCGAAAGCGGGTATACAGCTCTTGATCAAGATTATCAAGGCTATCGTAGCGGCTATGCAAAAACTGATTTCCGCAATCATCGCCGGAGGTTGGGTATCTTTGCTCGTGATCCTGATAATTTGTATGATTGCTCTTTTATGTTGGAGTGTGTACGGCTTATTCGCTTCCGCTAACGCAAATGAAGGCGAATACACTATGCACAACATCATTACTCGTATCAATAATGAGTTTAACGATAAGATAACAGATATTAAGACCGATAACCCACACGATAAACTCGTTATGTCCGGTTCAAAAGCTGAATGGAAGGAAGTCCTTGCTATTTACGCTGTTGCTTACAATATGACGGATATGCACCCTGCCAATCCTGATGAAGTACAGGTTGTAACCCTTGATGAAAGCAAGGAAGAATATATACGAAATCTATTTTGGGAAATCAATAAGATTAACCACAGGATAGAAACGTACACCGAAACTGAACAGGTCGAGGAAAAACAAAAAGACGGCAAGGTTAAAAAGGTCAATAAGCAAGTCCAAAAGAAAGCCCTTTATATAACCGTTTCTCACGTTGACCTTGAAACGATGATGAACAATAAAGGGTTTACTGCGGAACAGAAGAAAATGTGTCGGCAGTTGTTATCTGATGAGAACAACGACTTATGGCGTGAGCTTCTAAACGGAGTAACAAGCTCGAACAGCGATATTGTCCTGATTGCTCAGGAGCAGCTTGGAAACGTCGGCGGAAAACCTTATTGGAGCTGGTACGGTTTCAGCTCTCGTGTTGAATGGTGCTGTTGCTTTGTTTCTTGGTGTGCGAATGAGTGCGGGTATATTGAGAGCGGTACTATTCCAAAGTATTCTGTTGTTGATGATGGAGTTGTATGGTTTAAGAACAAAGACCAATGGCTTGATGGCTCAGAAGAACCTGAACCGGGTATGATAATCTTCTTTGATTGGGCAGACGACGGACTTGATGGCGGTGGCGATCACACGGGTATCGTTGAAAAAGTTGAGGGTGGCACAGTTTACACAATCGAAGGCAATAGCGGCGATAAGGTGTGCGAGAATCAGTATAGTATCGGTAACAAAGAGATCTTAGGATATGGTTTCTACTCAGGTAACAATACCGTTGCGACTGGTGATACAGCGCAGCAAGTGTGGACGTATCTTAAAAGCTATGGCTACTCAGACAGCGTTGCCGCAGGCATTATCGGAAATATGATGCGTGAATGCGGCGGCGATACACTTAATCTTGACTGGAACATTGTCGGACACTACAACGGTGATGAATTCTATGGCTTGTGCCAATGGTGTCTACGATATACTCCTACGGGATTCAAAGGCTCAAATGTTAAAGAACAATGTGAGTATCTGCAAAAGACGATAAAATCCGAGTTTGCAAATTACGGAGGAAACTATAACGGTATCACTTATAATGAATTCCTTAAATCCAATACCAGAACGGCGGCGATAGCCTTTGAGCGAGTATATGAGCGTTGCGGTGATTACTCATTCGAGGATTCTCGCAGAGCAGACAACGCTGAAAAGGCATACAGCAAATTCCATAAATAAGAATGGCGGCAGTCCATTATGGGCTGTCGCCAATTTTTTATTTGTCGTAGTTTTTTATGAAACGTAGTAGGTTTTCTTTTTGTGTCTGAGATAATGTTGACCAATAATTTAACAATTCTCTTGTATCCTCGGAAACTTCAATCATTTCACCCTCTGCAAAGAACTCAGAGATTGTAATTCCGAATGCTTTACAAATAGCTTCTAATGTGGTTATTGACGGGACAGAGTTACGCTTTAGCATTGTTAATATCGTGTTGGCAGATAGACCACATTCCTTAGATAGTCTGTATGCAGACCACCCTTTTTCATCCAAAAGGAATTTGATTTTTTCTGTTGCGTCCATCACTCTCACCCCTGTTACTATTTTAACCCACAGGTGTATGATAAATAAATTGAAATATGGCGACTAAATTTCATACAGCAGTATGATTTTTGAATGAATTGTGCTATAATGTGAAAGTATTAGGCGGTGTTTATTATGACTGAACAAGAAAAGAGATTACACAGATGCTGTTTTACAGGACACAGACCTGAAAAACTATTCTTAGTTGAAAGAGAAATAATCAAAGAATTAGAGCGTGAAATCAAAGCTGCCATTGAACGAGGATACACAACTTTTATATCGGGAATGGCAAGAGGTGTTGATATTTGGGCTGCGGAGATTGTATTAAATCTCCGAAAAAAGAATAAGGATCTACACTTAATCTGCGCTTCCCCATACGAGGGATTTGAATCACGTTGGTCGCAAGATTGGCAGAAGCGATATAAGAAGATTATTAAGAAGGCTGACTATGTAAAGTATGTATCACCTGAATATAGTCCGGCTTGTTTTCAGATTCGCAATGAGTATATGGTTAATCATAGTAATCTTCTGATAGCAGTTTATAATGGTGAAGCTGGTGGAACACGCAACACACTTAAATATGCTAAGAATAGAGATGTTGAGATTGTTGTTATAGAAGGATAGTTGTTTACTTAGCAGGATACTTACTGACCATAATTTCAAGAAACAGAAGGAAGCTCAATGAATTTGCGGGCTTCCTTTTCTTTTTTTTATAATTGACAAAAGAGTAATTGAATATCATACAGTTTTATGATAAAATATAAATAAATATAGCCATAATTAGCTTTAGTTTTGTTAAACATAACAGAATCATAACGAGGTATTTGATTTATGGATTTTGAAAAGGCTAAGTCTTTATCTATTGAAAGATTAAAAACGATATATAAATATCATCTTGAAGCGCAAGGGCTTGGGCGTAATACAGTTGGTACCGTTATTGGTGATACTTTCTATCTGTGGAATAACGTTAATGAAAATGTATTTTGGGAAACTGTAACAGCAGATGATTTTGAAGAAAAAGCAAGAGTTGAGTTATTTAATGCGTTAACTCAAAATTCATCGGGTAATGTTACAAGTCTTATCAGCGGTTATGTTTCTAAATTACGTAAATTCCGAGAGTTTATTCTTTCTTTCGATGAGCTTGATGATGAAGTAGATGATTATACTGCAATAAAGGATTTTTTACTTGATATTGATTGCCTTGAGCCTTTGACAAAATGGACAAGTCAATTCAATCTTTTTGATGTTCTAAAAATCACACGAGTTGAGATTAGACACAGTAATATGTTGTCTTGGTTATTAAATCCTAATGAAAATCACGGACTTAATGATAGCGTTTTGCGTGGCTTCATTCAATTTGCGGTTACTTATTTTTCAGATGAAACCGAAATATTTGATACGTTGTTAATGGATCTTCACGATTTTGTTATTCAAAGAGAGTGGCATAATATTGATATACTCTCTGTTTCTGCAGATGAGAAGTTTATTTTATGTATTGAGAATAAAATAGATTCAAAAGAGCATAGTAACCAATTAAACAGATATAGAAAAATAATTGAAGAAACATATCCGACTTACAAGGTTGTCTATATTTATTTGTCACCTGATGGAACTGAATCAAGTGATCCAGAGAATTGGTATTCAATGAGTTATTCAGATGTTCTCCAAATCATTGAAAAGGCTTGCAATTCAACAAAACTTCTACCAGACACAGAACTACTTATTAAGAATTATATAGATACAATTAGGAGGGATATTGTGGGTGACGAAAACCTCGCACGAGTTTGTGCTGAAATATACGCAAAGCATCAAAAAGCATTAGACTTAATATTTGAAAACCGTCCAGATCGGGCTTCTGAATTAGCTTCTATTTTTAGAAAATGGGCACAAATAATGAATGATAAAGGTGAGATTATATTTTCACCTGAAAAAAGCGTGAAATCATATACAAGATTTAAAACTCAAACAATGTCAAGGTTTTTACCTGATGTTGAAGGATTAAGAAGTGGTTGGAATACTCCAAACTTTTATTTCTACGAGATAAGAAATAATGGGAATGACTTCTTTATTCAATTAGCACTTAGTTCTCGGAACATACCTGATGATTTAAGAAAAGTATGTGAACAAATAAATAAGTATTTCCCGGCACGTACAAAGAAAGTGGATTGGCAATGGAGAACCCCATTTTCTACTAAACATATAAAAGTTGAAGAAGAATTCTCCGAAGAATACATATTTGAACAATTAAACAGACTGTTTGAAAATGTCAAAAAGTTTGAATTAAAACTAACTGAATCACTCGACAAGGATATAGAATAATTCCAACTTTTTTGATGTCTGATAGAGCACAGTCCGTTTTATGGGACAATGAATTTTGTATAATGGTATTAAGCGTATTAAGAGGTACTATAATACTACTATTATAATCCAAGTCAGTGAAAAGGTGAGATAAATGCCTGCGACCAATGAATACATTGAGCAGATTAAAAACACGCTTAAAGATAAGAAAAATGCTGATGTTTATATCCTTAATGATAAACTAACTCTCTCCGTTTTTTCGGTTTTGGAGCAGAGCTTGAAAAATGTGCGCCGAATTTACTTGATAATTCGTGGTAATCAGCAGCTTCCAAAAGAAGAAATAGCAAGAGAGTTTGAAATGAATCCCAATGATACTCTATATAATGAGTATGACATTGTTGAGAAAAACGAACTAACGCATTTTGCAAAAGCAAAATCTATGCACGACTTTATTTCAAAAAATGTAGAGATTCGTCGACTGAATCCTCGTGCAAAAGTAGGACTTAATATTTTGATTATTGATGAAGATTTTATGATGTCTGGTACATCTTCATTAGAACTTAATGAGAGAAAATCTGAACAAAGCATCAATTTTAATTCAATAATCAATAGCGAAATGGATAGTGAGCAAATTAAACGCTTCAAAAATGAATTTGAAAGAATCTGGCTCTCTGATCAACTGACATACGATTTCAAAGATGAACTATTGAATAGTTTGGCGTATGTATATAAAGAGCATAGTCCTGAGTTTGCTTATTATTTTACACTTAATGAGTTATATGGAAACAAAATAGATGAATCTGTACAGCGTTTTGAAAGGGATAATTCAGGCTTTAAGGACAGTATTATTTGGAATATGCTTTTTGATTTTCAAAAAGAAGCTGTCCGCTATGCTATTGAAAAGATTAATAAATACAATGGCTGTATAATAGCTGATAGTGTAGGTCTTGGAAAGACATTTGAAGCGTTAGCAGTAATCAAGTATTTTTCGGACAGGCAGGATAACATTCTCGTTTTAACTCCTGCAAAACTCTATAATAACTGGGATTCCTACCGTGATAACGATTATGAAGATAACCCATTAGCAGACGATGTTATTAAATACAAAGTGCTTTGTCATACAGATTTATCAAGATACTCAGGTATATCCCGAAGTGGTATTGATCTTGAACGCTTTGATTGGAGCAGATTTGATTTAATCGTTATTGATGAATCACATAATTTCCGTAATAGGACTGAAAAAGAGGAAAGCGAAACCCGATATCAGCGATTGCTCGAAACAGTAGTTAAAAAGAAAACGCATACTAAGGTATTGCTTTTGTCGGCTACGCCAGTAAATAATAGTCTTACTGACCTAAAAAATCAAATCAGCTTGATAACAGGCGACCAAGACGATGCTTTCGAGAAATATGGAATTGAAAGCATTTCCCAAACCTTGCGTAAAGCATCTTCTGTATTCAATGCTTGGGAAAGAAGCGGTAACGCTTCAAAAGAAGAACTCTACGATACTTTACCAAAAGATTTCTTTGATTTGCTTGAGCTTTTAACTATTAGCCGAAGCCGAAAGCATATCACTAATTATTATAATAGTGATGACATTGGTACATTTCCGAACAAGCTGCCTGTTAGCACATATAATCCTAACATCGACACGGATTCTAAGTTGTTGAATTTCAAAGAAACATTAATGACTCTGGAAGAATTGTTACTTGCAGCCTACACGCCTATGCGTTATATCAAGCGTGAGTATCAGGCAATGTATCAGGAAAAATATCAGACCATACATAAAGGTAGAGTTGTTTTCACGCAGGAAGGACGTGAGAACACAACCAAAATTTTGCAGATGTTTAATCTGTTCAAGAGATTAGAAAGCTCTGTATATGCTTTTTGTCAAACATTAAAAAGACAAAACGATAGAATAGACAACTATATCTCTCTACTAAAAGGTAATGCTACTGATTTAACTGATGAAGTATATACTGATGATGAAGAATCATCATTAGATTATAAGTTGGATATAAAGGTAGCCCATCTTGATAAAGAAACCTATTTAAGCGATTTATACTTTGATAAAAGCATCGTGGAAACGCTTATCACACAAGCCGAGGAAATTCTTGATGGCGGACGTGATGAAAAGCTCATTGAGTTAAGGCGTATTATTCAAGATAAGATAAAGAATACTCCCATAAACGAAGGCAACAAAAAAATTCTTATCTTTTCAGCATTTGCCGATACAGCAAATTATCTATATGATTCAATTTCCGAGGGATTGCTAAAACAGGGTTATTATACGGGTATAGTTAGCGGATCCGATAAACCTCGCACTACTATTCCTCAAAAGTACAAACCAACAAAGCCGAATGGTAAACAACTTGATTTTGACTTTAATAAGGTATTGACATTCTTTTCCCCTCTTTCAAAGAACGACAATGTGCCAGAAGATAGACAGATAACCGTTTTAATAGGAACTGACTGTATTTCGGAAGGTCAAAACTTACAGGATTGCGATACCGTAATTAACTATGATATTCAATGGAATCCGGTCAACCTTATTCAGCGTTTCGGACGTATTGACCGAATTGGTAGCCGAAATACACAAATCAAGTTGATAAACTTCTTTCCAGCTATGGATTTGAACGAGTATCTCGGTCTTGAAAGCAGAGTAAAGAATAAGATGGTACAATCCAATATTGTATCAACGGGTGATGATAACTTGTTAAGCCCTGAAATGAACGATATTAGTTTCCGTACTCGTCAGATGGAGAAGTTGCGTAGTGAAGTAATAGATATTGATGACGCAAGCGATACAATCTCTATTACTGATCTAAATATGAATCAATACATATATGAATTGTCGCAGTATATCAAAGCTCACAAGGAGCTTGAACAAGTACCGAGAGGAATCTACTCTATTGCAAAGGCAAACGAAATAGGAATAAATCAGAACGGTGTGTTATTCTGCTTTAAGTATAAGAACAATGAAGAAAAACCGAATTCTGACAGCTCTCTTTTCCCTTACTATCTTTCCTTTGTATCTGACGATGGCGAAGTTGTTTATAAAAGCACACAGGCTCGTGAATTGCTAAAGCGTTTTCGAGGACTATGCTATCGAATGAATACTGTCAACGAGCCGCTTGTTCAAGCATTTCTCAAAGAAACACGCAATACCAAAGATATGAGCAGATATTCAGCCTTACTTAATAAGGTGGTCGGCTCAATCCAAAAAGTCGAAGAAGATAACGCAGGTTTTACGCTCTTTGACTTCGGCGGATTCAAAAACGAATTTGCTGATAAGACGAGCGACGATTTTGAATTGGTATCATTCATTATCGTGCGTAAGGAGAATTAGTATGCTTTCATTACCCGAAAAGTATAAGAAAGATGCAAATATAGCGAAAGTGACTTTTGTGCGTGGTGGAGGATTGACCGGAGCAGACAAAAAGCGATTTGAAACAGCGGTAAAAGATATACGGCTTACCTATCAGATCGAAGGATTTGACATTCCGAATTTGGTAAACGACGATTATAATTGTCAAGTTATTATGTTCCTGCGGATAACTCTTACTACACTTAAGCAAGCTCAGTATGTGGCTGCAATCGTTCAGAAGTGCATCAATCCTCTTTGCGTTATTGAATTTACAGACGGCGTTGATGAACAATACAGCTTTGCTGATAAGCGTTTGAATAAGCAAGATAAAAAACAAGTAGTAATCGAGAATGAGTATCTATCATCAAAACTTCCTCTTGAGTTTGAAAATGATACCAAAACGCTCTTTAATCTCTACATAGATTATGACACCATTCTCAACCGCAATAACAAGCACGCTTTTTATGTTGAGATGATGACAAAGGCGTACCTTATTAGTAATCAAGGCTTGTTTGCCGCAGAGGATAAATTGCTTGACAGCAAAAAGCTATGGTATGATGAGGAACGCTCCAAAAAAGTATTCCCATTAGCTCGACAGCTCAAAGCTGCAAAGCTATCAGCAGTACGAGCAAAAAGCTTATCTGAAAGAAGTAAATTTAACACACAGATCAAAAGACTAATAAAGGAATTGGAGTTGTTGATGGGTAATGAATAAGAACGAAACACTTAAATGGTACAGAGAACAACTTAATATTGGAGGAGAACAATCTAAGATTATACTTGACAATGAATTCTTACAATATGATCATCCGGTGCGTGGGATATATGGTATTTTTATAGGAAAGGATAGCCCTGAGATTTGTGTGTATGTTGGAAGAGCAGAAAACTTGTACAAACGTATGTTCAAAGGTGATGGACACCTTGTAAACATCAGTAAAGGTTGTCACACTAATCCAAAGCTAAATGAAGCAATAGAAGAAAGGCAGAAAGTTTTTATAAAGCTATTGAAAGAAGTTCCATATGAAAAAGGTAATTGTACAGAAGCTGATTATAACATAGATATGCAAAGGTTAGCTTCTGCCGAAAATAAATACATAGATATCTATCAAAAGAAAGGTCAGTGCTTATGGCAATTACCTGAAGGAAAGCATATATCATATAAGGAATGGTGCAAGAAATAAGAGGTGAATAATATGAGCGATAAAAACGCAATTATCCCTTTAGAAGATAAATCTTTGTTGAATATCTTTGCAACCGAGGAGGACAAGAACGGAACAGACTTGCTTGAAATGTCAAATTTCTTTGACATCTTTATAGATGACATAGGCGAAAATCTGCATAATTATCATCAATGGGAAAACGTCATTGATTTTGGAGCATTGTTTGGTCGTCTTGCGGCTGTAATGAAAGCCGGATTTGACATCAATGATATGGGCGTGATGGTTGCCGATTATTCCCATTTTAGCAAGGATATAATTGACGGTTTGAAGAAAGGCATTTATCATATTGGCGAATCAAAAGAAGTTGCCGGAAATATGCGTCCTGCTATATTAGACAAGGACGAGCATATTGTAAAATGGTTTACGATGAAGAAAGCCGTCAATCCGAAAGAAATGTTGTCCGATGTAGGCTCTTTGTCAATGCAAAACTCACTGCGACAGATTTCGTCCGAATTAAAAGGCATAAGTCAAGACCTTAAATATGAAATAGAGTTTACTCGTCGTCAAGCGTTGAGCCTTCCTTTTATTAACGCACGGACTAAGTTCCTAAACGCAATAAACAATCCCGAAAACAGAGTAAAATATCTAGAAGAAGCCGACACCTATTTATTGGAAGGACTTAACTCCCTATATGCCGATATTGAAGCCGAGGTCAAAAGAATAGGAGATTCAAACTTGAAGCCTAATCAAAACAAGATCAAGGAATTCTTTGTCGGCAGCCTGAAATATGCCGATGACATATTAGGGCGTATCAACGAGGATATGTTGATGATTCCCAAGTATGTAGCAGTTGAGGTTTATCTGTTGCAGCATTTAGAGCGTTATGAGGACGCAAAAGCTGTGATCGGTCAGTACAAATATCATTTGGATAAAATGGCAAATACACCTTTGCCAGGAAGTGATTACACAGCGGCTGAGGTAATACACGAGCTATATCCTTATAGCAATGGAAATCGTGACTTTTGGCTGGAAATGCCGCAAGAAACTATTTCGGCGTTGGATTCCTTGCAGTTCCTCATTGAACCAAAGGATAATGAAGTGTTCTTAATTGAAGCAGAAGCAGCAGATGATCCGACAGGCGGTAAAGAAGCCGATACCGAAACTGAAACGGAGGGCAACGATGAGCAAGGAACAGAATGAAGAAGTTAAGCGCTGTTTTTTCTGCCATAAGCGATTAGTCAAAAACAAGGGCTTTGTCTGCAAACGTTGTCAGCTTCAAGGCAAAGATATTGGAGAAAAAGTTTTAGGCGGCTTAGCGGTTGCCGGAACAGCCGTATTAACCGTTGCAGGCGCTATCGGTAACGCAAGCAATAATAGAAACGATGATTGAGGAGGCACAATAAATGAGCGATTATCATAAGATTTCAGAAGGAATACTCGGCGAGGAAACTGTAGATAAGACGAATACAGAGCTTTTCTTATGTCTTGTCGGTCAGTATTTTCCTGAAGCTATCAAGGACGGCGAAGTTGATTTTGCCGCCCTTAAAGAAGAAATGGGTGAATTCCCGCAAATATCAAGTGAACATTATGAGTTTACTTGGGCTGGTAAGCAAGCTGCCAAAAAGGAAGCGCAAGCTGATTTGTTTGGTAGAACTCTAAAATACAAGCCACAGGATAGTTTAAATCCTGACACAACTGAAAACATCTACATTGAGGGCGATAATCTTGAAGCACTAAAACTTCTCCGTCGTAATTATCACGGAAAAATAAAAATGATTTATATTGATCCTCCTTATAACCGAGGCACGGATTTGATTTACTGCGATACATTCACTTTATCAGAAGAAGAAATTGCGAAGTTATCTGGCGATACCATAGACAAAGAAAGATTGCAAAAAGTATCTAAAGACGATGCTAAATATCACACCAAATGGTTAAATATGATGTACCCGCGTTTGAAGTTATGTCGAGAACTAATAGCAGATGACGGAGCGATTTTTATTTCAATCGATGATAATGAACAAGAAAACCTAAAAAAACTATGTGATGAAGTTTTTGGCTCAAGAAACTTTGTGGCACAGCTTGTATGGGAAAAGAAAAAGAAAGGGGCTTTTTTAAGTAAAAATTATATCAATATGAAAGAATATGTATTGGTATATGCAAAAAACAACTCGAATTTTGAAGGGCTGGTCGGTGAGATAAATTCCGCATTGGAAACATATCCCTGCATAAAAACCACTAATGCACGAGGAATAAGAGTTATAAAAAAAGGAACCCCAAGTAAGTATAAGGAAAGAACATATACAATTAATGCAGGTACAAGGATTAGTTCTGGTAATATGGAATTAATCTATTTGACAGATTTAGTGGTTGAAAACGGCATATTGCAACAAGATGTTAAAATAGACAGCAATTGGATTTATAGTCAAGAAGCTCTTGACGAATATGCAGAAGAAGGATTGCTTTACATTACACAGGATAAATACATAAGACGTATTGTCAATGAAGATAGAGTAAAAATGCTTAAAGACTTGTTGACACGAGTTGGAGCTGACAATGTTTCATTACCAAATTATCAATACGATGTTAATTTGAACAACGGAGGCTGGGGTACGAATGAAGATGCTAATGATGAACTACATGAACTATTAGAGTATCAATACCTGTTTGATTTTTCAAAGCCGACACGTCTTATTGCTAAACTTGCTCAAACAATGACGAAAGAGGAAGATATTATTATGGATTTTTTCAGTGGAAGTGCTACCACTGCCCAAGCTGTTATGCAAATCAATGCCGCTGATGAAGGGAAAAGAAAGTTTATATTAGTACAGTTTCCAGAATTAACTTGGGAATACAATAAGAATGGTGAAAAAATAGCAAAAAAAGAAAACATGGTTGCATTTCAAGCAGGATATGACAATATTTGCGAAGTCGGAAAAGAACGCATACGCAGAGCCACTAAGAAAATACACGAGGATAACCCCGACGCACAGTTTGATGATGGATTTAAAGTGTTTGAAGTTGCTGATACAAATATAAAATGGAATACAGCAAATGATAATGAAGTCCTTACTCTTGCAGATATGGATAGTTCTATTCCGTATAAGGATATAATTGATTTTAACAAAGGCTATACCGATATAGATGTAGTCTATGAGGTTATGCTCCGTCAGTTTGATATACCCCTTTCTACGCCTATTGAGAAACTATCCTCTGTGAGCAACAGAACATATATCTTTGCTGAAGCGGTTGTTGTTTGCTTGGAACCGGAAATTGATGAGCAGCTCATAGAACGTCTTGCGGCTATTGAGCCTACACCGGCGAAATTTGTTCTGCGTGACAGTGCTTTCAATGATGATATTGAACTGAAAGATGTTTCCTTCAGACGTTTGTCAGCGCTGATCGATAATCATCAGACTGAGGAAGAACGAAAGAGTAAGTATAATAACTATACCGTAGAATTCATTTAAGGAGTTGAGTGCTTTGAGCGATAAGATAAGATTTCAAATCGAGGAGCTTGATTATCAGGAAGAAGCGGTAAACTCCGTTATAGATTTGCTCAAAGGTATAGATCGTCAATCTGTCAGCAGTATTTACAGCACAGCAAGAAGGCAGGAGAGCTTATTCACAGCTCGTCCCGAAGCTAATGTGCGTTTCAGCTCTACGAGTAGATTACTGAACAATTTACAAAGCGTTCAGTATCGCAACGGATTATTCAAGGACAATAAGATTGTAGGTGCTATTCCGCAGTTTACCATTGAAATGGAAACAGGAACAGGTAAAACCTTTGTATATCTTGAAACGATCCTGCGCCTTTGGAGCGAATTCGGCGGACAATTTAAGAAGTTTATCATTGTCGTACCGTCAAACCCTATACTGCTTGGCGTTAAGAAGTCAATCGAAACCTTTGCTGATTATTTCAAGCCGAAATACAACAACATAGATCTCAACGAGCGTTGCTTTGTCTTTGATAAAAACGTAACGCCGGAAACGGTTACTTCCAAGCTAATTGAAAGCACCGACCTTTCAATTATGATTATCACTAACCATTCCTTTAACAAGGAAAGTAACCGCTTGAGAAAAGAAAGCGAAAACGGCGTTGTTATTTGGGACGATATTAAGGATATTGCTCCTATCGTTATAATTGACGAGCCGCAAAAGATGGACGGTAATGGTAAGAAGAAAAGCGCTTCCCTTGCTGCCGTTGAGGAGCTTAACCCTCCGATGATACTCCGCTATTCCGCAACCCATAAGAATCTATATAACCCTATCTATAAGCTGGATTCCTACGACGCTTATCAAAAGAAACTTGTTAAGGGCATTAAGGTTACTACTGTTCATAGTTTAACACCGAAAAACTACCCTTATATCCGCTATATCAAATTCCTTGATAAGCAACTTCAAGCCCGTATAGAGATATTTAGCAAAGCACAAGGCAGGGACATCAAATGTATGAAGTTTGATGTTGATAATAATGCTTCGCTGGAGGAACTGTCGGGCGGTTTACCACAGTATCGTAATTGGTATATTTCAGCTCAGCCGAGAAAATACGATGACCTTCAAATCAGCACAAGCGACGGTGATACATTGTATATAGCCGAGGGCAAAAGCAACGACGAAGTTGATCACGATGTCGCTGTCGAGAAGCAGATGGAGATTGCTATTAAATCGCATATCCAAAAGCAAGCTGAGATATTAAGCAGCGGTAAGAAAATCAAGGTGCTTACCTTGTTTTTTGTGGATTCCGTTGGCAAGGTCAGAAGTAATGAGGGCGACGGCAGAGGTACATACCTCAAGATTTTTGATCAGGTATTTGACAAGATACGCTCACAACCTAATTTGATTGACCAAGCTATTCTAAGCAAATATCCTAAAGAATTTGCGATACTCAATCCTGATGTCCCGGTTTCAAATATCAGAGAGGGCTATTTTGCAGTAGATAAAAACCATAAAGCTGTTGATGTAGAAGGTTGGAATAGTGACATTGACGATGAAGATGTTAAGTTGAAAGTAAAGGCTCAGGAAGATGTTGACAGAGGAATTGACCTCATTCTCAACAAGAAGGACGAGCTGATCAGCTTTGATGAGCCGTTATCCTTTATCTTCTCACACTCTGCTTTGCGTGAGGGTTGGGATAACCCGAATGTTTTTGTTCTCGTTACTATCAAGGAAACAGGCAGCGACATTGCAAAAAAGCAAGAGGTCGGACGTGGTTTGCGTTTACCTGTTGATGTATCCGGCGCAAGGTGTTATGACAGCGCTATCAATGAGCTGACAATCGTAGCAAATGATTACTATGACCACTTTGCAGACTCATTGCAGAATGACTATAATCAGTCATCAGGATTCAATAAAGAGGAAGTTACCGCTGATATTATCAAAAGGACAATTATTGAAGCAGGTGTTCCTGAAGATAAGATTGAGGACGCTTATGACGCTTTCAAGCGAGAACTTGTTGCTTCAGAGTACGTTAAGGTTGATAAATCAGGCAAGATTATTATGCAAACATCAGAGGTCGATTTTGCTGATATTGAATTTAATGATCCTGTTCTGATTGAACACGCTGAGAAGATAAAAGAAACTTTTGTAAATGCAATGAAGGAAAAGGGTAGCAAAAAAATCGAAATTGCAAATGGTGATGAGCCGCCCTTTGAAAACAAGACACAGAAGTATGTGACCGAAGCTGAGTTTTACAATATGTATCAAAAGCTCTTGTCCATCTTACAAAAGCGTTCTGTATATCGCTATAAGCTCGATAAGGACGAGTTTATCCTCAGAGCAACAGCCGGAATTGAAAATCAACTCCTACGAAAGAATGATTATATTCAATTTGAAATAACAAAAGCCGAAGTTGATTTCAACGAATCCAGAAAGATGAAGATGGCAAATGCACAAAAGCAGGTCGAAGATAGTGACACTCACACAATAACATATGAGCCAAAGCCCTTGTTCGATCTTGTGAATGTTATAATGGCAAATACGATGCTGCCGAGATTAGCTATCATCAGGATAATAAAAGGTTTATCAGCAGAAGCAAGAAACAAAATCAACAATCAGGATTATCTTGAAGAAGCAATTAAAACAATTAACAAGCTGCTCAAAGAATTCAAGAGTAAGGAGTTTTTGACAGCCGAACTGATTGAGGGCGTTGGTGCTCTTGAGAAGGATATTTTTGAGGTGGATAAGATTGTCAATGAGGACGAGATAAAGTATCTGTTTACACCAAATCCAGCCCACAAAAAGGCTATGAACTTGAAATATAAGTTTGACAGCGAAGGTGAATGGAAGTTTGCAAAAGCTCTTGACGATGATCCGAATGTAATGCTTTACACTAAGCTCAAAAAAGGCGGTTTTGTTCTTGAAACTCCGGCAGGAAATTACTCTCCTGACTGGGCGATTGTCTATCAAAAGGACAACGAGAACTTTGCTATGTATTTTATCGCAGAAACAAAATGGGATAAGGAAGCTGAGGGGCTTAATGATGATGAACGTATTAAAATAAAGTGTGCTACAAAACACTTTGAAGCAATCAATCAAAGCGTTAATGAGGTCGTTAAGTATGCGTGGGTAAACGCATATAAAGATACCACAAAGGGACAGTCATTTCCACAGGTGTTTATTGATGACAGATACAAAGATACACTAATACTTGAAAGAATATAAAGATTTCAGCGTTACGGAGAATGCTCCCCGTAACGCTGATTTTTTTTGTCAATTATTCTTTTCCAATAACTCGATGATTTTCTTGGCTACGGCAAGCTCAAGACCTTGCTTCATATGGGAAGCAAAGCCGTGGGCTTCTGTAGAATTTGCAATGAACTCTTTAAGCTCTTTAATTCCCATTGGCTGATCGTGCTTGAACTCAAAGCCTTGATTCAGAGCTACAAGGTAGCCATCTTTTTCGCCCCACCCATATGTAACGCTGAAATAGCATAGCTTATCCTCTGTTACAAACACTCGCTCAGAGTTGTCGATTTTGCCAATACAAATGCAGGGCGTTTTAGCATAGTAGTTATCATATAACACTGATGATAAAAACTTTGTCCCCTTAAAGCAGTCATTGATATTGACATCACCGCTTTTTTGACAAATTGTGAAAAACTCCATTTCTTTCTTTTTTCTGTCTGACATCATATTAATGTCCTCCTTTGATTTATTTATAACCTACAAGAGGACAAAGAAGCGCCCATCGTCAGATGAGCGCTGTTGATTTCTGCACCCATCGTTCAAGCATTACCACCTTGCCTTGCGGTAGGTTGGTGTGCGGTCAAAGGGCTTGTCCCTCACGCACTCTATATAGGTTATTTTTGAATTATAATATTGTTTTCAATTCTTAGATTGTCGTTTTAATTCTTTAGCTTTTCTCTTTATTATTCTCATTGCCTCGTCCTCAATCATACAGCCTGTTTTTAGAGTGATTTCAAAAGAACATTTTTCCTGTTCAGTTGCTGTACCATCTTTAATTTTGTTATAGATAACAGCTAATTCGTCAAAGGTATGAAACATATCTATCCCTCTCAATCATCGTAATGGTCGTTATAATAGTCCTCTGCGTCCTCGTAATCGAAGAAGTCATCATAGTGATCCTCGTAGAAGTCCTCGGCGTGATAATAGGCTTTGGCATTATATTCATCTTTGGCTTTACTGCTCGATTTGTTTCGGGAGCTGTAACTGTTACTCTTGCCGGAACTGCTGTGGCTTGAATAACTACTTGAAGATGAATAAGAATTTGATATAGAAGGTTTTGTTGATGTGGTTGATGATGACTGGGAACTGTAACTCGGAGAAGATGAATAGCTATACGTTTTTCGATAATTTGATTTATAGCTATTGTTATTTGAGTTGCTGGAGGAGCATTTAGCAAAAAGAAGAAAAAGGGAGATGATCACGGCAACAACCGCAATTATGGTTCCGCCCTTTGTGCCTTTGCTATTTGTTGAATTGTTGTTAGTGTAACTGTACTTCGCAGGTTTGTGGTAAGAAGATGAGAAATCGTTTTCTTCCTTGGTTGTTTCCTCGTAGATTTTGTATGCCACATACTGCTCGTCTAATGTTGTTTTGCCGTTTCCGTCAAAGTCAAACATTCCGCCCATAAAATCCTTGTCGTTGAACATAAAATCACCTATGTCCTTTCACGGAGAATGATTCAGTTTAATTCATTGCTGGTCAGTGTTTTCGGTTTGCGGAAGAATAAGCTATCGGCTTCACAAGGAACTCTAAAATCGTCCCCGAGTTTGTTAAGCTCTTGAAGTTTTATCAAAACAAGATTGATATTCACATTTAGCATTTTTGCCATCTGAACGACATCGTACTTTTCCTTACTCATTGAGTAAATGTCATCATCGTCAATTATCAGATGTGCTGCAAAAGCGTTGGCTTCATATTCCGTTGTGTCTTTCATATTAAAAAGCACAAACTCTTTAAGCCCGTCGCCTTTGGCTATATCTCTATGAAGGGCATCGTGTCCAAGCTCGTGAGCGCAGACCATTCGTGCCATTATTTCCTCCATCTTATCATTAAGAAGGATAATTCTGTGCTTCCAGCGATATGTGTAAAGTCCCAACAGTTTATCTAATTCCTCTGAATAACGGAGCATTACACCGATTTCGGAAGCAATCTTCATAGGATTGCGAGTGCCTGTTTGCTTAACCATATCGGTCGCTTTAGAGTAAATGTAAAATGAATCAATCATAATATCACCACCCTAACAAGAGTAATTAACTTGATCAAAACATCAGAGAGGAATATTTTTATGGATTCCTTTTAATCTCTGTGCAGCAGTCAGAATAATACTTACACCATAAGCAATTATGACTGCAATACTTTCTTGAAACAAACAAGAGTTTTAATCGTTTGATAAATTGCAATAAGATCACCTCTTAATTTACGCTTGCCGAAAACAGCAAATTCGAGATAATTCAGCCCGAATTTTTTACTGCCTACTATTATTATAAATCAAGAAGTGTCCCAAAAAACGGACTTTGCTCCGCTACTCGTCAGATTTTTTTATTTTTTTTGGAGTATATTTTTCCCGGTTTTCTGCCTTACACTCCCAATATATATCTTGGAGAGCTTTCATAACGCCATCCATTTCATCATCGGACAGCTCACCGCCTGCAAATAAGCCGCCAATCTCCTGTACAAGCTGATCGGCTTGTCGCTTACCTCTATATCCATATTTTTCAGATGCTTCAGTAATAAACTCCTCATTTTCATTTCGGAGATAATTAACATCAACCTCAAGGATCTCTGCGAGTATATCATATACTTCTCTTTTCTTGGGATATGTTTTTCCGCTTTCATAATTACTAATTGTGTTTAGTCCGAGATTCGCTGCTTTGGCAAGCTCGCTTTGTGTCATTAACTTTTTCGTTCGGCTTTCACGAAGTTTCTCACCAAATGTCATTAATACAACCTCCTTGATTTCACAATTAACTTGTGAATGAATAAAATTACCTCTTGACTTTCACAAGTATCTTGTGTATAATGGGTATGTAACCCACAAGTAACTTGTGAATTACTACTTGTATTCTACATTAAGTTGTGAATTAAGTCAAGAGGTATTACAAAAATGACACGAAATATTTTGCATTGCGATATGAATAACTTTTATGCTTCTGTCGAATGTATGCTAAACCCTGAATTGAAACAGTACCCCGTTGCTGTTTGTGGATCAGTTGAGGAACGGCACGGCATTGTACTTGCAAAAAATTATAAAGCCAAAGCATTCAAGGTCGCAACAGGTGACGCAGTATGGCAGGCAAAACAGAAGTGTCCTGATTTAGTTGTTGTACCACCTCATTACGAAGAATACTTGAAGTATTCCAAATTGGCAAAAGCAATCTACTGTGATTATACCAATCAGGTAGAGCCTTACGGTATGGACGAGTGTTGGCTTGATATTTCCGGCACAAAAAAGCTGTTTGGCAATCCAGTAGATGTTGCTAATGAGATTCGTGAGAGGATAAAGTTTGAACTTGGCTTGACCATCTCCGTCGGCGTTTCTTTCAATAAGATATTTGCAAAGTTAGGCTCTGATTATAAAAAGCCTGACGCTGTAACTGTTTTTGAAAAAGAAACCTTCCGGGAAAAGATTTGGGGCTTACCGGCTTCTGATTTACTCGGCGTAGGGAGAGCTACAACAAGAGTCCTTAATAACTACTGCATAAGAACAATCGGTGACTTAGCAAATTCTGACTATGACTTTATAAAAAGATTATTAGGCAAGAACGGAGTATCACTATGGTTATATGCAAACGGTAGAGATAATTCTACGGTTAAGGATATTAAGTTTGTTTCGCCTGTTAAGAGTATCGGGCACGGAATCACAACGGTTGTAGATTTGAGTAACGAAGATGAAGTTTGGCGTGTTTTCTTAGAATTGACACAAGGCATCGGACATAAGCTGCGTGTACATCAAAAGGTTGCAAAAGCCGTTGCTATCTATGTTAGGGATAATACCTTGTTCTCAAAGCAGTGGCAGACGCAAATGCAGATGGTGACGCAATCACCATTGGTTTTAGCACAATATGCTTTTCAGCTATTCAAAAAAAGATATGATTGGAGAAATCCTATTAGATCGGTAACTATTCAGGCGATTAACCTGTTTCCGCAGGATATGCCGCAGCAGATTGATCTGTTCTTTGATTATGAGCGAGCCGAGAAGCAAGAAAAGCTGGATAGCTGTGTTGAAAAACTCCGACAGAGGTTTGGTAAACGCTGCATAAGAAATGCCGTGTTATTGCAGGAGCTTGGTATTCCGATGGGAAATGTTGAGATTACTATGCCAACAGGATTAGTCAAATAGGAGGTTGCCTATGTTCGCTATTAAAACAGAATCAATCAAAAGCTATGTTGAAGCACCAAAGTCTATACTGAAAGAACATCGTAATTTGATCGCCTTAATTGCCGATAATGGAAATCACTTTCTTGCTTATGGAATAGTTGAGGGAACTACTTTGTATATTGATTTAGATGCAGAATATGAGGAAAACACATTATCGTGTTTTATCAATAAGCAAGGGCAATTCAAACTGTTTATATGTGAGCTTGAAGGCTATGATTATGTCGGTAGGATTATTGCTGCTTATAAGTCTTACGAGGTATAGATATATGAAACAGGAAAGGAACAAAGTTTATGTATTAGTAAACGCAGACCACAATCCCGACGGGACTTGTCGTCCCCGGTTCATTACGCTGGAGGACGGACGCAAATTCGAGATTGACCGTCTGATTCATCGCTGCCGTGCGGCAGCTACAAAAGTTGGCGGTACGGGTATCCGTTATACGGTATCTATCTGCGGAAAGCAAACCTACCTTTTTGATGAAGAAAACGGCAAATGGTTTGTAGAGTTTAAGACTGTTTAGGAGGAACATATAATTGAAATATTTGTCACGCAAAGATATTGAAGCTATTGGTGAACGAGTGACAAAAGCATATTTCCGATTACCTGACTTAACGGGCAAAACAGTATATAAGATTACACCTGACAAGCTAATTACTGATTTGTTAGGAGTTAATCTTGAATATCACCACTTATCTTTAGATGGATCTGTCCTCGGACTTACATCATCGTATGGAGCTGTAACATACAAAGTATTTGATTACGCTGATGAGGAGAGTTATTGCTATCTTGACGGCAAAACAATATTCATTGAACGTGATCTGAATGAGGATATTTCGCAGATTGGCAGATGTAATTTCACCAAAGCGCACGAAGCCGGGCACCAGATTCTGAAAATGCTTTTTCCTAAAGAATATGGCGGCGATAACAGAAAACTGCATTTCTGTTTAGCACACCCACCGAAGCAACGAAAAATGGACTGGTTAGAATGGCAGGCTAACGCTATCGCTTCCGTGATTCTTATGCCAAAAGAAGTTATAATGCGAGCGCTGTTTTTATTTGGTTTTGGTGAGCGGGTAAAAATGATAAATAAAGTATATGCTACTTGGGAATACGAACAGTTTTCGTCTATGGCGGTTTTTTTAGGTGTATCCAAAACAGCCTTGTCTATCCGGCTTACTCAACTCGGATTGGTTGACAAAAACTATTTTGGTAATCCCTACGACTTAACAGATATATATTGTGATGGAGGTATTTGAATTGGCAAAGTTTAACGCAAAAGAAAACGATCCTGAGCGCTATGCAAGGGTGAAAGAAGAACAGGCTAAGTTGCAGACACGGTGCAAGTCAGAGTTGCGATTAGCTCGCCTGTGTCCGTATTGCGACTATAAACTGTCTATCGCTATTAAGGGCGAACACAGTTGGACAAGCGAAAAATGCCCTAATTGCGGAGAGGTGGTCTATTTCCCGCCTATATCGTTCAGAAAGGCATCCAACAACTAACATAAACCAATTTTTTTCAATATTATCCAATAAAATCAAATATTAAAAAACTATAAAAAGCAAGTATGAGCTTGGAGCCGCTTGATGCGTTGATTCCTATTGCCACTTGATTTAGATTTTATCCTTTTACAAGGGATAGGTCTATCTTGTGGCAGTAGGCGACGCATCAAGTGGCTTTTTATCTTTTCATCAGGTGGCTCCGTGAAAGGAGTTACTGATGAAAAAGATTTATGAATCTATTATTTTAAGAACCGAAGATTATACAGTTGTAGATTTGAAAAAGGAGTATACTGATCCGGTTGGTGGTATTCAATTTGTAATAATTTCTGAAAGTAGTGAGCAAGAATTATTGCAACGTTTTGGTGATGAAATAAAAAAGTATTCACCATATGTCGTCACAGATGAAAAATATCTGCGTTTTCTTAATACAGACTACCAGCGCCAAAGAGCGGAAGCGTATAGGGATTCAGAATACCGAACACCATATTCTATCGGAGAAAAGACTAATGTGGGTAGCGTTTTGTTTCAAAATAATATGTCATTAGAAGAGATGGTGGAGATAAAAGAACAGTATGAAAGGATTATTTCTATAATCAATAGACTTCCTCAGAAAGAACAGAAAAGAAGAATAAAAAAATACCTGTTTGATGATAAAACTCAAGATGAGATAGCATTAGAAGAGGGGGTTGATCAGGCAGCAGTATGCCGTTCAATACAGAGGGCTAAAGAAAATATTAAAAAAATGCTCGGTAGTGGTCATATTTAACCTCTTTTTTTTGCATTAAGGGTGAGAGGGTTTTTACCCCGAAAGATGAAAAGAGGTTTTTTAAATTGAAAAGTGTAAAAAGAGGGCGAATATTCCTTTATGATTTCGGAGAGCCATCTGGTTCAAAACAAGGTGGTTATAGACCTGTCTTGGTTATCCAAAACGACAACATAACGAAAACTTCGCCGGAAGTATTAGTAGCTCCATTAACGAGCAAAATCAAACACCCTGAGTGGTTTCCTCACATTTATCTGGGAAAACGATTTGGGCTTGAGTACCCTTCGATGGTTCTTTGTGAGCAAATTGCCCCGGCTGATAAAGGCAAACTTAAGTATTACATCGGAACGGTTGATGATCCCGAAATCTTGTCCAAACTCAATAGAACTGTAAGAGAAGTAATGGGCATAAAATACATTGAGCCGAGGATTAAGAATGAACTAAGGTGTTTGTGTCAATCTCACAAAGAGGAGTATTTTTCAACAAATAACTATATTGTTCGTAGGTTTAATCCTTTTCAGGTAATCAAGGAGAAATGCGATAAATGCAATAGACTTGGTTATGACTATTTAATTATTGACAAAAAAGCAGCTTTGCGCCGAGGAGGTAAGAAAAATGGATAATGAAATGAAAAAGCAGCAGATTCCTACTATGTTTGAGGAGTACGGTGATATAGTTTCAATTCAAGACGTTATGAAAATGTTGGGAGTTGGAAGATCAGCAGTTTATTCAATGTTGCAAGAAGGCACTCTGCGGTCAGTGAGAATTGGAAGAAAGTATATTATTCCGAAGCAGAGCGTTATTGATGTACTATTTCCGTGATAACGTAATCGCATAATTGTAAAAGCCGATCAATATTGATATAATTGAGATGATGATTATTGGTCGGCTGGTCAATTAAGAAAGGAGAGAGAATATGCCGACCACAGGATATTTAAGACAAAAAAATGGACGTTATTATGCGGTTCTAAATCTCTATGATAGTACAGGTAAGAGAATCCAAAAATCTCACGCAACAGGGCTTACAGTCAAGAACAATAAGCGCAAGGCTGAACAAATATTGAAGCAACTCTGTGTTGAGTATGATAATAAGAACCTCAGTTTTTACTCTAACATAAAGGTTGCTGACTATTTCAAAAAGTGGCTTATAAGTATCCAGCCAGAGATAAGACCGAACACCTATCGTAGTTATAAGGGAAATATGGAAAACCATATTATTCCTTATTTCGAGAAATTAGGTGTTGAGCTTCAAGATTTAAAACCCTTCCAACTCACCGAATACTACAAGTCTAAGATTGGTGTTGTTTCAGTTACAACAATTAAGCACCATCATCAAAATATTTCAAAAGCTCTTTCTGACGCTGTTGAAAAAGGATTGATAACAATAAACCCAGCCACCGCTGCAAAAACGCCGAAGCAAACTAATAGCTTTAAAGCGGAGTTTTTGAATAAGGAGCAAATAAAGCAGCTTTTGAATTATCTGAAAGATACGAGCATTTTTCTACCAACTTATCTTTGTACGGTGTATGGTTTCAGAAGAAGTGAGGTGCTGGGATTAAAATGGCACAACATAGATTTTGAAAATGAAACAATATGGATCAGGGAAACATTACAGCAAAGCACCAAAGAGATTAGTGGACAGTCAAACTATACATCCGAAACGAAAACAGAAAGCAGTAACCGTACTCTACCTATGATACCGAAAGTAAAACAGCTCCTTCTTGAACAGAAAGAGCGTCAGGAGAGAAATAGGGAATTTCTGAAAACAGGGTATATCGAAAGTGATTATGTATGTACTTTTGATAATGGAAAAGAACTTACTCCCAATTACCTAACAAAGAAATTCCATCTTCTCATAAAAAAGCAGAATGAGTTTCCTCAAATAAGATTTCACGATTTACGGCATAGTGTAGCAAGTAATCTGCTAAATGATGGCTTTACGACTGTTCAGGTTGCCGAATGGTTAGGTCATAGTAGCTCAACAACGACTTTAAAATTTTATGCTCATATTGACAAGACTTCAAAAATGGCAATTGCAAACAACTTAAAAGCAGGCTGATTCTACCAATTTTATACCATTGCAAACATCAAAAACAAACACCAAGTAAACACCTGATGATGACCAAAGTGGTGGAAAAGTGGTGGAAACATCAAATCTCACAGGAAACCGGGAATCGAGCAAGAAAAGAAAAAACCTCAGAAACGGCTTAGATAAGCCATTTCTGAGGACTGGATTTGGCAGGGGCAGAAGGACTTGAACCCTCGGCACGCGGTTTTGGAGACCGCTGCTCTACCAACTGAGCTATACCCCTAAATATATGATCGCTGCAAATGAACACTTGTCACTTGCAGGAAATATAATAACACAGACACGCGGTTTTGTCAAGATGTTTTCTTGATAAAAACGCAGAATCGCATTTTTAAAAAAGTCTTTGCCCGGAAAGACGTGTCCTTCGCACGCGGCAGGTCACGTCGTCATGATAACCTATGCCGCACTTTCACACGCGCTTCCCGTGGTCTTTGACCGCTGCTTGGACATGTTTGATAGCACACGTCTTTCAAAAGAATTTTCAGCGGCTGCGATGTGGCTGCCGTATATTCCTCATGATTTGACATGCGCCAAGTTATGGGGATTTTTTGTGCCTCCAAAAAGCATTGTCCTGAATATAGCCCACTGCTTCGTGTAAAATGGAAGTAGGGAAGTTGAGATAGTTGGTTTTTCACAAGTTTTCGCCGTATTTTTTGTTACGGTTTTTGCTGGATACTGACCAGTGCTTGTGGTATTGTTGTGGTTACCAAAAAAGGAGGTCGAGATGATGAAACGTGAATTATTAGACAACGGAAACATTTGGCAGAAATCAGATGGCAGATGGATTGGAATGGTGCGGTATAAGGACGAATTCGGCGTTGCCCAACGCAAGAGCTTTTCCAGCAAAAAGAAAAAGACGTTGCAGGCGAAGATGACAGAGTATGTCAAGAATTTCAATGAACAAGTCGCCAATTCGGATGAAGCCCGGAAACCGTTGAAAGAAAGTATGAAGAATTGGCTTCGAGTGTACAAGTTTCCAGAGGTTGAGAGAACGACCTACGACCGCTATGAATGTACGGCAGAGCATCAGATCTATCCATACATTGGCAACAAGCCCGTCGGAGATATCACGCCTGCCGACATCAAGAAATTACTCACCAAGCACATGAATAAGGGTTATGCTTTCACAACAAGCAAGAAGGCGTACTCAATTCTCAAGATGTTCTTCAAGCAACTCTATCAAGAAGGTGCGATCCCAAACAATCCGATGGCGATGATCGACATGACGAAGAAGGATAACTACCTTGCCGCGCAGAACAAGGAGAGCAAACCGCAGTGTGATCTGGTGGTCGTATTCACAGATGAAGAATTGGAGCAGATCAAAGCGGAAGCCTTCAAACGCTTCGCGAATGGCAAACCAGTGTATCAACAGTCTGCGGCATATTTCTTAATGCTCAACACAGGACTGAGAGCAGGGGAGTTGTGCGGCATCATCAACAGTGACATTGACCTCGAAAATCGTGTCATCCACCTACAGCGCGGTGTTAAGGAAGTACACGTCCGCGATGACTTGGAATATGTTCCTAAACTCGAAGTCAAAGTCGGTAAACTGAAAAGTAAGACAAGTAAGCGTGATGTGCCGCTAAATGATACAGCGATAGAAATGATCAACCGCTTGCGTGAGGAAGTGTATCTCGGTGAGGACGCTCCGCTAATACCTGACGAGAACGGCAACTTTACAAACCCGCGAAATATGCGAAATCGTTTCTACCGAATACTCGACGCGATCGGCATGGAGCATAAAGGGCTCCATACATTCAGACACACATTCGCGACACGCCTGATCAACGGAGTCAAACAACCTGACGGAAGTATAAAGGCACTATCGGTAAAACAGGTTGCTGAGTTGCTTGGCCACACGACTTCGGAAATCACAGAAATCTACTATGTGAAACGCGACACTACAAGGTTGGCTGGTCTGACCGATAACTTCAATCTGTAACGCAAAAGCAGAGCAGAAAGTACCGATTCTGCTCTGCACACTCGTTCTCTTTGCATGAAAAATCTGCGTTACAAAACAGGAGGACAAAAAATGTATAAATACAGTCAAACACCAAATGGTCAATACCACGGTCCGCTCCCTGTGCGTAATTTCTTTCCTTTGCCGAACGCTATTTTTGACCTCGGGCTGACGGCAGAGGAAATCGCTGTCTATGCTTTTCTGATGAAGTGCGAGGACAGGCGAACCTACACTTGCTATCCGAGTTATAAAACGATTGGCAGAGCCATCGGCAAGACCAAAAATACTGTGATCAAGTATGTGAATATGCTGGAAGAAAAAGGCTTGATAACTAAGCACAAAACTTTTGTGGTAACTAAGGATGGCAAGGCTTGGAACGGGAATTTGATGTTTGGGATCGCGCCTATCAGAGATGCTTTGGATGTTTATTACTATCAACAAATGTGGGATAGAAACGGTATCCCGTACATCAAGCAAAAAAAGCATCAAAAACGCCGGTGATTATTGGAAGCAGGTAAAAGCGAGCCGTCCTTTGGGGGACGGCCCGCGAGAGACATCGGACGGCAGAGCCGACCGTTGTGCAGTTTTTGGAGAAGATACGCTGTGATTATTGAGGGAGTCCTTGGTATTTGCGGCGTTTGTGTGAAATGAAATTTATATGGAGGTACACATGGAAGAATATAAGAAAGTGACTATCAGTTTTACGAAAGATCAATTAGAAAAGATGGATGAAATCATGTCAAAGGAGCAGGGCTACTCACGCAGTTCATTGGTGCGTGAAGCGGTAGATTACTACCTCGGATACCTTGCTCAAAAAGGCAGTGTCAGTTATTTGTCGCCGATCATCAGCCAAAATATCAAGCTGGTGCTCGGGAGATTTGAAGAAAACCTGAGTGAGATGTTGTTCAAGTTGGCGGTAGAAGTGAGCAAAAGTAATATCCTTTCCGCCCGTAACAGCGACCTAAACGACTACGCGCTCAACTATCTCAATGACGTGTCCGAGCAGCTTGTCGCAGAACATAACGGCGTTCTCGACTTGGAAAAGGCAAGAGATTTCATCAACGGAGAAGAAAATGGCTAAGATTATTGTCTCATGTCGCTTCCAAAAAAGCGCGAAAGATATGGCTGATCTCATCAGATATATGGCTACCCGCGAGGGCGTTGAGAAGTTGCCGAGCGGTCAAAAATATAACATAGCATCTTCAAAACAGCACGACCTCATTCTTTCTGTGGTGAAGCAGTTCCCGGAAAGCAAAAAGTTTCTTGAATATGATGACTACTATGCAATGCCAACAAGAGAGAACGCGAATGAGTTTCTCGATGCTGTTGCGGAAAGATACGCCGACCGCGCGGATGAATTGAAGGGCTTGGTCAGCTACATTTCCAATAGACCCGGTGTTGAAAAGCTCGGCTCACACGGCTTGTTTACACAGTTTGATATGCCAATCGATCTCAATACGGTCGCGGAACGGGTCGCCAATCACGACGGCGTTATCTGGACAGAGGTGGTAAGCCTACGCCGTGAAGACGCTGAACGGTTACACTTTAACAACGCCGAAGCGTGGAAGAATCTTGTGCGCCGCAACATGAACGAGATCGCCAAAGCCCATCGAATCAAGGTTGAGGAGTTGGAATGGTACGGTGCTTTCCATAATACCACACACCATCCGCATATTCATCTGGTGATTCTCTCGAAAGGTCAGGAGGGCTTCCTCTCCGAAAAGGGAATAAAAGAGCTTCGCCGCGCGTTTGGTCAGGACATATTTCGTGATGAACAATACAAGCTGGCGACAATCGAAACCGGTTATCGGAATGAGTTAAAAGATAATTTGGGTGAATTGTTAGAACAAATCCAAACACGGCAATCGCTGCCTAATGCAGACTATTATCTTTTTCTGTTGCGAAAAATCAAGGACGAATTACAGCAGCAGAAAGGAAAGAGGCTCTATGGTTATCTACCGAGAAAGTTAAAAAGGCTGGTGGATTTTGCTTTGCATGAGATCGCCAAAGACAGCGATTTGGCAGAGATCTATTCAAAGTGGAACGAGGTTAACCGCGAAAAGCTAAGTCTTTACTACGACACAAAGGGCAAGCCCGACGTGCCGATTGAGAAGAACCCGGATCTGCGGTCGCTGAAAAATATGCTGATACGAACAGCGTTGAGTATGAATTTCAATGCTCCGGTTGCGGTCAACACTGCGCGTATCGGCTTCCTGTTCTCCATGTTGGCAAAGCAAATCGTCAAGAGTGCAAGCAAAAGATTAGACGAGCTCAACAAGATGATGTCTAAATCCGACAGCAAAGAGCGAGCTAAAATCCGTGAGAAAAAGCTGGCTCACGGGCAGAAAGAAGGCGCAGACGGCTACGGCACTGATGATGAAGTTTATGACAGCCAAGCTGCGGAAGGTATACTCACAATGCTTGATTATTTGATTTCGCTCGGTGATCAGAAAAGTGAACAGGATAACGAGGAACAGAACACACAAACAGCCGAAGAGTTCAATTTTGACAACGCCTATGCTGAATATCTAAATGATGAAGATATCGGCTACGACGATGACCTCGATGACGAGGATAAAGAAGAATATTTCGGATTGTCTATGTGAGCAAAGAGATTAGCGCCCTGTTTCGTCGTATTTCACCCTGTGTGCGGTTTGTTGGAGATAGGAGAGAAAGTATCCGTCAAAACTATTTGCTCCGTTTTTGAGCGTTTGTCGCGGTTTGTGAACAGAACACCGTCTTGAATGGTTTTGAGCACGTCCATATTCGCCTATTGCACTCGAACTTTTTACAATACACGTAGTGTGTTGTAAAAACAAAGCCACAGCACCGTTCAGAATTTGCGACGCGAATCAAAGATAACCCGAAAAAACTCTGGACTTTTTCTTTTTCTGTGGTATCCTGTTGTGCTTGAGAAGGAGGTATCGGCATGGATACGATAAAAGAACTGTTCTATGGCAACATACACCCATTCGAGCGCGATGTACCTAAAGACAGTGAGGGTGACAAGCTAAATCAACTCATAATCAGGCATACCGAAACACTCAAATCAACGCTGAACGAACAGGAAATGCAAACTGTAGAAAAACTAAAAGACGCATTAACGGAGCAAAGCAGCTTGTGCGAATGCGAGGGATTTATAAATGGCTTTCGGTTGGGTGTCCGGCTGATGGCAGAATCGCTATACGGTGGAGAATAAAAAAGTCTCCCGGTTATAAATCCGAATGCCAAATCCCGGGCAATTATTTACACATATGAATATTGAAGCGATGGATTTATCTCGGGGGGTGATTTTTGAATTATAGTTATCAGCAAGATAGTTCTATATCTACAGTTTTATGTTGATTTTCTACAACCGGTTTGCTATAATATAATTGGAGAACAATAAATTTTTGTGATAATTGTAAAATATCAAAGCAAAGGGTGTTAGTATGACTGCTGTTAATAAAATGAGAATTATATGTGATCCATATGCAAAAGTCATTGACTACAAGTGGTTTGACGCTGCGGAGGGTGAATTTGTACGAATCGAAGAATACAGTTCCGAGCTGGTGAGCGAAAAGTATGTCAACGCCACCATTCAAAACCGTGCTTTTGAAATTATGGAAATTATTAACCGCAATTTCAATCGCGGCAATATTGGCTTGGAGATTGATTTTATCGGCAACGATGACGATTACCGTGATTTGTGCCGTGTTATCGAGCTGTATTATGCCGACAGCAACATCGTCTGCACGAAAAACAAAGAGTTTTTCTATGGCGCAGATTATGTGATGGACGAAATCAAAGATAAATTCGGCAAAGTGAAAAACACCTTGGAAGAATATCAGGAAGAAAGTATTATTGATTTGATTCAAAAGTACGAAGACACGGTAAAGCCCTCTGTTTCCGTGTGCGTATTGGGCTTGTACAGCGCGGGCAAATCTGCGTTTATCAACAGCTTGATCGGCGAGGAAATTCTGCCCAGCGGTTCCGACCCCACAACAGCAAAGGTTTTCAGAATCTACTGCTCAGATAGCTACAGTGTGTCCTTTGAAATTGACGGAACGCCCTGCACCATTTCTTTTGGCGATGAAATCAGCATAAAAGGCGTGCCGGATACGATTTTGACAGACAGTATGCTGGATAAAATAAAGGAACATGATAACCCTGCATTTGAAATAAATGACCTTGTTTCGCTTATCAACAAGGAGAAATTGTTTGATACGTCTGAGAATACAGTAGGAGAAATTATCGACATTTATATCCCTTTCCGCAATTCTTCGCTTCCCACTGAAAAATTCGATTTCGTGATTTATGATACGCCCGGCTCCAACTCCGACACCAACAAGAAGCATCTGGAGATTCTGGAAGCCTCGCTCGACAGCCAAACGAATGCGCTGCCGGTGTTTCTCACCACGCCCGACACGATGGACAGCACCGATAACGACAAGCTCCTTTCGTTGATTGAAAAAACAGGAACGGCTTTAGATGTTACCAATGCGATTATCGTTGTCAATAAATCCGATGAAAAGGGCGCAAATGCGCTCAACAACAAGCGCGAAAAGTGCGAGGATCTAAAGATCACCAAGTGGAAATCCACACGCATCTACTTCTTATCGTCCATTATCGCGCTGGCTTCCAAAAAGACAAATCCGCATAATGAAGCGGCGTGGCTTGATGAAGATACCTTTGAAATCTTCGATGATAAGTGCAGAAAGTACGAATCCGGCGAACGGAAGCTCTATCAGTACAATATTATCGACAAAAGCAAGGAGCTGACGTTTGGAGAAAAAGAGCTGACCATGAACGAGCAGCTTTTCTATAACAGCGGTCTTGGCAGTATTGAGAATGAAATTTCCGATTATGCACAGCGTTATGCTCTGTATAACAAATGCTTGCAGGCAATCGATTATCTTGAACAGGCGATTGTGATTTGCGGCAAGGAAATTGAAAGTGCCGAGCTGCGCCTGAATGAGCAGCTTGATGATATTTCCTATCGTTTCGACGAAAAGAAGCGCGAGCTGATCGACAAAATCGATAATGAGCGCCTTGATAATTTGCAGTTCAGCCTGATGGAATTCAAAACCATCTTGGACGATTTACTGCAGCAATACAAGCAGGATAAGGATTTATTCTACGATTATATTCCGTTTAATAATATCAAAAGCTCATGGGAGTTGGATGTTTACAAGGAATTTGAAGCCCAGTGGAGCAAATACAAGCAGCTTGCCGAGTCGCTGCACTATGATAATAAATATGCGCTCTCGAAGATGCAAACCTATGTCAAAAACAGATACAACGTGTTGATCAATGATTTTTCCGTGTTGGCAAACGAAACGCTTGATACCTTCTGGAAAAACAGAACCGGCGTTTTTAGAAAGATATGTCAGCAAATCGTGATGGGTGAAGATTCCCTCAGTTCCGAACAAAAGGCGATCCTTGATTCCGTAATTTTTGATATGGACGATATGACGCAGGAGCACATGGAATTTGATCTCAGCGAAAACAGCGCGATCAACATGGGCATTTTACCTGTTTTGGGATTAAAGGATATTTATAACAACAGAAAATGCTGTGAAAATCTCATTACAGAGTTTTCTAAGGTAGTGACAAAGCGTATTGCCGACGTTCGCACCGAAAACGGCAGGCATTTTGAAAAATGGACGGCTGATTTAATTGGCAAAATCAAAATGGAGCTTTGCAAATTCAATGCGGAGCTGCATGATTTCGAGCTGAAAATCGAGGAAATCAACAAGGATATCAAGAATAAGAAATCTCATTTGAGATTGATTGAAAGCACCAGAGAGTACATAGGCGGTCTTTTGCACACACAGGTTAAGGCGGAGGATGAATAATGGCTGTTTTGGCTGCGGTAAAGGGCAAGGTCGGGAAAACGCTGGTTAAGGTTGCTGACAAGGGCGGTAATCTGATTGCCAAAGCGTCGGGACTGACCTCGGCTCAATTAGAAAAAATTGAAAAACTACGCGAAAACTATCTGAGTGAAAAGCCCGAGTTTGACGAAGAAGGCATTAAACGACTGCTCGGCACCTACTCAATAGAGGCATATGAAGCCTATCTTCCGCTGATTTCATCACTCTATCATCCAATGGCGCTTAACAGAGATCAAGATGAAATGGCAGTGAATAACCGCATACGCTATTTTGAGATCACTAAGTGGGTATCTGACCCCACAGAGGACAATGTTGACAAGCTGACGAATATGTATCAGGTGCTCAGTGAGGACGAATGCAATATTGCCTTGATTTATCACCGAAACAAAAAATCCTGTAAGGTGTATTTTGCGGTTGTCAACAATGATTTTAAAGATACGCCGTCCATTGCCAACGCGATAGAGGACAGGCTCGTTGCATCTGTCAAAGGTAATTTCCCGGGAGTGGAAATCAAGTCGAGAAATGTCACAGGCGACGGCGTGGGAATCATTCCGGAATTGGAAAACATCAAGAGTACGGTGATTGCAGCCGTGTCCAATGTATCTTCTGAAAAATCGGAAAAACCCGAGAAGTTTACCAGCCAAAGCATGGAAAAGCTGTTAGACGGTATTGTGCCGCAAACCGATAATGAAGCCTACACGATTGTTTTACTTGCTACGCCTGTAAAGGAACAGTTGGAACGAAAAACCGCACTCAGCGAGTTGTATTCCCGGCTTGCGCCCTATGCCCAGTGGCAAACGGGCTTTACTTACACCGAAACCACCGCCGAGGGTTCATCGGCGACAATGGGAGCCAACCTCGGCGGCTCTGCCGGTAAACAAATCGGACAGACAAATACAGTAGGAACAAATGAGGCAACTACTACCGGGGAATCCGACAGCACCAGTCAAACAAATTCCGAGGGAACAGCAACTACTGATACAGTAGCGCATAGTGAAGGAGATGCTCATAGCGACAGTACATCAGATTCTGTCAGTAAAGGTAATAATGCTTCACAGTCTTTAGGCGCGAGCTTTATTGTACAAGGTGCAACAACTGTTGGCACAAACTACAACCATACGACCGGAGAAGGCAGCACGGACACAAGTACAGTTACTGATACTGCAAGTCGAGCTGCATCCACATCAAAACAAGTGGCAGACACCATCGGCAAAATTAACAGCAAGTCCAACACCGTTGGGAAAATGGCGTCTACAGCTCAAAACATCGGGCATAGCCTTGGCATAAACTTCGGCGTCAATTTTGCTCGCTCCTCCAATGTTTCGGTTTTCTTGGGAAAGAACGATTCACTGACACAAACCTTTACCAATCATTCGGTCAAAAACACACTGGAACTGATAGAACAGCAAATCAAACGGATCGAAGCCAGCACTGCGCTCGGTATGTGGGATTTTTCCGCTTATTTCATTTCGGACAGTCCCGTTGTTGCAAACAATGCGGCGCATATGTATTTGGCGCTGACGCAGGGTGAAAAATCCTATCTGTCCCAATCTGCGGTCAATATGTGGGTTCCGAACGAGAATAACGAACAGGATATTCATAATATTCTCGATTTTTTGCAATTATTACAACATCCTCAATTTGAGCTGAACGAAGAGGATGTCAACGAAGATGAAAATTGGCTGATGTATCCGCCGCATGTCAGTACTACTGTAAGTTTAACGGGTAAAGAGCTGGCTTATTCACTCAATTTACCAAAAAAATCCGTCAGCGGTCTGCCGGTTCTTGAAAGTGTTGCATTTGGCAGAGAAGTACAACGCTTTACGCCGCTTGCCGACAGTGATGATGCTATTCAAATCGGCAAGGTTTTCCATATGCGCAAAACAGAAAAAACGCCGGTAAAGCTGGACGTTAACAGCCTTTGTTCGCATACCTTCATCACCGGTTCAACCGGCACCGGTAAATCAAATATGATTTATCAAATACTGGATAAATTGGTTGACGAAGAAAAGAAATTCTTGGTGATCGAGCCGGCAAAGGGAGAATATAAAAATGTGCTCGGCGGTCATTATGACGCAAAGGTTTACGGTACCAACCCGAGAATCACCAAGCTGCTGAAAATCAATCCGTTTTCATTCCCCGATAGCATCAGCGTACTGGAGCATATCGACCGCTTGACAGAGATTTTCAATGCTTGCTGGCCGATGTATGCGGCAATGCCTGCCGTGCTCAAGGACGCGATAGAAAAGGCGTATAAGGACAAGGGCTGGGTGTTCTCCAATTATTCCTATTACAGCACGGACTTCCCGACTTTTGCCGATTTGATGAAGGCGCTGCCCGAGGTAATGGAAAACTCGCTTTATTCCGCCGACACCAAAAGCGATTATCAGGGAGCGCTGATCACGCGCGTGAAATCGCTTACGAACGGCATCAACGGCGAAATCTTCTGCGCCAATGATGAAATCAGCAACAGGGATTTGTTTGATAAAAACGTCATAGTTGACATCAGCAGGGTGGGCTCAACTGAAACAAAATCTCTACTGATGGGCATTCTCATTATGAAACTGCAGGAATACCGTTTGCATACCGGCAAAATGAACGCGGCTTTGCAGCATGTTACCGTGTTGGAGGAAGCACATAATCTATTGAGAAAAACGACATTGGCACAATCGCAGGAAAGCTCTAACCTGCAGGGCAAATCCGTTGAAATGCTGACGAATGCGATCGCCGAAATGCGTACCTACGGCGAGGGCTTTATCATATCCGATCAAGCGCCTGATTTGCTGGACGACGCGGTTATTCGCAATACCAACACCAAGCTTGTGTTCCGTCTGCCGGATGAAACAGACTGCGAGCGCGTAGGCAAATCCATTGCGCTTAAACCCGAACAAATCCGAGAGCTTGCCAAGCTGCCTGCGTTTGTAGCTGCGGTTTATCAAAATGATTGGGTAGAAGCCGTGCTTTGCAAATCGGAGAAGTTCGATAAAGAAAAGCCGTTCAGCTATCAGCCTGTCGATACAAATCCCTATATTGAGGAATTCTTTGCAAGTATCTATTCGGCAACAGATAAAGTAGAATTCAGCGAAAAGAAGAAGGCGTTTTTGAGTGGGTGGATTTCCAGACTTGATGAAAACGATAGTGTTAAAGCAGTTTTGCACAACGCACTTGACGGACAACCGCTGACTGAAAAACAAAAAAGAAATATAGCATTCAATTTGTTTGAAGGAAAGAAAATGGCTTTGTTGCTGAATGCGGCCCCTGATACGTTAAGTGGATTAGAGCGAGTTAATTCAGAAATCAAGCAACAATACTCATTTGATAACAATGCTTTGATTGAGCAGATACAGAAGTATGTTTTTATCGCGATCAATTCCATCAGTCAATGCTCGGAGATTTCTAAAAGATACAATTACTTTGATCTTAACAGGAGGGTGATTTGATGGCTGTGCCTATAGTTATAGCAGCAATAGCTAAGCTTTCGGAAAAAACAGAGAAATCCGATAATTCGGAATCTAAAAGCTCAAATATACCCGAAAAGATAGGCAGTGAAGCTGATTTATCAAAAGCTATCCCGGATAAGTTGGATATGAGTTTGGAAAACAATACGGCTGAATTATCTTCATCAATTCCTGATAAATTAGATACACAATCGTACTATGACGATAAAGGAAACCTGTACCGCGTTGGCAATGAACTTCTTCCTAACAATGAATATGAGATAAATGGTTATAAATATACAACCGATGATAGAGGACGTATTATTAAAGCTGAAGGGAAGTTGCATCTCAAAAACCATGATGGAAAACTGCCGATCAAGGATTCCATCGAGGATATAAGCAAAGGAGACCATAAATCTACAGATGACAGAGGACATATAATTGCTGATCAGTTTGGCGGTTCCAACGGATTAGAAAACATGATTCCTCAAGATGCATCCATAAACAGAGGAGCCTATAAAACATTCGAGCAGGAGTTAGCCAAGGAAGTCAAAAGCGGTAAAAATGCCTCCGTTAACATCGAACCTGTTTATGACGGCGACTCACATAGACCTTCCGCACTTGCAGTTACTTATGGTGTTGACGGTAAAGAAAGCGTCAGAATTTTTCCAAACGAGAAAGAGGGGTAAAAAATGAATTCAGATATTTTTCAAAATACTTTTGATTTATTACTTGACTATTTGCCTACAGATTGGAACAAATTGATCTTTTATGCTGCTTATGCCAACGGTAGTTATAGCATGAAGTACTTTACCAAAAGTGAAGATAGTGGATGGATCGATTGTTTTTCTCAGAAAGATATCACTCGTTCAGATTTGATTAAACTGTTTATAAAAATCAACAATTCATTATCCAAAGAAAGGAACGATCTTTCCGATAAGGATAGATGGACTGTATTAACAATGATTGTTGACTCTAACGGAAATATGACATCTGAATTTGACTACACGGATATTTCAGACTGTGAAATTGAATATGAAAGAGATTGGGAAAAGAAATACTTGGATTAAGCGATTAATCCCGCAATTTTTCTCGAAAAAGAACACAGTAAAGAAATCGGCGAACAGGATATTGTTCTGTAGCAGTCATAATTTGAGCTGCGTAAACAAAGAAAGCTGATGATTTTTCATCCATAGTAGTCTATTGAAAATGCCCGATAGAACGCTTCCGTGCTCTATCGGGCAAAACAATTTATCAATTTTACCGAAAATCCATTAACTTAGGCTTGAGCTTTCTTGCTGACTGCTCTCAGCTTTTTGGGGCTCACTTTCGGATGATTTTTCAATCCTTATTTGTAATTCTTTGTTCCTGTCATAGTAATCTACTTCGACCTCATAGTTGTCCTTATAGAAGTCAATATAATTGTCGGTTAACTTATCATCGGTTTTATATCCCATATCTAAATATGCTTTGACGTAGGCGTCTTTCATTTCTTCCGAAAAATCATATCCGGAGACTGAAAAAACTTCCTCATCATCGCGTCCGATTCTTGTGACCTCGCATTCAAGCTTGGGGATAGCATTACCTAATTCGGAATCCGTCCAATTATATGCTTCGACCGCCTTCTTTATGGGTGTGCTTTTTTTGTTCTTAAAATCATAGTTCATTCCGTAAACATATCCGCCGTCCAGAAAGGCAACGGATGAATAATCGGGTTCCATCAATTCATATTGCTTCATATCTGTTACGCGGTAACCCACTCTATTGTCTATAGCTATTGTATCGTTTCCGTTCGTTTCTCCGGGTTTTGTGAACAGCTTGCATGATGCTGTAAAGTTAAGCTTGTCTAACGCATCACCAGAAATTTCGAGCGCATCAATTGCCTCTTTGAATAAGGATAAATCGTCTCTTGTTGTTGTTTCCTTTTGTTTGAACACCATTTCAAAATCACATACGGTGACATCAGTATTGTTTGTGTAACTGAAAATAGGCAGCCTTTTACCGTCGACTATTTCTTCTTCGACCTTCCAGTCAAGCTTAGAGAAATCAATCGTTTTATCGGATGGCTTCTCAGATTTGCTTGAATTTGAAACACTTGAAGTTTCTTTTGATTCTGTGCTTTCGTCCGTTTGTGCATTGCAGCCTGAAATGGTACAAATAAGCATAGAAGCGGCGCAAATCGTTGCGGCAATTGAAATAATAAATTGTTTTTTCATTTTGAGCTTCCTTTCAATTTTGAGTTTATAGGAGTATTTCATTTTTGCCGTCAAACAAAAAGAGTAATCCTGTATTTATCATACACGATTACTCTAAATTTTTGGTCTGCTGGCAGCAGACACATTTTATGATTTTTTATGCTATCATTATCGCATGAGGGAATCCGCTATGGAAATGCCGGCAAAGAGCAGCACGACGCCGAGAATAATGCTTGCTACTCCCAAAATACGCAGAACATATTTGCCGTTGCGCGGGTTGTTGGGGTTGATATGTTCCGACAGGCGGAAGATATCGCCGAACAGGATATACGGCAGCGCTGTCCACAGCACCATGATGTCTATCATAAGAACCGTTTGGTTGATGATATTGCTCGGGCTTGTTTTCAGAAACATCGGAAAGCCGTTGATGTACACAAGCAGCATGAGCAGCCACGCGGCGAAGAAAATAACGGTGAGGATCTTCGGAAAAATATGCTTGCTGCGAAAGCCGGGCAGCGGCTGAAACGGTCTGCGCGAATTGAATTTTTTGCCGAGCAAAACCTTTTTCAATTCATCGGCGGATTGAAAGCGCTTGCTTTCGTCGATTTCAATGCACTGTTCAATGACGGTTTTCAGAACGCCTTGGTACAGTTCTTCATTCGGCAGCTTTCCTGTCAGCATGTAATTGAGCAGCACGCCGCAGGAGTAAATATCCGCCTTGCCGTTTGTTTGAGCAAAGCCGAATTGTTCAGGTGGTGCATAGCCTGCGGTTCCGAAGGCGGTAGTATCCTTGCGTTGATCGGGCTTCATCA
>Ga0256407_10000895_pt1 | contig 67198 bp, 35 predicted proteins | sample RumenRJG_04DNA_FD_193489 | JGI IMG/M metagenome (GOLD analysis project Ga0256407, IMG submission 193489) | Bovine rumen microbial communities from Lethbridge, Alberta, Canada - RJG_04 | ecosystem: Host-associated > Mammals > Digestive system > Stomach > Rumen | place: Canada: Alberta... | reverse complement strand
CGGCCACGGCGGCGATGTCAATCCAGTCGCTTTTTTCGCCGGCCAAGAGCGGCCCAAAAATTATTATGTAAATCGGATTTGTGTATTGCAGCAAAATCGCGTTGGCGGCGGTCGTCATTTTTGTCGCCGGAACGAATAGCAGCATTGTGGCCGCGTAAAAAAAACCGCCTAGCAAAAGGTTTGTCGTGGCGCGCCAGTCGATTTTTTTGTCGTTTTGCCGGATAAACAGTTTCGGCGGCCGCCTAAAGGCGATCGTCACCGTTATCATTCCCAAAAGGCTTCGGACGCCGGCGATGGCAAGCGCGTCCCACTTTATAAGTTTTATGACAAGGCCGCCAAAGCTCCACAAGAGCGCGCACAGGGCCAGCGCGGCCACCGGATTGAGGGTCGGCTTTTTGGTCAGTGACAGTTCCCCGCTGGCGGCGGCTTTTTTGGTCTTGCAACCGTTTTCTGTTTGGTCCATTCTATTCTTCTTTTGCAAACAGCGCCTGGATTTCAAGCTTTTTGTGCTTTCCCTGCAAGTCGCTGGGGAGCGCGTCAAGGAAGCGCCATTTTTTGGGGATGACTACGTTCTCAAAAAAGTCCATCAAAAAGTCGTGGAAGAACATGTTGATGTCAAACTTTTTGGCGCCTTCAAATTTTTTCTTTCCCTCGTCGTTAAAGGCGATGGCGGCGGCTAGGTACTGGCGCCTGTCGTTCATCGCCACGACGCAAATGTCTCGGACAAGGCCGGTCTGCAAAAGGCGGTTCTCAACTTCCGTCAAAGAAACGCGCTTTTCTTCTATCTTAACGATGGAATCCGAGCGGCCCTTCATGATAAAGCGGCCGTCCGGGTGGATGTCAACCAAGTCCGCGGTGGCAAAGCCCGCCGGGTCCTTGATGTAAGGCGACTTTATTACAAGGCAGCCGTCCTCGTTCTTCCAAATTTGCGCGTTGTCAAAGGGCGTCCACTCCAAGCCGTTTTTGCTTTGCCTGTAGGCGATGCCGCTGGTCTCTGTGCTGCCGTAAACTTCCACCGGCCAAAAGCCAAAAACCTCGTTGGTCTTCTTGGCCACTTCCGGCAAAAGAACGCCGCCGCTCGTAAAGATAAAGCAGTCGTTCAAAGGCAGCTTTTCTTCCACCTCGTTGGTTCTCTTTAGGAAGGCTGGAACGGCGATAATAATGTAGCGCTCGTCGGAAAGCTTTTCAAACTCGTTTGGAATTTCTATTCTCTTCCTGCGGAACGGAACTCCAGCCGCGAAGGGCAGCGCGATTGTGAACAAAAAGCCGTAGATGTGGTGTTGGCTTACGGTCGCGACCAACTTTCGTTTTGTAAACTCATCGCCCCACTTGCTGAATACAAAGGCGTTGTCTTCGTTAAATTCCGTCATGCGTTGGATTACGTCTTTGGGCTTTCCCGTGCTGCCCGATGTGAACATGTGGATGCGCGTGTCGTCCGCTACAATTTGCGGGGCCGTCCTTATTTCCGCTTCCGTAACTTGCGGAGCGTTCTTCAGCAAGTCGGGAATAAAGTCCGAGTCGGCGACGCCTTCCGCGTCGGTAAAAAAAGCGTAGCCCGGCTTTCGCATTTCCTTTAAAAATTCCGGCGTGATGTTTGCGGTAAGCATTACCTGCTTTTTGCATTGAAGGAGCGCCACAAAGGTGACCAAAAAATGCCAGTAGTCGTTGCAGTGCAAAATGAACTCGTCGGCGTCCTTGGCGGCGATGACCTTTCGCATCCGCGCGGTGTCGGTCAAAAAGTCCAGCCAAGTTTTGTAAACGCCCTTGCTCCAAGTGTCTTCGTAGCAAAGAACGTAGTCGTCCGCGCGGCTGTCCGCCTTAAATTGCGTGATTGGAATGTAAGCGCCCATTTTTTTGTTCACCCTCTTTCTTACTATAAATTCTATCGCAAAGATAAGTCCCATTATTATATACGAAATGCCGCCGTTGTAAACCGCCCAAATGCGCTCGCTTGCCCAAAAAGCAGTCCATACAGCCGCCGCGCTGTTCAACACAAAAAAGCAAAGCCACACCAGCGTCACTTTCTTGCAATAGGCTTCCACGCGGCCCTTAAACGGTGAGCCCAAAATCGATTTGTCCTGCAGCGTGGCAAACCTAAAGATTATGTTGGGCGGCGAGGCCAGGCTCATCGCAAAGACAAAGAAAAACGTTCCGCACACCGCCAGCGGATAAAGCTTTAAAAACAAGGCGGAATTGGTGGCAAAACACGCCGTTCCTGCCAGCAAGAAGAAAATAGAAGAAATTAAGTTTTTTGGATTAAGCTTGCGCTTTCCTTCCGCTCCCTTGGAAGCGTTGCCCGTTGCGGACAAAAAAAGGACAAGGGCCAGCGCGATGGCGCATAAAGAAATAATCCTGACTGGCGCTTTGAAAACCACAAGGAGAACAAAGACCAGTACAGGATATAAGACGCCCGCGATTGCGAGCAAGATTTTCATAATTAGGCGATCAACAAGTCGATTACGTTCTCGACAGTCTTGGCGTTCTTGAACATTTCGGGGTCGATCTGCTTTCCGGGCATGTACTGCTTGATTTTAGAAAGCAAGTCAACGGCGTCGATTGAGTCCAAGTCCAAGTCCTCAAAAAGCTTTGAGTCCATCTTTACGTCGTCTTTTTCAATCTCAAAGTCGCTTTCAAGAACTTCCTGAATTTTTCCGAACAATTCTTCCTTTGTCATTTTGTTTTCCTCCAAATTTTATTTTCCGCTTTCGGAATTGATAAATTCCGCCAAGGCATTTACGCTGGCAAAATGTTTTTTGCTGTCGTCGCTTTCGGCGGAAAGCTTTACATTGAATTTCTTTTTTAGGGCTACGCCCAATTCAAGCGCGTCGATTGAGTCCAATCCCAGCCCGGCTCCGAACAAAGGAGCGTCGTCCTTGATGTCTTCCGGCGTGGTGTCCTCAAGTTCCAAAGAACTGATGATCAGCTCTTTGATTTGTTTCTTCAACTCTTCCATAATAATTTTTAAAGTATAAAGCGCTTTTTGCCCTTTGTCAAGGAAAGGGGGAACGGGGCTACAAAGGATTTATATAGAAAAAAAAGGCAACTTGGCTCAAAAAAGCCCGGAAAGCGGTTTCCAAAGGCCCAAATCGCCCAAAAAAGGCCGTTTGAGCGTTTTTTTTGCGTTTTTTTTACGAATTTTGTTGACAAAGTGAAAAAACAGAGTGATAATGTTAAATACAAAAAGGGAAACCGATTGCCTTGACAGTCGATTCCCAGTCATTTTATTAAATCATATATCCTGGAGGAAATATGAAGAAAAGTCACGTTATTCTTGCATCGGTTGCTGCCGCTGCAATGCTTCTTTCAGTAACAAGCTGCGGAAAAGCCGGCGGAAAGGAAGAAGCCAAGAAATTGGTTGTTTGGTCTTTCACAGACGAACTTCAGACAATGATCGACAAGTACTACAAAGTTGATCGCCCCGATGTTGAAGTTGATTACTCTTTGACACCGACAGACCAGTTCTGCAACAAGTTGGACCCCGTTTTGGCCTCAGGCAACGGCGCTCCCGACGTTTTCGCTTTGGAAGACGCTTTCGTACGCAAGTACGTTGAGCAGGGCGACAAGCTTATGCTTGACTTGACAGACGTTTACAACGAAGTCAAGAACAAGATGATTCCGTATCCTTGCGAAGTTGGTATGAAGGACGGAAAAGTTTACGGTCTTTCTTGGCAGGCTTGTCCTGGCGCTTACTTCTATCGCCGCTCATTGGCCAAGAAGTACCTCGGATCTGACGATCCCGCCACAGTTCAGAAGGCTTTCGCCAACTGGGACACATTCCTTGCCACAGCCCGCAACCTCAAGAAGGCCTCTGGCGGAAAGTGCGTTATCCTTTCTACAACTGGCGACTTGTTCAAGCCGTTCCAGGGCGCCCGCAAGGGACCGTGGATCCAGGGTGGAAAATTGGTTGTTGACCCCGCCATGGAAGACTACATGAAGATGGCCAAGACTCTCAAGGACGAAGGACTTGAAGGACGCCAGGGACAGTGGTCAGAAGGCTGGTTCGCTGGATTCAAGGGCGAGCTCAAAGACGAAGCCGGAAAGCCGGTTGAAGTATTTGGAACATTCCTCCCGACATGGGGTCTCCACTACGTTCTTAAGCCCAACGCTGGCAACACAGCCGGTGACTGGGGTATGATCGCTGGACCCGCTCCCTACCGCTGGGGTGGCACTTGGGTTGGCGCCTACAAAGGAACAAAGGTTCCCAAGTTGGCCAAAGACTTCATCAAGTACGTTGCCACAGACGACGGCTTCTTGACAAAGTGGGCCAAAGACACAGGCGACGTTGTTTCTAACAACAACGTTATCAACGCCATTAAAGACACATACAACGAGCCGTTCCTCAATGGACAGAACCACTACGCTGAGTTCGCCTCTATGGCCAACAACGTAGACGGAAAGCTCAACCAGGGAACTGACCAGGCTGTTGAAGGATTCTGGGGCGAAGCTGTAGGATCTTTCGTAAACGGCGAAAAGTCTATGGAAGACGCTCTTGCTGATTTCAAGCAGCATGTTAAAGACGAGCTCGGATTCTAATCCAGCTTAACAAATTGAATGCAGTTCACTCTTAGAGTGGATTGCATTCGCCGGGGGGCGCAGGAAGATTAATCAGCGCGATTTGTCGGACTGCGCCCTTTTTTTAACCTATTATTTGAAAACAAAAAAACAGAATTTTATTCCCCAAGCGATGGATTCACAAAATGGGTTTTTAGGAGAAAAACATGCCTTTATTAAAAACTAAAAAAGCGAAAGGATCCGAAGCGCGTCTTGCAAAATACGGCGTGTTCTTTGTTCTGCCCTTCCTTTGCGTTTACGCTATATTCAATTTGTGGCCTACGGTCTACACAATCTTGCTTTCTTTTACGGATCTTAATAAATTTGATACATTGAAAGACGCCGACTGGGTTGGCGGAGCTAATTACGCGGCCCTTATAAAGGACGGCAACTTTTGGGGAGCCGTTATCAATACTTTTATCATGTGGGGCTTTAACTTCGCTCCGCAGTTGGGAATCGCCCTTATCTTTGCGGTTATCTTTACTGATCCGGGAATGAGCGGACTTAAAGGAAAGAACGCGTTCCGAGCGATTTTCTATCTTCCAAACTTGCTTACAGCGGCTTCTGTAGCGATTTTGTTCCGAAGCCTTTTTGCATATCCGATTGGACCTGTAAACCAGTTCTTTACAAAGATTGGCATCCAGGCCACAACAATTCGTGACGGCGAAGTTATCAAGGAAGGAATCAACTTCTTCCGCAGCGTAGCTTGGTCTCGCGGAATCGTTTCTTTCATCCAGTGGTGGATGTGGTGCGGACAGACATTGATCATGTTGATGGCTGGCATTACTTCTATTTCTCCTTCATTGTATGAATCAGCTGTAGTAGACGGAGCGACACAGGGACAGCAGACTTGGTACATCACGCTTCCGCTCTTGCGCCCGATGATGCTCTTCTTGCTTGTAACGTCAATCATCGGTGGTATGCAGCTCTTTGAAATTCCCTTCTTGCTGACAGATATGCGCGGCGGACCTGACTACAGAATCCGCACTATGGTTCTTTACATGTACAACACCGCCTTCCAAGGCGTTAATAAATACGGCTACGCTTCGGCAATTGCCATGGGTGTATTTGTAATCACAATGTTCTTCTCTGCGTTGGTATTCTTCTTCATGCAGGATCGAAACGAACCCAAAGGCAAGAAATAGGAGGAAAGAAAATGGATTATAAAGCGGCAAAAACTGCTAAACAGAGCGTAGTTTACTTTTTCATGGTTCTGTTTATTTTGATTGCGGTTATTCCGGTTTGGTTGATGCTTGTAAACGCCACGCGCACGACTGAGCAAATAAACGCCGGCGTTACATTGATTCCTGGCAAAAGCCTTATCAACAACTGGAACATTTTGATTACAACAGGTTCTGGACTTAAGGTTGCGGCCGGCGGACGCTTGGTTGACGAGCTTACAAAGCATGCCAAAGAGTATGCCGGCAAATTTGCCAAGATTGGCGATTGGATCATCTTCTTCAAATCTGGTAAATTCCAGATTTGGCAGGGCTTCCTTAACTCAGCCATCATCGCGATTTGCTCTACAGGCTTGAACGTATACTTCTCTTCTTTGACAGCCTATGCCTTGCATGTATACCGCTTCAAGGGACGCGCCTTTATCTGGGCCTTCATTATGTTCGTTATGATGATTCCGGCTTCGATTTCGTTCGTCGGTTTCTATCAGTTCATGTCAAGCATCCACTTGGTAGACAGCTTTATCCCGTTGATCATTCCGGCGATCGCCAGCTCGGCCACAGTTTTGTTCATGCGACAGTACATGGCTTCAGTTCTTTCTTTGGAATTGATTGACGCCGGCCGCATCGACGGAGCGGGCGAGTTTAGAATTTTCAACATGATTGTTCTTCCGATTATGTCGCCGGCCTTGGCCACACAGTCAATCTTTGGCTTTGTAGGCTCTTGGAACAACTTTGTAACTCCTATGATTTTGCTCCAGACAGACAGCAAAAAGACTTTGCCGATTTTCGTTCAGTTGTTGCGCGGTGATATTTATCGCACAGAGTTTGGCGCCATCTACATGGGTATCGCCGTTTCTTTGATTCCGATTATCATCTTCTACTGCTTCATGTCACGCTTCATTATCTCGGGCGTTTCAATGGGCGGCGTCAAAGAGTAATCTTTGTAAAACGGGCCGACTTTTTGGTCGGCCCAATTTTTTTTTGCCAAGGAAAAAAAAGTGTCCAAAGTATATAATCCTATCTTGACCGGCTTTCACGCCGATCCTTCTATCTGTTATGTAAACGGCGAGTATTTTATCGCCAATTCCACCTTTGAATGGTATCCCGGCGTTGAGCTGCATCGGTCAAAGGATTTGGTACACTGGACAAGCGTTCCTTCTCCCTTAAGCGAGGAGCGCCTTTTGAATATGGCAGGAAACATTGAGTCCTGCGGAATCTGGGCGCCCTGCCTGTCATATTCTGAAGGAAAATTTTGGCTTATCTACACCAACGTCCGCAGCTGGAACGCGGGCCCTTGGAAAGACACTCCCAACTTTTTGACAACCGCCGAAAACATCGAAGGCCCTTGGTCGGATCCCGTTTTCTTGAACGCTTCGGGCTTTGACCCGTCGATGTTCCACGACGACGACGGCCGCCACTGGTACATCAATATGGAATGGGATTACCGCAAGGCTTGTACAAACCATATTGACGGAGCGCCGCAGTTTAGCGGAATCCTTTTGCAGGAATACAGCGCCACAAAAAAGCGCCTTATCGGAAAGCCCAAAAAGATTTTCCCTGGCAGCGACATTGGCTGCGTTGAGGGAACCCATCTTTATAAAAGGAACGGCTGGTATTACATAATCAGCGCGGAGGGCGGAACCAGCTATGAGCACGCGATTACCGTTGGCCGGTCTCGCAGCGTCTTTGGGCCATACGAATTGCATCCGACAAATCCCTTGATTAGCGCTTACGGACACCCGGAACTTAAAATCCAAAAGTCCGGCCACGGCCAATGGGCTGAAGGCCCCGACGGAAAGACATACCTTGTTTACTTGTGCGGCCGCCCCTTGCCGGGAACCAAAAACTGCCCGCTTGGCCGCGAAACTTCCTTTGCCGAAATCAAATGGCAAGACGATTGGCCGTGGGTAATGCAAGCCGACGGAAGCTTGCGAAACACTCCGCCGGATTATGTTGAAATTCCCGGAAAAGCCGAGCAGCTTCCCGGCGAAAAAGACCGCAATTTGGTCGGCAAGCGCGCCGACGAATATTGTCGCGTCACAAAATACACTTTTAACGACTTGGATTTTTTGGCCGACTTTAAGACCTTGCGCCTTCCGATTTTTGGAAAAAAGAGCAAGCGGTTTAGCATAAACGCCAGAAAAGGCTTTTTGCGCATCGTCGGCGGACAGTCGCCGGTTTCGACCTTTGAGCAAGGAATCCTTTGCCGCAGACAGACTGACTTTGTCTTTGAGGCCGAGACAAAAATGGAATTCAATCCGACTTACTTTCAGCACTTGGCGGGCTTGACCTATCGCTACAGCGAGACGACCCAGTACAATTTGTGCGTCACTTATGACGAGCAATTGGGCAGGGTTATTCAGTTCCAGTCCTTTATGTTGGGCGATTACAGGGAAGGACAAAAGACTCCGATTCCAAAAGACGGTCCGGTTTGGCTAAAGGTAAGAGCCAACTACGACACAGCCGTATTCTCTTATTCGCTAGACGGAAAGGCTTGGCGCCAAATCAGGCCCTTGCTTGACGTTAACAAGTTGACCGACGAGTACGGCGGAATGGGCTTTACAGGCGCCTTTGTCGGAATGTTCTGCGTGGACATGGCGGAATACTCCAACTACGCGGACTTTGAATACTTTACCTACAGCAAGGAACAATGATCACAATATATGACTTGGCGAAGCAAACTGGTTTTTCCGCTCCGACAATTTCCAAAGCCCTTAACGGAAATGGAAAGCTTAACGAAAAAACGCGCCAAATAATATTGGAAGCCGCCAAAAAGTCCGGCTACACGACTAATATGGCGGCAAAAGCCCTTTCTACAAAACACTCCAGACTGATCGGCGTAATTTTGGAAGACGTCGCCATGAGGCGTGGTTTTGAGCATCCGCTTTTTGGCGGCTTGTTGAACAAATTCCGAAACGAAATAGAGCGCGCCGGCTACGACCTTTTGTTCCTTTCAAAGAATTTTAACAACGGAATGTCTTACATTGACCATTGCCGCTACCGCGACGTTGAGGGCATTCTAATCGTAAACCCGATTGACGATGACGAAGAAATAAAGACTTTGGGCTCGTGCGGAATTCCTTGCGTGAGCACAAACGAATTTATTCCAGGCGTTTGCACTGTGGTCACCGACAACGAAAACGCTGGCCAAACCGCGGCGCGCGTTCTTAACGACGCCGGCCACGAAAAGATCGGTTTTTTGGGCGCGCCTTTTAGGGAAAATTCTCCAGCCGCTTTGGAGCGCTACAAGGGCTTTAAGGCGGAACTTGAATCTTATGGAAAGGAATACGACGAAAAATATTTGGAAGTTTGCGAGGCTTGGTGGGACCAGGCCGGCTACGAGGGAATGAAGCGGCTTTGGGAACGCTGCCCCGACATTACGGCTGTTTTTGTGGTGTGCGACGCCTTGGCTTTTGGCGCGATGAAATACTTGCTTGAAATCGGAAAATCTATTCCAGACGACATTAGCATAATAGGCTTTGACGACGACACGACTGTTTTAAAGGCCGCTCCCACTTTGTGCACTTTTAGGCAAGACAGGGATAGAATCGCCCAATTGGCCAGCGAAGTTCTTTTGCAGGGAATTGCCGGCGTTCCAAGCCCAGAGATTGTACGCGTTCCCGCGGAATACATACAGCGCGGAAGCGTCCGTTCTTTCCGCCGCATACACCAAATGGCTTACTAGCCGCTCATGCTGTCTGCTCAAGACACTTTTATTTGACTGAACACTTTTCCTATCGAGTCATGAATTACCAAGTCGGCCTTGCTGTCGGCGGCGGTCTCGGATTTGTTTATCAAGACCAGTTTGTCACCCCTAAAGTAGTTGATAAGGCCTGCCGCCGGGTATACCACTAGCGAAGTTCCGCCGATTATGAGCGTGTCGGCGGCGGCAATCGCTTGGACGGCCCCGTTTATAACGTTGTCGTCAAGGCCTTCTTCGTAAAGGACCACGTCGGGCTTTACAAGGCCGCCGCATTTTGGACAGCGGGGAAGGGTGTCGGGCGAGTTGGCCGAATCCGCGATAAAGTCAATGCCGTAGGGGGCGCGGCAGTTCATGCAAAAATTCCTAAGGGTGGAGCCGTGCAATTCGTAGATTTTCTTGCTGCCGGCGGCCTGGTGCAAGCCGTCGATGTTTTGGGTGACTACGGCCAAGAGTTTTCCGGCCGCTTCCAGTTCGGCAAGCTTGTAGTGGGCCGCGTTTGGCTTTACGCCCTTAATTATCAGTTTTTCCCGGTAAAAACGGTAGAATTCCTTGGGGTCCGCGTCAAAAAAAGAGCGGCTGATGATGGTTTCGGGCGGATATTTCCATTTTTGGCTGTAAAGGCCGTCCTGGCTTCTAAAGTCTGGGATTCCGCTTTCGGTGGAAACTCCCGCTCCGCCAAAAAAGACGATTTTTGAAGAATTGTCTATGATAGACTGCAATTCCTTAGTGTAATCTTCCATAATAAAAAAAATTATAACATCTGTTGAGTTATCTTGCAAGAATAAAAAATGTATAATATAATAATAGGATAATACAAAACTGTTTTAGGAGAGCATATGCGTCGAGCGATTTACACTATTTTCGCCATTACATTTATTTCTCTATTCTTTTTTTCCTGCAACAAGAACAAGGGCTTTGAAAAGGAAGTGACGCTTGTTATGGCTGAAGTCAATCCGGCCGAAACAATCGCAGGCCAGATGGACCAAGCCTTTAAGCGCAAGGTCGAAGAGCTTAGCGGCGGAAAAATAAAAATTGACTTGTATTGTTCCGGCATTTTGGGCGATGTTGACTCTGTCGTCAATTTGATGTTGAAGCCCAACAGCACGATTCACATCCACAGAATGTCCGCCGTAAACATGGCCAGCTACGGCTGCTCGCAGTCTTCTTTGTTGGGAATCCCCTACACGTTCGCGAGCAAAGAGGCTTTTTGGGAATTCACCAAGTCAAAGGCCGCCCAGGAAATCTTGGACGAGCCGATTGAAATAATGGGCTTGAAGGGCCTCTTTTACGGCGAGGAAGGATTTAGGAATTTCTTTTCGACTGTGAAAATAAGCGGCGTAAAGGACTTTGAAGGCCTGAGCGCCCGCGGAACAAATGACGTGGCTATGCAGGGCTTGCTTGCCGGCCTAAAGACAAAGAGCGTTCCTGTAAACTACGCAGACCTTTACGCCAAGCTGCAAACCGGCGTTATCAGTGTGGCCGAGCAGCCCATCGCCAACTACTTGGCCAACCATTTTTACCAAGTGGCGCCCTACATGATTTTGGACGGACACACGCTGGGCGTTATGGAAACCGTCATAACGATGGAAGCCTGGAACTCTCTTAGCGAGCGCCAACAGCAGATTTTGCTTGAAGCAGGAAAATACGCAAGCGAGTTTTGCAAAAACCTTTCGGCCAGCGAGGAAGACAGGGTTAAGACCCAGCTTATCGCCAACGGAGCGACAATAACAGAAGTAAAAGACGTCAAGCCCTGGCAAGAGGTTTGCTCGGATGTCGTAAAAGAATCTTCTAGCGTTGATCCTGCTTTGTACGACAAGATATTGTCATATTCAAGGAAAAAATGAATCAGAAAGAGGTTCGCGGAGTAAAGATTAGTCTCGTAAACCTGTTTTTTACGATTCTAACCGCAATTGTTTTTTGTTTTATTCTCTTTATTTCAAACAATGTAAGAAACCGTTTTAACGACGTGAACGCTTCGATGAGCAAATTTATCATTTGCCAGCAAAGCTCGGAAAAAATCCAAGAAACAGCCGATTATTTGTCGGAACAAGCGAGAATTTTTGTTGTGACGGGTAAGCGCGACGCTTTGGACGCTTATATAAAAGAATACTGGGAGACAAGAACCCGTCAAAAGGCTTTTAGGGAATTGGAAAACGTCTGCTCGAAAGGAGATTTGGCCTTGCAGAGGCTTAAAATCGCCATAGAGCAGGGCGACGGCCTTATAGAAATGGATTTGTACGCCATGCGCTTGGCCTGCGAAGCTATGCATATGAAAAATCTACCCGCAAAAATCGCCGAGATCCCCATAAGCGAACGCGATAAAAACAAGTCCCCCAAAGAAATGAAAGAAACCGCCATCGACAACTTGTTTGGCGACGGCTACATGATTTACAAAATGCGCTTGGACGTAAACTGCCAATTGACGGTTACTGCGATCGAGCAGCAAATTAAAAAAGAGCTTAACATGAACGCCGACCAGCTTGGATCGAACATCAGGCGCCTTAGAGTTCTTTTTATGGTTTTGTTGCTAGTCAATGTCCTTATTTTCATCGGCTTTGGTTTCCTTGTAATAGTTCCGCTTGGAAAGTTCAAAGTTTCTATAGAAAAAGACGAAAGGCTGGATGTGATCGGCTCGCTGGAATTCAAGAGCCTTGCCGAAAGCTACAACGAAATTTACGAAATCAAGGCGCAAAACGAAAAGTCTTTGCTTAAAAAGGCTGAATACGACGGACTTACCGGCATTTTGAACCGCCGCGCCTTTGACCAAATTTGCGAAACCAGCGCCGAAAAGGAGCAAAAGCTTGCCTTGCTCTTGATTGACATGGACAACTTTAAGAGCGTAAACGACACTTACGGCCACTTGGGCGGAGACAAGGCGCTTAAAAGCTTGGCGTCCGCCCTTGCCGAAACCTTCCGCGACACCGACTACGTTGCCCGTGTTGGCGGAGACGAATTCGCCGCTATTTTGCCCAACTGCGAGCCCTCTGCCGCAAACGCCATTAAAAAGAAAGTGGATAGAATCAATAAAAGGCTTTCTCAGCTTGAGGAGCATTTTGTTTCGGTCAGCGTAGGCGTGGCCTTTTCGGACAAGGGCTTTAGCAAAGAGCTTTTCGACAAGGCGGACAAAGCCCTGTACTTGGTAAAAGAAAAAGGCAAGTGCGGGTGCGAGGTCTACGAAGGCTGATTTGAGCTAGAGCTGCCCAAACGGGCGGCTTTTTTTGTTTTCCCCCAAAATTTCCCCAAAAACATCTTGTTATGTGACTTTTTTTCAATTTTACAGCTATTAATTAAAGCAAAAGTGAAAATTCTCCGATATTTTGAGTTGAAGAAGGGGATTTTGGACAACTTTTTCTCGAATTTGTTTGACAAAATCTCAAAAATGTCTAATAATTATATATGGAGAATGGGCGAAGTATTGCCTAGCGGAAGGGTGAGGAGACGCTGGACAACGCGCCGTTAAATGGGCCTATGAAAAAAATATTGTTGCTGACAGGACTTATTCTCTTTCTCTTTGCCGACGCTGCAAGCTTATTCGCTCGCGACGTAACCGAGCGAGCTGTCGAGAACATGAACAGCTGGCAGGAAAACTTTGACATAAACAATAAAAAAGGCAAATATAACGTTATCGTTACCGCAAAGGACAAAGGCGGCAACACGACTTTTGGCGGCCCCTTCAACATTTACATTGACCCTAAATCCGATTTGCCCATTATCGGAATCACAAACCCGGAGCCTAATCTCCGCGTTCCAGGCAACTTAAATATTGTAGGAACTTGTATCGACGACGACGCCGTTGACTACGTTGAGTTGATTCTTGACGGAGCCGCGCCGGTTCGCGCCAAAGGAAAAGAATTCTGGTCGTACTTTATCGACACAAGCAATTTGGAAGAAGGCAACCATACAATAGAAGCTTACGGCGTCGACATCAACGGCGTCAAGGGAAACACCGTAAAGAACACTTGGTGCCTTGACCGCAAAGTGCCTTTGACGGAAGTGACAAACTTTACGATGGGCACTTTGGTAAGCGGAACGATTCACTTTGAGGGAAAAGTAGAAGACGGCAACGGCGTAGTCGCGATGGACTTTTCGGTTGACGAAGGCGCCAGCTTTGAGACTATCAGCCTAAAGCATGAAAAGAAGTCGCCCAACGCTACGTTCAGCTTTAACTTGGACACAAGAAAAATGCCTGACGGTCCCGCGGTTATGTGGTTCTTTGCCCATGACAGCCAAGGCTCGATCGGCTTTTATCCCTTCTTGCTTTTTGTCGACAACACAAAGCCAAAAATCAACATCGCGTTCCCGCAAGAAAAAGTTCCTGTAAAGGGAGCTTTTGCGGTCGCCGGTTCGGCCAACGACATCGTAGGCCTTAAGTCGATGACTTGGGAATACAACGGCGAGAAAGGCGAGTTTGAAATCATCGCCGGAAACCCCTATTGGGTCAAAGAGTTTACCGACGTTAAAAAGAACAAGAACGGAAAATTCACAATCACCGCTGTGGACACTGCCGGCAACGTAAGCAGCGAGACGCGCAACATTATAATCGATCCCAACGCCGACAAGCCGGTCGTTGCCATTGACTGGCCCAAAGCCGGCGCCTCCTTGGGCAAAAAAGAAGAGATGTTCGTTCGCGGCATTGCGACGGACGACGACAATGTAAAGGCTGTCCGCATCGTTTTGGACGGAAGCGAAATCGGCGTAATCGAAACGCAAAGCGTTTTCTATAAAAACTTGGTTGAGTCAAAGAGCTTGGGCGGCGGCGCGCACAAAATCAGCGTAAGCGCGATCGACATTTACGACGTTGAAGGCCCGGCCACTACAGTTGAATTTAAGACAACTGGCGAAAAGCCCTACTTTAACGGAATAAAGGTTTCTGGCGGAGCGGCCGCAGGCCCGATTTCTTACGGAAGTCAAATCAGCCCGGAGCAAGGCGGAAACATCGAAATCGAAGCGGCCAGCGCGGCCGGTTTTGCCAACGCCTGGTTCTCTGTAGCCAAGGGCGGAAGCAAGGGCGAGCAAAGGAATCTTACTGTAAGCGAAAAAGACGCCAAGAAGGTTTTCTCAATTCCAATCAACACTCTTCCTTGGGGCGTTGTTGAATTGAAATTCCATGTTGAAGACACGCTTGGCCGCGACGCTGATTATTCGACATGCGTTTATGTGGCCAACTTGACTGACGTTAAGCCCGACCCGTCTTTTGAGATTGCCGAGAGCGTGGAAGACGAACGCTTGACCGCGCGAATCGCCGCGGTAAACGGCCAGGAATACAAGCGCGGCATGAGAATAACGGCCAGCGCGGATCCAAAGGCCGCTCCCGTTACGATTGAGCTTGACATTCAAACGATGGAAGCCGCCATTGTAAGCTACAAGGTTTGGGGCCAAAGCCGCCCCGGCGAGCGCGCCAGTTACGAAGCCAAGTCAATCACTTTAAGCAGATTGGTCAAGGGCGAGCCGGCGCAAAAAGGCGTCATCGGCTTGACTGGACTTCCCGCGCGCGCAACTAACATCGAAATCACGGTTCAAATCGGAAAGGACTACACTCAAAAATTTGGCGGACAAATTTTAGTCGCGCGCGAGCACGACGAATCCGACATTGAGGACACAAAGAAAATTTTCTGGGCGCCCAACGGCGACGCCTATCTTAACGAAGAGGCTGGCACTTACGTTTTGCCCCACAAGACTTTGACCGCTTACGTAAACGCGCCCGGCCCGATAACTGCCAGCGTCGTTGGCGGCTGGGCCGGAATGAGCGCCAGCGCGGAAGGCAACGTTGTCACATTGACTTGCGACAACGGCGGAACCTTTAGAGGCGTTCAAATCCGCGCGGTAGACGCAAACGGAAAGAGCTACACAAGCCCGGCCGCAAACTTGGTCGTCAGCGAAGACGGCCCGGCCTTTGACATTAAGGCGCCCGAAGCCTTTGTTTGGGTCCGCAACTCTTTGCGCGTTCAGGGAACGGTAAGCGACCCGGCCGGCGTAACGCAGCTTGAATACTCGATTGACAACGGCGAAAACTGGAGCGTCATTCCATTTAGGACGGGCGTTCAGACAGTCAACGTTTCGGTGGAAATTAATTTGACGGAGCGCGAGGAAGGATTGGTTCCGCTTGACATTAGGGCAAAGAACACTTCCGGCTTGATCAGCTATTATCAGACTGCTGTTTGCAAGGACGTCACTCCGCCGGAAGCCAGCATAATCGTTCCGGAAGCGGAAGCTGTGTTGAACGGCATCAACACAATCGCGATTTTGACAAGCGACAACGGCGCTTTGGAAAAGGCCGAGTATGGTTCCCCGACATCAAGGGACGGCCGCGCTGGCGTTAGAAGAAGCAAGATTCCGCTTACCGTAATGCCGCACACAATTGTCGGCGACGACGACTTGGCGTTGGACCAAACAATGTCGTTCATCGTTACCGACGCAGCCGGAAACGAAACAAAGATAGAAGAGTTTGCCTTTAAGGTTGACCGCGAAAGCGACTTGCCGATTGTGCAAATTCAGCTTCCTTTTGAAAACCAAGTAATCACAAAAGACTTTACTATATCAGGCGTTGTTCTTGACGACGACGGTCCTTGCACTGTCGCCTACAGAATCGACAAGGGCCCCTTTAAGCCCGCTTCGGTTGAGCCAAGCTACAGCTTTAAGGTTGACGTTCCGATTTCCGAGATGACGGACAACGAGCACACAATCTTTATGTACGCGATGGACATTAACGGAGTGCGCGGACGCACAGTGGAGCAAAAGTTCCGCGTGTCGCTTGCCGAGCCTGTTTGTGAAATGACATCGCCCGACATCACGACGACTCAAAAAGAAATCGTAAGCCTAAAGGGAACCGCAAGCGACAAGAACGGCATCAAGAGCGTCGAAGTTTCTTTGGACAACGGCAACAGCTTTAACTTGGCCGAAGGAACGACTAACTGGACTTACACCTTTGACACGCGCGTGTTGCCCGACGGAACGCACGTAGTCTTTATCAGAACGACGGACAACTACGACATCACTTCATTGTATTCTTCGCAAATCAACACGGACAACACCAAGCCCGAAATTAACTTGGAGTTGCCGCTTGACGATTCGCAGACTAGCGGCCCCTTGTTCTTCTCCGGCTTTACGTTGGACAACATTTTGTTGGAAGATTTGACGCTGACCATAACAAGCTTGGACGGCCGCGCCGTTCCCTCGTCTTTCCGCAACAAAAAGATGAGCGTTGACCGCGTAATCACAGAAACAATCGACATGACGCCGCTTGAGAACGGCTTGTACAACGTTAAGCTTACTGGAATCGACGCCGCGGGCAACCAAACCAGCGTTAGCCGCAACGTAACTTTGGACAAGAGAATCGCGGCCGCCAGCGTTGAGATTTACTACCCGCTTAACGGCGAGCGAAAGCAAGGCGCCTTTACGATTGTCGGCTCCGTTCGCGCGGAACGCAAAATCGAAAAGCTCAACTTGTTCGTTGACAACAAGAACGTTGCCGAAACCGTTCCCAGCGTGACAAACTACTACAAGTTCCCGATTGACGAAGGCCAATACGAAGAAGGCTTGCACACATATTTTGTTCGCGCCACGTTGGAAGGCGGAGCGACAATCGATTCGATCAAGCAGACCGTAGACTACAACGCTTACGGCCCGTGGATTAGAATCGAAAACTTTGACTACGGCGACTTTGCCTACGACCGCCCGACAATCAAGGGAATGGCCGGATACTCAATCAGCGAAGCCGAAATGATCGCCGCAAAGAAGAAGGGCGGAAAAGACTTAAAAGAAGACATCAGTTTGCGAAAAGTTCAGAGCGTTGAAATCAGCTTTAACAACGGACGAACCTTTACGCAAATCAGCAAAAAGGCAAAGTGGTCTTATAGAATAGAAAACGATGACTTGGCCGAAGGCTACCACTTCCTTTTGATTAGGGCAAAGATGGCCAACGGAGAAATCGCAGTCACACGCTGCATCGTTCAAATCGACAAGACCGCTCCGTTTGTGCGCATCATCGCGCCTGGAATCGGCGGCCGCTACAACCAGAATTTGGTGTTCAGCGGTTTGGCCAACGACGACGTAGGCTTGTCCGAAGTTACGCTTGCCTTGCGAAAGGGCGACAAGAACAGTTACGGCGTTCCTAAGTTTATCCAGGGCTTGTATATTGACGCAAGTTTCTGGGGAGCCACGCTCTTTGACCTTGGCTTGGGATTGACGTTCTTTGACGACAACGTTCGCGTTCAGTTTAACTGGGGACAGTTTACCCAGCAGCAGCGCGACATATTCAAGCCGGGCAGCGCCCTGCGTTACGGCGGAAACTCTGTCATTGGATTTAAGATTATCGCAAACGTGGCCAGCTTGCCGTTTGGCTGGATGTTTGGCCACGACTGGGACTGGCTTAGCGCCAACCTTGCGATTGGAGCCAGCTTTAAGTACTTTAACGAAACGGCTTCTGGCAGCGGACAGATGTTGAGCGCGGTAATCACTCAAATCGAGTTCCCCAGAATGCACTTTGCAAAGTTCAAGTGCTTTAAGACGATAAGCGCTTATACGGAATTCCAATTGTGGTTTATTCCGACGGATACAAGCGGAATCGACATTTCGAGAGTCGTGTTCCAGTATTCGTTTGGCTTGAGAACGAACGTGTTCTAATATAGGAGGCGTTGCATGAAAGAGTTTTTGAAAAAAACAGGATTTTCTCTTTGCGTGATCGCCGCCGCGCTTTTGTGGACTACATGCAATGTAGGCCTTGGCGAATCGGTTGACAACGACGCTCCGACGCTTACTGTTACGGGGCCGACTAAAGCCAGCGTTTGTTCCGACAAAGTCACCATTACCGGAACTTGTTCCGACGACAAGGGCGTAAAGTCAGTCAACATTGTGTTAAAGAACACAAACACTGGCGCCTCTTATTCATACAACGGAATCATTGACAAAAGCTCAAAGTCCGCCAACGGCGCTTACAATTGGGAACGTATCGTCAACGAAAAAGATTCGGTCACAGGAAAGTATCCGTTGCCGGACGGCAAGTATGTTGTAGACGTTACCGTAACCGACGTCAACAACCGCACCAGCGGCGTTTCCAGCACCGCGTTTGACATTGACAACACGGCGCCGTTTTTCTGCGTGACAAGCCCCACAAGCCTTGCAATCTCCGGTTCCAAGGTTTACGGACGCTCCGTCACTATAAGCGGCGAGATTGCCGACGACCACGCCATCGAACAGATGGAAATAAAGGTTTACAAGATCAACGGTTCAAGTGAAACTCCAGTTACGCTTGTAAAGAGCGTATTTACAGGCTTTGAAACCGCCGGCGGCACGACCGTTTACATCGCCAAGTATTTTGACACTGCTCCTACGGACACAAACAGCGACGACTACGAACTTTACCAAAACTATTTGGCGATTTACGACGGCGCCGTGACTGACGCGAACAAGAACAGCGACATGTACATTAAAATCGTTCCGACGCTTACCGACTTTGCCGGAAACGAAAGCGACCATTGCTATGTGGCCAGTCCGCTAAAGTCTTTGCTTGCCAACAAGTATTTTGGCGGAAACCTTACAAAGGACTCTTTGCAAACAGCCCAGCTCCAAAGGGTTTACAACGGAACCTACATTCTTGGCGAGTTTACAAAAGAGCAGCAAGAAGAAGTCGTGAAAATCCTTAACGGCTACGACAACGCCGTTGACACTTATTATTGCGGAACCGTTCCCGCCGACGCGGAGGACGAGGCCGGCAAAGAATTTAATTTTGCCGCCACCGTAAACTCAAACAACAGCCCCACTTACGACTTTGCCGGCTACGAAAACCCGACGGCAAATTGGGTAGGCGTGAACACAGGCGGAACGATTACGATTACCTTAAAGGCCGGCCGCGACGGCTGGGGCATTTTGCCCGACAGCCTTAAGGTGAATCTTTACAATTATGATTCCAGCAAGACGGACAAAAAAGGCGCGTTGGCTTACAGCTCGGAAGAAACGGATCCTAAGAAAAAAATATACATAAAGGACGCGACAAACAAAGAGACAAAGGACATTAAAACCAGCGTCACAAACCAATCTTACTACGTAACGCTCCCTTCTTTGCGAGGCGGAAACCATTACATTTTGGAAGCGAAGGGCAGGGACGAAAACTGCAATGATGAAAACGCAAGCAACCTTGAGCCTGCAAAGAGCTTGTACGGCTTTAAGGTTGCCACAAGCGTCACTCCGCCAAAACTTAGCGCCAAAGACCCCTATTACGTTAACGGAAGCCAAGCCGCTAGCGATAAATTTACAATCAACATTAAGGACGAGTCTGACGGCATTAAAGACAGCGACAAGGGCGTTGTCGTAAAATCGACTCTTTACCAGGGACACATTCCTTCTATAGGAAATATTGAAACGCATACCGGCGCCAAGTTGGTAGATAAGGAAGACGTTTACACTGGCAACAGCATAGCGCTGGATGACGGAAGCGAGACAACTTACTACCATCTTGACTTGCCCATTACAAGCTTTGATGACGCCTCGTCGAAAATGACTGAGGCCGACAACTACACGATTGTAATTAAGGCTTACGGAAAATACAAAGACGTTGACGGAACAAGCATAGTCCCGGCAAACGACAACGACGCAAGCATGTCAACCTTTATTTTCTGGGTTGACAAAAAACCGCCTGTTCTTGCGATGACGTCTCCAAAGTACGAAAATAAGTCTACCGACGTGATTTTGATTACCGAGGACTTTGACAGTTTTGAGTCCAAGAACGGAGGTTATTACATCACTCCGACAGGAAATTGGAGCGACCTTGGCGGCTCCGGCACCCACAGCTTGTGGTACACCGTAAGAGACGATGGAACTCCAACAGTGACTTATAACGCGGCTACCGGCGAGTCCACTTTGACCGGTTCCGCCACTGATAAGGTTTGGAATCTGATAGAGAACATAAGTCAAGTCGCCACCAAAACTGACTGGGAACAAGAAATACAAGTTGAGCAAGGAAACAACAAAATTTTCCGCGTCGTAGGCGTTGACGCTGTAGGAAACCTTAGCGAAATAGTCGGAAGAACAGACTATAAGTACGACTTTGACGTTCCAAAAATCACGGTGACCGAGCCAAACGTTGTTCACACTGTTGGCGCCAATAAATATTACAATCTTGAAAGCGTGGCTGACGGAAAGGTGACGATAAAATTTGTGGTGGAAGCCTCGCACGAAATATCGCCGGCCGACGTTGTCGTAAGCGCAAAGAAAAATGGCTCCGAAACTACAAGCGGCTTTACATTGACAAAGACTCCAACCAGCGCCGCAAAGATTGTCACCGCGACAGTTGAATTGCCCGCGGCAACCGCGACGACGTCAAGCGACGGCGAGTGGACCTTTACCGTAAGCGCAACCGACACGGCGGGCCGCCCGGCTACTTCAACCACAACGTTGACAAGAATCCTTGACACCGTCGCCCCTGTATTCAATACGATTGATTATGAAAGCGGCTGGATTTCTTCAACAAGCATCGCCTTTAGCGGAACGCTTAAAGAAATGACAAGCGGTTTGGACAAGATCGCTTACACGACAAAGCCGACCGGTTCTGGAACTGACGCCACAAAGCATTTTACAGGAAAAGAAGTGTTTGACGCCGCCAGCAACAAGGGCGCCGCGGTCGCTTATTCAATTAAGGCGCTCAACTTGGCGCAAAGCCAGCGTACTGCTAGCGGCATTGAGAGCAACACCGTTATGCTCGACGTCTATGACACTGCCGGAAACAAATTGACGCGAAGCTTTACTGTTAACGTTGACTTGGACGCTCCGTCAGCTTTGGGAGCCTACTACACTTACGCCGACACAGCCGCCGCGGCTTTCTCTGCCGCCGACCTTTTTGCCGCCAAAGGAAAGCTTGTTTGGAACGGCAGCAAGGACATGACCGTTTACGGAACTGTTTCAAGTCCCTTAAGCGGATTGGATAGCCTAACATGGAAGATTGGCGATGACGCTGTCACTCCCAAGACGCTTTTGTTCACCACGGCGGCAAACTTGAACCAAGGCGAAACAGACGACGCCAAGAAGCAATCGTTTATAAACGTAACGGATTGGAAGACCTTGGAGGCTATAGGAGCTGACTCGGCGCACAGAATCACAGGCTGGAAGGCCGTATTGACTCCGACCGCGGATTCGACAATCGATCCTCCAGTTACGGTTAGCCTTAAAGCGGGCGATGTTAAAATCACGGCCACAAACAAGGCCAAGCTTAGCGCCGAGACCACAATCTTTAGCGTGGAAAAAGACGTTACGGCCCCTGTCATCACATTAAAGAGTCCGGACCCAGCTAAGGCGGTCAGCGGAACAAAAAAGATTTCCGGAACTGCAAGCGACACCAACCTTTTGTCTGTGAAAATTTACGCTTCCAGCAACAATGTCACAACAAGCGTTTCTGGAGACACGGAGCTTGAAAACGAAGGCTCGATATACAACTGGCGCGTCAACAATGTGTTTAGCCGGGTAGAAGGCAACAACTTTAAGTTTGGCCAAACAGGCGGCGCCGCGTACGATGGAAATACAAATCCTCGTTATATAAAAGTCATAGCCACCGACAAGGCCGATAACGAAAAGCGAGAATCTTTTACGTACACCGTTGACCCTGGAATGGACAGGCCCATAATAAAGTTTAGCGCCCCGGCCGACTTAAGCGGCATGTTGCCGGCTAGCCCCGTTGCAAAAACTGGAAACGAGTCTTTGACCGGAAAAGTTTACAACAGCGACAATACGACCAGCGGCCTTGAGCTTTATTACAACGATTGCGGCGAAAAAGACGCCAACAATAAACCGTTTTGGCGCAGCCTTGAGCTTGCCAGCGGAAACTTTGAGCTTAAGAATTACAAGAATGACGAGCCGGACGGCGAACACAAGATTTTGTTCAAGGTTGTAAAGGACGGCGTGGAATACATTGCAAGCGCTGGCGGAGATGACGACGCTTCATGGCTGCGTCCAAAAATCTACAAGTCCGGTTCCGCCGACGACGGCGATGAAACCTTCTTTGGCGGCGGCGTGAACGGCGACCGCGACGACACTACGGTTTATGTTGTCATCGACACCAAGGATCCTAGAATTAGGTATCCAAAGTATCAGATTAACAACGAAGAAAAAAAATCCGCGACGGGAACGGTTGAGCTTGGCGGCGTAAAGAACAAGCTTAAGCTGTATTTTGACGTCTTTGACGAAAACGGCGTTGACGAAGAAAAGATGACCTTTGAATTTGCCGGAAAGACTTATCTTAAGACGGCGCGCTCGGGCGAGACAAACGACGTTGGAGGCTGCTTGGAACTTGGTCCGGCTGCAACTGACGGCTGGCAAACGGTTGTCGTCGGCGGAACGGACGGCATAGACGTGTCTGGCTTTGTGTCCGACACGTTCACCGGAAAATTTACCGCGTATGACAAGTACGGCGGAACGGCAGAATGCCGCGTCATGATAAAGGTTGACAACGAAGCGCCGGTAATAAGCTTAATCGCTCCGTCAAAGGACGAAAGCGTTTCTGGAATCGTAAAAGCCTACGGAACTGTTGACGGCGTTTCTAATGATGTTGATGGCGTCTCTAAAATGGAGTACGCGTTGACATATACCGATGACAATAATGATGGAACTGTAGAGCCTGCCGACAGCGCTTATCAAAAGCTCAACATAAAGACAGGCTCTTTGCGATGGAATTTGTATTTTGACGGCGACACCAGCGCAACAGACGGCGAGACTCACTTGCCCAAGCTGAATAATTTTATTATCGAAAAGGGCGTTACAATCGGCGGCAAGCCCGCGACTGATGACAGCGTTTATAAAGACAAAGACTTTACGGAAAACGTTCACATTTATCTTTGGCTAAAGGCCCAGGACAAATTTGAGAACAAAGTCGCCGCGCAATCTTTTGAAATCGTGCTTGATCCGCAAGGAAACTTGCCTACGGTTACAATTTCTTATCCGGCCGGCGACAGCGAAGTCATAAGCAGAAAGAACACAAAATTCTATGGCGGCGCCAAAGCCAAGGCAAAGAACGCAGACGGAAATCTGCTCTCTATACAGAAAGTTTACGCCTTGCTTTACAAATTGGACGCTGCAGGAACAGAGACCAAGTTGACAAAGGCTCAATTAACGGCCGCTTATCCAGACGCGACAATTGAAAAAATCCCAGGCAGCAGCGATGATTGGGCAGTCGTTTGCGCCCTAAACGGAAGCTCTTGGTCTGTGTTGGTCAACAAGGGCGGCGAGCTTGGCGAAAAGGCCGGCATAAGAGTTTATTCATACGACGGCGCCAACCTTAGCGTTGCGGCCCAAAGAACCTTTGTCATTGACGAAGGCGCTCCGCAGCTTTCAAACGAGTATTTAAGGCAGTATGCTGCCGCCACTTCGGCTCTTGTTTCGTCAAAGACTTATGACGAAGGCTTGTACGTAAAGGGAACAAATTGGTATTTAACGTTTGACCTTAGCGACAACGAAAAGCTGGAAGAAATTAAGATTGGCGAAACCACCTATCTTAAATGGAACAAAGACTCTAGCGCTTATTCAACTGACGAAGTAAAGGCTGCGGGAACAGCCGGAGCGGTTGTGACCGGAGCCAAGGACGCGGAAAGCGGCGTTTACAAAGAAGTTTCCGTAAAGTATCCGTTAGGAATTGAGGCAAGCGGCGTTGGAACTAAAAAGATTACTGTTTCCTTTAAGGATTCAACAACGACTGTCTATCAAACATATGTCATAAGCTATGACAACACCGCTCCGGTTTTGGCCAAGACAACTGACAGCCAGTATAGCATCAACGAAGAAGTTAGGCAGAACAACGGCTGGTATTCGTTGCAGTCAAAGGTAACGGAGGTCAACGCTTCTGACGGAACGGAACAATCCGGCTTTGCAAGCCTTGCCTTTTACTTTAAGCGCGGCGACTATGTGTTTGACCCGATGATAAAGCGCGGAAACGCCGCAAACAAGATTCGAGTTGAAGGCACTGGCGACGACTCAAGAGATGATATCGTTAAAGAGGACGGCCTTTATTGGATAAAGCAAACAGTGACTCGCTCTTCAGGCGACGACGCCGAAAGCCTTGCCACCATTACAATAGCGGCCGACCCCAACATCCATGTTGGCGGCTTGGCAAAAATAGGCGGAACGGTTTATAGAATCGACTCTATAAATACAAGCGGAACGCAAGCAAAGCTTAGCGGCGCGCCCGAAAAATCTTGGACAGAGGCGCTTTTTGCCATCGCAAACGTCGTTGACCACGACAACCAGGAAAGCGAAACTGGAACTCGCGGCGAAGGCGACGACAGCGGCTACGGATTTGGCTATGACTCCGCCGGCCCCAATTACGACGACGGCGACTTGATGATAGAAGGCGTAGAAAACATCGACAAGGATTGGAACTGGAGCGCCTCGATTTACTCAAGGAACATTCCCGACGGCCCGATAGAGATTCATTACACCGCCTACGACAAGGCCGGAAACTGGTCTTGCGCCGGCGGCGCGGCCCAATCGACTGACGCGAACGCTTCCAACCCGCCTGTCGTAAGCGCAAACGTATGCAACAACAGGCCGCGTATCGCCAACATTTATGTTGGAACCGACCTTAACGGCGACAATGTTGTCGGCAATGACGGCGACGAGTACGAAACTAAAAAAGGCGAATGGGCCGCTCCGTACAAAACAACGGCGCTTGTTTGGAGCCAGGACTACAACACCGACAAGGACACCGACACAAATCTTGCCGTCACAAGCGCCACGCTTGGCTCAGGTGACGACGGAACAAGCGCGTACCTTACCGCAAAGGGAAAGACAATCGTCAGGCCCGAAATTTTGGGCGGCAACGGAGAAATCCGCTACGCTTACAATATTTCTAAGCGCGACGGAACGACGGCTGACGGAAAGACAAAATACACGACTATTATAGAGGGACACAACGACACGGCCTTTATCACGGGCGACAGCGCTAGCAGCATAGGAACGGGCAAGGGCGTTTCCGACACGACAAAGCGCCAGGGCGACATAACGATCCAGGTTGGCGACTTTGCAAGCATTCCGGATTGCGGTAGCTCTGACGCGCACAAATTTGAGTTTACATTCTACGACGAAACCGACGGCGCCGCCGCGTACGGAGCGGAAGGCTACGCCTCTAGAAAAGACTTGGCCAAGGCCACGGTTTACATGGCCGTAAGCATGAAGGACAATGAGCAGCCAAAGATTACCCGCGAAAAGCTTTTCTGGAACGCGGCCGGAGCGGAAGACGACGAAGGCGAGCCTAACAACTCCGTCGCTTGGAACGGCTCAAAGCCCTTGGGTCATATTGACCTTAGCGAGGATTTGAAAGACGTAAAGGATGCGGAAAACAATGTCATTTGGGCAAGCCCCTTTACCGCCGCGTCCGGCGAAATGGACAAGGACGACAAGGTCAGCGGAAAGATTGTCTTGCGCGGAAACATAAGCGACAACAAGATGCTCTATAAGGTTTACCTTAAGATTCCCAGCATGGCAACGCAATTTGGCAACGCTGGAATGGCGCCTAACGCCACATACGGTTATGTGGCCGCCACTTATAACGCTTCTAGCGGAGCGTGGGTGACAACCGACAAACTTGCCGTCAACGGAATCAAGTTTGAGATTTCAAACGACAAGATTACCTCTAGCAAGCACAGCGCCAAGTGGACCTTTACTTGGGACACAAGCTACATAACAAACGTGGCGGCCACCGACGTTACGGTTGACGTTTACGCAAGCGACCAATTGCTGGAAAGCGCGGTGGACAATACAAACGGCACTCTGATTGGCCTTGACGGAACGACAAAATACAAAGTTCCCGCGCCAAAGGAAAATAAATTTAGCGCCGACGCTGCCAACCATCCGGCCCAGCTAAAGGTTGACGTTGTGCCCTACATTACAGGGCTTACGACATACCTTAGCGGAAAGGGCGTTGAATACGCGCGCACGGCCTTGGGCCACTGGCCTGTTTGGTACAGAACCGACTCAAAGACAACGGCTGGATCTTACACTACAAGCAAAGAGACGTTCTCCGTCCAAGGCTTTAACTTTAGCCAAGGAAACGGCGACAAGACCGGACAGTCATTGACAAAAAGCGACCTTGATTTTGAGGTGGATGTAAACGGCGTTAAATCGCTTAACAACCTAAACTACAACGGCGCAAAATTAAGCGGAACAAGCTATTCCAACGCCTACAACCGCCAGCCTAACGGCAAGAACAACAACTTGCTTACCGACGACGTATGCATTGACGTTTGGCAGCTTAACGGAAAGGCCGCCGTTCCAAGCGCGCTTAAGATAGAGACGCCCACGATGAAAATCAATCCGGAAAAAGCCTTGATCGGCTTTGCCTTTAGGTACGGAACCGCCAATAAGCATTTTGCGATGCCCAACGGATCGACAAATTCTTATACGTGGTGGTACAGCGCAAACGACATTCAAAACTCCGCAACGTTCAACTATGACAATGGCGGATATAGTTATGGAACGGTTGCCGGCGGCGAGTCAGGAGGAACCTATTCCGACCGCTTTAGCATATACTCATCTTGGTGGGGAACCGCCAGCAACGTAAACAACACAGATAACAGAACTTGCATTGAGACTACAGGACAAAAAGGCGCAAAGACTATGAGCCCGGCTTCTTATAGCGCTGATTATACAGGAACGTACGCCAACACTGCGACAGGATCTACGGTGTCTCCAAACGAAAAGACCAAGCACCAGTCGCCTAGCGTCGCCACGGCGGGAACAAACGTTTACCTTGCGTATTTTGACGCCTTTAATCAAGAGATTCGCTTTAGGTCAAGTTTGGGAACCGCATTTTCGGCGACGCATGGAAATGTAGGAAACTTTGTGAGTGAAAATCAAGACGCGAACAATGCGAGTGTTGTAACTTACAGTTACGCCAACTGCCAAATCGTCGCGCAAGCCAACACCATGGCCCAGGGCGGCGAATACGTAAGCATCGCGGCCTTGCCCGACGCCGGCGATAAAATTGATGAAACAAAATACGACGACGCGGTTGTCATGGTCTGGTACGACGCGACAAACAACAAGATGTGGTACAGCTATAACAACAAGCCGTCAACCGATCGAAGCGGAAAAATCAACACCCAGCGCGCGGCCGATGTCGCTACTAACGGTTGGTCCGTCCCCGTCGCTATTTTTGCGGATAAAGGAAAGTCTGTTTCCGGCGAATACTGCAAGGTCGCCTTTGACGGAAACGGCGGCGTTCACATCGCGGCCTTTGACAGCGCGGCGGGCGACGTTTGGTACGCCTACCTTGCCAGCCACGCCGCTCCAGGCGACGCGGTTGTTTGCCGCGTTGACGCAGACGGAACGGTTGGCGAAAACCTTACGCTTGACGTTGCCCTTAACAAGTCTGGCGCCGCGCTTCCCTGCATCGGCTACTACAACACAAGCCGCAGCCTTCCAAAGTACGCCCGCCCGGCAACGGCCGGCGTTTACCAAGACGGCGCGGTTGGCGGAAAATTTACCGGCAAATGGGAAGTGACTTGCATTCCCACAACGAACAGCGCTCCTCAGGGAACCATAAACGTAGGCTTGTGGAAGACCAAGGTTGCCGCCAAAAACGCCAGCGGCTCGATTACTAACGGCGTGATTAAATATTCAACAACGGACGGAAACAAACCTGATGCTTCAAATGTAGGAAAGTCTGTTTATACTACAAACAACAGCGGCAGTTGCTACGGCAACGGAACGGCCAACGCCGTTTTGGGATACGCCATTGGAGACGCCTCGGACTCTTCTCGCGGCTATCTAGAAACGGCCCAGCTTACAGGAAACTATACCTATTAAGGAAGGAGGGCAAAAATGACGATAATTAGAAAGATGAAGAAGTCTGAAATTTTTAGCGTTCATTCTCGTTTTGCGGGCCTTTGCGGGGCTCTAGCGCTCATTTTTGCCCTTTCTTTGTCTTCTTGCGACGTAGGTTTGGGAGAAAAAATCGACACCTCCGTTCCGACTGTTTCAATCACGGAGCCAGCAAGCTCTAGCAGCGTAAGCGGAGACTTTGTCATTAAAGGCAGCGCCAACGACGACAAAAGCTTGGACAAGGTTGTCCTTACAATAAAAAATACAGTCACCGGCGAGGAGACTGTTCAAACGACAAAAATTACAGGAAAAGACTGGTCCATTGTCCTTGACAAGATGAATTTTGAGGACGGAACATATTCCGTTGACGTAGTGGCCTACGACGGGGCCGGACGCGTAAGCGGCATGGCAAGCCGCGTTTTTGACGTTGACAATACTCCGCCCGTATTCTGCCTTGCAAAGCCAAACTCAATCAGCATAAACGACCCGGCCGCCTACGGACGCGACGTTACGATAAAGGGCGAGATCGCCGACGACCACGCCATAAAGCAAATGCAAGTCCGCGTGTTCAAATACGACAGTGCCACTGGCCAGGCAAGCGAAATAAATTTGCCGCACCCGATTTTTACCGGCTTTGAAACCGCCGGCGGAACGGAAGTTGTAATCGCAAAGTATTTTTCTTCCGCTTCAGAGGCGACGGGCGACAACGTTAAGCTATACGAAAACTACAAGGCTATGTACTTGGGCGCGCAATTTGGCGACACGGTAAGCCTTTACGTGTTCCCTTATTTGACGGACGCCGCCGGAAACGTAAGCGACAAGTGCTACATTCAAAGCTCATTAAAGCAATTAGTAAAAGAGGCGCTTGGAGTGGAGACTACTTGCGACTCCTTGCAAACCGCCCAGCTTAAGAAAATCTTAAACGGCAGCTACAACCACAACCCCACTGACTTTAACGAAAGCCAGATTGACATTATGCTGGAGATTCTTGACGGAACCTTTGACCAAAACGGCTTAAGCAAAAACTACAATTACTTTGCCTCTTTGCCTGTCGACGCCACAGCCGAGCAAATTAGTTCCAGCGCCACTGCCGGGGTCGCTCCGCTTGCGATGAGCGTAAACGCCAACAACAGCCCTATGTACGAATTTGGCGGATACGTAAAAGAAAACGGCAAGGACTTTTCGCAAGTCACAAGCGGCGGAACCATGTCCATAAAAGTCACAGCTGGCTTGGACGGAAACGCCATTCAAGTTAACACGATTAGAGTTTACTTGTGGGAATGCGACGGCAACTTAAAGTTAAAGAACTCCGACCCCGACTTGTCCGGAAAAGATGTGGCTGTCATAAAGGAGTTGCCTTACGGAGATTCGCATTTTGCAAAGGCCACCTATAATTCAGTCGACGATTTTAAAGTTACCGGTCCTGACCCAGCCAACACTGATTTGCAAAAAGAAATCAAAGACTTTGACAGCAACCAAAAAGTGACGACAGCCACTTACAAAATAAAGCTGCCCGACTCTTTGCCGGCCGCCAACCATTATGTTTTGACGGCAATTGGAAAGGACGAAAAAGAAAACAACTTGTTCAGCACGGCCACTTACGCCTTTATGGTCGCTACAAGCGGCGACGCTCCAAAAATCGAGTATGACGGCCAATTCTATGTCAACTCCGCCGCTATCGACGCTGACAAAGCAAGCTCTGTCGGATACAAGGCGAAAATTAAGTTTATCGACAGATCAGGCACGGACAAAAAAGGAACGTTGACAGCCGCGGGCAACTACATAGAAGTCACTCGTGTTTTGTACGAAGAATATATTAACGCGGTGGACAGGCTTCCAGACAGTCCTAAGGATGGCTTTGAAACAATAAAGTACACAGGCGAAACCGATGCCTACTATGTGGCGCCGTATAAAATCGACGGCAGCAACGGAAACTATTCCATTGACGTTCCGCTTAACGTCTTTGATTTGTCCCCCGATGTTGAAAACTACACCGTCGCGCTTTACATTACGGCAAAAAACACCGGCGCCGCCTCTAGTGAAAAATACATCATATGGGCGGACAACGCCGCTCCCGCGGTGGCAGTAAACGCTCCTGCGAGAACTCAAGAACAGAGCGAGTCTGATCCTATTTACATTTTTGAAAACAACAAGAACGTCACCAAGGTTGGAACTACAAGCATAAGCTACAATTACAAAATGAGCGGAACGTGGAGCGACTTTGGAGGCTCGGGCACAAGCCAGATTTGGTACCGATGGGACGACGCCGACACAACTGTTTCCGCTCCAACAAGCGTAACTTGGAATTCCGCCTCTGGAACAGCCGTGGACGGAAAAACTTACTATAAAATGGACGGCTACGGCCTTTACTTGGCCGACACGGAAATCGAAGCGGGCAAAACTTTGGATTCCACTCACGCATGGTTTACCGCCAGCGTAGGAGCCGGTTGGACGTCCATCGCCGGCGCGCCCCAAGGCGCCAACAAGAGCAAGGCCGCCAACTGGAGCAAGGTTCTTGACGATGTCAAAGATTCTAGAGGAAAAAAACTTAGCCTTGTGGCCCTTGACCAAACAGGAAACCTTAGCGGCGTGACGACTGTTTCGGGCGTCACCTTTGACTTCGCTCCGCCAGCGATTACGCATCAGGAATTTATCGATTACTATAATGCGGACGACTCGCTTTCGTTTAATGTTGACGCAAGCGACGCTTCCGGCATAAACAGCTTTGAGGTCATAGCGAAAAAATGGAACGCGACGCTGGCCACGCCGGCTTATGAAACTGTTCCCAACGGAGAAAACGGCTACAGTCTTGCTGTCTCTGACGTGACCGGTGCCACAACTCCTACCAAGCGCGCCGCAATAACCTTGACGCCCGGAACAAGCGACGGAAAATGGCGCTTTGAGGTGTCGGCTACAGACACCGCCAACCGTACAAGCGAAGATTCGTTTGAGTTTACGGTTGACACAGTCATCCCGGCTGTTAAAGAGTATGACGACGGCCGCGAGATTGTGATTGGAACAAAAGCCGCAACGCAAGCCTCTTGGCACAACAGCAAGACCCTTACCTTAAAAGGAAAGTTCTTGGACGCGACCAGCGGCTTGAACAAAGTTGTATACACTATAACGCCGGCGGGAGCGTCTTCCGCCCTTGCCGAAAAGACAGAGGACGTCGGCGCAAACGCGGGCCTTGCGGAATTTGCAATTTCTTCCGGAAACTTTTTGGACGGAAGCAATACGATTACAATCACCGGCTACGACAAGGCGGGCAACGCTTCTTCCGCTGATGGCGTCGAATATTATGTCAACGTGGACACCGTAAAGCCGTCGCTTGACGCGACAAACTACGCTGTTGAAGGCGGCGTGGAAACCGCATTGACTCCGGGAATGACAATACAAGCCAACAACGTTAACGGCGTTGTCATTCGCGGAACGGTTGCCGAAACTTTGAGCGGATTGAAAAGCGTTTATCTAAAAGACTTGGACGCCAGCGTCACGTATAAGAATGGCGACGTTTGGGAAGCATACGATTCCGATCATAACAGGCTTTATACTGAATGGAAGGCCGAGATTGCCGCGACAACATTGGCCGATATTGCCGACGCAAAAGAAGTTTATGTTGAGGCCGAAGACCTTGCCGGAAACATAACTGAGCTTAAGGCGCTTGTAATCCAAAAGGACGTCAAGACTCCCGACGTGGCGATCGCCTTGCCCGAAGCCGGCTCAAAAATTAACGGAAACGTAACCTTTGAAGGCAGCGCCGAAGACGATTTTGAAGTCGCCCAAGTAAAAGCTTACATGTCTTTGAACAACGAGGAAGAAATCGCCGACGCTGACAAGGAGCTTTTGAAATCTGACGGAACGCCGTACCTTGACGGCACAACTTCTTGGACAATAGCCGACGCTCCGATAACAGTGGTCACAGACGGAAAGTTGTATTACAGCGACTTTGTCGGCGGCGGACTGTACGCAAGAAATTCCGATGGAAGCGCGGCCACAAAAACCGTATGGCTAAAAATTGCGGCCGCCGACTCCGCTGGCAACAAAAAAATTCTTCCGCAAAAATACATTGTCGACCCGGAATACGACAGGCCCATAATTACATTCACCTCTTCTATCGATCTTGGCGGAATGACATCAAGCAACTACGCTTTGCTTAAGGCGGCTACTCTTAAGGGAACGATTCAAGACGACGACGGCTTGACCGGCCTTGTGTTTGAATATTCAACTAACGGCGGAACTTCTTACACAGCCATAACCGTAAAGAGCGACGGCTCTTGGGAGCTGCCCTTGCCCGACGGCTCTTACGCCATTAAGTTTAAAGTGACTGACGCTGGCGGACAAGAATTTGTTTCCGCGATAAACGACTATCTTTCTCCGATAATAAAAGACAAGACCAATACTTTTGATTACGCCGACACAAACTTTTACTTGACGGTTGACGCAAACGCTCCAACTTACGACAGCATTGCGTACAGTACAAGCGCCGCCAAAAAAGCGGAAGGCGGAACTTACGCGCCGGAAGCCCAAGTAAACAAAATGGAAACAGTCGGCGGAGCGCTTAAGAGATACATTCAGCTGGAATTTGTAAACGCCTATGACGCCAACGGAATCAAAAAGATTACGCTTGAATTGTTGGACGAGAACGGAAATGTCGACAAGGAATTGGGATCTGTCGAACAGGAAACAGAAGTTGACGGACACAAAAAGTGGATTCTTACAGACGTTGACGTAAAAGGCCTTGCTTCCAAGCGCCATACGGCGATTGTGACTATTTACGACAATTTGGACGTCGCAAGCTCCGCCGAAATAGAAATTAAAGTTGACAACGACGCTCCGAAAGTCGCCGTAACCGAGCCCGACAGCAACGCCGTGTCCGGCGATGTAACGGTAAAGGGATCGGTAGTCGAAGATTCCGCCAAAAAAATCTTGTACGCCTTGACTTACGACGGGTACGTTCAAAATAGCGACGACAGCATTTCTGATAAATTTGACGGAACGCTTCCGCCGGAATCAAGCGAATATAAGGAAATAACTTCAGCGACCAACGGCTTTGCTACAAGCCTTAACTGGGGCCTTGAGTTTGACGGCATCCAGTTTATCAAAGATAGAAAGGTTGCTATTAAGAAAAACGGTGAATGGGTTGTCGCGTCCGACGCCACTCTTAAGACGCAAGAAGGCCAATCCGAGCCGGCCTTTAGTCCCAGCGATCCGCTTAAGATTTACATTTGGATTAAGGCGCTTGACGATTTGGAAAATTCCAACGTTGACGTTGAAGACTTTGAGCCGCATTTGATTAACTTTGACCCTCTTGGCGGCCGTCCGACTTTTGGCTACGGAAACCCTGAGAAAAACGGAGGCATTCTTGGCGGCGAAATAAGGCTTTACGGAAACGCCGACTGCGACGACGACCAAGGCGTTCAATCCGTATTCTTGCAGATTCTTGAAGCAAGCGAACATGCAAAGTATGAAGACGGCAAGTTTACCTTTACGCCAAAAGCCGCCGATTGGAACTTCCTTAAGAGCAAGGGCTATCCGATTTACAAGATGGAAGCCAACCCCACTCAAGAATGGCCCGCTAGCGGCGGAACTGATGCTGACGCAGTCAATTACGGAATTCGCGCCAACAGTAGCGGCGGAATTTGGAATTTGACAATCAACGGGAATGAAGAATTCAACACAACCGACGGAAGCCAAAAAGAGCTTATTATTTGCGGCTACGCCTACAGCGCCAAAGGAAATCGCAACTTGCCCCAGTACAGGCAAATGTACGTTGACTCGGACATTCCGCGCATAGAAAACGTCAAGCTGACAAGCGCTTCTGGAAACAGACTGTACACAAGCGGAATGTATGTAAGGGGCGTTTGGAACCTTGAGCTTGACTTGCGCGACGCCGGCGGCTTGGATAAAGTCTTTGTAAAGACCGGAGACACCCCTGAGCTTGCCAAAGCCGCCGCCGAAGCGGCCAAAAAGGCAAAAGACGCCGATAGCGGCGTGTACGACTACACCGACATTGAGGGCGCGGCTTTTACGCCGTCGTCGACTGACGGCTATAAGGATTGCCATCTTAAACTTCCTGTCAGCAAGGCCACAGGATCTGGAAAGAAATACATTTATGTCTTGATGGTAGACAAGGCCTCTACAAACGGCCAGTCAAATTCCAGCGGCGGCGCCTTTGCCATAAACTATGACAACGTCGCTCCCCAAATCGTCTTGGATAAGACTAAGTTTACTAAAGACGAATTCTACAATAAGAACGGCTTCTATTCGTTTAACGCCGATGTGACGGAAGAGGGCGAAGGCCAGTCAGGCTTTGACCGCTTTGTCGTCTACTTTACGCGCAGCGTTACACGCGACGGAACCAGTAACGATTACATCTACAATCCGCTTGTAAAGAAAAACGCGGCTGGCAATGAGATTCAAATTAGCGGAACTGGCGTAAGCGCGAAAGTCGTTGAAGAGGACGGACTTTATTGGATTAAGGAAACGGTAGTAACCCCCCGCGACGCCAACAATCTTAACAAGATTACACTGACTTCTAAAAACGCCAACTGCCAAAAGGGCGGCCTTGTAAAGATAGGCGGCTGCGTCTTTGTAATCAAGGACATTCAAGAGGAAGCGTCTAGCGTAAGCGTTTCTTTGGACGGCCAGGTTGACGTGTCTTACACAGAGGCCCTCTTTGCATATGGCTGCGTCATTGACAACACCAAAAACGAGCAAAACGAAGACGATGTAAAGGTCACAGAAGACAACTACGCGTACAACTATTATAAGAACATTAAATACAGCGACGGCGACCCTATCGTAGAAAGCGTCAACAAGAGCGGCGCAAAATGGACTTTGAACGCTGGAATAAATTCTAGGAACATTCCCGACGGAAAGATAAACGTTCACTGCGTGGCTTACGACAAGGCCGGAAACGTAGCCAATGTAAGCGTAAAGGCCGCGACATCCGCCACCGCGCAAAATGACAACGCCTACGTTAGCAACAACGCTCCGCGCTTGGCAAAGGTTACCGTTGCCAGCGACTACAATTATGACGGAACCTATTCCGCCGACGAAGGCCGAACATACACCCCAGGAGATCGCGTCAACTACGAAGGCGCCAGCGCTTGGGACAAGGCTTGGGGCCAGTTGACTTTGGGCCAAGATGACAAGCCCTTTATCGCGGCCAAGGGATCGGTTCAAGTAACGCCAGAGATTTTGGGCGGAAACGGCGCCTTGACGTGGTCTTGGACTTATCCTGACAAGACTAGCGGCGTCGATACAGCCGCGACTGGCGGCGACTATGACACAACAGCGCCAGACATTAACCACGAGAATCAAACTAGAACGGCAAATACAATTACGCTTTCAAGCTCCGTTTTGAGCAACGCCAAAGCTGGAAACAAGCTTTACACGATTACAATTTCTGACAACACAGAAGACGGCGTCCAAGACGCTTTGATTAACCTTTACATGAAGAACGACGTCAACGACGGCGAAAAGCCTGTCGCCAAGACAAAGCGCTTCTATTGGAAGAGCTTGACCAACAACAGCGTGTACGGCTCTAGCGGCGCCGAAAGCCCGGCCGACTTGCAGGGCCACATCGAATTGGAAACGACCGGCGAGACTGCCGACGGCGATGACACTGCGACGACATACACAAATCCAAAGGTCAGCGGAAAGATTGTATTAAAGGGAACCGCCTTTGACAACGCCGGAATAGGAAAGATAAACATTATGATTCCGGGCTTTGGCGAATCGGTTGCGTCCGGCGTCACTGTGGCGGAATACAATTGGACAACTGACTCTACGACAGGAGAGTTGCGTGTGGCTGGCTGGAACAACACCGAGTCCGGAAGCCTTGCGACGGACGGCTATCATTTTGTTCTTGACACCGCAAGCGAAAAATTCACCAACGCCGGCCACTTTATTAACTGGACGATGGAGCTTGACACAGAAAAGGCCAAGTTCGGCGACTCAAATCTTCCCGCCAAAGATACTGTCAACTTTGTCCTTATAGTATGTGACAAGAACGATACGTGGTCGGATACGACAAACGGCGAGACGGCTGTTTACGCCACCGAAGAACAAGCCCAAAAAGGCAAGTACTACTCCGAGGAGCGTTTTGCCGAGGCCGACGCAGACGACGAAGACTTTAAGTTTGTAAAGGCGGAATACTCTTCCGACGAATTTGTCGGAACAAACGATGAGATAATCGAAACCGCCGCGCCAATCGCAGGCAGCGACGTGAACAAATACACCGTAACCTCCGTAAGCCCCGTTTACATGATGGACATCGTTCCATACATCACGCGCGTAAAGACCGGTCTTAGCGCTGTAAGCGAAACAAACGGCGTCACTGACCGCAGCTCTTTGGGCGCGTACCCGGTTTACGTTTACACAAATTCAACCTCAGCTACAGACAATAAAATTGACAATACCACGGCCGTTACAGACGCGAATGCGGAAACCGTAAAGATTTACGGCTTTAACTTGGCGGGCGCCATGTACGGAACTACAGACATTGGATCGGGTACAAAATACAAAGCTGCGGAAGAAGGATCTTACGGAACTGGTTACGTTGAGCTTAAGAGCAACAAGATCAGCTCCGGCAACTTTGAGCTAACCGTAAACGATGTCGCCACAATCAACAACAGCAACAACAACAACGCGCGCGGCTCGTACTCAAAGAAGACAAGCGCGGCCGGCGGCGACTACGACATTTACAAAAACTGGTACAACCGCCAGCCCAACAACGCCAACAACAACAATTTGACGGACGACGTGGCCTTTGACGTTTGGCAGCTTAACAACATGGCCGCCGCTCCGATGGCTGGAAACGCCGACGATCCGCAGATGAAAATCAACCAGTCAAACGGAAAGATCGGCTTTGCCTTCTCTAACGGCTCGTCCGCCTTTACGATGCCCAACACCACCTACTCTTGGACATATTGGGCTTACGACTTTGACCGCGTGCGCTATGTAGACCTTAACTACGACCCGCAGGGCTACGCTTGGGCGGCGGCTGTCGGCCAGGACACACATGCTGGCGGCGGCGACCCCTTCTTTATGGAAACGACGCGAAATAGAGACAGGGGCGGCAATGGCAATAACGCTCACGCCACAAACGATGTCACAGAATATGCAAAGTGGAAACTTGAGCGCATTTGTATTGGAAGCGCGGCCAACAATATTATGCAAGACAGAATACAGTCTCCGTCTTTTGCCAACACGACAGAGGGCGTTTATTTGGCCTACTACTATGTTGGCTCGTCAAAGTCAGAGATTCGCTTTAGGGCTGGAAAATCTGCCAGCGCGAGCGGCGGCAACGCTTTTGACTTTTTCCAAAACGACGGCGGAAGCGCGACTTCCACATATGGAACAGCTAACGTCCAGCTTTTGGCCGGTGGTACAGGCACGGCCAACAAGGGCGCCAAGCCCTATGTAAGCCTTGCGGCTATTGACGGCGGCGCCGTAACCACTAGCGGAACTACAACAACTGGCGGCACGGACGACGATGTAGTTGTCATAGTATGGTACGACGGAAACGCGATGTGGTACGGCTATTTGGCAAATCCGTTGGATACAAAAGATGACGGCACGTACAAGTATCAGGGCGACACCAAAGCTAGCGGCTGGACTGTAAACCAAATTTTTAACGACGGCGTCGGCGAATACTGCCAAATCGCTGTTGACAAGGCGGGTGGCGTTCACATCGCGGCTTACGATTCAAGCAACGCGGACGTTTGGTACGCCTACTTGCCCACTTATAATGGAACGCCGACAACTTGCAAGGTTGACAGCTACGACGCGACCGGCGTTTACCTTACGCTTGACGCGGCCCTTGACGCCAACGGTTACCCGGCGCCGCAAATCGGCTTCTACTCTATGGCCAGCGCCCGACCCAAGTACGCTCGCTGGAACACGGCAAAGGGCAGCCTTGCGGCGGCCGATGACATAAGCGGAGCGGATTCAAACGACTCTTACACCGGCAACTGGGAAGTCGTTAACGTTCCAACAAAGAGCGCCGTCCGAAAGAGCAACGTAGAAAACAAAGTAAAGCAAAACATCAACGTAGGCGTTTGGAAGGACTTAACTAGCGGAAAGATAAAGAATTCTGTACCAGGAAACTCTTACTGCATTGGAAGCGCTACCGGAGGCACCAGCGGCACGACCGCCAACAACTACGGCGATGTTTACGGCAACGGCACTTCCAACGCGGTTCTAAGCTACGTCTACGGCTCCGATTCCGCCGCCTTCATCGAAACCGCTCAAAGAAGATAAAGCGCCTGCGCCTTACTCCAGCGCGCCCATTTGCGCCAAAATGACGCTCGCGCTGACTGTGGCGGCGGTCTCTGTTCTCATTATTCTGTTTCCCATGCCGACACGGGTAAAGCCGCGTTCTTCCAAGAGGGCGCGTTCGGTGTTGGTCCAGCCGCGCTCGCTGCCGATTGCGGCAAAGACGGGGCGGCCTGCGGGCGGATTTGCTTGCAAAAAGGAGCCTAGGCTTTGCGCGGGATTTACGTTGTCCAGCGCAAGGAGCAGGGGCCGCGCCTCTTGGGCTTGCGAACAATTTTCGTCTAGGCCGTCCAAACATTCCGCCAATGTATTGTAGAACATCGGCTGGGGAACGTGGGTGCTGCCGGCTTGAACGGTTCCGTCCAAAAGCATTTTATACACTTCCGCCGGCTCGCTAAGGCGCGCCTTTAGGTAGGATTTTTCGCCAAGCTCGGTTCCGCAAAGGCGGACGCTGGAAACTCCAAGCGCGGCCATGTCGCGAAGCAGGCGCTTTAGCTGGATGGGGCGCGGAAAACCGATAATCATATGCAAGGGAAAAAGCGTTTTTCCGTCGGACTGGGGCGCAAAGGTAAAATGGATCGCGCCCGCGTCTTGGGCTTGCGAGCCGTCTGGGCTTGCGCCGTCGATTTTGGTGATGGTGGCCGTTCCTGCCTGGCCGCCGATTACGCCCGCGGCAAAAGTGTCGCCTACGCCCTTATGCAAGATTTTTTTTATATGGACCGCTCTCGGATCGTCGACTTTAAGAGGCTTTGATATTTCTTTCTGTTCAAAAAGGCAAATGTTCATTTATTGTAGAATACCCGCTTTATCGTTAGTTTTCAATACCAGTCTGCGGCTTCAATCCTTTTATGTAATCCAACCAAGCGAACACGCGCGAAGGCGCGGGGCGGCTGCTATTGGGCGTGGCGATTTGACTTCAATCTTTTTAGGTATTCCAACCAAGCGACCCACGAACAAAAGGGGCGGGACGCAGGCAAAAAAAATTGGAAGGACCCGCCAGCGAGCGGCTTGGCCGCAGGCATTAAGACGAGAGCGAATGGCGGGAGGCTCCAATTTTTTTTGCCGTCGCTGGGACCCGCATTTAGAGTTCGTGGGTCGCTTGGCCTGGTTAGTTGAAAATTTCCCCAAACCGCCGATTTTCCTTGACAAAAGGCCAAAGCGCGGTTAAACTGTTCCTATACCATCAAAGCAAGTTGGTTGAAAAAATCACCAAACAGGAGCAATCTATGAAATTTGGATTCTTTGACGACGAAAAGCGCGAGTACGCCATCACAACTCCGCAGACGCCCTATCCTTGGATCAACTACTTGGGAAGCGAAAAATTCTTCTCGCTCATCTCAAACACAGCGGGCGGATACGCCTTTTACACAGACGCGCGCTTGCGCCGCTTGACCCGCTACCGCTACAACAACATTCCGCTTGACAACAACGGCCGTTACTTCTTCATCAAAGACGGCGACACAGTTTGGAACCCCGGCTGGCAGCCCACTCAGACCCAGCTTGACAAGTACGAATGCCGCCACGGCTTTGGCTACACAAAGTTCGCTTCGGAAAAGAACGGAATCGCCGCCGACGTTTTGTACATGGTTCCCGTTCACGAAAACTGCGAAGTAGAGCAAATCACTTTGACTAACAAGTCTTCGTCAGAAAAGAAAATCAGCCTTGTTTCTTTTGTCGAGTGGTGTCTTTACAACGCCTCGGACGACTGCCAGAACTTCCAGAGAAACTTTAGCACAGGCGAAGTTGAAATCGAAGGCAGCGCGATTTACCACAAGACAGAGTACCGCGAGCGCCGCAACCACTTTACTTTCTATTCTTGCAACCAAAAGATTGACGGCTTTGACACAGACCGCGAAACATTCCTCGGCCTTTACAACAACTTGGGCCAGGCAAAGACTGTCGTAGAAGGAAAGAGCGGAAACTCTGTCGCCGACGGTTGGTCTCCGATCGCCAGCCACAGGCTTGAAATCACTCTTAAGGCCGGCGAGTCCAAGACAGCGATTTTTGTTTTGGGCTACATCGAAAACGACGACGCCAAAAAATTCCTTTCCGACGCTGACAAGGAAGCCGCGCTCAAAGCCGGCCTCTTGCGCACCAACACCGCCAGCGGTGTAATCAACAAGGAAAAGGCTTACGAGCTTCAGAAAAAATTCGACACGCCCGAAAAAGTCGCCAAGGCCTTTGACGACTTGCGCGCCTTCTGGGACGAAACGTTGAGCCACTTCACTCTTAAGAGCGGCGACGAAAAGCTTGACCGCATGGCGATTTGGAACCAGTACCAGTGCGTTGTTACTTACAACTTTGCCCGCTCGGCCTCTTACTTTGAAAGCGGAATCGGACGCGGCCTTGGCTTCCGCGACACTTCTCAGGACATGCTTGGAGCCGCGCACCAGCTTCCGGCAAGCCGCATCCGCGAGCGTCTTTACGACGTCGCCGCCACGCAGTTTGAGGACGGCTCGGCCTACCACCAGTTCCAGCCGCTCACAAAGCGCGGAAACGCCGACATCGGTTCCAACTTCAACGACGACCCGCTTTGGCTTATCCTTGGCGTAGGCAACTACATCCGCGAAACCGGCGACGTTGACTTCCTTAAAGTTGACGTTCCCTTTGACAACAGTGAGACCAACAAGGCCACGATGTTCGAGCACTTAAAGCGCTCTTACAACTACATTCCCAACCACATGGGCCCGCACGGACTTCCGCTCATCGGCCGCGCCGACTGGAACGACTGCCTTAACCTCAACTGCTTCTCAACAAACCCCAACGACTCGTTCCAGACTTGCACCAACAAGGAAGGAAAGAACGCGGAATCAGTCATGATCGCGGAGATGTTCGTTTACGTGACTCCCGACTACGTTCAGATGTGCCGCTTGATGGGCGAGGAAGAGGAAGCCAAGCGCGCCGAAGACGCCGCCGCCAAAATGGAAGCGCAGATTTGCAACGCCGCTTGGGACGGAGAATGGTATGTGCGCGCCTTTGACGACGCCGGAAGAAAGATCGGTTCAAAGGAATGCGAAGACGGAAAAATCTTCATCGAGTCTCAGGGCTTTGGAACGATGGCCAAAATCGGAAAGGACAAGGGCTATCCCGAAAAGTCTTTGGACAGCGTTAAGAAATACCTTGACTCAAAGTACGGAATCGTCATTTTGGATCCGCCCTACAGAGAGTACCATGTTGAATTGGGAGAAGTTTCTTCTTATCCGCCGGGATACAAGGAGAACGGAGGAATCTTCTGCCACAACAATCCTTGGGTCATCATCGGCGAAGTTGTCAACGGCCGCCCGCAGGACGCCTTTGAGCACTACAAGAAAATCGCGCCGGCTTACTTGGAGGACATCTCAGAGATTCACCGCACCGAGCCTTACGTTTACGCTCAGATGATCGCCGGAAAGACCGCCCGCCGCTTTGGCGAGGCCAAGAACTCTTGGCTTACAGGAACGGCGGCTTGGAACTTCGTGACGCTTTCGCAGTACCTTTGCGGCTTGCGCCCGACATGGAAGGGCTTGGAAGTCGAGCCCCGCTTGCCGGAGCACGTTAAGAACGCCCAGCTTGTCCGCAAGTTCCAGGGAGTGACATACAAGATCAACGTCATCAACAAGAAGAACGACGGCGCTGTTTCTATCGTTGTCACAAACGGAAAGGCCGACGTTGACGGCACAATCGTAAAGGCGCAGGCCGGCCAAAAAGAAGTCAGCCTCGAAGTTACAATTGGCTAAGCGGCGCTAGATGGAACAATTCATCCTGGCCCTGGACGAGGGAACGACCTCTTGCCGCGCTGTCGTTTTTGACAAGCGCTGCAAAATGGTCGCGGTAGAGCAAAAAGAATTTAAGCAATACTATCCCAAGCCGGGCTGGGTTGAGCACGACGCCCAGGAGATTTTCGACACGCAGATGGCCACGATTAACGCGGCCCTGCAAAAGGCGGGAATCTCCAAAGCGGACGCAGGCCAAAAGGTGGCCGCGCTCGGCATCACAAACCAGCGCGAAACCTTAGTAATGTGGGACAAGGCAAGCGGAAAGCCTGTCTGTCCCGCAATCGTTTGGCAATGCCGCCGCACCGCGCAAATCGCCGACGACCTTGTGACGCAAGGCTACGGCGAAAAAATCCGCGCGGCCACCGGCCTTATCCCCGACGCGTACTTTACCGGCACAAAAATCAAATGGCTATTGGAAAACGTTCCGGGGCTGCGCGCGCGCTGCGAGGCCGGCGAAGTCTTGGCCGGAACAATCGATTCTTGGCTTGTTTGGAAATTGAGCGGAGGCAAGGTTCACGTAACCGACTACACCAACGCAAGCCGCACGATGCTCTTTAACATTCATACGCTTGAATGGGACAAAGAGCTTTTGCATTTGCTTAACATTCCCCAAAACATTTTGCCGCGCGTCGTTGACTCCTCTTGCGTGTACGCCACGACCGACAAAAGCGTTTGCGGCTTTGAAATCCCAATCGCGAGCGCCATCGGCGACCAGCAGTCGGCGCTTTTTGGCCAGGGCTGCTTTAAAAGCGGCGAGGCAAAGAACACTTACGGCACCGGCTGCTTTTTGCTTATGAACACGGGAAGCAAGGCCTATCTTTCTAAAAACAAATTGCTTACGACAATCGCGATTGGCCTTGGCGGAAAAGTCGAGTACGCGCTTGAAGGCAGCATCTTTATGGGCGGAGCGGTTGTCAAATGGCTCCGCGACGAGCTGAACATTATCAGCGCTTCCAAGGAATGCGATGGGCTTGCCGCGACCGTTCCCGACTCAAACGGAGCGATACTTGTTCCGGCCTTTACCGGTTTGGGAGCGCCGTATTGGGATCCCTACGCGCGCGGAATATTGGTCGGCCTTACGCGCGGAACGAACAAGGCGCACATTTGCCGCGCGGCGCTGGACGCGATTGCCTTTCAAGTTACGGACAGCTTAAAGTGCATGGAAGACGACTCCGGCATTAAGATAAGCGCGCTCAAGGTTGACGGCGGCGCCAGCGCTTCGAACATTCTTATGCAAATACAAGCGGACTATTTAAACGCAAAAGTTATTCGTCCGCAGAATACAGAAACGACAGTTACAGGCGCCGCCTTTTTGGCAGGCCTTGCGGTGGGCTTTTGGAAAAGCAAAGAAGAGATTCTTTCGTTTTGGGAAGCCGACCGGGAATTTGTTCCGGCAATGGAAGACGCCGCCCGCCAAAAGGCGCTGGCCGGCTGGAAAAAGGCTGTTGTCCGCGCGCAAAAATGGGCCGAGGACTAAATCAAATGCTTGCGCTTGTCGGGGTCTGATGATTCCTTGTAAAGGATGGCGACGTTTCCGATGATGCGGACAAGCTCGGCGCCTGTTTGCGCGCAAAGGTCCGCGGTCAAATCCTTTTTTTCTTCTTTAAATTCGTTGAACTTTACTTTTATCAATTCGTGGTCGTCGATTACCTTCGCCACTTTTTGAACGATTCCGTCAGTCAAGCCATTCTGTCCGACTATTACAAGAGGATTCAAGTTGCTTGCCGCGCTGGACAATATTTTTCTTTGCGATGATGTCATGCGATTATATTATCATATTTTTTTGCAAGTGTTAAGGGCTTGAATTTTTTTTGAAAGTATTGTAGAGTTAACGTATAACTTAAAGAACATTTTTTGGGGGAAAGAAAAATGAACAAATCAGAACTTATTGACGCCATCGCTGCGGAGTCAAAGCTTTCAAAGAAAGACACAGAAACTTTTGTAAAGACATTCACGGATGTTGTTTCAAAAGCTCTTAAGAAGGGCGACGATGTTGCCTTGGTTGGATTCGGAACATTCGAAGTTTCAAAGCGCGCCGCCCGCACAGGCCGCAATCCCAAGACTGGCGAGACAATCAAGATTGCCGCCGCCAAGACACCCAAGTTCAAGGCTGGAAAGGCCCTTAAGGACTTGGTAAACGGCGCCAAGAAATAACATTCTTTGCCGCTAAGACGCCGCTCCACAACGGAGCGGCTTTTTTTTGCGCTCGCGTCTTTGTCTTGCAAACGCGCATAAAATGCGCTACCATAATTGCATGGGTTTGCAATTTTTGCTATGGCTGCAAGACATTAGAATGCAATATGGAGCGGCGGTAGAAAATCTTTTGGCCGTAATTTCCGACACGGCGCCGTTTTTTGTCGCGCTTATGTGCTTGCTTTATGTCATGGTTGACAAAAAGAAATTTTGCCATGTATTGTTTTGCTATTCAATCTGCGTGACTATCAACGCTTTTGTAAAAATCACCGCTTGCGTTTACAGGCCTTGGATAAAAGAGCCTAAAATCGTTCCCGCAAAAAATTCTTTGGCAGCCGCAACCGGTTATTCTTTTCCCAGCGGCCACTCTGCCGCGGTGTCTTCTTGTTCTATGGAAATCATTAATCAATACAAGCAAAACAAATTGCTTGCAGTCCTTTTGATTTTATACATATGCGTTGTCGTGTTTACCAGAATGTTTTTGGGCTGCCACACGCCGCAAGACGTTTTGGCCGCCGTGTTGGAAGGCTTTTTGGCTGTGTTGGCGACGGCCGCGTTGATGGCCTTTGTGGAAAAGAAAGAGGGCAACGACAAAATTCTTTTTATCGCCGCAAACATTTTGTTCGCGATTTTAATCGTTTACGCTTTGATAAAGCCATATCCGATTGACAGAGACGCGGCCGGAGAAATTTTGGTAAGCCCAAAGAAAATGCAAAACGACGCGATGTTTGATTTTTCTTTCGCGTTGGGCTTTGTCCACGCTTGGTTTTTGGAAAAGCGCTTTGTAAAATTTTCTACCGACGGCATTAGCGCAAGGCAAAGAATTTTGAGGGGAGTTGTAGAAGCGCTTTTTGGCCTAGCGATAAACTTTGTGATTTATTCGATTGCAAAACAGTATGTTGACAAGCGCCTTGCAAAATTTATAAAGGGATATTTGTATTCGTTTGCGGCCGCTTATTTGGCGCCGCTTGTCTTTAGTAAAATAGAAAGGGCGCTAAAATGGTAACGATTGTGGCAAGCGTTGATTTGCCGGTAGACGAAAAGCTTACGGTAAAAAAGAACACGATTAAGGGCGACGGAAGCGACAAGCGCTTTTGTTTGCTGACAGGTTTGCATGGCGACGAGTTGGAAGGCCAGCTTGTTTGCTACAAGGTGCAGGAACGGATAAACGCCGCTCTGCAAAATTTCCACGGCACCTTGGACATTTATCCCGCGCTTAATCCGCTTGGAATAGACTCAATCACGCGCGGCATTCCGGCCTTTGACTTGGACATGAACCGAACATTCCCCGGCGAAGCGGACGGAACGATGACAGAATACATCGCGTCGAAAATTTTGCAGGACGCCAGCGGAGCGGACTTCGCTCTTGACGTTCACGCAAGCAACATTTTTGTCCGCGAGCTTCCGCAAGTCCGCGTTCCGCCTGAATACAAAGAAGCCGTCTTGCCTTTTGCCAAGCTTTTAAATATGGACTTGCTTTGGGTTTGCGACAACACTTCGGTGCAAGAAAACTCATTGGTTTACTCGCTCAACCAAAATGGAACGCCGTCAGCCGTAATCGACATGGGAATCGGAATGAACTACACAGGCGCCTTTGCCGACCAGCTGACCGACGGAATTTTTTGCTTGCTAAAAAAAATGGGCATGTGGACCGGAGACGTCATCCAGCCGCGCAAGCCCGTTTATTCCGACCAGGAAAGCGACATGACGATGCTTGTCTCAAAGACCGCGGGCTTTTTTGTACGCAAAGTTGAGTGCGGAAAATGCGTCGAAAAGGGCGAGTTGCTTGGTGAAATTATCAGTCCTTTGGAAGGAACGGTTTTGGCGCAAATCAAGTCGCCGCGCGCGGGACTACTGTTCACCTTGCGCGAATATCCAATCGTAGAAATCGGCTCGACCTTGGGGAGACTTTTGAATGAAGGAAATTAGCGTAATTGATTCGCCCGCGCTTTACCGCGACAACTACCGAGTCCGCGGCTTTGTTTTCGGAAGCGGAAAAAAATCGGTTTGCGTCGTTGGCCCCATGCGCGGAAACGAATACCAGCAGCAATTTATCGCCGCGCGTTTGGTAAACCGTTTAAAGGAAATCGAAGAAAAGGGCGAGCTTGTTCCCGGCTATGAAATACTTGTGATTCCCTGCGCCAACACTTATTCGTTCAACACGCGAAAGCGCTTTTGGCCGATCAATAACTTTGACATCAACCGCTCCTTTCCCGGAGAGGTTGACGGAGCCAGCACCGAGCGCTTTGCGGGAAAAATCCTGCAGGCGACAAAGGACTACCAATACGGCATCCAGCTTTCTTCTTACTACATCAGCGGAACGTTTATGCCGCACATAAAAATTTTCAAGACGGAATTGGATTGCGAGCAAAGCGCCAAAGATTTTAAGATGCCCTTTGTTCAGATCCGAAGCGCCCGCGCCTTTGAAAAGACAACGCTCAACTACAACTGGCAGATGAACGGCGTACAGGGCTTTAGCTTGTATTCCAGCGCAACGAACTACATCGACAAAACTTCCGCCCATACGGTAATGCGCTCCATTTTGCTTTTCCTAAAATCAAAGGGCATCATAACCACGGACATTCCGGGCGGCTACGAGACAAAAATCATCAATTCGCAGACCGATTTGATGGCTTTGAGGGCTCCCAGCGCCGGTTTTTTCGCTCCCAAAGTCAAGGTTGGCTTTGAAGTCAGCGCCGGAGACCTTTTGGCCGAAATCCGCGACCCCTATACAGACGAAGTGATATCTACGATTGTAAGCCCAAAGGACGGAACGATTTTCTATATGCAGTCCGATCCGCTGACTTACAGCCATTCTTCTGTTTTTAACTTAATATTGAAATAATTTGATTTTTCGCGGAATCTATGTTATAATTAATAGAATTATTATGAACGGATTCCGCGCTAGAAAGCTTTTTCTGTTTGCGATTATTTCGATTGTTTCTCTGTGTTTTGTCCAGGCCAAGCCGGAAATTTCTCCGGAATCCAACACAAAAACCGTTCTTTATTTGTCAAGCTCGGAAATCGAAAGCCACGCCAGCCTTGAGCAAATGAAGCAGCTGACAAGAGCGTTCCCCGAAGACACAAAATTCATTTATCAATATGTTAACTACGGCAATTTGGACGACGAAGGCCAGTTGGCCAGCCTGTACAGTATGTACACTCGGCTTGCGGCAAACGTTGACTTGATTGTTGTTGCCGACAACTTGGCTTTGGAGTTTGTAAAAAAGACTCAAAACGCCTTGTTCAACGGCATTCCGGTATTGGTGTTGGGAATGTCCAAAGGCCCGCTTTTTGACGAAGCCTTGCAAATGATGAGCACCCACATCGTTATGGATTCTCCGTACATCGAGGAGAACATCAAGCTCATCAATTCCTTGTTCCCGCGCCGAAGAAAGATCTTGTTCCTGGGCTGCAGCGACGAGCAAAGCGAATTCTTGCAAAGCGTTGACTTTAAGTTTGACATCGACTCGGACTTTAAGAACATTGGCGGAATGTCAGTGGAAGAGCTTAGGCAGTACGCCTCCGAGATGGAAAAATGCTCAATCCTTTTCTTGCCTTCAGCCTTTGAGATGAACGACTTTCCTGTAAAGGCGGAAGAAGCGTTAAAGATAATTTCTGCCAATTCCGACAATCCGATTTTTGTTTGCCATGACATAAATTTTGGCGCCGGAGTTTTGGGCGGTTACTTTGTTTCGATAGAAAAGATTTGCAAAGCCGGCAGCATGATTTTTAAGAACCTTGGCGTTTACAGAATCATGTCAAACACTTACGGTTCCAGCCAGCCGATTGAACCCAGCTACTACTTTGACACCGAGCAGATGAAACGGTTCAACATCACAAAGAGCTCGCTTAACGCAAAAACGATTTACATCAACGACAAACAGAAACTTATAGACGGCCGCAACCGCTTTGTCGCCGTTTTGGTTGTCAGCTTTTTGCTTTTGGTGGCGATTTTTATTTTGGTCTTTTTGTTCGTCAACCAGTTTAAGTCGATGGACCAGCAGCTGGACGAAGAAAGGTCAAAGCTTAACGCCATCATCAGCCAGAGCGACGCGCTATTCTGGGAATGCTACTTTGACCGCGACGAGGACGCAATCTTCCTTGACGACGACGATGACGGAGACATATCGTACACCGGCGACATCGCTCAAGGTTGGATAGACAGCGGAATCATTCCGGAAGAATATCTTGAAAAATACAACGAAATGATCGGCGAGCTTAAGTCGGGCAAAGAAACAGTATTCATCGACTTGCCGCTTTTGCAAGAAGACATTCACACTCACTTGACGACAACACGATGGAAGCACATCGTTTATAAAATCATCGAGCAAAAGGGCGGCAAGGTAACAAAGGCCATTGCCACCGCAATGGACATCACAAACCGCAAGCGCGCCGAAGAGGAATACGAAGGCGAGATGTCTTACCGCTCCTTTGTCAATAAGGAATATCCGGCCTACACTCGCCTTAACTTGACCAGCAACGTAATCATGGAGCGCATGGTCAACGTCGCCGAGTTGAACCATTCAATGCCGGACACGACTGCCGACAATGAACTGGACGCGATTATCGGAATATCGACGACGCACGCCCAAAACGAAAATCTAAAGAGCGCTTTGACCCGCAAAGAGTTGCTTACGATGTTCATGAACGGAACCCGCTCCAAAGACTGGGACTTTTTTTACGAGTTCAAGAGCGGAATAATCCGTTGGTTCAAGCTGAGCGTAGAGCTTACGTCAAACCCGCACACAAACTGTATCGAAGCCAACATTTACTTGCGCGACATCACCAACGCAAAGATTATGTCGATTTCCAAAGACTCTGTTTTGGACGAGGAAGTTGAGTACATTTTCTGGCTTGACTTGTCAACCGCCAACTGCCACTTTATCCACCACGCCAAAAACATTTCTTGGCTGCCCGCGGACAAAGACGAAGTTGACTACTACTCAATGATAGAGTCGATGTTGAGCGACGTTGTAAGCAGCAAGGACCGCGATTTGGTGGCGGACTTCTTTGCGCTTAAGTATTTGACCGTTAAGCTTAAGGACAAGCAAGCGGCCAACTGCACGTTTGAGATCATCACTGACAACTTGAGAATCGCGATCAAGCAGGTCCACTCTTATTTCTTGAACGGAAACCAAAACATTATTGTATTCATTTGCCGCGACATCACCGACATCACTTTGTTCGAAAAGCTGCAGAACGAAAAGCTTTCAAAGGCCATCGAGCAAGCCGAAAAGGCCAACGCCTCTAAGAGCGACTTCCTTTCGCGCATGAGCCACGACTTGCGCACTCCGATGAACGGCGTTATCGGAATCGCCGAGCTTGCCGAAGACGAAATCGACAAGCCAGACGCGATAAAAGAAGACTTGCGCAAGATTAAGTCGTCGTCAAAGTATATGGTAAGCCTTTTGAACGACATTCTTGACATGGCCAAGATCGAAAGCGGAAAGCTTGAAATCCGCAAGACTCGTTCCAGCGTTGGCGAAATGATTGAATTTATATGCACGCAAGCCAACGCTCTTTGTGAATCCAAGAAGATTAACTTTTACTGCAACCAAGATTCAAAGATGTATATGAATTACTTTGTGAACGTTGACAGAATGCACTTGCAGCAAATCATAATGAACCTTTTGTCAAACGCTTCAAAGTTTACGCCAGAGGGCGGACGCATTGAATTGCTTATGAATGTCCTTTCAAAGGCTGACGAAAAACTTAATATCGAACTTATCGTAAGCGATACCGGAAGCGGAATGACAAAGGAATTCCAAAAGGTAATGTTCGAGGCTTTTACGCAAGACGCCAACTCGGTCAACAAGCAGGGAACCGGCCTTGGACTTTCTATCGTTAACAATCTTGTCCAGCTTATGGGCGGAACGATCAAGTGCGACTCCGCGCCTGGCGAAGGAACTACATTTACAATCAACCTTTCCATTGAGATTCTTGAAGCCAATATTGGCAGCGCGGTTTCGGTTGCCGAAAAAGAAGAAAAGGAACTTATCGACCTTGCCGGAAAGAAAATTCTTTTGGTCGAAGACAACGCGCTTAACCAAGAAATTTCCAGGCGCATCCTGCAAAAGAACGGAATGGAAGTCACCATCGCCGAAAACGGTTTGGTCGCGCTGGATAAGTTTAGCGAAAGCGAAGAAAACTTCTATGACCTTGTATTGATGGACGTAATGATGCCTGTTATGGGCGGCATAGAAAGCGCCGGCCTTTTGCGCAAGATGGAACGCAACGACGCAAAAGAAGTTCCGATTGTGGCGCTTACCGCCAACGCCTTCCAAGAAGACATCCAAAAGTGCTTGGACGCGGGAATGAACACCCACTTGTCAAAGCCGATTAATCCGACTCTATTGATTCAAACTATTTCTGACTTGATTAGTCAGCATCAGATGTCTCGCTAGCGGCTTCTGAATCTTCTTTTTGTGCGTCTTTTTTAGGCTTAAGAACTTTGACCTTTACTTTTTTGGGCGGACGGGGCGTGTATTTAACAAAGCTCTTGGGGTTCAGCTTTTTCTTTGAGTAGCGGAAGCCCAGCTGCGCTTGGTATTCCCAAGACAAGTCAAAGGGGCGCATGCGCCTGTTGGAACCAAGGTTTGCGTTGTCCCAAGTGAAAATTCCTCCGATGTTAAATGACCAACGGCTGGAAATTGGAGCCTCAACTTCAAGTCCTAGTCCCGCTCCGATATGAACGTAATGCCACTTGTCGTGCAGTTGGTACAAAACGTGAAGTCCGGGCTTTGCGCTTACGGTTACCCAATCCCAAAAGTTCATCGAAAACTTTACGCCAGTGAACAAGTCAAAGTTGTACAAAAGCTGCTGGACGGTAACTTGCTTTACCTTGTTAAAGGTGTAGGCGATGGGGTAGTAAAAGGCGTTGCGGGCAAACAAGTCCACGTTGATTTTGCGGCCCATTACCAAAAAATTGTTGGTGGTCATCTCGTAGTAGGCGCCGATAAGCTGGTCGTTCCACACAAAGTTGCTTCTGCCGGTTTGCTTTTGGATTCTGGTGATTGAGGCCCAAGAAAGGCCCCAGTTGTGCAAGAGGCCGAACTTGCGGCCCTGCTGCTCAATCAATTCTTGAATCGTGGCCCAGTGGCCGGGAGTCTCTTTGTCGGGAATCGGGTTTGCGATTTGCGTGCCGGTGCCCGTGTGCAAGGCTTCCATCTCTTTTTGTTTTGCAAAGGAGAGGGCGCCAATGCAGAGAAGAGCGGCGGCAAGGATGTTTGTTTTTAGGCTTTTCATTTTTGCTTGTCGCTCCGATTAGTTGTGGTAAAGGGTAAGGCGGATTGCCTCGCCGAAAGAGTCAAACCAAGTTAGGTACAGCATGCCGCCGCGGATGTCCCATTCGCTGTTGATGCTTCCGTCGTTTTTTGAAAAGCTTATTACGTTTTCAATGACTGTAAAAGTGCCGGAATACGTATGCTTTGTTCCGCTTGTGTCAACAATCGTCGCGCTGTAGCTTCCGTCGTCGGCAAAAGAGATTTTGTTGCCGGAGTTGTCGGACCACGCTCCGTAAAGGGGGCTGGGTTGGTAGCAAGAGGCAAAAAAGGCGGCCAAGATTGAAATTAAAGCTAGCGCCAAAAAAGTTGATTTTAAATTCTTCATTTTATTTTTCTCCCCAGGTCCAATCGGCCTGTACAGTGATTTTTTCAAAATTGCCGTCATCTTTTACAAAGTTGCGAGTAACGCCGTAGGTTCCGCCGCCTGCCGCGCCGCCCTTGATTTGAATCGCGTCGTAAACTACGCTTCCTGGATACATGCCGTCGACAGTTACCGTGCCGTCCATGGTTCCGTTGGAACTGATGTTGGCCGTTGTGTTGGTGTTTCCGTTGAGCAAGAAGTAAATGTAGCCGGCGCCTTCATCGTTGTCCCATTTTTTCCAGAACGAAGGAACATTTTGGTTCAAATCATATTGGTTGTTTTCATCTTTGAATATACCGGTTGACAGCGTTTTGTCGCTCATAACGTAATAGTCCGCGTAGTTGGTGTAATGCATGATTACGCGGCCGCCCAAGCCTTGCATGCTGGCGTTGTAGCTTAAGTTTCCGCTAATGTCGCCGTTTGAGTTGTCAGAGCCAAGCTTGTCGGTTGCGGCGCTCTTGTGCATCAAGGTTAACTTCTTTTGCGAGTTGAGCGTAGACTTGATGTATTCGCGGACGTATTGGTAAGTTGTCAAAGCGCCGTAACCAAAATCCGAATCGGAATAATTGGCGCCCTTTGACAAAGAGTTGAGCGAAAGAACTCTGTAATAGTAGAGGTTGCCGGCCTTGGCCTGCTCGTCAAGGTAAATCCATGTTGTGTCGGTTACTGGGCTGTCCGTCACCTTTTTAAATCCGCCGTCGGGCTTTGTTGAGCGGTAAACATGATAGCCGCCGTCAGCGCCGCCTACTGGAGCGCTCCAAGTAAGCTTTATTGCGTGAACGCCGTTGGCGTTGGCTTTGTTGTCGTCATTGGTGTAGCCCGCGATCCAGCCGTTTTTGCTGACCTTAAGATTTGTTGCCTTGCGCGGAGCGGGGGCCACTGTTTCCGAGCAGTCGCTTTCCAACAAGGATCCGTTTACAGTGGCCACTTTGTAGAATTTATGGTCCTCTACATCAGCTTGATACATGCCGTCTTCGCTTGAGAGAGTTAGATTTTGCATAGTATTCGTAATATCTACCCACGAACTGCCTGAGTCTTCGGAGCCGTATACATTGTATGTATATGTTTTCCAATCCTCTTTTTCTTTTGTCGCGTCTGAGTTGGTTGTACAAGGCTGGCTTCCGATTGCGGCGCTAAAGAAAATTGTGTTGGTGGTAATGTCGTCGTCTTTTCTTTGAACGGTGACGCTTTTTGGCGGGCTTAACAGATAGCCTTCCGCGATTTCTTCGGACAAAGGTCCTTTGACCTCGCTGTCGCCGCTGCCCGTGTAAGCTTGAACTTTGTAATAGTAAAATATGTTTGTCTTTACGCCCTTGTTGTCATCGTAAGTGTTGCCGGTTATTTCGTCTTTAAGGGCCTTTAACGAAGAATCTATGGATGAGTAGCGGTATACGCGGTATTGGATACCGGTACCGGAAAGGGCCTTCCATTTTAGGCTGATTATGCCTTTTGTGTCGCCGCGGCCAGAAGTTATTTCAACGTCTGTTACGCGGGCAGGAGCGTCTCCTTTTAGCGCGTAGCCAAGAGCCACGGAAGATCCAACGCTTTCGCGGCCGCTTGCTCCTACAGAAACAATCGTAAAATAGAATTCCTTTCCTTTTTGGTTGGCTTCCACAGGGACTGTGTAGGAAACGTCGGAACCGTAAAGGGTCTTTAGAAGGGTACCGTTGTTTTCGTTTACGTCGTCACTTTCGCCCCTGTAAATCTTGTAGTTTGAAATGGATCCTTCCGCTTTTGTCCATTTAATCTCTATTTTGTCTTCGTACTCTCCGCAAGAAGCCGTTACGTTTGTTGGCGGAGCCAAAAGAATGGAGGGCTCGGCTATTTCGTAAGCCTTTTTTTCGCCGCTTTCATATTTTTCTTTTTCCAAGTGGCCGCCAGAATATATGTAGAGGCTGTCTTCGTATTTGTCCAAAGCGTTTTTTGCGCAAACGCGGTAGAAAAAGGCGCGCTCGTAGGCTTCGTTGGAGTATTTGAGCTCGTTTGAAGGAGAGCCGTCGATTATCGTGTCGGTGTAGGTGGTGCCGTCGATAAAGTTTGAGTGCTCCAAAAAGTCGTAGTCGCCTTCGTCCGGGATTTCCCATTTTCCGCTCTCGTCTTTTACGGCTTCGGCGCGTTCCAAACTGTAAGAGCGGGCGCCGCTGACTTCCTTCCAGTTGATGACGATTTGGTTGGAATATTGTCCGTTTGAAACAAAGATTTGTGACGGAGTGTCCAGCTTTTCTATTTCTTTGGCTGCGTTGAACATTGTGGCCAAGTTAATGTTGTTGCTGGCCTGTTGCATGGCGACGCGCTCTTGGAACATGTCGGCGCAAGAGGTCAATAAAACGGAGCAGGCAATGGATGCCGCGAATAATGTTTTTTTCATTATTGCCTTACCTCCCACCATTGTCCCTTGTAGGTTTTAAGATTGGGGTTTAGAGTTGAATCGCCAGTTTTGTGTTTGTTTCCAAAGTCATACGGGAACCAGTCCGCGCCATTAAAGCCATCATTGATAGACAATGTGCCTGTATAACTTGGAAGTCCGCATGCATGACCAATTGTAATTGTTGTTGCAGGCAATTTTTCTAGTGTAAATCCATCCAAATATCCATTAATCCAAAGTCCCACGGTATACCAATGTTGTTCACCTTCTCCATATGTGTATGGAATTGTTACTTCAAAAGCGCTAGTAAGTGATGTGTCTTGGTCTCCAGGTGTTCTAGGAAATATATGTTTATACTTATTGGTTTCCCAACTAAATCCTAGGTGCCAAGCGGTATGTGTGATTGTAAGAAGAGTTCCTGAGCCTCCGGATAGAGTTGCTGGAGTTTTCGTTGCTTCTGTTACAACTCCCTCTGCACTAGGCATACCCATTTGGTAGAAAGCGTCGGCGCAAATAAGGCCTATGCACTTTTTGCGCTCTTCCTCTGTAATTTTTCTGTAGGCATAGTCAAGGCTTGTTGCTGTTATAGTTGTTCCCAAGCTGTTTGTTCGCTTTGCGCTTATTTTGTACCAATGCTTGTAGGCGCGCTGGACTTTTAGCAAGCCGTCGTGGTGGTTTGTTGTGCTGCCGCCGTCTCCTGACCATTTGGGCTCTACGTATGCGGTAACCTGCTTTTCGCTTGGCTCGTCTGTTGTTATGGTAGCGTCATACCAAGATTTGCTGCCTTTTGATTTCATTTCGCCGTCGGTTTTTCCTTCTGTATTGGCGTAGTATGTAAAAAGAGGCAGCCATGCTTTAGAGCAGTTAAGGTTTTGAATCTCAAGGACATACTCTTTTATGTCGCTTGCGCCAACCGCTCTTGATTCCTCGCCTTCTTCCACATAGTCGTAAAAACTCCATGTGACTTGCTCTTTATAGTTTTCTGTTAGCGACTTTTGTTTTACAGGCATAATTTGCGGCAATGTGAACATGTAGCCAACGCACTTTGCCTCTTTGTCAGTTATCTTAAGGTTTTTAAGCCCCTTCTGATAATCAATATATGCGGCGTCAATTTCGCCCGTTCCTGTTTTATTCATAGCGCTGCCGTATGTTACGGCGTATTCAAGCGGTTTGGCGGCAAGGCTGTAATCCAAAACTTCGTCCGCCGTAAAGTTTTCTTTTTCCAAATACACTTCGGTTCGTTCTTCAGCTGGCTCGCCAAGCGCGATTGTCGCGGTTTCCTTGGTTTTGTCATCAAATTCTACAAGCTTGGTCCATGAATCGCTTGAGCCTTTGGCGCGATAGTAAATCCTGGCTTTTTTGCTCTTGTCGATGGCGCTTTGAGGCCGTTCCCAAGTAAGGACGACACGGTCGGGATAATCGGCTTTTGACGCTTCAAGCGCGATTCCGTAGCCGGTGGTGTAGCCGATTTTTTCTACGTCTGCAAGCTTGTTGTAAATTTGGCCGTCTTGGCCCGCTATCTTCCATTCCGACGGATTGGATATATATGTGTCCACATCGGCAGCATTAAGCACAGGAATGATTGTGTAAGTAAAGGGAATGCCCAAGGCCAAGCGCTGTTGGTTTTGAGCGGTGGAATCGGCCCCTGCGCCGGCGTATTTGTATATGTCTGTAAGCGTAAAGGTTCCAGGGATGTCGGCTTTGCCGTCGCCGTCTACGTCGACTGGGCCGCTGTACTCCGGAGTGGCGTTTCCCGCTCCGCTGGGGCAGACCACTTTTGCTCCGCCGCCTTCAAGGGTCACATAGTAAACGTCCAATGAAGCGTCTATTTTTTCTAGACTGCCGCTGGTGTCCGTGTTGCCGGTCATATCCGGGCGAAGGCGGTATACCGCGTAACCCTTTGCGCCTTCAAGCTCGTTCCAAGTGATTGTGACGGTGTTGCTTGCCAACGCGTGAGTTTCAGTTGCCTTTAGGTCCGCCGCGGCAGGTCCGATTGTCCAAACGTCTTTTGTCGCGTGGGTTGTGTCTTTGGGGTCGTTTTCTCTGTTAAGCTCGCTTTGCGCCGTGACTGTAAGGGGAACGGCTTTGCCAGAAAGGGTTGCGTCGTTCCAACCGTAAGGCTTAGAAATCGTAAGGCTTATGATTTTTGTCGTAGAATCAAGCGACGCGCTTACGCCAACGCCCTCGGGCTTGTCTTCGTCGTTGATTGTTCCGTCTTGTTTGACCGTGAACTCAATGCCGTTGCCAAAAGTCGCAGGGTTGGAATCTGTGGATTTGTTTCCAAGCTTTACTATGTAGCCTTCGTCGGCCGCCACAACTTGCGGCCAAGTGACGGTTATGTCCGTGTATGAGTTTGCGTCAAAGGTCAGAACCGGCGTTCCAAGCGTGTAGACGATTTTTGTTTCTCCAGGCTTTCCGTTGGCGTAAAGGGTGTAATGGTATTCGCATCCGCCTTCAAGGTCTTCGTGGTTGTATTTTCCAGTGTACTGGGCTTGATCGTCTTTTAGGTCTTGGCCTTGTATTGTGCGTGTTGTAGTGCCGTCGGGAAGCGCTTCTACTACGCCGTCCTTATATTTTTTCCATTCAATGTAGTAAGAGACTCCGCCCTCTACTTCCCAGGTAAGGATGACGTGGCCTTTATAGCCGCCTTCGGCTGTGATTTCGTTCTTTGGCTCCGTCGCGTTCTCGCTTATCGAAATTTTATTCGGCGCCTCTTTTGTTGTAAGCGGCGCTTCCTTTATTTTGCTTGGGTCCGTAAACTTTTTGGGGACGATATACAAAGTGTATGTGTAGATTCCGGGGAGGTCTTTTGTAAAATCGTATGTTTTAGTAAGGGCGTTAACGTCATCCATCGACTCGAATAGGGTTTCGGTGGTGTCCTCGTTTATTACCCAAGGATCTACTCCGTCCATGTCAGGCGTTCCACTATTGTCGTCGTCAAATTTCTTTCTGTTTTGCTCGATGGCAAATCTATAGTCCTGGGCTTTGCCCAAGTCATTCCATGTCACTTCAAAAGTTACCGGTACGCTTGTGTTTTTATTTGTGTGCGGGTCTACTTCTGGCGTTCCTCTTTTTGCCTTGAACGTGGGGAAGTCCGCCGCCCAGCCCGTGGCGACGTGGGCGTTGTCCCTGTTGCTTGTTCCTGTGTAAGTTGTGCTATAGTTTGCGTCAATTACAGAAATTACGCGGTAGTCGTATTTAATGGCCTGCGCGACAAGATTTGAGCCCTTTCCTACAGGGTCTTCCCATTCAATCCAGTCTCCTTCTTTGTAGTCGTCGTAGCTTGTCGGAGGGGTTTCATGTCCGTTGCTGTTAAAGTAAAGGCATGACTCCACTGTTCTCCATGATTCCGTTCCTGTTTTTTTACGTTCAATTTCAAAGCAAAGCGGATATTCATCCATCACTTTTGGCGGCAGCTTTATGCGAACCTTGATGCAAGAGACCGACTCTCCTTGGCTTACGGTAAAGTCGGGCGTGCCTGGCGTGTATTGCGCCAATGTCTTTTGAGTCACTTTGGGGCTTGATTCGGTTTGGCTTTGGTCGCTGGTTGTGTACGCTATTATTTGGAATGTGTATTCCCTGTTTCCGGCCAAGCCTTCAAAGCTGTATGAATTTAAAAGGCTTGAAGCGCTTTCGTTCCATCCTTTTATTGTGACTACTTTTTCGTCGCTTCCTGAAGAAGCGTGGAGTTCGTAAATAAGTTTTTTGGCGTAGGTGTCTACCGCGGCGTTGGCCATATACCAAGCGATTGTGGCGCTGGTGTCGTCAACGTTTATGCTTGTGATGGCCGGCGTGGCAAGCGTAGAGCCGCGCGCGATTGAACTAAAGTCCGAGCGCTCTCCTTTTGAATTTACGGCGCAGACTTTGTAAAAGTAATTTTTGCCGGGGCTTACGCTGTCGTCAAAACTTGTTTTAGTTGTTTCGCCGGCTTTTTTGAAAGTGTCGTTTATGTCCGCGGCGTAATAAATTTCATAATATTTGGCAACGTCAACGGGATTCCAAGAGAGAGAAATCTTTTTTTTCTGTCCCTGAGTTACGGTGTAGAATTGTTCGTACTGGCTAGAAACAGCCACGGGAGTTCCGTTTTCGTCAGTAAGGACTGGAAATTCCGGGGCGGTAAGCGTCTTGGAAAGCGTGGCGGTCATCGTGGGAGTCGGCACGTTTGTCATGTTGTTGCACGAGACGCAGGCAAGAATACATGACGCGGCAAGCGTCAAGCCCAGGCTCTTTTTAAACAGCGAAAAGCGCTTGGAAAGTTTCATAATCGTAAAATTCCTCTAGTTGTTAGACCCTATCCCATCCCAAATGTTTTAAAAACCGTTACATTATATAGAAAGACAAGGCCTGAGTCAAGAGGAGAATGACATAATTGAGGATTTTGTCAAAGTGAAGGCGGGCGGAACGAGGGTTAGGCTTGCGCTGAATCTGGCTGCGCAAAGGCTTCCACCGGAATCCCAAGCAGTCCAGAAATTTCCTCCGCCGTGTATTTTCCGTCGGCAAGGAGTTTTTGCGCGGTTTCCAGGGCTTTTTGCTGCGCGCCTTTGGCGATGCCTTCCCTTTCTCCGATTTTAATCATGTCTCTGTCATGCAAATTCATGGCTAGGTATTGCCCGCGTTCGCGAGAGCGCAAGTTAATTTCCTCCTATGCAAAGCGGCGCGTAGCGACGCATTCCCTCTTGAATTTTTCGTTTTGCCTGGCTTTGAGCACAAAATCTTTTAGTTGGTTTGCGAACGGATCTTCGCCGGGCTCGTTGGTTTGAATAAAACGCAACAAGGCTCGGACTTTTGGGTCCTCGGCCTTTTTGTACGCGCTTGCATTATACACGACTTTTAAGCATTTGTCATCCAAATTCACCGCAGATTTTTCAGAGCAAACATTACGGAAAGTGTAGCGGTAAAGGCCGTGCGGCTCTTTCTTTTCATCACGGAACGGGTCGAATTTACAAATGAACAAGATGTAGCTGTCCTTTAGTTCTGTGTAATCTTCGCCTTTCATAAGGCTGTCAATGTCAACCATGCTTTGGTAGTAGCGAGTCCTCTTGCCTAACGCGTCCATTTCGTAAGTTTGCAGTTCGACATCGATTATTTTGTCCACGTCCTTTAGGTAAACGTCCAGCCGCACGCCCTTTGTCGCGTAGTAGGGGGCGATCTTTTTCTCCAGCTTTGGGTATTTAACGCCTTTGACGCGCACGCCCAAAAGACGCTCCACCAGCTCCGCACTGGCCTCAGGGTTCTTCATGACGGCCTGAAACATTCCGTCGTCCGCAAAATCAAGCTCCTCAAATGGTTTTCTTGCCATAATCAACTCCATATATGTAATATTTGAAAAACGCTTTGCATTTTTCTTGCATATAAGGTATAGATGATTGGTCGAAAAATTTTACTTTTTTGGGAAAATTTGTAAAAAAAAGGTGGTTTTTACTCTCCGCAGAAAAGCCAAGTGAGCTCGTGCTTGTTGTAGTTTAGGTGGACGACGCGGCTATTGGGGATGTCGGCGAACTTTTGGGCGGCGGCCCAGTCGATTCCGCCTTGCATTTTTATCGTGCAGATCATGTTTTTGCAAAGGCCGCATTTAAGCCATTTTTGGACCCATTCGTAAAGGCGGTCGGGGTAGCAGATTACGTCGCTAAAGACCCAGTCGCAGGCTCCGATGTCTTCCGGGGCCAGGGTAAAGGCGTCGTGGGCTTGGAAGGTCACCAGCGGGTTGTTCATAAGCCTGTCGTCCAAGGGGGAACGGTCCACGGCCAGGACGTTGGCTCCCAAGCCGGCAAAAACCCAAGTCCAACCGCCGGGACAGGCTCCTGCCTCAAAGCATTTTTGGCCGGCCTTGGGAAGTTCCGCCCCAAAAAAAAGGTTAAAAAGCGTAAGGCTTTCTTGAATCTTAAGGTAGGCGCGGCTTGGCGGGTTTACGTGGTCCTCCACAAAGGAAAGCTTTCCCGCCGGCAAGGGGCTTGAAGTCTGGGCGCTGGCCAAAATCTGGTTTTGGCCGGTCAAACAGTAAAGGCCCATCGGGCTTTGCGGTATTTGGACGGGAAAAGTCCTGTCCTTAAGGTTGATGTACGGCAGCTTTTGCTGGATCAGTTCCGCCCGCCTAAAAAACTGGTAGGAGCAGGGCGCCCAGTTGCGCTGGATTTTCTTTAGTTCCGCCGCGGCCTGGCCGATCGACTCAAAGTTAAGGAAAAAGGGCTTTTGCATCACGCATTGGGCGAACCAAGGGTCCGGCAAGCCTTGCGGATAGTCCTTAAAGTAAAAGAGGCGGCCGTAGCGTTCTGGGCTGGAATTGTAGTTAAAGCGTTCTGAAAGTTCGGACAGCAAAAAGTCTTCCATGCCTTCAAAGGCCAAGAAAGCCGTTCCGCCCGCTTGTTCTATATAAACTGGCATTGAGAGTCCACGATTTGGCTTTGGGAATCTTCTTCATTGTCTTTTTTTGTTCCCAAGGATTCCACAAAGGTCTTTAAGCGTTCAGAGTCGGGGGAGCGGAGAATCGTCATTCCGATTACGGTTTGGCCGCTGTCCTCGTTGACCCACGCCGGGTGGCAAATCAAACTAAAGTCTGAGGTGGAACTTTCGGCCACTTGAATCAAGAGAGTATAGTCGTCTTCAAGGTGTATCGTCACCGGAACCGAATAAAAGATTTTGCAGCCGTGGGCGCTGATGTCGATCAAGTTTCCCGGAAGGGCGGAAATCTCTTGGCACTGAACGCGGCCCAAAACCTCAAATCTTGGATCCTGACGCGATTTCGCTCGCATGCCAATATTCTAGCGCAACGCCCCGCCCAAGGCAAGGGCTTTTGTGAAAATGTAAAGGAACGCGGGCGGAGCGGAAATTTGGCGTGAATTTTGCGTGGCGGGCGAGGTTTTTGCTTGACTAAATGCACGTTCCCCCTTATGCTGAAGGGGTCAAGGCAACCGGTTGCCTTAAGGGGTGCATATGCGTTTTGTTGAAGAATTTGCGGGAATGCAGGCGGAAAAGTCCGCCGGTTCAATCGAAAAGTTTGACGGCCAGACTTGGTACAAAATCGCCAACGTCGATTCGATTCCGCCTTTCTTTATGACGATTACAAGTTCCAGCGACGCCTGGAATTTCATTTGGTCCAACGGAGCGCTTACCGTGGGCCGCAAGGACGCAAGCCGCGCGGTTTTTCCCTATTACACTTCCGACAAAATCCTGGACTTAAAGGCGACCACCGGCAGCTTTAGCGCCGTAAAGGTCAAGGGCGACAAGGGCACTTTTGTTTGGGAGCCTTTCGCCGATCAAGCGGAGTTCAAGGTGGAACGAAACCTTTACAAAAACTCCTGCGGCTCACACATAATTTTTGAAGAAATCAACAAAGAGCTGGAGCTTGCTTGGCGGACGGAATGGACCTCAAGCGACAAGTACGGCTTGGTTAGAATTTGCTCCGTCAAGAACGTCGGAAGCGGCGAGCGCTCCGTAACGCTTTTGGACGGCGCGCAAAACATAATGCCGGCTTGCGCCAACAACGAGGTTCAGGCCACCACCTCAAACTTGATCGACGCCTACAAAAAGACTGACCTTGACCCGTCGGGACTTGCGCTCTTTTCAATGTCGTCAGTTTTGACCGACAAGGCCGAGCCAAGCGAAGCCCTTTACGCCAACGTATCTTACTTTACAAAAGAATCGCAAGTTTACTTGTCGCCCGAGACTCCAGTCCTTTTTAGGAGCGGAAGGGAATTGCAGGTTGACCGCGTTCTTAAGGGCCAGCGCGCCTCTTGCTTTATCCAGCGCGAGCTGACGCTTGGCGCCGGCGCGGCGGAAAAATGGATTCAGGCTTTTGACACGCGTTTGGAAGTTAGCCGCGCGCGGGAATTGATTGCCGCGCTGCGCGACCGCGCCGCTTTGGAAAAAAACATTTTGGCCGACGTTAACGCGACCCGCGCCTTGTTGGAAGAATACGTTGCCGGCGCCGACGGCTTGCAAAACACAGCCGACAAAATCGCCTGCATGCACCACGAGGCCAACGTAATGTTCAACATTATGCGCGGCGGCGTTTTCGTTCAGAACAACACAATTAATTCCGACGACTTTATAAACTTTGTCGAGACTCGCAGCCGCGCCAAAGCGAGCGACGCAAAGGCTTTGGGCTTGGCAAAAACTGTTGACTACGTGGAGTTGGGAAACCTTGTCCGCCAAACTCGCGACGCCCAGCTTGAGCGCCTTTACTTGGAGTACCTTCCGCTTTCGTTCTCGCGCAGGCACGGAGACCCCAGCCGCCCGTGGAACAAATTCTCGATCAACCTTAAGGACTCGCTTGGCCAGCCGATTTTGAACTACGAAGGAAACTGGCGCGACATTTTCCAAAACTGGGAAGCGCTCGCTATGAGCTATCCGGTTTACATCACCGGAATGATTTCCAAGTTCCTCAACGCGACGACTGTTGACGGCTTTAACCCCTACCGCATCACGCGAAGCGGCCTTGACTGGGAAATCCCCGAGCCCAACAATCCTTGGGCCAACATCGGCTATTGGAACGACCACCAAATCATTTATCTTGCAAAGCTTTTGGAATTGCAGGACAAGTACGACGCCAAGGCTTTGACAAAGCTTTTGAACGAAAAGCTTTTTACCGCGGCCAACGTTCCTTACCATATCAAAATGTACGCGGACATCGAGCAAAATCCGCGCGACACAATCACATTTATGCGCGAGTTGAACCAAAAGATTTTGGCGGACGCCAAGCAGTACGGAAGCGACGCCAAGCTTTGCGGAAAGGACGGAAACCCCTACCTTGTCACGATGGCGGCAAAACTCTTGCAGCTTATTTTGACCAAGCTTGCCAACTTTGTTCCTTACGGCGGAATCTGGCTTAACACCCAGCGTCCCGAATGGAACGACGCCAACAACGCGCTCGCCGGCTACGGCCTTAGCGTCGTGACCCTTTGCTACTTGCGAAGAATGATGGTCTTTGTTCGCGGAATCTTTGAAAAATCCGGCGACGAAAGCTGGACCGTTCCGATCGCTCTAAAAACATTCTTTGACCAAATTTGGGATTTGTACAAAAACGCCGACCTTAACGGCTTGAAAAACCCGGCCGCCAAAAAGGATTTTGTAAAAAGATGCGGCTTGGCTTTCCAAAACGAACGTTTTGCCTTTTACGAAAAAAGCTCGCGCTTGCAAGAAACCTTGGACATTTCAAAGGCTGAAATCTTGCAAGCCTTTGACGCCTTTATCGCGGCGGCCGAACATTCAATCAAGGCCAACAAGCGCGACGACGGCCTTTACCATTCCTACAACACTCTGTCTGTCAGCCCGGCCGGAATGGAAATCGGCTGCTTGGAAGAAATGCTCGAAGGCCAGGTTGCCGTTCTTTCCAGCGGCCTATTGAGCCCGAAAGAAGTCGTGGACTTGTGCGACGCTTTGGAAAACAGCGCGATGTACGAAAAGCGCCAGCATTCTTACATGCTCTATCCGTCAAAGGAATTGCCTGACTTTGTAAAGAAAAACATCGTTCCCGCGATGGAAGCCAAAAAGATTCCGGTGTTGAAGGCGGAGTTGGAACGGGGCTACACCGCTCCCGACGAAGGCTCGCTTGTTTACAACGACGCGATTGACAAGACTTCCGTTCACTTTAATCCCGACTTTAGAAACGCCAACGTCATGCTTGACGCGGCCGCCCGCTTGTATCCGGACTTGTCGCAAGAGGAACGCAGCCAAATCGCCGCGCTTTACGAAAAGGTCTTTGACCACAAAAAGTTCACTGGTCGCAGCGGCACCTTCTACGCCTTTGAGGGAATCGGTTCGATTTACTGGCACATGGTTTCCAAGCTTTTGCTTGCGGTTCAGGAAAATTTCTTTGCCGCGGTGGAAGCGGGAGACGCGGCCGCAAAAGATTTGGGAACGCGCTACTACAAGATTCGCGACGGACTTTCGTTCAACAAAACGCCCGAACTTTACGGGGCCTTCCCTGTCGATCCGTATTCGCACACGCCAAGCGGCCAGGGCGCCAAGCAGCCCGGCATGACCGGCCAAGTCAAGGAAGAGGTCATCACGCGCTGGGGCGAGTTGGGAATGACGATCAACAAGGGCAAGCTAAAAATCAATCCCGCGCTTTTGCTTAAAAAGGAATTTGGCGCGGACGGAAAGCTTTCGTTCACCCGCTTTGGCGTGCCGTTTGAGTACGAGCTTAGTTCGGGCGGCGAGGTCAAGATTTCCGTTGACTCAAATTCTTTTGGCGAGGAGTTGAACGAAATTCTAAGCTACGAGCTTTTTGAGCGAAAGGGCAAGGTAAAGAGGGTAAAGGTAGAGATTCCCAAATCCGCAATTTTTGACTAAACAAAATTTTTTCTGTTCCGATAATTTGAGTATAAGACTAGAAAAAATTTGAGGTCAAATTATGGAACAGAAAAAGACTTTATGGATTATTGCGGCCAGCGGCGTATTTTTGCTGGTAATAATCGGCTTTGCCCTTTTGTTGAACGCGCCTTCGTCAAACGCTCCTGCAACAGCTTCGATAACGACAATTGACACAACGCCTGTTACGGCCAAAGTCGACGAGCCTGTCATCAGCCCGGTTGACACGCCGGCTTCTATGACAGCCTTGGACTCCAACACTTTGGCTTTTCAGAATATTGAGAACGGAGAACAGCCCGCCGACGGACAAGTTGCCGTTGCCGAATCCGCTCCCGCCCAGACAACAATTGAGTTGAACACAAACGCTTCCAGCGCCGTGACGGCCACAAGCCGCGCCGGACAGGAAGCGCTTTCAAACGCCAGCGCCAACTCAACCGCTTCTACGATTTACACAGGAAATCCTGGCGCCAGCGAAGCTTCAAAGACTGTTGCCGCCGCTCCCGTAAAGAGCTCAAGCCCCGCTCCCAAAAAGAAGGTTGCCGCCGCTCCTGCTCCCAAGGCTCCGGCCCTTTCTTCAAAGTACTGGGTTCAAGCCGCTTCGTTCACAAACAAAAAGAGCGCCGACAGCGCCCGCGCCACTCTTGACGACAACAAGATTCCGGCCGAAGTGTTCACATACAAGGACAACAAGGACAACTTGTTCTACCGCGTTCGCGTCGGACCTTACACAACCAAGAGCGAAGCCGAATACTGGAAGACTCGCGTTTGCAAGATTGACCTCTTTAAGGACACGCAGAGTTACGTTACTGAGATAAAGATGTGAGCGGCAAAAACAACATCTAGCAAGACTTGAATGCTAGATTGCCGCATAAGCCGCAACGTTCGCGCTCGCAACCAAGCTCGCGCGAACAGCGGTACTGGTTTACTCTTCTGATGAGCCGCCTTCGGGCGGCAATTTTTTTAGCATAAGGCGGGCGATTTTTTGCGCCTGCTTTTTTGCTTTTGAATATATTTGATTTTCGTCGTCGGAACTGTCGGCCGACATTGAAAACTGGCGTCCAAAGGGCTTTTCGTACGTTCCTTTAAATTGAAGCGTTTCCAATTCTTGACGAGTGATTCCAATCTCTTTCAACAGTTCGCTCATGTCGTTGTAGTCCAAGCTTGTATTGTAAATCCAAGTCAGCGTGTTGCAAACGCGCACAGTGTTTTGCGCGGGCGCGCTCAAATTGTCGTTCTTGAGGTCGTAAAGTTTTGTCGTGGCGCAGCCGCCTAATAAAAGCGCGGCGCAAAGCGAGCAAAGCGCGTGTAAGTTTTTCATGCAGATTATAATACGAAAAAACGGCCTCTTGCGCAATACGCTTGTCCGGGGCGGAGCTTTGCGCTAGTATTGAGGCATGGTGACTTCTATTATTGCATGGGGCGATTCGATTTTAAAAGGCGTCGTGTCGGGCGGCGACTCAAAGCGCTTTGACATTACGGAAAAGGATTCTCTTAGCCAGGCTTGCGCGGCTCTTGGAATTGAGCTGGCCAACAAAAGCGTTTTTGGCTCGTGGATGACAAAGACTCGCAGGACTCAGGACAGAAGCTTGCGGAACGGAGCCAGCGCCCAAATCGGAATCATCGAGTCCGGCACCAACGACTGTGACTACGACTGGAGCGCGGTGTCCGCCAATCCCGACGCGGAACACTTGCAGCGCTGCCCGCTGGATGAGTTTACGCGCCTTATGGAAGAAGCCGTCAGTGTCGCCCGCCAAAACAAAATCACGCCTGTAATCATGATTCCCACTCCGCTTGTCCCGGAATGGTGGTTCAACAACATTTACATCGGAAACGACGAGGCGGCGATAATAAAGTTCATAAACAAGAAATATTTGCAAGACCAAAAAGCGGCCGCCGGAGATTGCTCGCAAGACCAAGACTGCGCCACGGACAAAAATTGCTCGCACGACCAAAAAGCGGCGGCGGCCATGCGCCTTTACCAAAACCAAGAATTGTTCTCGCTAAAAGCCGCCGCCATCGCGCGCAGGCTAGGCGTCCAAACTGTAGACATTCGTTCCGAGTTTTTGGCCCACCCAAACTACAAGACCCTCATGTGCTTGGACGGCGTCCACCCCAACCAAGCTGGCTACGACTTTATGGCCCAGATTTGGAAACGCGAGATGCCGAGGCTTGGTCTTGAATTTTGACGATAAAAATTTATGTCGCAACAGCCGCTCTTAGCGCGTCTTCGTCTCTGAGGTTTTTGGCTTTCTGAGCATGGCGTAGTGGGTGAGCTTGCTGTGGGGAACGGTTCCTGTCTCAACAAGCGCAAAGCCGAAATGCTCATAAATGGGAACGTTCTTTTTGTCGTGAGTTTCAAGGTAGCAGTCCGCGCCGACGCGGTCAAGATATGAAAGAAGCGGGCTCATGAGACTGGTCGCGA